>Ga0256914_1000424_pt1 | contig 41796 bp, 38 predicted proteins | sample HulkmetaG_FD_191571 | JGI IMG/M metagenome (GOLD analysis project Ga0256914, IMG submission 191571) | Hydrothermal chimney microbial communities from Main Endeavour vent field at the Juan de Fuca Ridge, Pacific Ocean - Hulk | ecosystem: Environmental > Aquatic > Marine > Hydrothermal vents ... | reverse complement strand
ATCAACGACAGCGACGCTCATCAGCGGGCGCTGGCCGCCCTGGCCGCCGCGTTGCCCGTGCGGGTCAACCTGCTGTCGTACCATCCCGTGGAGGGGGTGGCGTGCCGTCCGGCGCCTCCGGAGCGTCTGGAGTGTTTCTGCCGCGGTCTGCTGGCCGCCGGTATCCCGTGTACGGTACGCCGCTCACGCGGCGAAGAGATCGCCGCCGCCTGTGGCCTGCTGGCCACACACAGCGCCTAAGGAAGAAAGACCTCCAGCAGCCGCGTCTCCTGCTGCGGCACCAGGCGGATGTCCTTCAGCACTGCCGGCACCAGCAGGGTCTCACCCTTGCGGATCGTTTCGGTGCCGTTCTCGTGTTCCACCACCGTTTCTCCTTCCAGGCCGATGTAAATGACAAATGAGTCCAGCTCATAATGGTCGCGGTCGAGCGGCCGGTCGAAGTGGAGCAATCGGGTGTGGAAATGGTCGGAAGCCACCAGCTCTACCGGCTCGTTGAGACGGTCGGTGTAAGGGGTCTTGTATTGCGGGTAGCTGTGGTAGTCGATGGCGTCGAGAGCCAGTTCGGTATGCAGCTCACGACTGCGCCCCCGGTCGTCGACACGGTCCCAGTCGTAGATGCGGTAGGTGATGTCGGAGGTCTGGGAGATCTCGGCCACCAGGATGCCGGCACCGATGGCGTGAATGCGGCCCGGGGGGAGGTAGAAGACATCGCCTGTCGTCACCGTCTCGCTGTGCAGGATCTCCCGCAGGCGTTTGGTACGCAGATATTCCATGTACTCCTGGCGTGTTACGTCGCGCTCGAAGCCGACGATGATCTCAGCACCCGGGTCACTCTGCATCACGTACCACATCTCCGCCTTGCCGTAAGCGTTGTGGCGTTTACGGGCCAGCTCGTCGTCGGGATGGACCTGCACCGAGAGGATGTCGTCGGCGTCGATGAACTTGACCAGGATAGGGAATTCGATGCCGTACTTCTCATACACCTTGTCACCCACCAGGTCGCCCATGTAGACCTCGATAAGTTCCTGCAGGTCGTTGCCGGCGAGGAAGCCGTTGCGTACCACGGTGATGTCGCCGGTGACGCCTGAGATCTCCCAGCTTTCGCCGGTTTTCTTCAGCCCGCCGGTATCTTTGCCGAGGACGTTGCGGAAACGTTCGTTGCCCCAGATCTTCGTCTTGTAAATGGGACGGAAAGAGAGCGGATAGAGTCGTGTCATGGCTGGTCTGTTTTTTCAGATGAGATAGTCGACCACCGCGGTCTCATGGAAGAGTGGTTTTGCTTTTTCCACGGCCTCGCGGTGGGCAGGATGATCCCGGTATTCGTTCAGCTTCTCTTCGGAGTCGAAGGTGCTGTCGATGACCACGTCCCAGGCGTTGGGTGAAGAGCTGACGTTCAGCCCCACATGGTATTCGCGGATGGCAGGGATGAGGGACGGGAGCCCTTCGAAGATACGTTTCATCTCCTGCCGGCCGGTGGCAAGGGCGGAGGGATCATTCCGTTCTTTCAGCCTGAAAAAGACGATGTGTCGTACCATGGTCGTCGGTTTGTGGATTTATGACAGGGGTTTCTTATCTTTGAAGGAACGAAATTACGAAAAAATGTTGATCGTAGGAATAGCCGGAGGGACGGGGTCGGGCAAGACGACGGTGGTGCGCAAGATCATCGAGCGTCTTCCTCCCGATGAGGTGGCGGTGCTTCCGCAGGATGCCTATTACCGTGATAACAGTCACCTGCCGTTGGAGGAGCGTCAGGAGATCAACTTCGACCATCCTTCGTCGATCGAGTTCCCGCTGCTGGTGGATCATCTTCGTCGTCTGAAGGCCGGCCGGCGCATCGAGCGACCCGTCTATTCCTATCTTACGTGCACCCGTGCGCCCGAGACGGTGCCCATTGAGCCCAAGCATGTGATCCTGGTGGAAGGGATCCTCATCCTCACCGACGAAGAGCTGCGCCGTGAGATGGACATCAAGGTGTATGTGGATGCCGATGCCGACGATCGTCTCAGCCGTGTGATCCGTCGCGACATACGGGAGCGGGGTCGATCGGTGGATAAGGTGCTCGAACGCTACGACAAGACGGTCAAACCGATGCACCTGCAGTTCATCGAGCCCACCAAGCGCTATGCCGACATCATCGTTCCCCAGGGAGGCAACAACGAGGTGGCCATCAACATTTTGGTGACGATCATCGAGAGATTCCTGCAACAACATCAGTAAAGGCCATGGAACGCAACATCCCGCTAGAGAAGATCCTTTTCCTGGATATCGAGACCGTGCCGATGCGTGAGACGCTCGATGAGGTGCCGGAACCTTTCCGGAGCCTGTGGGAGAAAAAGGCTGATACGATCCTGCGGCAGGAGGAGATGAGTGCGGAGGAGAAGTTCAGCCGTGCCGGTATCTATGCCGAGTTCGGCAAGATCGTCTGCATCTCGGTGGGTTTTTTTCATCAGCAGGGAGGGAAGCAGCTTTTCCGTCTCAAGTCGTTCTATGGTGAGGAGGAGAAGGAGGTGCTGGAAGGTTTCCTGGGGCTGCTGGAGAAGATGCCTGAAGGGACGTGGCTGTGTGCCCACAACGGCAAGGAGTTCGACTTCCCTTATCTGGCGCGCCGCATCCTCATCCAGGGGATGAAGATGCCTTCCCTGCTCGATGTGGCGGGCAGGAAGCCGTGGGAGGTGCCTTTTCTGGACACGATGGAGATGTGGAAGTTCGGCGACCATAAGAGCTATACCTCGCTGGAGCTGCTGGCGGCCGTTTTTGGCATTCCCACGCCCAAGGACGATATCGAGGGGAGCCAGGTGGCCGAGGTGTTCTACAAGGAGAAGGACGTGGAGCGGATCGCCCGTTACTGTGAGAAGGATGTGCTCACCACCGCACGTGTTTACCAGCGTTATCAGGGTCAGCAGCCTGTGTCCGATGAGCAGGTGGTGTCGGTGACGTGGCGGGAAGAGGATTAGGGATCGTTTTTCAGCAGCCGCCTTTTTCCAGATGATCTTTTACCAGGGCAAGGAATTCGCCGGGTTGTTCGGCGTGCAGCCAGTGGCCTGCCCCTTCGAGGGTGGCGACGGCGGCACGAGGACAATAATGGCGGATGAGGGGGATGTCATGGTCGGAGACATAGGGGGAGCGTCCGCCGCGGATGAAAAGAGCAGGTCCTTCGTACCGTGCTTCCCGGAGTGCCGGATCGTCCTCAGGCCCTGCGAGGATATCGTCGAGGTGGCGAAGAAGCACCGGCAGGTTGAGCCGCCAGAAGAAGTGATGCTGCCGGTCGCGGTCGAGGTTTTTCAGGAGGAACAGACGCACCCTTTCTTCGGGGATGGTTGGGGCGAGTGCCCGGGATATCTCCTGGCGCCTGGAGTAGCGGGAGAGGTCGAGGGCCATCATGGCCCGGAGAATCCTTTCATGGTGGCGGCGGGAAGACTCTTCACGGTAGCTGCGCGGGGCGATGTCGGCGACCACCAGGCTCTTCACCCTGCCGGGATGTAGCAGGGCGTACCAGAGGGCTGTCTTGCCTCCCATGGAGTGGCCCAGCAGACAAACCTCTTCGAGACCCAGCCGGTCGAAGAGATCGGCCAGATCTCTTGCCATGGCGGGATAATCGTGCGGGACGGCATGCGGGGAACGGCCGTGGTTGCGCTGGTCGGGCAGGATGACCCGCTGGTGTTCCCCCAGCCTCCGGGCCAGCGTCATCCAGTTGTCCGACATGCCGTAAAGGCCGTGAAGGATCACCAGCGGACTGCCGCAGCCCGTCTCACGGAAGAAAAGTTCCATCATTGCAGCTGCTGCAGGTACATCTGGATGGTGTTTTCCAGACCGAAATAGAGCGCATCGGAGATGAGGGCATGCCCGATGGAGACTTCTTCAAGGAAAGGAACGTTCATGTAGAAGAAGCGGAGGTTCTCCAGGTTGAGATCGTGACCGGCGTTGACCCCCAGGCCGAGCTCGTGAGCTCTTTTGGAAGCTTCGGCAAAAGGCTGTACGGCGCGTGTCCGGTCGTGGGGGAAGAGACGGGCATAGGGCTCGGTGTACAGCTCCACACGGTCGGTGCCGGTGCGGGGGGCCAGCTCGAGGTTGTCCGGATCGGCCTCCACAAAGATGGAAGTGCGGATACCTTTGCTGTGCAGTTCGGTGATCACCTCCTGCAGGAAAGCGAGGTTGCCGGCAATGTCCCATCCGGCGTTGGAGGTGAGGGCGTCGGGCGGGTCGGGCACCAGCGTCACCTGATCGGGCACCACCTCCAGCACCAGGTCGAGGAAACGGCGGCCGGGATAACCCTCGATGTTGAACTCGGTGGTCAGCACCGGCCGTATCTCCCTGACATCGCTGTAACGGATATGCCGTTCGTCGGGCCGGGGATGGACGGTGATGCCCTGCGCACCATACCGCTCGCAGTTGACCGCCGCCTCCAGGACATTGGGGATGTTGCCGCCCCGGGCATTACGAAGTGTGGCAATTTTGTTTATATTTACACTCAAACGCGTCATATTTCTTATCTTTACGCGGTAACGCACAACAAAATTAGCAGGATTTTTCTGCATTCCGTCCGATGTTAGCAAAAGATTTGATATCCGATATCGTTCCGGCCCTTCGCACTTCCGATACGGGCCAGAAGGCGCTCAACTGGATGGAGGTGTTCCGGGTGTCGCATCTGCCCATCGTCAACAACCGGGAGTTCCTCGGGCTGATCTCCGATACCGACATCTACGATCTGAACATGGCCGAGGAGCCCATAGGCAATCACAAGCTGTCGCTCTTCAGTCCTTTTGTTTATGCTGACCAGCATGTATATGAGGTGATCGAGCTGGTGAACCGTCTGAAGCTGACGGTGGTGCCGGTCCTCGACCGGGAGAACAACTATCTGGGCCTGATCACGATGCATGATCTGGTGAAGTTCTTTGCCGAGCTGACGGCCGTGCAGCATCCCGGTGCGATCCTGGTGATCGGCATGAGCCAGAACGATTATTCGCTCAGCCAGATCGCCCAGATCGTCGAGTCGAACGATGCCAGCATCCTCAGCCTGTATGTACGCTCCCATGAGGACTCTACCCGTATGGAGCTGATCCTCAAGATCAACCGTGCGGACATCTCTTCGATCGTCCAGACTTTCGAGCGTTATGGCTATGAGGTGAAGGCCTCGTTCATGGGCGACAGGGAGCTTGACAATTTCTATGCCGACAGGTATGAGGAATTCATGCGTTACCTGAACATCTAATCCGTTTGTTATGAGGATCGCTGTTTACGGCCGGAAGATCACGCCGGATTTCCTTCCATATTTTCGCAGGATCTTTGAACGTCTCTCGCATCATGAGGCGAAGGTGCTGCTGTATGAGGAACTGGCGGCGAATGTGGCGGACATGGAAGGGGGTGTTCCGGAGCATGAAGGTCTTTTCAGCGGGCCGGGAGAGCTGGCAGGTCAGGTTGATTTCCTGCTCAGCCTGGGAGGGGACGGCACCTTTCTGGAGTCGGTGTCGCTGGTACGTAAGAGCGGTATCCCCATCATCGGCATCAACAGCGGGCGCCTGGGTTTTCTGGCCACCATCTCGAAGGAGAACATCGCCGAATCGATCGACGCCATCTTCCGGGGGGAATACACCCTCGAAGAGCGGTCGCTTCTTGAGCTCATCGAACCCCAAGGATTGCTGGAGGATTTCCCTTACGCTCTCAATGAGTTCGCCGTCCAGAAGAAAGGTACGGGCATGATCAGTGTGGAGGTGTCGATGGAAGGGCGACACATCAATACCTACTGGGCCGATGGCATCATCGTTTCCACGCCTACAGGGTCGACAGGTTATTCGATGAGCGTGGGAGGGCCGATCGTCATCCCCGGATCCCGCAACTTCATCATCAGTCCCATCGCCCCGCATAATCTCACGGTACGCCCCCTGGTCATCCCGGATCATCATGAACTGCAGGTACGGATCTCGCTTCGCAATCCGGAATATTGGGTGTCGCTTGATCACATGTCGCAGATCTACACCTCCCATGAGCCGCTTCGTCTGCGCAAGGCCGATTTCTTCATCCGGATGCTGAAACTGAACAGGATGGAGTATTTCGAGACCCTCCGTTCCAAACTGATGTGGGGGGCCGACAAGCGAGGGTTCTGAAAAGGCCTTGCTTTTCCTGAGGGTGAGACGGGTTGAAATATTTTTTTTATATTTGTAATTGACCAGAAAACTATCATCATGAAAAATCTGCTCCGGTCATTGGTGATCATTGCTTTGTTGTTCTCTTTCGTTGTCCCCGATGTGTCTGCCCAGATTTGGAAGCTGCGGCGTTATGAGCTGGAGGGAGGCTTTGGTATGACCAATTATTTCGGTGATGTCGGGGGATACTCCAACGGAGATAACCTGATGGGTCTGAAAGACATTTCGGGCAAGTCGATCAGTGGGATGTTCAACATCGGCATGCGATACAAGATGCTGGAAGGTACGTGGGTGAAGTTCAACATAGGGGTTGGTTCGCTGCGGGGCAGCGATGAAGGGGGTGAGAACGATGCACGGGGCATCACGTTCAGTTCGTTCATTTTTGAGCCCTCGTTGCGGCTGGAGCAGGCCATCATCAACGGACGGGATGAGAAGAGCTATCTGATGATGAAAGGCCGGGGTGTTGCCAGTTTCAGGAACAGTTTTGGTCTGTATCTCTTTGCCGGGCTGGGGGGTGCCATTCCTTTTCCTCAGGCCAAGGAGGATCCTTACAACCGGATGAGTGACGGCAAGTCGGCCATTATCTTCCCGGTGGGGATAGGTATGAAATTCGCGCTCGACCCCAACTGGTCGGTCGGTGCCGACCTGGGATGGCGTTTTTCCACTTCCGATTATCTGGATGGTTTCTCGTCGCAATATTCCGATCACAACGACGTTTACTTCCTGACGAACATCAGCCTGATCTGGAAACTGAGGACCTCGCGTAAGAACCTTCCCATTTTCCGGCTGTAGCGTCTGAAAAACTGGATCTATGGAGCTAAGGAAAGTGATGTGGCTGGTCCTGTTGCTGACGGGGCCGGCCGGGGGCTTTTCGCAGGAGGTGCATTTTACCCAGGACCTGGGGGTGACGGGCGGCGGAGCATATTACTTCGGTGATCTCAATCCCGAGAAGATGTTCTATGCCATGTCGCCCGCCTTCGGTGTTTTTTACCGTCTCAACCTCAATCCGCGGTATGCGGTACGCACCGCGCTGCAGTATGGCTGGCTGCAGGGGCGGGGTGCCGATTTCGACCCGCCGTTGCCTGCCTTGCGCAATGCTTCCTTCTCAGCTTCTTTCCTCGATTGGTCGACCCAGTTCGAGTTCAATTTTCTGGAATATGTGTATGATCCCCGGCAACTGACGGTCAGTCCTTATGTGGCCGGCGGAGTGGGCATGGGGGCTTTCCTGGGCGGGAGCCGTGCCGGGCTGGAGTTCGTGTTGCCCGTCGATCTGGGGATCAAGGTGCGTATCACCGAAAAATTTGACATGGGCATTTCCTGGGGGTTCCGGAAGACCTTCACCGATGACATCGATAACTGGAAACCTTCCGACCACGCACTGTTGCCTCCTTCCGAGAAATCTTTTCTCCATAATAATGATTGGTATTCAATAGTTGGTATATTTGCAAGCTACAAGATTTTCTATAAGTGGGAGAAGTGTGAGGCTTACTGGTAGTTGATGGATCTGAAAGAGCAAATAGAGAGGAAGAAGGTGCCGTTGCATGTGGCGGTGATCATGGACGGCAACGGGCGTTGGGCGCGTCGTCAGGGCAAGCCGCGTGTGGAAGGGCATCGTCATGGGGTACGGGCGGTACGTGAGGTCACCGAGGCTGCGGCCGAGCTGGGCGTACGCTATCTGACCCTCTTTGCTTTTTCCACCGAGAACTGGCAGCGTCCCCGTGAGGAGGTGAATGCCCTGATGGGGCTGCTGGTCAACACCCTCAACAGCGAGGTGGAGACGCTCATGAAGAACAACATCGCCCTGCGTGCTATCGGCGAGCTGGAGAGTCTTCCTCCCGAGGTGCATGCCAATTTGATGAAGACGGTCGACCAGACCGCGGGCAACAGGGGCATGACCCTTGTTCTGGCGCTGAGTTACAGCGCACGGGGGGAGATCACCCGTGCCGCACGCGAGCTGGCCCGGCAGGTGCGCGAAGGTACACTCGATCCCGAACAGATCGATGAACCACGTTTTGCCGAAGCCCTCCAGACCCACGGGATCCCCGACCCCGACATCCTGATCCGTACCAGTGGGGAATACCGCATCAGCAACTTCCTCCTCTGGCAGATCGCCTATACCGAGCTTTATTTTACGACCAAGCTTTGGCCCGACATACGCAAGGAAGACCTTTACGAGGCCATTCTCGACTATCAGCGGCGGGAACGCCGTTTCGGACGGATCAGTGAACAGGTAAACCCCGAAATTGACAGGTAAACAGAAGAGACCATGCGGAGAAGAACGATCCTGATCCTGTTGTTCATCCTTTCCCCTCTTTTCCCCACTCTGGCCCAGGACACCCTCAACCTGCATGTCCCGACGGTCGATTATTCCAGTCCCCGGGAATATATCCTCGGCGGTATTACCATCAGGGGAGTGAAGTACCTCGACAAACAGATCCTCAAGCAACTCACGGGACTCACACCCGGACAGACCGTCAAGGTGCCGGGTACCGAGATCACCAAATCGGTGAAAAAACTTTGGGAACAAGGCCTTTTTTCCGACATCAAGGTGTTCACTGCCCGTATCGACAGCGGGAAGGTTTATCTCGAGTATTATCTGAAAGAACGCCCCCGTCTGTTGCGGATCACCTTCAAGGGTATCCGTAAGAACGAGAAAAGCGATATCGAAGAGAAGATCAACGTGATGGCCGGGAGCCAGGTGACCGAAAGCCTCATCAATACTACCACCAAGATCATCCGTCAGCATTTTGTGGAGAAGGGCTTCCTCAATTGCAAGGTCAACATCATCCAGAAACAGGATCCCCGTTTTCAGAACACCGTGATCCTGGAGGCGGATATCGTCAAAGGGCCCAGGGTCAAGATCGAGGATATCGATTTCGTGGGGAACAAGGTCTTTTCCGACAAGCGTCTTCGCAGGGTGATGAAGAAGACCAAACGGAAAGATGCCAACATTTTCAAGGCATCCAAACTGGTGGAAAAGGAATACAAGGAGGACAAAAAGAAACTGGTGGATTTTTACAATGAGAACGGTTACCGCGACTTCAAGATCCTCGGGGATTCGATATATCGTGTGAGTGATAACCGTATCGGTCTGATCATCAAGGTATACGAGGGGGATCGTTATTTCTTCCGCAACATCACATGGGTAGGCAATACCAAATATCCCTCGGCATATCTGAGTGCGCGTCTGGGGATCAAGAAGGGTGATCCTTACGATCAGAAGCGTTTGCAGGAGCGGACGAATACCGATGAGGATGCTGTCAGTTCGGTCTATATGGACAACGGCTATCTTTTTTCCCACATCATTCCTGTGGAGAAGCGGGTGGAAGGGGATTCCATCGACATAGAGATGCGGGTGTACGAGGGGGAGCAGGCCACCATCGACAGGATCATCATCAAGGGCAACGACAAGACCAATGAGCATGTAGTGCGGCGTGAGCTCCGCACATTGCCGGGAGATCTTTTCAGCAAGCAGGATATCATCCGTTCGGTGCGGGAGCTGGCCCAGCTGGGCCATTTCGATCCGGAGAAGATCTCGCCGGTGCCGTTGCCCAATCAGGCGGCCGGGACGGTCGATCTGGAGTACGACCTGGTGGAGAAGGCCAATGACCAGTTCGAGATCTCGGGGGGCTGGGGGGCCAACATGCTGGTGGGGACCGTCGGGTTGCGCTTCAACAATTTCTCGGCCCGCCGTATCTTCGATCCCAAAGCCTGGCGTCCCATTCCCACGGGCGACGGCCAGTCGGTGAGCCTGCGGGCCCAGACCAACGGGAAGTACTACCAGGCATACAGTTTCGGGTTTACCGAACCCTGGTTCGGCGGCCGGAAGCACAACACCTTCTCCTTCTCGGTGTACCGTACCGGCCAGACCAACGGACGCAAGAAAAGCGATCCGGCCCGTCAGGCTCTGAACATTACGGGTGTCTCCACCGGGCTTCAGAAAAGGCTCAAATGGCCCGACGACTATTTCAGCCTTTATACCGGCATCACATTCCAGAACTATGAGCTGAAGAACTGGACCCAAAGTTTCCTGTTCTCCAACGGACGTTCCAACAACTTCAGCCTCAACTTCACTTTCGGGCGATATTCGGCGGGGCCCAACCCGATCTATCCCCGGATGGGGGCCAACATCTCCTTATCGCTTCAGCTCACGCCGCCCTATTCCCTTTTCAGCACAAAGAATTATGCCGATCCGGAAATGCTTGACAGTGAACGGTATCGGTGGGTAGAGTATCACAAATGGGTTTTCAAGACCGACTGGTACATCAATTTGGCAGGGAATTTGGTGCTCTATACGCGGGCCCAGTTCGGATATCTGGGTTATTACAACAAGGACATCGGTCCTTCGCCCTTTGAGGGTTTCGATGTGGGGGGTGACGGTATGTCGGGATACAACCTTTACGGCATCACCACCATTGCGCTGCGGGGGTACGATAACGGTTCTTTGACGCCGCTGGTATACAAGGACGGTCACTGGAAGAAGTCGGGCAACGTCTATGAGCGGGTTTCGCTGGAGCTGCGTTATCCCGTCACGCTGCAGGCGCAGGCCACCGTCTTCGTGCTGGGCTTTCTGGAAGGGGGCAACGCCTGGTACCGTATCCAGGACTTCAATCCTTTCGGGATCGTCCGTTCGGCCGGCTTCGGCATGCGGGCTTTCCTGCCCATGTTCGGTCTGCTGGGTATCGACTGGGGATACGGCTTCAACACCGTCCCGGGCCAGCCCCAGGCCAACGGAAGCCACTTTCACTTCATCATCGGCCAGGAATTTTAGATGTTGAACCCAATATTTACAACACCATGAAAAAGTCGCTTACCCTTCTCGCGATGATCATAGCTGCCACGACCCTCTCGTGGGGCCAGAAATATGCTTTTGTGGATACCGAGTACATCCTCAACAACATCCCTTCCTACAAAGCTGCCCAGGATAAACTGGACAACCTCTCCAAACAGTGGCAGAAAGAGATCCAGGACAAGTATGCTGAGATCGACCGTCTGTACAAAGCCTATCAGAACGAGGCGGTACTGCTCACTCCGGAGATGAAGAAAAAAAGAGAGGAGGAGATCATCAACAAGGAAAAAGCGGTCCGGGCTTTGCAGCAGAAATATTTCGGTCCGGAAGGTGACCTTTTCAAGAAGAGGGAAGAACTGGTCAAACCCATCCAGGACGAGGTGTACGCTGCAGTCAAACAACTGGCCGTCGACGGCAACTACGCCGTTATCTTCGACATCGCCAGTGGCCCGATGTTCCTCTATACCAACCCGCGTTACGATCTGAGCGATCAGGTGCTCAGAAAAATGGGGTATAAGGAATAATTGTTACCTTTATGCCCGACAATTCAATAAAGGAACTTATCAATCACTGAATCAATCACAGAACCATGAAAAGAACCATTGCATTCCTTATGATCATCGTGCTGGCCGGTGCTTCTTTTTCGCTCCGTGCCCAGCAGCTGAAGTTCGGACACATCAATAGTCAGGAACTGCTCAAGGCGATGCCTGAATACGACAGTGCACAGGTCCAGATGCAGCGTTTCACCCAGGATCTTCAGAACCAGATGGATGAGTTGCAGGTGGAATACAACAAGAAGCTGCAGGATTATCAGCAACAGATGGATCAGCTCACCGACCTGATCCGCAAGACGAAGGAGGAGGAACTGATGCGCCTGCAGAAGAGCATCCAGGATTTCCAGGTGGCTGCTCAGCAGGAGATGCAGAAAAAACAGCAGGAACTGATGCAACCCATCATCGACAAGGCCAACCAGGCCATCAAGGATGTGGCTCGTGAGAACGGATTTATTTATATCTTTGATGTGGCGTCGGGGTCGATCCTCTACTATTCGGAGAAGAGTGTCGACATCCTCCCGCTGGTGAAGAAGAAACTTGGTATAGAATGATCTGGAAGGGATGAAAGATACGGAAAGACCATCGGCGGATGGTCTTTCTTTTTTTGTTTTTGTACGATGAGCACATTCCGCGACAAGCCGATAGGTGTTTTCGATTCTGGGGTAGGGGGGCTGACGGTGGCTCATGCCATCCGGCAGCTCTTGCCCAACGAGCGTATGATCTACTTTGGGGATACGGCCCATCTGCCGTACGGGGAGAAGTCGCCCGAGGCGATCCTGCATTATGCCCGTCGCATCACCGCTTTTCTGGTGGAGGAGGGGTGCAAGGCGGTGGTGATCGCCTGCAACTCCGCCTCGTCGGTGGCCTATGAGCCTTTACAGGAAGCGTACGGCGATGCGGTGCCGGTGGTCAATGTCATCGATCCTGTGGTGGACTATTATGTGAAACATCTGGCCCCCGCCCGTGTGGGGGTCATCGGTACCAAGGCTACCATTGCCTCAGGAGCGTACGAGAAAAAGATCCGGGCGAAAAGCCCCGAAGCCCGCGTGATCTCCCTGGCCACCCCTCTTTTCGTGCCGATGATCGAGGAAGGGTTCATCTACGACGATATCAGCAATGCCATCATCCGGGCCTATCTCTCGCAGGAGCCCATCCGTTCGGTGGAGGCACTCATCCTGGGATGTACCCACTATCCCATCATCAAGAACCAGATCAGCAAATTCTATGATTTCTCGGTCGAGATCCTCGACACGGCGGTCATTGTAGCACGCAGTGTGCGGGATCTGCTGACCCGGCGCGGCCTGCTGCGGGAAACACCCGCCCGCGATGACGAGCATCTTTTCTATGTTTCGGATTATACCGACTATTTCGCCAGGATCGCCGGCATGTTCTTCGAGGAACGCATCACCCTCAGAAAACTCGACCTCTGGAAAGAAGAGAACTGATCCGCCGCTTTCCGGTCATTTGTCTACCTATTTAAAAACTTATTTAAATGGGAATTTAAATAGGTATTTTTGTTGCAGAAGTCTTTTAATTTACTGACAGACAGATAGAAGTGGAGATATTGTCCAGCTGGGTCACCGGACGGGTGAGTGGCAGGGTGGTTCAGTCGTTGGTGAGAGGCTGGCGGTACCAGCCGGCATAGCGGATGTAGTTGCGGGCGGTGGCGCGGATGAGTTGTTCCACTTGTTCGTCGGTCACTTCGCCTATTTTACGGGCGGGGACCCCACCCCAGATGCTGCGGGGTTCGACCCTTGTATGTTCGAGCAGCAGCGCTCCCGCGGCAATGATCGCATGGGTGCCCACATACACATGATCCATCAGGATGGCTCCCATGCCGATGAGCACCTCATCCTCGACCATGGTCCCGTGGAGCAATACGCGGTGTCCCAGCGAAACATCATTTCCCATCTCGATCACCGTCTTATTGTAAGTGGTATGCAGAATGCATCCGTCCTGGATGTTCACCCGGTGTCCGATGCGGATGGAATTGACATCGCCGCGAAGCACTGACCCGTACCATACCGAACATTGGTCGCCCAGTACCACGTCGCCGATAAGGACCGCATTCTCTGCCACAAAACAGTCACGCCCCAGTACCGGCTGCTTTCCCCTTACTTCCCTGATGATCATACGGCTTGTATTTCGGTGTACCAAAAGATTAATGTGACAATAAAGGTAAAAAAAGTATTAAAAAACATATCTTTAGGGAGGGTGTGGTGCGATAAAATACTTAATTTTGCCACTCAGACAGGGAACCGGCATGTTAAGGAATACGCAAATGCATATATGGCCTGGCCATTATATGCATTTAACATAATAGGATACAAACAAAAATTTCATTCATGACAAAGAGGAAGACCATTGAGCTTGAAGATGTGGTGATCCGCTTTTCAGGCGATTCGGGTGATGGCATGCAGCTGACGGGGACGCTTTTCTCGAACACGGCGGCACTGTTGGGTAATGACATTGCCACTTTCCCCGATTATCCTGCAGAGATACGGGCACCGCAAGGCACGGTAGGGGGTGTTTCAGGTTTTCAGGTACATATCGGACATACCGATGTACGTACCCCGGGTGACCTGGCCGATGTGCTGGTGGCCATGAATCCTGCTGCCCTGAAGGCCAATGCACGCTGGCTCAAGCCGGGTGCAACGATCATCTACGACCGGGACAATTTCACTCCCAAGAACATCCAGAAAGCCGGCTATAAGGAGGATCCCATTGCCGAAGAGGGGTTACAGGATTACAACGTCATCCCCGCTCCCATCACTTCCCTGACCAAGGAAGCGCTCAAAGACATGGGGCTTGACATGAAGACCGTCCTGCGTTCGAAGAACATGTTCGCCCTCGGGATGATCTACTGGCTTTTCAACAGGCCGCTGAAATACACAGAAGAATTCTTCAAACAGAAGTTCAAGACCAAGCCGGAGATCGTCAAGGCCAACGAGAAAGTGTTGAAGGCGGGGTATTATTATGCTGAGACGATCGAGGCGCTGCATTCCACCTATGTGGTGAAACCCGCCGAGATCGAGAAGGGTACTTATCGCAACATCAACGGCAATACGGCTACGGCGTGGGGGCTGATCGCCGCTGCCGAGAAAGCGGGTCTGCAGCTTTTTGTAGGGTCATATCCCATCACGCCGGCCACGGGTATCCTGGAGGAGCTGGCATTACGCAAGGATCTGGGAGTGATCACCGTACAGGCTGAGGATGAGATCGCCGGCATCACCACCTCCATCGGTGCTTCTTTTGCGGGTTTGCTGGCGGCCACCACCACTTCGGGTCCGGGGCTGGCGCTCAAGTCGGAGGCGCTGGGGCTGGCGGTGATCACCGAGTTGCCGCTGGTGGTCGTCGACGTGCAGCGGGGAGGCCCTTCCACGGGGCTGCCCACCAAGACCGAACAGTCGGATCTGATGCAGGCCCTCTGGGGCCGTAACGGCGAGAGCCCCGTGGCGGTCGTGGCGGCCAGCACCCCGGCCAACTGCTTCCACTACGCCTTCGAGGCTTCGCGCCTGGCCCTGGAGCACATGACCCCCGTGCTGCTGCTCACCGACGGCTTCCTGGCCAACGGCTCCGAGCCGTTCCGTATCCCCGACATGAACGACCTGCCTGAGATCAAACCGCCCATCGTGCCGGAAGGTACCAAAGACTACATGCCCTACCGCCGCGATCCGGAAACCCTGGTGCGCGGATGGGCCATCCCCGGCACCCCCGGCCTCGAACACCGTATTGGCGGCCTCGAGAAGGACGAGATCACCGGCAACGTCTCCTACGACCCGCTCAACCATGAGAAGATGACCCACATCAGGGCCGAAAAAGTGAAGAGGATGGTCCGTGACATCCCCGAACAGACCGTCGAAGGGGCCCAGGAGGGCGACCTGCTGCTGGTGGGCTGGGGAAGTACTTACGGCCACCTGGTTTCGGCCATGGAAGAGCTTAACCAGGAAGGGAAGAAGGTGGGACTGGCCCACTTCAACTACATCTATCCCCTGCCGGCCAATGCGGCCGAGGTGCTGGGACGCTTCAAGAAGATCCTCGTATGCGAACTCAACCTCGGCCAGTTCGCCAACTACCTGCGGATGAACTTCCAGCAGTACGAGTACCACCAGCTCAACAAAATACAGGGTCTTCCCTTCACGGTGGCAGAGATCAAGGAAGCAGCTATAAAATTACTGGAGGAATAGATCATGGCTACAGAAGAGAACAAAGTGGTATATACGCCCAAAGATTTCAAGAGCGACCAGGAGGTCAGATGGTGTCCCGGTTGTGGTGATCATGCCATTCTGGCAAGTGTGCAGCGGGCCATGGCCCAGCTGGGTATACGCCGGGAGAAATATGCGGTGGTCTCCGGCATCGGCTGTTCCTCCCGCTTTCCTTATTACATGAACACCTATGGCTTTCACGGCATCCACGGTCGTGCTGCCGCCATCTCGACAGGCGTGAAGGTGGCCAATCCCGACCTTTCAGTGTGGACCATCACCGGCGACGGCGACTCACTGGCCATCGGCGGCAACCACCTCATCCACGCCGTACGCCGAAACGTCGACATCAACATCCTGTTGTTCAACAACCGGATCTACGGCCTCACCAAGGGACAGTATTCCCCCACGTCGGTGAAAGGGCAGGTGACCAAGACCTCGCCCTACGGGACGGTGGAATCGCCGTTCAACCCCGGCGAGCTGGTCATCGGCGCCCAGGGCAAATTTTTCGCCCGCGCCATCGACACCGACATCAAACACTCGGTGGAGATCTATATGCAGGCCGCCCGGCACGAAGGGACCTCCGTGGTGGAGATCCTGCAGAACTGTGTGATCTACAACGACGGTGCCTATGCCGATATCCTTGATAAAGAGCACAAGGACGACCGCATCATCTATCTCCAGGACGGAGAACCGATGATCTTCGGGAAGAACCGGGACAAAGGACTGATCCTGGACGGGATGCAGCTGAAAGTGGTGAAACTGGGCGAGAACGGCATCACCGAGAAGGACATCCTGGTCCACGACAGCAAGGTGAATAACCCCGGTCTTCACATGATGCTGGTGAACATGAAGTGGCCAAGCCATCCCGTGGCCATCGGTGTCATCCGCAACGTGGCGGCACCCACCTACGATGCGTCGGTGCACATCCAGATCGAGAAGGTGAAAGAGAACTCGAAGATACGCAACATGACCGATCTGCTGCACAGCGGAGCCACCTGGAAGGTGGAATGAACACCGGTCATACGGAAAAAACGAAGGGCTCCTGCGGGAGCCTTTCTTTTTTGCTGCTGTCCCGGGGCCGTTTTGGGTTTCGCTGCGGAAGCCTTATCTTTACTTTTGCCGTAGCAGGTGAAACATCCAACCATTATGGAGACATCCAGGGAAGAGAAACGATTGCGTCACGTGGTGGCGGAGAAAAGCCTCCATCTGGAGGAGCTGGCCTGCGTCAATGAGGCGTACGAGATCATCCGCCAGAACCGACCGTTGCAGGAAACCTTTGTCCAGCTGATCCATCTGATCCGCAAGCATTCGGTACTGCCCGATGGGATCCATGTGCGCATCGTCTATGAGGACCAAAGGTACGAATCACCTGATTTTGAGGTGACGGCCACCTTCATCACACGCGATTTCGAGACACTGGACGGGGAAAAAGGGTCCATCAGTCTCTATTATTCGCGGGAGTATCTCCCCGAGGATGAGCCGCCCGATGTGGCTTTGCGCCGCGATCAGATGATCCTGGAAGAGATCACACGCATTGTGACCACCTACATCAACAGGATGAAGAGCCGGGCGGTCTTTGACCATGACCGGGCGGCGCGGGAGCAGCTGAGCGACGAGGAACGCGGCCTCACCAGCCGCAAGCTGCTGCAGCGTTTCCTGGATAAACACAACGCCGACCGCGACATCTTCCACGACCTGATGCCCTTCAAGGTGCGAGAGATCCTCCTGGTGGCCAGCCTCTATGATGCTTTCAGCATCGAGGGCGAAGGACAGTTCTCCGATCACATCCTGGGGGAGTACCACCAGCTCAACCTCACCTCCATCCCCCGCATCACGGCGGTGTCGTCGGGCGAGGAGGCGCTGGAGCGGCTCAAGAAAAAACATTTCGACCTGGTCATCATCATGCTGGGGGCCGACAAGAAGAGCCCCATACGTCTTTACCGCAAGATCAAGCGCCTCTATTCATACATGCCGGTCTACCTGCTGCTCAACAACAACAACGACATTCCCTTGGTGCGGCATGAGCTGCGGCGACTGGAGCCTTTCGATCATTTCTTCGTATGGAACGGCGACTCGAAGGTCTTCTTCGCCATGGTGAAGCTGCTGGAGGACCGGGTGAACGCCCCCAACGACACGCGCATCGCCTATACACGCATCATCCTGCTGGTGGAGGACAACACGAAATATTTCTCCCGTTATCTGCCTGTGCTTTACACCACCATCCTGGAGCAGACACGCAGCCTCATTGAGGATGTGGGCATGGACGACCGATACAAGGTGCTGAAGCTGCGGGCGCGGCCGAAGGTGCTGCTGGCCACCACCTACGAGGAGGCGGTCGAGCTGGTCGACCTCTATCACGAATACCTGCTGGGGGTGATCTCCGACGCCCGTTTCCCCCGCAAAGGTCGCATGAACAGCCGTGCCGGATACGAGCTGCTGCAATACATCCGCAAAAGGATGCCCGCCCTGCCCCTCATCCTGCAATCCTACGAGACGGAGAACAGACCGCTGGCCGAGGAACTCAATGCCAACTTCATCGACAAGAACTCCGAGACCCTCTTCCAGGACCTGCGCCATTTCATCAATTACTACCTGGGATTCGGACACTTCGTCTACCGCGACAAGGACGGCAACGAGATCGCCGTGGCGCGGTCGATGGACGAGTTCGAGGATTACCTGAAGACCATCCCGGAGGATTCGCTGGCCTACCATGCGATGAAGAACCATTTCTCGTTGTGGCTGATGGCGCGGGGGGAGACGCGCATCGCGCGGATCATCAACCCGCTGAAGGTCTCCGACTTCAACAGCATCAAGGAGCTGCGCGAGTTCCTGGTGAGTGTGGTGCGGCAGCGGCGCAGCGAGCAGGACCGCGGCAAGCTGGTGCCTTTCTCGCGGCAGGCCGTCGTCGACGAGAAGAACATCGTGAGCCTCTCCTCCGGATCGCTGGGAGGAAAAGGCAGAGGCCTCACCTTCACCAACACCCTCATCTATCGTTTCGGGCTCTCCGACCTGGTGCCCGACATCCACATCCGCACCCCGCGCACGGCCATCGTCGGCACCGACGAGTTCGACATCTTCATGGACAGCAACGGCCTGCGGGAGTATGCGGTGCGGGAGAAGGACTACGAGGCGCTGCAGCGTCGTTTTGTGGAGGCTACCATCACCGACGAGCTGGAGGCACGCCTGCGCATTTATCTGGAGAAGATCCACGACCCCATTGCCATCCGTTCGTCGAGCCTTTTGGAGGACTCGCTCACCCAGCCTTTCTCGGGCATCTTCCGCACCTACATCCTCCCCAACTCGCACCCCGACCTGGAGGTGCGACTGCTCCAGGCCGAGCAGGCCGTCAAGCTGGTGTTCGCCTCCATCTATTCACCCCAGGCAAAGCAGTATTTCGAGGCCATCGACTACAAGATCGACGAGGAGAAGATGGCAGTGGTGATCCAGGAGGTGGTGGGAAGACGCCACGACCGTTATTTCTATCCCCACATCAGCGGTACGGCCCAGTCGTACAATTTCTATCCCATCGGCCACATGGAGCCCGAAGAGGGTTTTGCCATCGCCGCCATCGGACTGGGACAGTACGTGATGGAAGGAGAGAAAGCCTACCGTTTCTCTCCCCGTTATCCGCGCAACGAGGTGTACGACACCCGTTACCTGCTGAAGAACTCGCAGACGGAGTTCTATGCTGTCGATCTGGAGAAGAAAGAGTTCGACCTGCTGGAGGGGGAGGAGGTGGGTCTGGCGCGTCTGCCGGTGAGCGAAGCGGAGCATCACGGCACCCTCAAGCATTGTGTGTCGGTGTACGATGCCGACAACGACCGCCTCGAGCCGGGCCTCGACGTGGCAGGCCCGCGGGTGGTCAACTTTGCCAATATCCTCAAGTACGACTACATCCCCCTGGCCCGTACCATCGACACGGTGCTGGATATCTTCCGTGAGGCCCTCGGCTCGCTCGTCGAGATCGAATATGCCGTCGACCTGGAGAAGGACGAGGAAGGCCGGGCATCCTTTTACCTGCTGCAGATCAAGCCGATGATCGGCACCGACTTCGACATACGCATCGATTTCGACAAGCTGGATCGTTCGCGTCTGCTGCTTTACAGTTCGCACAGCATGGGCAACGGCACCATCGACACCATTACCGATGTGATCTATGTCGATCCCGACCTTTTTGACAACACCCGTACGCAGGAGATGGCTGAGGAGATCGCCGCCATGAACGCCGGGATGATGAAAGCCCAGCGGCACTATGTGCTCATCGGCCCGGGGCGGTGGGGTTCGCGCGACCGTTTCATAGGCATTCCCGTCAACTGGCCGCAGATCTCGCATGCCAAGGTGATCGTCGAGACGAGCCTCGAGGATTTTCCGCTCGATGCCTCGCTGGGCTCCCACTTCTTCCACAACGTCACCTCCATGAACGTCGGCTACCTCTCGGTGCAGCATTATGATGAGAACGACCTGATCCGCTGGGATGTGCTGCGCAGCCAGAAGGTGGTCGAACAGGGCACCTTCTGCCGTCACGTGCGTTTCCGCGAGCCTCTGAAGATCTACATGAACGGCAAGAAAAGAGCCACCGCCATCCTCCTGTGAACACGTGATCATGAAAGGAAAGATCAACATCGGACGTCTGCGCAACAAGCCGTACAACATCTCCTACGACTTCACCGACACCTCGTTCGACAAGTTGATGCAGAAGCGTATCCACAAGGTGCTTCTGGTGTGCAGCAACTACGATGCTTTCATCCTTGAGGAGGACGGACGCATCGACGAGCAGATCTTCAACGAGTATGTCTCGCTCAACCTGCGCTATCCGCCGATGGTGATCCAGGCCGACACGCCGGAGAAGGCTTTCCGTATCCTGCGGGAGGACCAGATCGACCTGGTGATCTCGGCCCTGCGCATCGGCGACCGCGACACCTTCACCCTGGCCCGGGAGATGCGGGAGATACGCCCCGACATCCCCATCGTGGTGCTTACCTACTTCTCCCGCGAGGTGAGCAAGAAACTGGAAGAGGAGGATCTCTCGGCCATCGACTATGTCTTCAGCTGGCTGGGCAACTCGGAGCTGCTCCTGGCGATCATCAAGCTCATCGAGGACAAGATGAACGCCGACGACGACATCCTCAAGGTGGGGGTGCAGAACATCCTCTTCGTGGAGGATTCGATCCGTTACATCTCCTCTTATCTGCCCAACCTCTACCGCATCATCCTGCGGCAGTCGAAAGAGTATCAGCTGGAGGGTCTCAACGAGCATCAGCGTATGCTGCGCATGCGGGGGCGGCCCAAGATCCTGCTGGCCACCGACCTGCAGGAGGCGATGGCCCTCTTCGACAAGTACCGCTACAACACGCTGGGGGTGATCTCCGACCTGAGTTTCCGCAACCACGGCGTCAAGGATGCGCGGGCGGGGTTCCGTCTGCTGGAATACGTGAGATCGTTCGACCCCCACATGCCTTTCCTGCTGCAGTCGTCCGACCTGGCGGTCAAAGAGGAGGCCGAACAAAAAGGTGCCGGCTTCCTGCATAAATACTCCAAGAACCTCTCCAAGGAGCTGCGGCAGTTCATCATCGACAACTTCGCTTTCGGTCCTTTCATCTTCCGTGATCCGGATACGCTGAAGGAGGTGGACCGGGCGTCCAGTCTCCGCGAATTCCAGCAAAAGATGATGACCATCCCCGACAAGACGCTCGACTATCACACGCGGCGCGACCATTTCTCCAAGTGGCTCAATGCCCGGGCGCTCTTTTCGCTGGCGCAGATGTTCAAATATCTCAAAAGGGAGGATTTCGACACGCTCGACGATCTGCGGCGTTTTGTCTATGTGGCCATCTCGAGCTACCGCATAGGCCGGGGACGTGGGGTGATCGCCAAGTTCAATGCCGACACCTACGATGAATATGTGATCTTTTCCCGCATCGGCGACGGTTCCATCGGCGGCAAGGCACGCGGTCTGGCCTTCATCAACAACGTCATCAAACGGAACAGGCTCTTCGGCCGTTTCGAGGGGGTGCAGATCACCATCCCGCGGACGGTGGTGGTGACCACGGAGATCTTCGACCAGTTCATGGAGCAGAACGATCTTTACCGGGTGGGCCTTTCCGACCTGCCGGACGAGGAGATCCTGCAGCGTTTTGTGGCGGCGGAGCTGCCTGCCCCGTTCCGTGACGATCTGCGGGCTTTCCTGGCCATCACGGGCAAGCCCGTGGCGGTGCGCTCGTCGAGCAAGCTGGAAGATTCGCATTACCAGCCCTTTGCGGGCATCTATTCCACCTACATGGTGCCTTTTCATGCCGACAGGGAGCGGATGCTCACCGCCCTCGAGATGGCGGTCAAACAGGTGTATGCGTCGGTCTATTTCCGTAACAGCAAAGCCTACATGAACGCCACCTCGAACGTGATCGACGAGGAGAAGATGGGCATCGTGCTGCAGGAGGTGTGCGGACGGCAGCACGGCAATCTTTTCTATCCCACACTCTCGGGGGTGGCACGTTCGATCAACTTCTACCCGGTGCCGCCGGAAGAGGCTGCCGACGGCATCGCCAACATTGCCTTCGGGCTGGGCAAGCTGATCGTCGACGGGGAACAGTCGCTGCGTTTTTCACCGAAATATCCCAGGAAGGTGCTGCAGCTCTCCACGCCTGAGAATGCCTTGCGGGAGACCCAGAAACGTTTCTATGCGCTCGACCTCGACCTGGACCGTTTCGTGCCCTCGGTCAATGATGCGGTCAATCTGCGCAAGCTGAGCATACGCGAAGCCCCCGAGGACGAGGCGTTGCGGTGGGTGGCCTCGACGTACGACCTGCAGGACCATCAGGTGCGCGACGGCATCCTGGAGAGGGGACGGCGCATCATCACTTTTGCCAATATTCTCAAATACGGGCGCTTCCCCCTGGCAGAGATCCTGCAGGAGCTGCTGGCCACGGGACAGCGGGAGATGGGTAGCCCCATCGAGATGGAGTTCGCCGTCGACCTGGAGACACCGCCGGGGGAGCCGAAGATCTTTTATTTCCTGCAGATCAGGCCCATCGTGGATGCCGACCAGCAGGTGCGTGTCGATCTGGGGCGGCTCGACCCGGCCCGTGCCCTGCTCATCTCTCCTTCGGCGCTGGGCAACGGGGTCATCCGCGATGTGAGGGATGTGATCTATGTGAAGCCGGATGCTTTCGATGCGGCCCGTACGCGCGAGATCGCCGCCGTCATCGAACAGCGCAACACCCTGCTGCGCGAAGAGGGACGGGGTTATGTGCTCATCGGCCCGGGACGATGGGGCTCGTCGGATCCCTGGCTGGGCATCCCCGTGAAGTGGCCGCAGATATCACAGGCCCGTCTTATCGTCGAGGCGGGGCAGAGCGACTACCACGTCGACCCCAGCCAGGGAACGCATTTCTTCCAGAACCTCACCTCTTTCCGGGTGGGTTATTTCACAGTCAACCCTGCCCGGGGGCACGGTCATCTTGATCAGGCCTATCTGGATGCCCAGCCGGCGCTGTTCGAGGACGGTTATGTGCGTCATGTGCGTTTCGGGGCGCCGCTGTTCATCGGCATCGACGGCCGCCGCAGCATGGGGATGGTGCTGAAGGCAGGCGAGGAGCTGTGATCACCCTTGTGGCGGGGTGACGCTGTCGACTGTGACGTTCCTGTCGATCTTGCGGATAAGTCCCTGGAGCACCTTGCCCGGGCCGGCCTCGAGGAAGGTGTCGAAGCCGTCGGCGATCATCTGTTGCACCGACTGGGTCCAGCGTACCGGCGAGGTGAGCTGGGCGATGAGGTTTTTGCGTATCTCGTCGGGGTCGGTGACAGCCTTGGCGGTGACGTTCTGGTAGACGGGGCATACCGGCCGTGAGAAAGGGGTTTCGGCGAGGGCTGCGGCCAGCTCCTCGCGTGCCGGCTCCATGAGGGGCGAGTGGAAGGCCCCGCTCACCTGCAGCTGGACGGTGCGGCGTGCGCCTCTTTTCTGCAGTTCCTCCATGGCGCGGAAGACACCTGTCACCGTGCCGGAGATGACCACCTGGCCGGGACAGTTGTAGTTGGCCGGTACCACCACGTCGTCGATGGCGTCACACACTTCTTCGATCACCTGGTCGTCGAGGCCGATGATGGCAGCCATGGTGGAGGGAACCAGCTCACAGGCTTTCTGCATGGCCAGGGCCCGCTGGTGCACCAGCCGCAGACCGTCGTCGAAAGTGAGGGTCCTGTTGGCCACCAGGGCGGTGAACTCGCCCAGCGAATGGCCCGCCACGGCACCGGGCCGGAAAGCATCGCCCAAAAGCGTCACCAGCGCCATCGAATGGACGAAGATGGCCGGCTGGGTGACGTTCGTCTCCTTGAGCTCCTCTTCACTGCCCTCGAACATCACTTTCGAGAGCTCAAAACCGAGAATGTCGTCGGCACGGTCGAACAGCTCACGCGCTGCCGGATAACGTTCGTAAAGATCCTTCCCCATGCCGGGGTACTGGGCACCCTGCCCAGGGAAAACATATGCGGTCATGATGTTCTTTCTTTGGTTCGTGCAGCAAAAATAGTCAATCTTCCCGAAAGAGGATCAGTGCAGTCGGGCACCGATAAGGTGGATGAACTCGTCACGGGTAGGCTGGTGCTTGAGGAAGACGCCGGTGAAAGCGGAGGTGGTGGTGACGGAGTTCTGTTTCTGGATGCCGCGCATCATCATACAGAGATGGTGGGCTTCGATGACCACGGCCACGCCGAGGGGCTTGAGGGTCTCCTGGATGCAGTCGCGTATCTGGAGGGTCAGACGCTCCTGCACCTGGAGACGCCGGGCATAGGCCTCTACGACGCGGGCGATCTTGCTGAGACCCGTGATGTGACGGTCGGGGATGTAAGCTACATGGGCTTTGCCGAAGAAGGGGATCATGTGGTGCTCGCACATGGAATAGAGCTCGATGTCCTTGACGATCACCATTTCCTTGTAGTCTTCCTCGAAGATGGCCGACCGCAGGATGGAGGCAGGGTCGGTATTGTAGCCCTGGGTGAGGAACTGGATGGCCTTGGCCACGCGTTCCGGGGTTTCGCGGAGCCCCTCGCGGCCGGGGTCTTCGCCCAGGATACGCAGGATCTCGCGGTAATGACGGGTGAGGGCCTCGGTCTGTTCGTCGTTCCAGTGATCGATGCGGGTATATCCTTTTTCGGGGTCGATCACATCCCCGTTGCTGATGATGTCCATATCACGGTTCTTTTTTGTATTCCACGAAGTTGTTCTCCGATTCGCTGAGGCGCACCGAGCAGAGGGTGATGCCGTATTGCTGCAGAGGCTGTTCCAGCTCGTTCCAGATGGCGGCGGCCAGGTTCTCGGTGGAGGCGATGCGTCCCTGCATGAAGGGGACCTCGAGGTTGATGTTCTTGTGGTCGAGGGGTTCGATCACCTTTTTGCGGATGATGCTGCTGAGTTCCTTGAGGTTGATGAGCAGGCCGGTCTCGGGGTCGGGATCGCCGCAGACGGTGACGAAGAGCTCGTAGTTGTGGCCGTGCCAGTTAGGATTGGAACACTTGCCGAAGACAGCGAGGTTCTTTTCGTCGTCCCAGTCGTCGCGGTACATGCGGTGGGCTGCGTTGAAACGTTCACGCCGGGTGAGATAGATCATGGGCGGGTCATTCAGGGTGGTCGGTGTGGAGGGTGCCGATGTCACCGGTGAAGCTGCCTTTTTTGGGCAGGTCGCTGTTCTTCTCCAGTTCGTTGATGTCTCGAACGAAGCCTTCGATCTCCTCGTCGGAGAAGCCTTTTTCCTTGGCGGCCTCTTCGAGGGTGCCCCAGATGGGTTCGCCGCACATGATGCAGCGGATCCCTTTCTTACTGAGATAGTTGACGGCTGCCGGCACCCTCTCGATCAGTTCTTCGATCTCGATCTCTTTGGTGATGGGCATGATGGCTCGTTTTAGGGAGGGTAAAGATATATCTTTTTGCCAACAATGCCATGGTGAGGCCTCGGCTGATGAGGAAGAGGATGAGGGCGAGCCAGAGGCTGTGGTTGCCCAGGGCGTGGCGGGTGAAGTACCAGACGGGGAAAAAGACGACAAGGGTGGAGAAGATCATGGTGTTTCGCATGCCGCGTGAGGAGGTGGCGCCGATGTAGATGCCGTCCCAGAGGAAGGCGGGGAAAGAGATGAGAGGGATGGCGACGACCCAGGGGAGATAGGGACGGGCTGCCTCGAGCACCCCGGCATTGTCGGTGAGCAGGCCCAGGAGGGCGTTGCCGCCAAGGAGGTAAGCCAGGGAAAAGGGGATGCTCAGGAAGGTGCCCCAGAGGAAGAGATCGCGCACGCTGTGTCGCAGGAACCGTATGTTGCGGGCACCCATGAAACGTCCCGTGAGTGCTTCGGCAGCATAGGCGAAACCGTCGAGAAAAAAGGCGAAAAAGGTGAAGAACTGCAGAAGCAGCGTGTTGACGGCCAGCAGGGTGTCGCCGAAGACGGCCGAGCGGGCGGTGAAGAAAGTGAAGACCAGGATGAGACAGAGGGTGCGGAGGAAAATGTCGAGGTTGATATGGAAGAAAGCACGGAGGGCGGGAGCATGGAGCAGCCGGGAGAGGGGGAGAGGACGGAGCGTGCCGGGGTAACGGCGGTGCAGAAGCCACAGGGCTGTGGCCAGGCCGGCATAGTTGGCCAGCAGGGTGCCCAGCGCCACCCCGTCGGAGGTCATCTGCAGCCCCAGCACGAACAACAGATCGAAGAGGATGTTCAGCAGGTTGATCACCAGCGTGACGATCATGGGATAACGGGCGTTCTGCATGCCGAGGAACCAGCCGTTGAGGGCATAAAGCATGAGGGTGGCGGGAGCGGCCCATACACGGATGAAGAAATATCGGGAGGCGAAATGTTCCGTCTTTTCCGGCCCTTCGAGCAGGAGGAAACTGATCCTGTCGATGGGCACCTGCAGCAGAAGAATGAGTGCGGCGGCGGCCAGGGCGGTGAACAGGGCACGCTGCAGCACCTCGCGGGCTCCGGCCGTGTCGCCGGCACCGTAACGCTGGGCGGCCAAACCGCTGGTGCTCATCCGCAGAAAACCAAAGCTCCAGTATACGAAGTTGAAAATGGTCCCGCCCAATGCCACAGCCCCGATGTACCAGATGCCATCGAGATGGCCCACCACGGCCAGATCAACCAGCCCCAGCAACGGAACGGTGATGTTGCTGATGATGTTGGGGATGGCCAGTCGCAGGATCTTCCTGTGCATAACGGGATTACCTGTTTTGAGGATGACAAAGATCGAAAAAAAATGCGATTTTCATTGAAATTGATTTGGATTTAATCTAAATAAGATGTATGTTTGCAGCAGTTCAGTTATCCCGCTGTGGAGGGAAAGTGAGTCGGATACGGTTGGCAGCTGGGATGACCGGAAGTGAGTAGAAAGCGAAAACCGGATATGCGACTGGAGAGAGGAAGCGGGGTACTGAACTTTTTATGACCCAAGGTAAGGCGATCTAGTTTCAGGTTAAGTTAACAAAGAACAGGTTTTTTTAGGTTGGGTTTTTGGTTGAAAGCCGGTCATTCGCTGAGAATGCCGGCTTTTTTCAGGAGGATTCACAGGAAAACATTATATTTATTGTTGAACCTTTAAAAACATTGATCATGGCATTTCAATTACCCGAGTTACCATATGCGCTGGATGCGCTGGAGCCTTATGTTTCCCGCCGGACGCTTGAGTTCCATTACGGGAAGCATCATCAGGCCTATGTGAACAATGCGAACAAGCTGGCGGAGGGCACCCGTTTTGAGGGGGCCGATCTGGAGACGATCATCCGGGAGGCCGAGGGCGGATTGTACAACAACGGTGCACAGGCATGGAACCATACGTTCTATTTCATGGGCTTTGGTCCTGAGGGGCCGCGTGAGCCGCAGGGTGCTCTGGCCGAAGCCATCAACAGGGACTTTGGCTCTTTTGAGAAGTTCAGGGAGGAGTTCAACCAGAAAGCCGCCACTCTTTTCGGGTCGGGATGGGCCTGGCTGGTGAAGGATGACGAAGGACATCTCAGCATCGTCCAGGAAAGCAATGCCGGCAACCCCATGCGCCGGGGTCTTACCCCCATCCTTACCTGTGATGTGTGGGAGCATGCCTATTACCTGGACTATCAGAACAGACGTCCCGATTATCTGGCCTCGTTCTGGAACATCCTCAACTGGGATGTGATCTCGCAGAGATACTGAGAAGCTTTTGAAGATATCTTGTCGAAAAAACCGGGTAATGCCCGGTTTTTTTGTTTGTTTTCCCTGCCGGGGGGAGCGGTTGCCGGGTCGTCCCGGTTGATCGCTTCAAGGAGGCAACGTATGTATGGGCATGGGTGGTTCTGGCAGGGGAGGTAGCAGTCATGATCCCGGACGTCACAGACCCCGAGGAGGATGGCGGACCACGGGGAGGAGGGATGGTGTTTTCCGGCCTTCAGCACAGTCAGTTTGTCGGCTACGGGCTGGCAGGCAGGGATGTTCCGGCCGGCAAAGATCTTTCTGAGTAAGGCATGTTCCGTCTGTGGCTCTCGCTGGTTCTGGTTCCTGGAGGCCAAGCAGAAACCACACGGCCGTTCGAAAAATGCCCCTTATTTCCGGTTGAAAAGGGCCTTGATGATGTAACTGGCGATCTGGGGGTTTTCCTTCAGCCTTCGTGTGGAGTAGCCGAACCAGTCCTTTCCGAAGGGCACATATACGCGCATCCGGTGCCCGTTCCGCAGGATGGAGGCGCGGCGCTCAGGGGTCACGCCGAAAAGCATCTGGAACTCGTATTCGTCTTTCTTCAGTCCGTATTTTTCGATCAGCTGATAGGCATGGTCGATGAGGAACTGGTCATGGGTGGCAATCCCCACGTAGAAACCATGGCTGAACATGTATTCCAGGTCTTCCAGAAAGTGGCGGTTGATCTCGTCGTGGTCCTTATAAGCGATGCGGGCGGGTTCCACATAGATCCCTTTGCAGAGACGGAAGTTGAGGGGTGTCTCCGGGCTGTGAAGAGGGGTGAGGGCCTTGAGGTCGTCCAGGGTGCGGCGCAGATAAGCCTGCAGAACCAGCCCCACATTGCGTGGGAACTCTCCGTGAAGACGACGGAAAAGGCGGATCTCCTTGTCCACGCACTTGGAGTCCTCCATGTCGATACGAACGAAGTTGTTGTATCCTGCTGCCTTCCGGACGATCTCACGGATGTGCCGGTAGCAGACGTCTTCATCGATGAGCAGACCGAAGGAGGTGGGCTTTACCGAAAAATTACCATCGATCCCTTCGGCGGTGAGGCGTTCGATCACTTCCAGATATTCGTTCTTGTTGCGTTCGGCCTCCTCCAGATCCTTGATGAACTCCCCCAACACATCGAGGGTTACCATCATCCCCTCTTCATTGAGTTTTTTCGAAGCCCGCAGGGCATCCTCGATCGTCTCCCCCGCAATGTATCTCTTCGAAAAAGTCCAGATGAACTTCTTCGGGAAAAGGGGGATCAGCGATGCGATCAGTCTGTTGAACATGGTGCCTGGTTTTTTAGAAGTTCTCAAGATAGTTATTTTTACAAAATAATAGAGTCCCGCACGAAAGGGAAGATGACCTTTGTCAGTCATAAAAATATTGCGGAGCATATGGGCTGATGGTGGAAAAAGGTGTTGATATCCTTTGGGGGGTGGGGATGCAACCATCGGAGCACTTTGGTGGTCATCGAAACAAGGTCGGAAGATGTACACGGATGAGGATCTCATAAAGGGATGTATCAGGAAGGAGAGGGCCGCACAAAAGGTGTTATATGAACGTTACGCCGACATCTTGCTGGGAATATGTGCGCGGTATGCTGCAGACACCGCTGAGGCGGAGGACATCCTTCAGGAGGGTTTCGTGCGCATTTTCAACTACATTGCCGATTATAGCGGGAAAGGCTCTTTGTTCAACTGGATGCGGAAGATCATGATCAATACGGCGATCACTTTTTACCACCGTGGTTTGAAGCACCGGTACCACCAGGATATCGGAGAGTTGCAAGAGGCTGCTCCCGATGAGATGCCGGGGCATGCCGATTTTACGCGGGAAGAGCTGCTCTCGGTGATCAGGAGCCTGCCCGAAGGTTACCGGATGATCTTCAACCTGTATGCCGTCGAAGGTTATAAACATAAGGAGATCGCCGAGATGCTGGGTATCGACATCAATACGAGCAAGTCGCAGTATTCGCGTGCCAGGCGTTTCATCCGCCAGAAGCTGGCGGAGCTGAGCAGGGTGCGTATGCCGGATGAAGGGAAAAAGGACAGCAGCGAATGAGGAGGAACGACGATATAGAAAAGCTTTTCCGCGAGCGTTTTGAGGGTTATCGTCTCAAACCCTCGGCGGGAGTGTGGCAGCGTGTGATGAGGCAACTGCGTTGGCAGAACTTCCTGCGCTTTTCGCCGCGACGTTTCAACATATGGTATCTCTCCGCACTGATGGCTGTGGTGGCGGGAGGAACGTGGCTGCTATACGGCGGTGATAAGAAGGAACAGGACCTTGTGCTGCCGGCGAAAGAGGAGGTCCGGCCCGCTCCTCCTAAGAAAAACGTGGCAGCCGATACCAGCGTCTCCGGGGAACAGAAGCAGGGAAAAAATTTCTCTGCCGAGGAGAAAGGCAAGCTTCTTCCCTCTAAAAAAGGGATGAATGAACGGTCTCCGAACGTGAAGGTGCAGGAGAAAAAAGAAGAGGAAGCCCTATCCGACGACCCCCGGCTTCTTCGGGACGAGAGACAAGGTCAGGTGGCCGAAGAGAAGCAGCCAGCCGAAGATGTCGAGGTACGGGATATGGCCGCGATGGGGGTCGGCCGGGAACCGCATGCTTCCGGGAGAGGCAGCGAGGCTGGGGATGAGATGCCGGTAGCCCGTTTTACACTTTCTCCCAGGCGGGGTTGTCCGCCTCTTGAGGTGCATGTGACCGATCATTCCGAACATGCCGAAAGCCGGAGATGGAAGGTTGAACCGCGAGGGTACGAAGGAGATGCGCGTGAACCTGTGCTGCGGTTCCGTGAACCGGGTACTTATGTGGTGAAGCTCACCGTACGCGCCCGCGACGGCCGGGTGGCTCATGCCAGCGATACGGTCGTGGTCTACGAGCCCCCCAGAGCCTCCTTCGACTGGTCACCACAGGAACTGACCGAATCGAACGAACCGGTCACCTTCTTCAATACCTCTCTCCGTGCCGTACGTTCTTTCTGGTCGTTCGGCGACGGACATACATCGCTCGAGGAGGAGCCGATCCATCATTTTACCGAGGATGGTCCTTTCGACGTGATGCTCGTGGTTTGGTCGGAACAGGGCTGTGCCGATACGCTGGTCAGGAAAGGGCTGTTCCAGCGGGAGGATTTTTATATCCGTTTCCCCAATGCATTCATCGCCAATCCCAACGGGCCTACGGGCGGGTACTATACCGAAGGGGCGTTGGCCAATGATGTTTTCCATCCGGTATGGAAAGGGGTGGCTACTTATCATCTCCAGGTGTTCAACAGGATGGGTGAACTGGTGTTCGAGAGCCGTGACCTCCATAAAGGTTGGGATGGTTACATCCTGGATCAGATGGCTGCACCGGGCGTGTACATCTGGAAAGCTACCGGGACATTCACCAACGGGAAGCCTTATGTGCGTTTCGGGAACGTAACGCTCATCAGGAAAAAACAAGGCCGGTACAACTGACCAGGAGAGAAAAAAGACGGAAAGATCTTCATGCATCGAACTTTTCCGTCGGACAGGACGTTTTTTTTCAGTTTGAAGGTTTTCGGTCTTTTATCCCCAAAAAAAGTGCGTTCGTCAACAAATAGGCCTTCTCTGTGTAGTTCTTCTTCGTTTTAGAGAACGGACAAAGAAGAGGCATGAAACTTCTGTTTCCCGCTTCTCGTACAAAAAGTAAACTTTTATTTCTATATTCGTATTTGGAACATTGCGAGAGGGAGGGGTGTGGGTTTTTGTTAATGAATTGATAATCAAGGTCCTGGTGAAAAGATACCTGGTCATACTTTTGTTCGTCCTCAAGATCATGCACCCGGTAGGAGCCCAGGATGCCCAGTTCTCGCAGTTCTATGCTGCACCGCTGTATTTGGCGTCGGCTTTCACTGGAGCCACGGAGGAGAACCGGATCACGATGAACTATCGCAACCAGTGGCCGGCCCTGCCTGGGGTTTTCACCACGTACAGTTTTTCCTACGATCGTTATTTTCACAATTTCAATTCGGGGATCGGTTTCCTGGCGTTGTATGATGTGGCGGGTTCGGGACATCTGAGCACGCTGAACATGGGACTTCTTTATTCCTACAACATCCAGGTGAACGATTACATTTACGTACGTCCGGGTATTCAGGTGAAGTACGCCCAGCTGGCGCTGGATTTTTATCGTCTGATCTTCAACGACCAACTCTCTCCTGGCGGGAATACCCCGCCCACCGAGCAACCTCCTTTCGACAACATCGGCGACATCGATGCGGAAACCTCTGTACTGGCCTACACGGAGCGTTTGTGGCTGGGGACGTCGGTCGATCATCTCTTCCGTCCCAAAGCTTCCCTTTACGGGGATGAGACCAAGATCCCCATCAAGGTGTCGGTGTTTGGAGGGGCGCAGATCATAAGGAAAGGACGTCTGCTGAAACCCATCGAAGAGAGTCTTTCGCTGGCTTTCCTCTTCAAGACACAGGGTCGTTTCAAGCAGCTGGACATGGGACTTTACTGGTACAAGGCGCCGCTGATGTTCGGTTTTTGGTACCGTGGTATCCCCATTCCCATGGGGAAAGGTTACAACAGTCGAGATGCTATGATCGTCCTGGTGGGATACAAGACCAAACAACTGCAGGTAGGTTACAGCTATGACTTCACTGTTTCGCGTCTGCTGATGGACACAGGCGGAGCACATGAGATCTCTTTCATGTACGAGTTCAAGACCACCCAGTACAAGCGAAGGAAGATCCATGCCATCCCTTGTCCGGAGTTTTGATCCTGTTCCGTTGCTGAAAAAAATTCCCGCATCTCTGGGATGATAGGTGAAAACCTCTATCTTTGCGGGCGAACAAAAACCTCCTGAGAAGATGAAAAAGAGTGCGCTGATCCTGAACGTGATCCTGTCTGTGGCCGTGGTAGTGCTTTACGTACTGTACTTCACAGGTCGGGGGACGGCATCGCCGGCTGCTGCCCCTGGAGGTTCCGATACACTGCATAGGGGTGGTGCCGGGCTGAACATTGTGTACGTGAACATCGACACGATTATGGCCAACTACGACATGTCGGTCGACCTTCAGGCACGGCTGCAGAAGAAGCAGCAGGATTCTGAGAGCAAGCTCAACGCCCGCGGTCAGAAATGGCAGAACAAGGTGAACGAGTTCCAGAACAACCTGCAGCGCGGGCTGGTGACCCGTTCGGAAGCACAAAAGATCCAGAAGGAACTGGAACAGGAACAACAGCAACTCCTCAATATGCGAAATGAGCTGGCCAACAGTCTGATGGAAGAGCAGCAGGTGAGCACCCGCAAGGTGATGTACAGCATCATCGACTACCTGAACGATTTTTGTCGCGAGCACAATTACCAGTATGTGCTGGGCACCACCGTGGGGGGAGTGGTCCTCTATGGTGAGAAACGGCTGGATGTCACGCAGGAGGTGCTGGCGGGCCTCAACGAACGCTACAAGAGCGTCCGTGATTCGCTCCTCAAGGCTCAATGAACCTTTCCCGTCTTTTCGAGGGATACAGTCAACGTCATGATGCAGCTCCTCCGCTCCTGGAGGAGCTGCCTTCTTCTTCGCTTTTTCAGGTGGTGGTGATCCCAGCCATGGGGGAAGAACCTCCTTTGGTTGCCTCGGTGCTGGAATCCCTGGCCTCGGCGGAGCGTCCGATGCGTGATGTAGAGGTGCTGGTGGTGATCAATGCTTCGCAGGACGCTCCGGCCGTATGGCATGAACGGAACAGACAGCTGTATGACCATCTTTTGCAGCATCGCCGGCGTTGGGAGCGGCCGTGGCTGCGGGTGCATCCTTTGCTGCTTGAGCCTTTTGCTCCGCGTGAGGCAGGGGTGGGCCGCGCCAGAAAGACGGGCATGGACGAGGCGGCACGCCGGCTGGCACAGCGTGATGATGGTCTGATCGTCTCGCTCGACGCCGACACGCTGGTTGCTCCCGGCTATTTCACGGCGCTGGAGAGATGCTTCCTGGCGCATCCCCGGCTGGATGGCGTTTCGCTCCATTTCGAGCATCCGCTGGAGGGGAGCGATTTCCCCATTGAGGTGTACCGGGCGGTGGCGCAGTACGAGCTCCATCTTCGTTATTTTGTGCAGGCGTTGCGGTGGTGCGGTCACCCCCATGCGGTGCATACGGTGGGCAGTGCCTTTGCTGTGCGGGCGGCCGCCTACCTGCGCCTGGGTGGCATGAACCGCCGGCAGGGAGGGGAGGATTTCTATTTCATCCAGAAGGTGGTGCAGGCAGGGCGATACCGCAGCCTGGCGGGCACGACGGTTTACCCGTCGCCGCGGCCGGCGCGCCGGGTGCCTTTCGGGACGGGTCCCGTGATAGCCCGCCTGGCCGGCAGCGGTGAAGAGATGTTCACCTACCGATGGGAGGCTTTCCGGCCCCTGCGACTACTCTTTGAGGCGCTCCCGGCACTCTACCGGGCGCAGGAGACGGCCGCCCGCCTCTATGACTCCCTGCCCCTGCCGCTGCAACAGACCCTCCCGCGCGAAGTGTTCCTGTCAAGGATCCGTGAGATACGCAACAACGTGGCAGGCGAAGAATCTTTCAAAAAACGCTTCTTCCGGTGGTTCAACGTGCTGCATGTGATCAGATACCTTAACAGGGAACATGAGGAGGGAAAAGAACGGTCGCCCGTGACACGGGAAGCTGCCCGGCTGCTCGCCGCCAGAGGTGTGGATGAAGTGCCGGAGGAGGTGATCCCCCTGCTGGAAGTCTACCGTAAGATGGACAAGGAAGAAGCCTTGTGCTGAACTACTCCTCGCCGGTGATGATGAAGATCTCTTCGTTGTCCCGTTTCATCAGGTATTGTTCACGGGCGAACTTTTCCAGACTTTTGCTGTCGCTTTCCAGCTCTTTCAGTTTGCGTTTGTCCTCGGCGATCTTTTGCTGATAGTAGACCTTGTCGCGTTGCAACTGTCGCAGCTCACGCATCTGACGTCGCTGGATGAGCAGGTTGTTACTGTCAAAGAAAAGGAGCCATACCACGAAAAAGAAAAGGATGATGACGTACCTGTTCCTCATCCATGCAGGTAACCGGTTGTAGAATCTGAGATCCATGGTGTTCTTCCCCTTACAAAAGTACGAAAAAAAACGGCACCTCGTGTGAAGGGTGCCGTTTCTGGACAGGAGGGTTAGTTTCATCCCATGAAGGGATAGCGGTAGTCTTCCGGGGGGACGAAGTTTTCTTTGATGGAGCGGGGGGAGACCCACCGGATGAGGTTGAGCACCGATCCGGCTTTGTCGTTGGTTCCGGAGCCGCGGGCTCCGCCGAAAGGCTGCTGACCCACCACCGCACCGGTAGGCTTGTCGTTGATGTAGAAGTTGCCGGCCGTATGGGTCAGACGGGCTGTGGCCTTTTCGATGGCATAACGGTCTTGGGCGAAGATGGCTCCCGTCAGACCGTAGATGCTGGTGTTGTCCAGCAGGTCGAGTGTTTCGTCGAACTTGTCATCGTCGTAGATGTAGACGGTCAACACCGGCCCGAAAAGCTCCTCTTCCATGGTGACGTAATGCGGGTCGTCGGTGCGGATGATGGTGGGTTCGATGAAGTAGCCCACCGATTTGTCATAACCGCCGCCCACTACGATCTCGGTCTCCTGGTCCTGTTTGGCCTGCTCGATATAACCGGTGATCTTGTCGAACGAGGGTTCGTCGATGACGGCGTTGATGAAGTTGGTGAAATCCTCGGGCGGGCCCATCTTCAGGCCGCGGACCGTTTCGACGAGTTCGTCGCGGATCTCCTTCCAGATGCTTTGGGGGATGTAGGCACGCGAGGCGGCCGAACATTTTTGTCCCTGGTATTCGAAGGCTCCCCGGACGATGGCCGTGATAAGGGCTTTGCGGTTGGCCGAGGGATGGACCATGATGTAGTCCTTGCCGCCCGTCTCGCCCACGATGCGGGGATAACTTTTGTAGGTCTTGATGTTGTCGCCGATCATCTTCCAGATGCTCTGGAAGACGGCCGTGGAGCCGGTGAAGTGGAAGCCGGCGAAGTCGGGATGGGTGAGGACGACACGTGCCGCCACAGGGCCGGAGGCAAAGACCATGTTGATGACCCCGTCGGGGACACCTGCCTCGCGGTAAAGCTCCATGAGCACATGGGCTGAATAGATGGCCGTCTTGGAGGGTTTCCATACGGCCACGTTGCCCATCAGTGCCGGCGCGGTGGGCAGGTTGCCAGCAATGGAAGTGAAATTGAAAGGGGTGAGAGCAAAGACAAATCCTTCCAGAGGACGATACTCCATGCGGTTCCACGTATTGGGCGCCGAAGAGGGCTGATGGGCGTAGATCTCCGTCATGTAATGGGTGTTAAAACGGTAGAAATCGGCCAGCTCGCAGGCCGAATCGATCTCGGCCTGGTAGACGTTCTTCGACTGGCCGATCATGGTGGCGGCATTGAGACGGTAACGGTAGGGCCCTGCCACCAGGTCACCCATCCTCAGAAAGATAGAGGCCCGTTGTTCCCAGCTCATCGATTCCCACGCTTTCTTGGCTTTCAGCGCAGCCTCGATGGCCATCCGTACCTCCTTCTCGCCTCCCTGGTAATAATAGCCCAGCACCTTGGAGGTATCGTGCGGCGCCACGATGGGCACGCGCTTGTCGGTACGGACCTCCTTGCCTCCAATGATCATCGGGATCTCCACCTCCCGGCTGTAAACCTCCCGGATAGCCTCTTCAATGGCTTGACGTTCAGGCGTCCCCGGTGCATAGCTGAGTACCGGCTCGTTCTTCGGCATCGGTACGGAGTAAATTCCTTTTGGCATGATCTCCTGGTTTTAGGGTTCTTTCTAAAGCTACAAAAATAATGTATAAATATTCGAAAAAATAATGAAAAACATCATCGTTCTCGTCAGAAGGTGGTATTTTTAGGGAAAATTTCTGCAAACCAAAAAGCACATTGGACAATGAAACTGAAAGATTATGGAATAGCGGAGACCCTGGAGAGGCTGGGGATCAGGGATCTGAACCCGGGAGTTTCCACGGGTACCGAATGGTGGGACACCGAGGGGCCGGAGACGGTCTCGGAAACGCCCATCGATAGTAGTGTGATCGCGCGGGTGAAGAATGCCACGCGCGAGGATTATGAGAAGGTGATCAAACGTGCGCAGGAAGCTTTCCTGGAATGGCGCATGGTGCCTGCACCCAAGCGCGGTGAGGTGGTACGCCAGATCGGACTGGCACTGCGAGAATATAAGGAGGATCTGGGTAAGCTGGTAACCCTCGAGATGGGTAAGATCTACCAGGAGGGTCTGGGCGAGGTGCAGGAGATGATCGACATCTGTGATTTTGCCGTGGGGCAGTCGCGTCAGCTCTATGGTTTCACGATGCAGTCGGAGCGGCCGAAACACAGGATGTTCGAGCAGTACCATCCCCTGGGTATCGTGGGACTGATCACCTCGTTCAATTTCCCTGTGGCGGTGTGGGCATGGAATGCCATGATCGCGGCCGTGGCGGGGGATGTGGTGGTATGGAAGCCCAGTTCCAAGACGCCTCTTACGGCCATTGCCACGATGAACATCATCTCACGCGTGCTGAAAGCCAACCATGTCCCCGAGGGGGTTTTCAACCTGGTGGTGGCACGATCCTCGGCCATGGGTGACAATTTCCTTCAGGACAGACGGATCCCCCTGATCTCGGTTACCGGTTCGACGGCGGTGGGCAAGCATGTGAGCAGGATCGTAGCGGCGCGTCTGGGGCGTGTCATCGCCGAGCTGGGGGGCAACAACGCCATCATCGTCTCGAAGCATGCCGACCTGGATCTGGCCATCCCGGCCATTGTCTTCGGGGCGGTGGGAACGGCGGGCCAGCGCTGCACCACCACGAGGCGTCTGATCATCCAGGAGTCGGTGTACGACGAGGTGAAAGAGCGCCTCGTGCATGCTTACGAGCAGGTGGCCCACCGCATCGGCAACCCTCTGGATGAGAAGACACTGGTGGGGCCGCTGATCGACCGTTTCGCAGTCGATCTTTTCACCCAGGCCCAGAAGGCCGTGGTGGAGGAGGGCGGCCGTATCATCACCGGCGGCGAAGTGCTCGAAGGACCACAGTATCCGTCAGGTCTCTATGTCAATCCGGCCATCGCTGAGGCGGAGAACCATTACAACATCGTCCAGGAGGAGACCTTTGCTCCGTTGCTGTATCTGATCCGCTACAAAGAGTTCGATGAGGCTCTGGAGCTGCACAATGCCGTGCCGCAAGGGCTCTCGTCAGCCATCTTCACGCTCAACCTGCGCGAAGCTGAGGAGTTCCTCTCGGCACGCGGTTCCGACTGCGGCATTGCCAATGTCAACATCGGCACCTCCGGCGCCGAGATAGGCGGGGCTTTTGGCGGCGAGAAGGATACGGGCGGCGGCCGCGAGTCGGGTTCGGATGCCTGGAAAGCCTATATGCGCCGGCAGACCAATACCATCAACTACAGCACCGAGCTGCCGCTGGCACAGGGGATACGTTTCGAGCTGTGACGTATCAGTGCACGGCGCCGGAAAGGAGGGTGGCCTCGCCCACAAGCCGGTCGTAGCGCTCGCCCGCCTCGCGGTAATAGACCAGGATCTGGTATTCGTTCACCGTCTCGAAATGACTCCCTTCGAGACGGGTGAGGTCGTATCGCCGGCTGCCGGGAGCCTTCACGGCATAAAGGTAGTTGTACATTCCTTGTTTCAGGAGCATCGTGCCCTCGTAACGGTGCTCCTGTTCGTTGTAACGCATCCTGCCGGCCGGAGAAGAACCCCACTGGGTGAGAGCACCGAAGATGTGTACCTCTCCCTCGAAAGGAAAGGAGACGGGTAGGAAAAAGAAGACATTGAAATAATCGGCATCGGTGTCGGGGGTGCTGCCGCGTGAGTTCTCTATGAAGAAGCGACCGTTCAGGTCCTGGCGGGTCATATAGGGGCGGAAACTCCTTATCTCTGCCGGTTGGAGGAAAACGTTGTAGTACGGCGGCCGGTACTCGATGCCGGCGATGCCGGGGCTCTGGTAACGGACGCTCTTCAGGTCGAGGTTCCTGAACTCATTGCAGCCGGGAAAGATGATCTCGGAGGGGGTGCCGAAGACCAGGCGTCCGTTGCCGGCGGAGGAAGGGCGGGGACCGAAGAGGGCATTGTCCCACCGTCCGTTCTGGCGTACTACGACGAAGAGCTCGTCGGCGGGTGAGCGCAACGGTAAAGCCCCGTAGTCGACGGTGAAATGCAGCTGCTGGTCCTCATCACGCCGCGGCCCGGAAGGACGGACCACCTCACCCGTGATCTGGACTTTCCCTGCGACGATCATGAAACGGGCCGTCAGCACCGGATCAGCAGGGTCGTCGAGAAAGACCTTCACCACATAATTGCCTGAAAGGAGAAACCGCACCTCCTCATTGGGGAAGGTCAGATGATAATGGACGTAGGGGACGGTGGTATTCACCGAGCTCTCGTAATCACGGATGTCGTTATCGGCAAAGCCGTCGAGGTAATCTTCGGGCAAGAGATCGGAAGGATGCCACCGGGCATCACAATGGACAAAGGTGTAACGATAGTTCTCAGGCGTGTCGGACAGGTCGTCGAAGTCGAGGCTCAGCGTGACATCTTCCCCCTGTTTCATGACGGGTCGGGACATGCGCCAGCCCGTGCGGTACAATTCGACGGTGTGGATGGTGGAAGAATAGATGCGGTCGCCCAGCACCTCGGTCTGACCGTAGAGCGCCAGGGGGATCCCTCCCCCCATCAGCAGGATCACAGTTTGTATCCACTGTTTCGTATTCATATTGCAAAGATAATCATCTGCTGCGGTTGCTCCCTTCCGGAGAGGAAAAACCGGCAATCCCGGATTGCTCAAGACGTTCCGGTCAGCGGAAAAATAAAAATTGTGAAATAATGTATAAAAAAGAAAAAAAAATTATTTTTGTTTGCATCATAACAAAAAAGCTTTTGTATGGACAAGGTGATCAGACTGAAGAAGGGTTTGGACATCCCTCTTCAGGGGGAGGCTGAGAAGAAGGTCACAGATGCTCCCGAGCCGGAAACCTTTGCACTGAAGCCTCCGGATTTCCATGGTCTCACTCCCAAGCTTACCGTTCATGAGGGCGACGAAGTAAAGGCGGGTTCGCCGCTGTTCTTCGACAAATACCGTCCTGACATCCTTTTTTGTTCGCCGGTGAGCGGGAAGGTGAAGACGGTGTTCCGCGGCGAACGGCGCAGGATCCTGGAGGTGATCGTTGAGCCCGACGGGCGCCGGGAGCAGATGGCTTTCCGGCAGGGCGATCCACTGGCAATGACCCGGGAAGAGGTGGTGGAGAACCTTCTGAAGAGCGGAGCATGGCCTTTCATCCGTCAGCGTCCTTTCGATCTGGTGGCTGATCCGCACGATATACCCAAGTCCGTTTTCATTTCCCTGTTCGATACGGCTCCGCTGGCACCCGATTATGCTTTTATCCTGAAAGGGGAGGAGAAGACCTTCCAGACGGGACTGAACGCCTTGTCCAGGCTCACGGAGGGGAAGATCCGCCTGGGTGTCCATCCTGAGCGGTCGGACCGTGCTTTCGTGGAGGCGCTGGAGAACGTGGAGGTACATTATTTCCAGGGGCCGCATCCTGCCGGCAACGTAGGGGTTCAGATCCATCATGTCGATCCCGTTAACAAGGGCGAGGTGGTCTGGGTGGTCCATCCGCAGGATGTGCTGATCATCGGCCGTCTGTTCAGTGAAGGGGTGTTCGATGCACGGCGTACCGTGGCGTTGGCAGGCAGCGAGGTGAAAGAACCGCAATATTACCGTACCATGGTGGGTGCTTCCATCGCCCCGCTGGTGAAAGAGAACGTGGCCGGACAGAACGTGCGTTACATCAGCGGCAATGTGCTCACCGGCACACGCGTGCTGCGCAGCGGCTATCTGGGCTTCTACGACTCGCTTGTCACCGTCATCCCCGAAGGGAACCACAGTGAGTTCATGGGGTGGCTACGGCCCGGATTCGGGAAGTTCTCTTTCTCACGCACCTTTTTCTCCTGGCTGGCCCCACGGTCGAAGAAATACATCATGGATACCAACCTGCACGGCGGTCACAGGGCCCTTGTCTTCACCGGCTTGTATGAAAAGGTGATGCCCATGGATATCCTGGTGATGCAGCTCCTCAAGGCGATGATCATCGGCGATATCGACCTGATGGAGAACCTGGGCATCTATGAGGTGGTGGAGGAGGACCTGGCTCTGTGTGAGTTCGTCGATCCCTCCAAGACCGAGATGCAGACCATCCTGCGCAAGGCCATCGAACAACTGATCAAAGAACTGGGCTAATCGTCTAACGGGGAAAAGAAACCTTCCATACATGAAAGCATTAAGAGACTTCCTTGACAAGATCAAGCCTCAATTCGAGAAAGGCGGGAAGCTGGAGATGTTCCATTCCACCTTTGAGGCGTTCGAGACCCTGATGTTCGTCCCGGACAAGGTCACCACCCAGGGTTCGCACATCCGTGACCACATCGACATGAAACGGTCGATGATCGTGGTGGTGTTCGCCCTATTACCTGCCACCCTGTTCGGGATGTGGAACATCGGACATCAGCATTTTCTGGCGCTGGGGCAACAGGTGACGTTGTGGCAGGCCTTCTGGTTCGGTTTTCTGAAGATGCTGCCCATTCTCGTGGTCACCTATGTGGTAGGCCTGGGGCTGGAGGTCGTTTTCACGCAGTTGCGAGGTCATGAGGTGAACGAAGGCTTTTTTGTCACGGGCTTGCTCATCGCCCTCATCGTGCCGGTCGACATTCCTTTGTGGATGCTGGCACTGGCCGTGGCTTTTGCCGTGATCATCGGGAAGGAGGTTTTCGGCGGCACGGGGATGAACATCCTGAACCCTGCCTTGACGGCCCGGGCCTTCCTTTTCTTTTCCTACCCTGCCTGGATCTCGGGCGATGAGGTATGGGTGGCCGGGCTGAAGCACGGCCTGCAGGCCGTCGACGGTTTTTCGGGAGCCACACCCCTG
>Ga0256914_1000423_pt1 | contig 41898 bp, 43 predicted proteins | sample HulkmetaG_FD_191571 | JGI IMG/M metagenome (GOLD analysis project Ga0256914, IMG submission 191571) | Hydrothermal chimney microbial communities from Main Endeavour vent field at the Juan de Fuca Ridge, Pacific Ocean - Hulk | ecosystem: Environmental > Aquatic > Marine > Hydrothermal vents ... | reverse complement strand
TGATAGTAAATATATTGTAACTTGATGGTAATGGTATTTTCAGCATAAATGTGTTGAATCTTGTTATATATATATTTTCCCTCCAGACCATATTTATTCGGGGGGTTATCTTACGAACATCGTCCCTATATATCTTTATCCATCTTTCAAATATCATCTCAAGGCCGGGAAGACCGCCCTTTTTTATATGCTCAACCTCGGAAAAATCAAATGGTGCTATTTCTGTTTTTATTTCTTCTTTTTTTTCTGCTTCTCCACCGCCCAATAAAGCGTCTATCTCTTCCTGAGATAGGAATTCTTCTGACAAGATATAGCCTCCTAAATTAGTTCTTCACCGGCTCCATACTCTATAACTCCTTTCTCTATAAGTCCTTTAATTGTTGCTATTATCTTTTTCCTTGCTTTTTCAACCTCAGATTTCTTTATTGGACCTAAAACTTCCATATCTTCCATAAACATCTGTGCTGCCCTTTTTGACATATTTGTCAGGAATTTGTCCATGATCTCCTGTGGTGCTCCTTTTAAAGCTACGAGAAGATCGTTCTTGTCAATAACTTTTAGAATTTCTATAATGGCTCTATTGTCTAATTTAACTATATCCTCAAACTTAAACATCTTCTCTTCTATTGTTTCGGCAAGTGTTGGATTTTCTTTTCTAATCTCATCTAATATTTCCTGTCCAAGCTCTTTTGGTAAGACATTAACAATCTCGGCAGCAATATCAACTCCACTTAATGTTTCCTCTTTCCCTGCACCTACTGTCAATAGTTCTTCTTCTATAGTGTCTGCAACGACTTTTATCATATCGCTTGATATCTTCTCGATAGCTGCTATTCTTTTTATTACCTCTTCCTGAATATTCGTTACTCCTACTCTTTTTGGAAGATACTGAATAATGTCTGCTGCTTTTACTGGGTTTAACTGTGAAAGAATAAGGGCGATTACCTGAGGATGTTCATTTTGGATAATGCTTGCTACAAACTTTGGATCCATCTTTTCAAGTTCTCTAAATATTGCTTTGCCTTCCTCAACGGTTAAGGTCTCTGCAAGAAGTTTTTCAAGCTTATCGGGAGGAAGAGCTCTCTCAAGAATCTTTTTTAGATTATCAGGAGCTATTTTTAAAGGTGTTGCCTCTCTAAGTAGTTCATATGCTTCTTCAAGAATAGATTTTGCAACTTCTTTTGAAGGGGTTTCTATACTAAGTATCTGTTTGACTATCTTTTCTATCTCGTGTTCCTTGAGATGTTTGAATATATTTACTGTCGCTTCCTCTGGTAAAAGTGATAGTAGGATCGCTGCCTTTTCCGTACCTTTAAGATCTTTTTCCCTTTTTTCCTGCGGCAATTTATTTTCCTTTTAAAATTATTTTTTCTGCAGTTCTAACATATCCATTTATAACGAAATTAATAAGATTAATATTTGTTTTAATAATTTTTGCTCTTATAATATGGTAACCGTATTCCTCTTTTATATCCACAACATTAATATCAAATTTAACGTTTTCTTCTAAACTTTCAACAATGCATCTGTCGTTTTTTTCTAAATTACTGTGAAGTTTTGTAAGTATTTTTAATCCAGATCTGCTGACTTCAATAATACATGCATCTTCTGTAATTGGATTTTCATCTTTCTTTATCCTGTATTTTCCGAGATCTTCACAGCAGAAACTAAATCTATGAAATCTTCTTTTTTCCCTGTATATTGATTTTCTGTCCAGACTCACAGTATATATTCCGTCTGAATTCTCTTTGATATAACCTTTTATAACAAAAATAGATCCGTCTTTTTTTAAGTATATTTTCATTTCTTTTACAAAAGGTAAAATTTCGTTTATCTGGTAGGGATTAAGATTTTTTATAAGTACTGTGTCATTTTCTTCTTTTTCAGCCTCAAAACTGAAAAGAGCTTTAAACTGTACTCTTATATTCCTTTTTTCACAACTTCTCTTTATCTCAAACTCTCCAAGATACCTTTTTCCTGGAATAATTTCATACATTCTTTCCACCTTGAAGATTTTTTTCAAGTTCAGTCAAATCGTCCATAAATTTGGTTATAAGTTCTTTAGTGATTTTCAGATTTTTGTCTATATCTCTTCCTTCAATAACCATTTTTACAGCATGTTCTATCTGCTCAACAGTATTTAGTATGTTATTGTATATTAAAGAGATCTGATCGTTTTCATCTGCTAAATCTTTAAGTTCTTTATTTATCCATTCATAAAACATACTTTCTGTAAATGGATAATACTTTTTTTCTTCAAACATTATAGGTATATGGGATATCCACTCTGATATTAGAAATCTACCCTTTTCTACTACAGCTATATTACCCAGATTGAATCTTGAGATCTCATTTTCAACACTGTTAATAACATTTTTAGTGTTGTATATACTATTTTCAAGCTCCTTAAAAACTGTACTGAAATTTTCAACGCTTCTATTCATCTCTAAAATATGATTTTTGACTGTATTTACAGCTTCTTCCTGTTCGCCTATTAGTGTTGATATTTCCTCAGATAAATCTGCAACTTCCCTTATCTGATTTTTTATTGTATTAATACTTTCACTTGATTGAGACATTGATTTTCTAACCTTTAAAGCCTTATCGGATTTTTCTTCCAAAAGGTAGGCGAGTGATACCATAGATTTTGATATGCTTTTTATTATTCCTTCTATCTCCTCTGTTGACTGCATCGCTCTTATGGCAAGGGATCTAACTTCATCTGCAACAACAGCAAATCCTTTTCCGTGTTCTCCTGCTCTTGCTGCCTCAATAGCAGCGTTTAAGGCGAGTAGATCTATCTGATCGGCAATATATTTTATGCTTTCTACAACCTCCTGTATTTTAGCTGATTGATCTTTTAGAGTATTTATACTTTCGCGAAGTGATATAACATCGTCTGCAAGTTTTTGAACTTCTTCAATTGAGGAAACAATAGTATCTGAACCGGCAACAGCTTTTTTTTCAACGTCTTTTACGGTAGTGTAAACATTTTTTACATGATTGCTTACGTTATCTATTGATACAGATAAGATCTCAAGAGACATCCCAAGATCAAGTGATTTTCTGTGTATTTTGTCATTTTTTTCTTTTGTTTCTATTAAATCAGTAATGAGAAATGAGGTGTCTTTAGATATATTGCCTGAGAGTTTCATAATGTCTGTGAAAGTATTTCTTATCCAGCTTATAAATCTGTCAAACTTTTCGCCTAATTTCCCAAGTTCATCTCTGCTGTTTATTGAAAGTTTCTGATTCAGATCTCCGTTCTGTATTTTATCCATGATATGGATCATTCTGTTTATAGGACGAACTACTGCTCTGTAAGTTGTAAACGATCCTATTCCTATTACTATTAAACTGAATAATGGTATTAATACGACTACTGTTGAGGCTGTTGATATTACTCTTTCTTTTTTTCTTTCTAAATCTAATATTTCCCGATTTAGCCTGTCTTCAACATTTTTAAGTATTATCGGGATCTTTTCTATGTCTTCATCCTTTTTAATTTTAGATATTCTGGATAGCACTATATTTTTAATCCTTGTACTATCTAAAGATTTAAGACTTTCATTTAACTGTTTTAAAAATTTTTCTTTATCAATATAAACCCCGTATTCGGCTATCTTTTTGAAAGTTTTTATACTGTTGTAATATTTTTTTGCTACATCAAGTTCGTTCTGTATTTTTCTATACTCACTTATTTTTTTGTGAACATACTCTGTCAGAAAAAATATTATTAAAACTTCAAGAACAAGAGAGACTATAAGCTTTGATTTTATACTCATTTTTAGATCTCGCCACTGTAACTGCTTTCTTTTGTTTTGGAAGAAATTATCCTGTAGATTTTTATGAGAAATCCAACAAGCTCTTTGGAAAGATTTATCATCTGACCTATTTTTAGATAAGCCTCGTCAATCTTGCCTTCATTGAAGAGCTTAACTGCTTCATTTCCGGCTGAATGGAGTTCTATATGAGCTTTTTCCATATTTCTGAAAAGTTCTAACGCTTCCTCGCCGTACTTTGCTATATCTTTAATACCTTCTGAATAGTACCATTTTCCAAGTTCGCACTGGGTGTGATCAACAAAGTTAAATCCTCCTTTACCTTCAATTGCTCTGAAAACATTTTGCATAAACTTTCCGTGATCAATAATTTTTGTCAATAGATCTACAGCATCTCCTTCTTTAAGTTTAGAGAGTAAATTCCATGCCTCTTCACCGTTATGGAATGTTCTCTCAGCAATCTCGTCAATCTCTTCAGATATGGAGACAATCTCATTAACTACATCTAAAAATGCATTTGCATGTTCTGAAACCGTTTTTATAACCTGAGACTGTTCTTCTGTTGCAGCTGTCTGTCTTGCTATCATATCGGTTATTTTCTCTCCCTCTTCCTTAATTTTCTGGAATATAGATGTTATCTCTGTTGAGAACTCAACACCTTCTTTTACAATATTTGTTGCTTTACTTACTTCTCTTTCTGTTTTTTCCATTTCATTCACAATACCTGATATGACGTTCCTTATCTCATTTGCACTTTTTGATGTTTTCTCTGCAAGCTTTCTTACTTCATCAGCAACAACAGCAAATCCTCTTCCAACTTCCCCTGCTCTGGCTGCCTCAATAGCAGCATTTAAAGCTAAAAGATTTGTCTGTTCTGTAATTTCAAGGATAACGTCAAGTATATGCTCTATACCGCTTATTCTCTTTTTAAGTTCCATTGTTGAATCTGACAGTTGATTCATAACCTGAACTGACTGTTTTATGTTTGATACAGATTTTTCTATTGATTGAGAACCTTTTTCAACAAGGCTGTTTATACTTTCCTGTGTGTTTTGAACCTCCATTATTGAACTTGCAAGATCTGAAACAGCCATGCTTATCTGTTCTACAGAATTAACCATATCTTCAAGCTCTTCTTTGAAAGTTTTTATCTTAGATCTAAGTTTAAAAGATCCTCCATTTGTCAATGACGTCTCAAAAATAACCGAAGCTATCTCAGGGGATGCTTCAAAAAACACTCTGTCTATATACCTGTCAGAGGTTACATCTCTCCATGATGAAGCGTAACCAACGATGTTTCCGTCAGAATCTGTTACAACAAATCTGTTTGATTCTATAACGAAATTTCCGATATTGATATCGGCATTTTTCTTAACCTCACCAGGCTTTAGATTTTTAAGAAGCTGTTTTATTCTTTCAGGATTTTTGTGGAATTTATGTATGGATATGCCAAGCGGATTATCCCAGTTTATCTCATAACCAAATGTTTTATTTATCTCGTCCCCTAACTGCTTTAAGATCTCTCTTCCTTTCTTGTTTATGTATATAAGTTCGTTTCCTTCTTTACCCTCTTTAAAATCTGTTGACGCGATAAATATACCTTCTTCCTGAAGCTGGTCAAGTATCTTCCAACCTTCATGAGCTTTATCTTTTAACTGTTTAAGTTGTTGCTGTATATTTGTTATCTCCATTTCCATCTTTTTTGCAATATCATCTTTTTGCTTAATCTCTTCCTGTAGTTTTTCCACCTGGGTGCTTTTATTCTTTAGCTCTTCCTCAAGCTGGTTTACCTCGCTGTTTTTTAACTGAACAGCTTCCTCAAGCTGTGCTATATATTCGTTTTTCTTTTCAAGTTCTTCTTTTAACTGATCAACGATCTTATAAACTTCTTTACAGCCAAATAGACCCATTCCTATAACCTCCTGATCTGTTTAACAGATGTTATTTTTTTAATGCTGAAAATATTTTTTCTATCTTTTCCTTTAAAACTTCTGCTGTAAAAGGTTTTACTATATAGTTGTTAACGCCTGCTTTAATTGCAAGTAATACGTTCTCTTTTTTAGCTTCTGCTGTTACCATAAGGACAGGAAGATGTTTAAGCTGTGGATCTTTTCTTATCTCCTGAACAAGCTCAAGTCCTGTCATATTCGGCATATTCCAGTCTGTTATAACAAAATCGTAACTGCCTGATCTGAGCTTCTGTAGAGCGACTTTGCCATCCTCTGCTTCGTCTATATTTTTAAAACCGAGCTGATCTAAAAGACCTTTTATAATCTTTCTCATTGTGGCCATATCGTCAACAACAAGTATTTTTATATTTCTGTCAGGTAAAGCCATTTAAATCCTCCTATTTTTTTATTGCATATTTATGAACGAGTTTAAGAAGATCTGGTGCGTCAAATTTGACAAGATGCGCGTCGGCGTTTACGTATTTGGCTTTATCTACTGTTGCCTTATCGCTTAAAGACGTATTTATAATTACAGGTATTTTGCTGAACTCAGGATGCTCTTTTATCTTTCTTGTAAATGTAAGTCCGTCCATCCCAGGCATTTCAATGTCCGATACAATTAACTGTACATAATCTGTTATATCTTTTCCCTCTTCTGAGGCTTGTTCTAACAGCTTGTTTAGGATATCAAGACCTTCAAGACCGCTTTTTGCTTCTATAACCTGGTGTCCATCTTTTTCGAGAATTCCTTTTATTATCTTTCTCGCTACAGGGCTGTCGTCAAGAATAAGTATTCTATAATGTCCAGTTCTTTCAACTTCTTCCTCAGATATATGTTCGTCTATTCCAAATATCTTGATCATTCCAAGTTCGTCAAGGATTCCTTCAAAATCGAGTAAAAGCAGAAGGTTTCCATCCTCTATCTCTATAACACCTACAATCTTTCCACCTAATCTCTCCTCAATGCTTGGCGGTGGTTTTCTTATATCAGCCCATTTTATCCTTCTTATCCTTTTTGCTTCGTGAACGATAACGCCGACTATCTCTCTCAAAAATTCCATGACTATAACGTATTTTCCTGCTTTTTCTGGTTCTTTTATTTTCATCCATTTTGCAAGATTAACTATTGGAACAACTTCTCCCCTAATCTTTGCGATTCCTTCAACCTCTGGTGGTGAGCCGGGGGATTTAACTATAGGGCTTGGTTTTCTTATAACCTCCCTTACTTTGGCAACATTAACCCCAAGTATCCATTCGTATATATCGCCATTATCCATCTCTTCAAACATTCTGAAATCGATTATCTCAAGCTCGTTTGCTCCTGTTTCAAGTATTTTTGGTAAGAAATCTTTTTTACTCATATAATTCCTCCAGAAGGATGTTCAGATGTTCTCTTTTCTGAATATTTTTTTAATATTCAAGAGAGTTAAAAGCTCTTTATCTTTTTCTCCGGATATCATGATAACACCATCTATAAACTCTGGATCAATGCCTATAGCGTTCATAGGAGCCGGCTGTATATCGTCAGGATTTATGTTTATCGCTCCCTCAACCTTATCAACAAGAATTCCTATATGTCCAAGCTCAGTTTCAACAACAACTATAGTTTTTTTTCCATTTTTATTTTTTTCTGGTAGATTAAACATCTTTTTCAATGTCACAACAGGGATTATATTTCCTCTCAGATTCATAACTCCCAGAATATACTCTTTTGTTTTAGGTACAGGTGTTATATCAATATCCTTTGTTATTTTAATAACATCTTGTATATTTACGCCTATCAGTTCTTCATTTAATCTAAATGTGATTAATCTCTCCTCATAAGAAGCAGATTTCTCAATTTCTCTTATACCTAATACTTCTAAATCCTTCATTATAAAACTCCCACTAATTGAGATTTTTTGTCGTTAATTAAAGAGTTTGTATCAACAATGAGCACTACTTTTCCGTCTCCAGTTATCGTTGCTCCTGCAATTCCCTGCACATTCTCCAGAAGTTTTCCAAGAGGTTTTATAACAATTTCTTCTTCACCAAAAAGTTCTTCTACTGATATTGCAATATTTTTTTCTCCAACCCTAACTATGACAATGAATTCTTTTTCTTCTCTATCTTCCATGTCAAAAAGCTCATTTAGACTGAAAAGTAAAAACACTTCGTCTCTAAGCATGAAGGATTTAAACTGTCCTATATTTTTTACATTTTCAGGTTCATACTTTACAATTTCTACGACAGAGTAAAGAGGTATTGCAAAGATCCTTTTATTTGCCCCTACCATAAGAGTTCTGATAATGGCGACTGTGAGGGGGAGTTTCATTATAAATTTCGAACCTTTACCTCTTTCGCTCTCTACTTCTATACTGCCTCTTAATGAATGTATTGTGGATGCGACAACATCCATTCCTACTCCTCTTCCTGAAACTTCGCTCACCTGTTCGGCAGTTGAAAAACCAGGCATGAACAGAAGCTCAAAAGCTTCTTTGTCAGACATATTTTTAGCCTGTTCCTGTGTTATTATTCCTTTTTCTACAGCCTTGTTTTTCACTTTTTCAACATCAATTCCCTTCCCATCATCTTCAATTGATATAATTATTCTGTCGCCTTCCTGATAGGCAGAGAGTTTTATCAGACCTGATTCTGGCTTTCCAGCTTTTAATCTTTCCTCAACTGGTTCTATTCCATGATCTATAGCATTTCTTACGAGATGTATAAGGGGATCCTCAAGTTTGTCAAGTATAGATCTGTCTATCTCTGTATCTTCTCCTTCAAGAACAAGATTTACTTTTCTATTAAGTTTTTTCGCAAGATCTCTTACTATCCTTGGAAACTTACTGAATATCTTTCTAACAGGCTGCATTCTGAGTTTCATAACAGCATCCTGTAGATCGCTTACTGTTCTGCTCATTCCTGTTATTGAATCAAGGAGTTCCTCTATCAGATCCGTACTTTCGCAAGAGGTCTCAAGGTTTGATGCGAGCTTTACTATCCTATTTCTGTCTAAAACAAGCTCTCCAACAAGATTCATCAATGTCTCGACCCTTTCAACATCAACCCTTATAACCTCTTCTTTCTTTTCTCCCTTTTTCTTTGTTTGTGAAATCTGCTTTGTCTTTTTCTCTGGTTCAGGTTTTTCTTCATTTTTCGTATGATTTATATCTTTTTTTTCTTGTGATGGCTGTTCTTTTTTCTTTATCAGATCTTTTACATCTTTTCCTTCCATAATTAGTTTTTCAAGTTTTTCAATTGTTTCAAGCGACGGTCTCTCATCAGGTGGAAGAAGGATAAGTTCTTCCAGTATCTGTCCAAGGTCTTTACCTTTGTATTTAAGTATAAGTTCTTTTATGTCGGGATCTAAATCAGGTATAAACTCAAATTCTGATGATTCATTTTTTTCTGAGTCAGAATGCTCAACTTCTGGAATGATCTCTCCCTCTAAAACAGCGTCAAGTTTTTCAAGTAGATGTTTAACATCTTCTTCGTCAGGTATTTCACTGTTTTCTTTTAACATACTGATTGATTCTTTTAGTTTGTCAACACCTTCAAATATTACGTCCATCATTTCTGAATTTAACTTGAGTTCGTCATTTCTTAATTTGTTAAATATGTCTTCTATCTTGTGGGCTATCTCAACTATTGATGACAGGCCTAAAAAACCTGCACCACCTTTAAGAGTGTGCATACTCCGAAATATCTTGTTTAGAAGATCCTTGTCTTCAGGTGAGGATTCAAGCTCGATAAGATCCTGATCAAGGTTAATTAGAATCTCATCAGATTCTATTAAAAACTCCTCAAGAATCTCTTTCATATCATCGCTAAAATTGAGCTTCATTTTTGATACCTCTTATTTTTTTAAAGACCAAACTGTTTTAAAATATCATCAACATCTTCCTGAGAAACATCTCTTTTCCATTCAAGTTCTTCCAGTTTTTCTTTGAGTTCTTCTTTTTTCTTTTCGGAAGTTTCTCTATTGATTCCAAACAGAATGAGTATCTTTAATATCTCCTTTTCTATATCTGACACGAAACCGGAGATTTTCTGGAGTCTCTGGGACACAATGTCTTGGAATTCCAAAAGGGTAATAGTTTCAGTTAGTTTTTTAACTGCATCTTTTATATTCTTCTCAAGAGATTCTTTTACCTCTTTATCCTTTATTTTTGATAAAATCTCAAGATTTTTGTTCAGTGAGGATGTAACATTTATTATATTATCAAGGATTTTCTGCGTTGCTTCTTCGCTTTCCTGTATAGCAAGTTCTATATGTTTGTTAACGCTTTTAAAACCCTCTTTTTTACTTCCTAACCTTTCTATCTCTTTTTTATACTCCTCTATAATGGATAATACCTTCTTAAGCTCGTCAAACAAACTTTCGTTCATGCTATCCCTCCTATAGATTGTTTAAGAAATCAATGATCTGTTTAGGTTCAAGTATTAAATCTATGCTGCCTGTTTTGATCGCATTTTCCGGCATTGAAGGCAACACACAGCTTTCAGGATTCTGAGCTATATTGAATCCTCCGTGTTTTTTGATTTCTTTTACTCCTATACTTCCGTCGTTTCCCATACCGGATAGTATAATTCCTATACTGTTTTTTTTCGTAACCTCTGCTATTGAGCTTAAAAGCAGATCGGCAGAGGGGATAAATCTACTTTTTTTATTTACAGCTTTCAGTATATTTGTATCATTAAACTTTTCAACAATCATATTCTTTCCCCCTTTTATTATATATGCCACACTCTCTTCTATAGGTTCTCCAGATTCTGCTTCTTTTACAGTGATTTTTGAGCTCTGGTTCAATCTTTTTGCAAATGTTTTTGTAAATCCTTCAGGCATGTGTACAGCAACGGTTATATAGGCTTTAATATTCTTATTTATCCCTGAAAGAATCTCTGTAACGATTTGAGGACCTCCTGTAGATGCCGCTATTCCTATAAATGGTGTGTCATCTATATCAGGTTTTATATCCTCTTTTAATGGATGAATATCTACTTCCATTTCATAATGTGATAGAGATTTTATCTTATTTATAAGTTCTTCTTTTAATCTGAAAAGATCCATAAAGGAAGAGGGTTTAGTTATAAAGTCGTCAGCACCTTTTTTTAAAGCCTCAAATGTTATATCTGCTCCTTCTTCTGTTAGTGAGCTGAGTATAATTATTTTTGTTGATGGGGATATTTTTTTTATTTTCTCAATTGCTTCAAGACCGTTCATTACAGGCATTTCAATATCAAGAGTTATAACGTCAGGTTTTAACTTTTCAACAAGTTCAACAGCCTCAAGACCGTTAGACGCCGTTCCTAAGATTTTTATATCTTTATCTTCTCCAAGAATTTTCTTTAAAGCAGCTTTAACTGTTGAAGAATCATCAACTATTAATACCCTTTTCAATTCGCCCTCCGGTAAAATGTAAATTTTCCTACTTTTTCAGGAACAAATAAATCTGAAAAATCTCTGTCTATTTTTTCTGTTGGAGCAAGAACAAGAATACCTGACTTTGTGAGGGAAGAATGGAAATTTTTTAATGCTTTTCTTAATTTTTCTCTTGTGAAATAGATTATAACATTTCTGCAAAATATAGCCGAGTAATTTTTAAAATTAAAGTATTCGCTGTTTACAATATTACCCTGCTTGAACTCTGTTATTCTTTTTACTTCTTCTTTTATATAAAGCTTATTTTCTTTAACTGTAACAAATTTCCTATATTTTGACGGTATTTGATTTATTCTATCGGCTTCGTATATTCCTTCCCTTGCTACAGATAGAACGGTACTGCTTAGATCAACACCTGTAACCCTTACGTTTTTTTCATCAGGTTTTGTATCAAGTATCATCATAGCTAAAGAATAGACTTCCTTCCCTGTAGAACATCCTGCGCTCATTATTCTGTAGAAAGGATTTTTTACAATATCTTTTAAGTATTTATCCTTAAACTCAAACATCTGTTCTTTATGTCTAAAAAATGATGTCTCATTTACCAATATACTATCTATGAAAAGATCAAGATACTCATTATTCTGTAATATTTCTTCAACAGATATACCGTACTTTTTTAAAAAGCTATCCACCTTTTTTTCAAGAAGTTTCATTCTATGTTTATCGTAGAGATTTCCTGTAAACTGATGTATCTTTTCCCTTAATTTTTCTAAATTCAAATTATTCCTCAACCGAAGATGTATAATATAATCTCATAATTAAAATATCGGTGAAAGATGAAAAAAGTTAATAAACTTTTAGATAGATTAATAGATAAGTTGAAAGAAGAAAAAGAATTGCTGGTAAAAAGTATTAAAGATTCTAAATATATTGAAGAGCTTATGGATACTGTTGAAGAAAAAAGAGAGATCCTATCAGAGCTTTCTAAATATAAAAAAGAGGATTTTAAAGGTTTTGAGGATAAACTTAAAGAGATTGAATCTTTGGGCAGATCAAATCTTACCCTTGCTGCAAACAATATACAGTTTATAGAAGAAATATTCTCAGCACTATTTGAAGAACCGCAAAAGTACGATCAGACAGGAAATGTATCACAGGAGCAGAAAGGATTGTTTAATAAAAAAATATAAAAGTTATCCTATACTCCAAATATATAGTACTTCAGCCATAAAAGTCCAAGTGCCACTATTACCGTAACAATTGTTACAGGTGTTCCCGCTTTTACAAAATCAAAAAACTTGATAGGATAGCCTTCCCTTTCTGCAAGACCTGCGGCAACAACGTTTGCTGAAGCACCTATTATCGTAAGGTTACCTCCCAAACAGGCTCCTAAGGCTAATGCCCACCATAAAGGCTCAACATCAAAGGTTGCCGTTTTTGCAAAATCAACGAGTACATAAGACATGGCCATCGTAAATGGAATATTATCAACGATTCCTGATATTACAGCTGCAAAAGGTCCAAGTATTAATATTCCTACAATGGGATCTTTTATAACTCCGGCTACCATGTGAGCAACATCCTCAAAAACTCCTGAGTGTTCAAGACCTCCAATTACGATAAACAGACCAAGGAAAAACATTAATGTTGTCCATTCAACCCTTTCCAGTATTCTTTCAGGATTTTCTTTCGCCCATAGCATTAAAACAGAAGCCATAAAAAGAGCTATTGTTCCAGCTTCAAGATGAAGCAAATGATGTAAAAAGAAAAGTATGATAGTTATGCCAAATACAATTAATCCTTTTCTCATTAGGACAATATCAAACTCAACTCTTTGTGCTTCTACAATTTTTTTAAGTTCTTCCTCATCTTTTATCTTAGGTTCGAGATCTCCTTTTATTTTCATCATATAAGTAAACACTATCGTTCCCAGTAATAAGGTGACTATTACTATGGGAGCTAAGTTTACAATGAAGTCCATAAATGTAAATCCTCCAATAGAACCTATAATTATATTTGGAGGATCGCCAATAAGTGTTGCTGTTCCGCCTATGTTTGAGGCAAGCACGACCGCTATAACGTATGGTACAGGTTTTAATTTAAGTTTTACTGTTATGGAAATGAGTATTGGCACCATGAAAAGCACTGTTGTTACATTATCGAGGAACGCTGATAAAACTGCCGTTAGAGTAGTAAATGTTAAAAGTATCTTTAAAGGATTCCCTTTAGTAAGCTTTAAAGCTGTTGCTGATAAAATAGAGAAAAATCCTGATTCTATAAGAACAGACACTATTATCATCATACCTATAAGAAGGAACATAGTGTTGTGGTCTATTGATTCCCACGCTGCCTCCGGTGTTACGACTCCAATAAATACTGCCAATAATCCGCCAAATAAAGCTGCAGGGACTCTGTGGAAAAATTTTTCAAGAATAATCATGGCGTATGTTCCGATGAAAAGAACTATTGATACCCAGTAAATAATCTCCTTGCTTCCAAGACCTAACATACTTAGGATTGAGTGATGTTCCACCTTACTACTCCTTTCATTTTGTCTGATCTAAAAATATACCTATTGATGTTTCTGAGTTTTCAATAAATGAGTCTATATCCTCAACTCCTCTATTGAATATAAGTAAATCATAATTGTTCTTTCTTGCATAATAAGGAATTTCCTTTTTTGGATCTCCTTTTATCACAAGAAGTTCGGTTTTTTCTTCACCTACAGCCTTTGCTATTAAAGATCTGACAGTATCAACATGTTCTCTAAACATTTCGGCTATTATCTGTTTTGCTTCCCCTTCAGTATGCGTTTTTATAAGTCTCTTTTCATAAAAATCCTCATAAAAAGAGTATATAAATCTGTAATCTTCAAGAATTCTATCTGCAAAATATTTTGAGCTTTTTATAAAATCAACAGTTGAATTATCCTTGCTTACGTATATAAGTCCGTTTTTTAAAGTTTTTTTATCTTCCTGTAAAGCTAAAATATTTGTGTTTTTAAACTCTACGAGTATTTTCTCGCAGTAAGTATGGTGAAATATATGTTCTAATGGATCTATTCTTTCCTTTGTTAAAACAAGTAGATCAGGTGAATAATTTTTTACAAAATTTATACCTTCATCAAAATCTGATTTTATCTCTATCCTGTAATTGATTCCATGATTTATGAGTTCTTTCTCAATGTCTTCTTTAGGAAACGTATCAATACTGCAGATAAGTATTATAAGTTCTTCATCTAATTTTTTCGCTATTTCCTTAAGAATAAGGAAGTTATTGCTGTTGAATTTTTTATATTGAAAATAGACAATACGCTTAAACAACATAACTTTCTCCTTTTGAATATATAAGAAATATCATTTATACAGAGTATCGGTCTTACTGAAAAGAAACTTTAAAGGAAAAGGCGCTTTAAAGCGCCTTTTGGAATTTATAAGCTTCCCATACGTTTTGCCATTTCATAAAGTCTTCTTATTCTCTCCTCTGTTGGAGGGTGTGTTGAGAATAAAGATGCTATAGAACTTCCCTTTAAAGGGTTTACTATCATCATATGTGCTGTTCCAGGGTTTACCTCCCTTGCTGCAACAGGAGCAAGCTGATGAGCTGCCATCTCTAACTTTTCAAGGGCTTTTGCAAGCGATAAAGGACATCTGCATATTTTTGCTCCTTCTGCATCAGCAGCATACTCCCTTGATCTTGATATAGCCATCTGGATAATCATAGCAGCTATAGGTGCAAGTATAAATAAAAGTAAAGATCCAACAAGTCCGCCAACACCATTATCTTCATCATTTCCACCAAATAGATTTGACCAGAAAGCCATCTCAGCAAGCATAGAAATAGCACCGCCTATTGTTGCTGCTATTGATGAGATAAGTATATCCCTGTTTTTTATATGGGCGATTTCGTGAGCAAGAACACCTCTAAGTTCTTCGGGAGAAAGTACATTTAAAATTCCCGAGGTAACGGCAACTACAGCATTTTTAGGGTTTCTTCCTGTAGCAAATGCGTTTGGTATATCTGTAGGGGCGAGATAAATCCTTGGTTTTGGAATTCCGGCATTTCTTGCAAGTTCAGACACCATATCGTGCAGCCATGGAGCTTCTTCATAAGGTATTTCTTGAGCTCTGTACATCTTTAGAGCCATTTTATCTGAAAACCAGTACGCAAAAAAGTTCATCGCCATCGCGAAGAAAAATGCTATCACCATACCTGTCTGGCCGCCTATAATCTTCCCAGCAAGTAAAAACAGTCCAGTTAAAACACCTAAAAGCAGGACTGTTTTGATAGTATGCATCTTTAAGCTACCTCCTTAAATTTTTCTTTTTAATGATAGTCTAAAAGTGTGAAATTTCAGTGAAGAATATCATATAATAAAAGTTATTCATAAATAATGAATTTTGGGAGGAATAATGGGTAATAGAACAACTGAAGTGGAAAGATTAAAGTCAGAAATAGAAATACTGAAAAAAAAGATAGAGGATGAAAATAGATATAAAACTATCGTTGAGAATGCAGGGGAAGCAATTGTTATCCTTCAGGGGGGGTATATGAAGTATCTTAATCCAAAAGCAGCTTCGCTTGTTGGAATACCTCGGGAGAAGCTTTTAAACTCTACTTTTGAACAGTTTATTCATCCCGAAGATAAACAGATGGTTTTAAACAATTATATAAATAGACTCCAGGGAAAACCTGCTCCCGAAAGTTACACATTCAGAATAAGGGATATAAATCTCCAGACAAAGTGGCTTCAGATAAGACCTGTTAAGATCAGTTACGAGGGAAAGCCAGCCATACTAAATTTTTTCATAGATATAACAAAACAGAAAGAGCTGGAAAAGATACTTGAAAGGACAAACTCTTTGCTTAGATGGACTATAGAATCTCTTTCAGACGGTATTGTTGTTGTAGATCTTAACTTTGATATTATTCTTTATAATCAGAATTTTTTGAAGATATGGAACCTTAAAGAGGAAGATCTTGAGGATACAACAAAATTTTTAGACCTTGCATCAAGAAAAGTTGTATATAGGGACACCTTTTTGAAAAGAATAAAGGAGCTGAAAAATAACATTTATACATCTGAGAAAGGGAGATTGACTCTCGTAGATGGAAGGATATACGAATGGTACTCAATTCCTTTTAAGGTGCAAGATAGCGTTTATGGTAGAATCTGGCATCTTAAGGATATAACTGAAAAGATACAGGCTGAGGCTGCATTAAGGGAGAGAGAAAAAAATTACAGAGAGCTTGTGGAAAATGTGAATAGTATAGTTCTTAGATGGAAGCCAGACGGAACCATAACATTTATAAACAGATTTGGTGAAAAATTTTTTGGTTATAGAAGGAAAGAGCTTATAGGAAAAAATGTTTGTGATACTATCGTTCCACAGCGTGACTCTGAAGGCAGAAATCTGCATAACATGATAAAGAATATAACAAAAAATCCAAACAGATACGTTAACAATGAGAATGAAAATATGACAAAGGATGGGAAAAGGGTATGGATACTTTGGAAAAACAGACCTGTATATGATTCTGATAATAATCTAATTGAGATTTTCTCAATAGGTCATGATATTACAGAGAAAAAAGACTTAGAAAGAAAACTTGAGAAGCTTGCCACAACAGATGGTCTAACAGGTATATACAACAGGGTAAAATTTGAAGAAATTCTTGAGGAAAGACTAAAAGATGGATCAAAATTTTGTCTTTTTCTTTTTGATATAGATAATTTTAAGATGATAAATGACAGTTTTGGCCATCACAGGGGAGACGACGTTTTGAAGGAGGTTGTTAAGCTTGTTAAAACAAGTATAAGAGATAACGATATATTTGCAAGATGGGGAGGAGAAGAGTTTATTATTCTTCTTCCAGAGTTTGGTATAGAAGAATCTTTTTTAATTGTAGATGATTTAAGAAAAAAAATATCCGATCACTACTTTGAAGTAGTTGGAAGGATAACAATAAGTGGAGGTATAACACAGGTTTTAGATGATGATGATTCCATCTCTATAGTGAGAAGAGCAGACCAACTGCTTTACAGGGCAAAAAGAAGTGGAAAGAACATAATAATAAAAGGGTAGCCTCAGAGCTACCCATCAATTTACCTCTGGTTCTATAACATCATCGTCGCCTTTTTTTCCTTCTGACTTTTCTGCTCCAGACTGATAGAGTTTCTGAGCTATTTTGTTTGCAATAGATGTTACTTTTTCTATACTGGACTGTATCTTTCCTCTATCATTTGATGTTATAGCTTCTTTTCCTTCCTTTATAGATTCTTCAGCCTCTTTTATATCATCATCAGAAAGTTTACCTTTGTTTTCGTTAACTGTTTTTTCAAGACTATAAATGAGAGCATCAAGCTGATTTCTCAGCTCTACTGTTTCTTGGAATTTTTTATCTTCTTCCTCATGTTTCTTTGCTTCTTCTATTATTCTGTTAATCTCATCTTCAGTTAATCCCGATGACTGCTGAACCGTAATAGATTGTGACTTTCCTGTCGCTTTATCAGTTGCTGTTACATGAAGAATACCGTCTGCATCTATATCAAAACATACCTCTATCTGTGGGACGCCTCTTGGTGCTGGTGGAATATCTGTCAGGAAAAACTTGCCAAGGGACTTGTTTTCTTTGGCCATTTTTCTTTCACCCTGAAGAACGTGTATTTCAACCTGAGTCTGGTTATCAGCAGCTGTTGTGAATATCTCACACTTCTTTGTAGGTATAGGCGTATTTCTTGGAATCAGTACAGTCATAACACCTCCAAGAGTTTCTATACCAAGTGAAAGAGGTGTTACATCAATCAGGAGAACATCTTTAACCTCACCTGCAAGAACACCGCCCTGTATGGCAGCTCCTATAGCTACAACCTCATCAGGATTAACACCCTTGTGTGGTTCTTTTCCAAAGAACTCCTTTATCTTTTGTTGAACAAGCGGTATTCTTGTTGAACCACCAACAAGAACAACATCATCTATATCTGATGGTGTTAGTTTTGCTTCTTCAAGAGCTCTTTTTACTATATTCATTGTTCTATCAACAAGATCTTTTATCATTTCTTCAAGTCTTGCTCTTGTCAGCTTTTTCTCAAGATGGAGAGGCTGGTTTGTGTTTGGATCTATTGTAATAAAAGGTAAATTAATTTCTGTTTCCATCTTAAATGAGAGTTCCTTTTTTGCCTGTTCTGCAGCCTCTTTTAGTCTTTGGAATGCTGTTTTGTCCTGTTTTAGATCGATTCCATGATCTTTTTTAAATTCTTCAAGAAGCCAGTTTATTATTCTTGCGTCTATATCTGATCCTCCAAGATGGGTATCACCATCTGAAACCTTAACCTCTATTACCCCATCTCCTCCTTCAAGAATAGAAACATCAAAAGTACCTCCACCAAAGTCATAAACGAGTATCTTTACATCAGATTTTTTGTCCAGACCGTAGGCAAGGGCTGCTGCCGTAGGTTCGTTGATTATTCTTTTAACTTCCAGACCTGCTATCTTACCTGCATCTTTTGTAGCCTGTCTCTGCCTTTCGTTAAAATAAGCCGGAACTGTAATAACAGCTTCAGTTATCTTTTCGCCAAGATAATTCTCAGCAGCTTCTTTAAGTTTCTTTAATACCTGTGCTCCAACCTCTTCTGGTCTTACAACCTTTCCTGCATTTGGTACATCAAAAGCAGCGTCTCCTTTCTCATCAGAAACAACCTTGTATGGAACATGTTTTATCTCTTCCTGAACCTCGCTGTACTTCCTTCCTATGAATCTTTTTGATTCATAGATAGTATTTTCAGGATCAAGGACTGCTCTTCTTTTTGCCGGATCTCCTACCAGTATCTCGCCTTCTTTAGTCCATGAAACTATAGATGGAGTTGTTCTAAATCCTTCTTGATTTGCTATTACTACAGGTTCTCCCCCCTGTATTACAGAAACAACTGAGTTTGTAGTTCCAAGATCTATCCCTATAACCTTTCCCATTAAACGGTACCTCCTTTTTTATTATCTCTCTAAAAAATATAATATTTTAGTTAACTATTGTCAATATTTTTTATATCACTACACATATATTTTTTAGATTAATATCTCTGCCGAAAAGATAAAAAAAATTCCAGGGAGAAAAAATGAGATTAGCCTATATAAATTTCCTTATAGAGGATGAAAACTATAGAGCAGGTGTTCTCTTAACTGATGAAACCACAAAACCTGTCGAGTTTAGAATAACCACAAATCTTAATATTGATCAGCTTCAGGAAATACTTTATGGTGAATCTTTAAAAGAAGTACTATACAAAGAAAGATTTACAGTTCAGCTATTGAATGCTCTTCAGGAGGAGTACGATATTGTTCTTGTTAAAGATAGATCTCTTTTTTCTATAAGGAAAGAGATAGAAAAACCTGTCGTTCATATACAAAAATACGAGTATTTTATGCCTCTTAATAGATTGAGTCATAAGGTAGTTAATCTTCAGGAAAGGTATGAACCTCTGTATATAACGATCTCTCCTCAAGATGAAAAAAAACTCGTCTCTATATCTCATCAACTAAATGATATGTACAGAAACTTTAACATAATGGAACCTTTTGACCGAATAGAAAAAGCGATTAAATACCTCTCGGAAAAGGGTCAATAATGATTGATATAACCAATAATTTGGTAGAAGATCTAAATGTGAAAACTCTTCCTTTTTTTTGCGGTTTTATATGCGAAATATCTGAAAATCTTGTTAGATCTATTCCTGAGGTTAAAAATATAGGAAAGACCTTTATAAAAAAAGATAGGTATATAAATAAAATTCTCAGCGGTTCTCCGGAAAAGATGAAAATTTCAAAGAAAGAATATAAAAATCTTTCTATTTTTGACCTTTTAAAACCTGTGTTGATGCCCTCTATAGATTTTGATATTCCGCAAAATCTTACATTTCCACACAAACTTTTCAATTATCAGATACAGGGAATAAAATTTTTAATAAATAACAGATCAGCCCTGCTTGCTGATCAGATGGGAACAGGAAAAACAGTTATGTCAACGACAGCATTAAGAATTCTTTTTATGAAAGGAGATATAAGAAAGGCTGTTGTTGTTGTTCCTTCGAACCTTATCTCAGTATGGGAAGAGCACCTTAGACTTTGGTCTCCAGAAATACAGTTCATAACTGTCAGCGATAATAAAGAAGGAAGGAGAATTCTGTGGAGTATAGATTCTCATCTTTATCTTGTAAGTTATGACAGTCTCAAAAACGATTATAAATACTATAGAGATTATCTTGAAAAATTCAGACTTACTGTAGATCTTGTTCTTATAGATGAAGCACACAATATTAAAAATCCATCAGCCTTAAAAACAAGAGCTGTAAAGTTTTTATCAAGGCTGTCTAAATTCAAGTGGGCTTTAACTGGAACACCTCTACAGAACAATATTAAAGAACTTCTATCCCTATACGAGTTTCTATTTCCAGATTCTAAAAGAAAAGAGAAAATATCGGAGGATGAAGCAAGGGAACTTATAAAACCTGTTATGCTTAGAAGATTAAAGAAAGACGTTTTAAAAGAACTTCCTGAGAAACTTCCTCCTGAAGTGGAAAGATTTGATCTTTCCCCCTCACAGAAGCTTGAATATGAACTTATACTGGGAAAAGAGATTGAAAAGATAGAAGATATTATTGATAGGTATAGGGAAGACAAAAAGTTTAAATTTATTCTGAAGCAAAATATTATCCATTCTATACAGAAACTCAGACAGATCTGTAATTTTCCTTCAAAAGGTTTCGATAGTCCAAAAATGTCAAGATTGAGAGAGATTGTAATAGAACTGATCAAGAACGATGAAAAGGTTGTTGTGTTTACAAATTTTGTAAAGTATGGAATAGAAAAGATAGTTAACAACCTTTCTTACTATATAAATCCAGATTATATAGTTCAGTACCATGGAGGAATGAAATCTGAAGAAAAAATTAAGGCTGTTAATGATTTTAAGCAGAAAAAAAATAAATATATATTCATTGGAACTATAACATCGGCTGGAGAAGGCCTCACATTAACAGAATCAAGTTATGTGATATTTTTTGATCTTCACTGGAATCCAGCAAAAATATGGCAGGCTGAAGACAGGATTCACAGAATTGGCCAGAAGAATAAGATTAATATATATAACTTTGTTATGAGTAATACTGTGGAGGAAAGAATACTTCAGAAATTAGAAGACAAGAGAGTTATGATACAGAATGTTATTGATGGAATAGAAAAACCTGTTGATGAATTTGTAACAGTTGACGATCTTATGGAGTTTATAGGGATAAATCTGAAATCTGTAACAGCTTAAGGAGGAAAAAATGCTAAAAACTAAGATTGCTCCTAAAAATATTGAGTCAACCTTTTTGCCTGATGAGATGTTTTTTTCTACTACAGATTTAAAGGGACGGATTTTATCTGCAAACAACGTTTTTGTTAGGGTTAGCAAATTTGACAGAAATGAGCTTATTGGAAAACCTCACAACATAGTTAGGCATCCAGATATGCCTAAGATAGTATTTAAGCTTCTATGGGATTACATCCAGTCCGGAAAACCTATAGTAGCTTATGTAAAAAATATGGCAAAAGATGGAAGTTATTACTGGGTATTGGCTACAGTATTACCGATTTATAATAGTAATAGAGAAATTGAAAAATATCTTTCAATCAGAATTAAACCAACATCTAAACTTTTTGAATATGTGCCAAAATTATATTCAGAATTGCTAAATGCTGAAAAAATTGGGGGAATGGAGGAATCCTATAAAAAATTAATGGAGATAATTCAATCTTTAGGGTATAAGAATTACGATGAGTTTATGACGGAGGCTTTAAGTAAAGAAATAATAGATAAGAAAGATTTTCTAAAGGTTGAAGATGTCTCTATGAAAAAAATATTTAAAGATAAATTTTCCGAGAATATAAATTTGGTCTTTAAATACGCTCAAAAAATTGATCAGTTGTATGACAGCATATATGGTAAAATTTCTCACTTTGAGAATCTCGGAAAATTGTTAGAAGAAAGATCAGATAGGATTTTCAGCCTTACTGATGATATACGCCTTATATCGCTTAATTCATCGGTTGAGTCTTTCAAGCTTGGAAGTCAAGGAGCTTCGTTTTCTGTATTGTCTGCGGAAATGAGAAAAAACTCGGAAGTAGGAAACAGAATAATAGATGAAATGAGAAAAATTACGGAAGTAATAATGGAAGATATTAGTAAAGTGGTTTTACTTATAAATATTTCCAAGTTAGAAGTCATTGCAGTCACAAAATTTCTTCATTCTATTTTAGAGGAAAAAGAAGATAGAACAGGTGGCAGTAATAGTAATCTTGAACAAGATATAAAAGATCTGATGAGTTCTTTGCAAGATTCTTCTAAAGAAACACATACTTATTCAGAAAAAATGAGTTCTCATATACAGAGTATATATGAATACCTAAAAAAACTTAAGATACTTATAAAAAGGCTTGAGTTTTTATATTTAAATGGGATGGTGGAATCTGCTCATCAGACTGAAACAAGTTTTTCTATTATATTTACAGAGGTAAATAAGCTTGTTGAAAGTACAAAGAATATACTTAATGACATATCTGTTCCTCTCACTGAAGTAAAGGACGAAAATAAAAACCTAAAATATGAGCTTGAAGAGGTTAGTTATAATATAGGAAAAATAACTGATATAATGTCAAATATATCAAATGTTTAGGGGAGATCAGATGAATATAGATTACATAGTTGTTCTTATTACTGTTCCAGACGGCGATACAGCCCAGAATATAGCAAACAGATTAGTAGAAGAAAAGCTTGCAGCATGTGTAAATATTGTTAAAGATATTAACTCTATATATTACTGGAAAGGGAATATAGAAAATGATGAGGAACATTTACTAATTGTAAAAACAAAAATTGAGTTATTTGATAGATTGACCGATCTTATAAAGTCCATTCATCCATATACGGTTCCTGAGATAATAGCACTACCTATTATATCTGGTTCAGAAAGCTATCTTAGATGGATAGATGAAACTGTTTACAGATAAATGTTTGATACATACAATTTTATGCTGTAATATAATCCCATAATGAGATTATTAAAAGAACTTATAACGGTTTTAATATACCTTGCAATATTTGCTTTAGCAGCAGGAGGTTTTGATCTTTTACCAAAAATACTCAATTTTTTAAAGGGGTTAGGTATGGCACCGTCAATAATTGTTTTATTAGTACTGATAATAATATTTCTTGCAGCTGCTATAAGAATTCTTCCTGAGTATGAAAGAGGTGTTGTTTTCCGTCTTGGAAGGGTTATTGGAGCAAAAGGACCAGGGCTTATTATTCTTATACCATTTATAGATAAGATGGTCAGAGTTTCCTTAAGGGTAGTTACTCTTGATGTTCCAACGCAGGATATTATTACAAAGGATAATGTTTCTGTAAAGGTAGATGCTGTTGTTTACTTCAGGGTGATAGATCCTGTTAAAGCGATAGTGAATGTTGAAGATTATGTTTACGCTATTTCACAGCTGTCTCAGACAACTTTAAGGAGTGTATGTGGACAGGCAGAACTTGATGAGTTATTATCCCAGAGAGATAAATTAAATATAAAACTTCAGGAAATTATAGATCGGGAGACAGATATATGGGGCGTAAAAGTTGTCTCGGTAGAACTGAAAAGAATAGATCTTCCTGAAGAACTTGTTAAGGCAATGGCAAGACAGGCTGAGGCTGAAAGAGAAAGAAGGGCTAAGATAATAGGTGCTGAGGCGGAATATCAGGCTGCACAGAAACTTGTTGAAGCTGCTCAGCTTTTATCAAAACAGCCTATAGCTATGCAACTTAGATATCTTGAAACATTAACAACAATTGGACAGAAAAATGCAAAGACAATAGTATTTCCATTTCCTACAGAGATGCTTGAATTTTTAGAAAGATTTAAGGAAAAAGATCATTAAACTGGTTTTTACATATATTCAGATTCTTCCGTGACATTCTCTCCTCAATGAAAATTAGGAGCTTCCTGCTTTATTGAGGTATAACTCCCTCTCCACCAGCTTCAGCTTGGGTCTGTCCAACCCTACGTTTTTTAAAGTGGTTGTCTCCACTTTTAACAGTCCTATCTTAAGTATGTTTATTGCAGAGTTTAAATCCCTATCTATTAACTGTCCGCATTTCTCACATCTATATATCCTGTCTGATAGTTTTATATTCACTTTCTTGCTTCCACATTGGCTACATATCTTTGTCGTTGCTTCATATTTATCCCAGATATGTTAAGCCAGTAGAAGATAGTTTATTTATAGGGGACAAGATATACGGTAGGGACAATAAATTAGCAAAAAAACTATTGGAGGAGTTAAATTTAATTCCAGTAATTCCTGTAGAGGATACAATAAGGCATAAGGTTAGGAATCCATATAGGAAGAGATTAAAAGAGATTTATGAAAAAAATAAAGAGTTGTACAGGGAAAGATATAGGATAGAGCAGTTTTTTGGGAAGATTAAAAATGCGTATGGAGATAGAGACAACACTAAGATTTATAACTTAGCCTGTATATCTGTTTTAATGATGTTCCTGATTTACAACATTGCTGTTTTAATGGCTCTTTTACTTCTTTTTTGGGATTTTTTAAACACACTTTAAAACGTATTGACTTTTTATTTCCATCGTTATATATTATTAATCCATTTTGGGCTCGTAGCTCAGTTGGCAGAGCAGACGGCTCATAACCGTCCGGTCGGAGGTTCGAGTCCTCCCGGGCCCACCATTTTAGAGTCTTCTATGAGCTTTTTCCCATACAGATACAGCTTCTTTACATTCTTCTATAGTTGGTACAAGAGCTATTCTGAAATAATAAGAGCTGCATTTATTTTCAAGTATCTCAATACCTGAACAAAAATTTACGCCTGGTGAAACAACTATTCCGTAATTTAATAGATATTTTGCATAATCTTCTCCTGTCATTCCGTAAGGAGCTTTTATCCAGAAATAAAATGTTGCTTCTGGATAGAAATAATCAAGACCTATCCTTTCTAAAAAATCAATAAATATATCTCTTTTTCTTTTGAAGATATTCTTCCTTTTCTCAACATGGGATTCATCTGACCATGCAACGGCAGCAGCAGATTGGATAAAATCAGGTGTTGCAACGCCAAAGGATGCTCGTGATTTTTTATATTCTTGGATTATCCTAAAATCTCCTGCCACAAAACCGGATCTATATCCTGTCATTCCGCTTCTTTTTGAAAGGGAATGGAATACAACAACGCCTTCTTTTCCAACCTGTAAAGCAGATGGGGGCTTGCTGTCAAAATATATCTCTGTATAGCATTCATCAGAACAAAGAATAATATCGTATTCCCTGCATATACTGTAAACTTCTTCAAGATAGGAAAGGGATGCTGTTGCCCCTGTAGGATTGTGAGGATAATTTATCCATACTATTTTTGTTTTTTTCAGGATTTCTTTATCAATCTTATCTAATCTTAAAAGAAATCCGTCCTCTTCTTTTAATTTTACAGGATATGGGATACCATTTGCATATAAAGTTCCCCTTTCATAAACTGGGTATCCCGGGGTTCCGAAAATAACTAATTTTTTGTCTTCATCAGGATCTATAAATGTTAAAGGAAAGTGAAATATTGCCTCTTTTGAGCCGTTTGATGGAATTATCTCTTTTTCTGGATCTAATTTTATATTAAATCTTTTTTCAAACCATTTAGAAATAGAATTTCTCAACTCTTTCTTTCCTACAACAGAAGGATACTGGCTTACATCTGTTAGTGCGTTTAAAAGAGCATTTATTATTTTTCTATCAGTAGGTTCCTTCGGATCCCCTGTACCAAAATCATATATCCTTATCTTTTTCCTTATAAGTTCATCTTTTATTCTGTTAAGTTCCTCCATAGGATATGGTCTTAAACTTTTTATTATCCTGTTCATCGCTTACTCCTTATTATAATGTGAGAGATTTATTATATTGAAAAATTTTTAAGAAGTCATAAATTCTCGGCCATGAAGGTTTTAAAGGATTTATTGAAGGCAAACGAAGATAGGAAAATAATAATAATGCCTGTTGGCATATCCGGAAGCGGTAAAACAAAACTTTACATAGATTTAAATAAGGAGTTTGATATACATTATATCTCATTTGATAAGATAAGGATCAATCTTTACAGAAAAGATTTTCCTGATAGGGACAAAATATCCTACCATGATGCATATAGATATGTTTCAGATAAAAAAATGAAGATTCTTCCTATTGCAAAGAAAGAATTTATAAACTCAAAGAGTAAGATAGTTTATATCGACAACACAAATCTTACAAAAAAAGCAAGAAGAAAGTTCCTTTGTATAGCTGACGGTTATTTAAGGATAGCTGTTTATTTTGAACCCAATATTAGAGAGTGTATTAAAAGACAGTTTGGAATAGATAGGGACAAAAGGGTAAAACCTTCTGTTATTTTAGACCAGTTTTCAATAATAGAAAGACCAGATTTTTCAGAATTTGATATTATACTAACAAAAAAAATTGATAGGAATATAAATGAAAAAGGTAGTTCTGATAACAGGCGTATCTAAGGGACTTGGAAAAACAATTGCAGAAAAATTTAGATCTGAAGGGTTTTCTGTCTCAGGGGTATCAAGATCTGAACCAGATTTTGATTTAGACCTTTTCATAAAGGGGGATATTACAGAAGAACCTTTAAGAAAAAGGGTGATAAATGAGACCATTGATAGATATGGGAGGTTGGACATCCTTATAAACAATGCAGGTATAGGTCTTTACGACAGTTGGGAAGATTCTTATATAGCAGATATAAAAAAACTGTTTGAACTTAACTTTTTTTCTGTCGTTGACTTTACAAAAAAGTCTTTGCCGTACCTGAAGGAATCGAAAGGATGTGTAATCAATATTTCTTCTGTTGCAGGAAAACTTTATCTACCCTATATGGGAGCATACTGCTCTTCGAAGTTTGCTCTTAATGCTTTTTCTGATAGCCTTAGAGCTGAGTTAAAACCTTATAAAGTCCATATTTTAAATCTGATAGTAGGAAGGATAAACACTGGTTTTTCAGATAGAGCCCTTGGTAAAAAGAAGCCCCCTGAAACACCTTTTAGCGGATCTGCAAAAGAATTTGCTGAGGTGGTATACAAAGGATATATCAATAGAAAGAAAGAGGTTTGGTATCCCTACTGGTACAGATTTTTTGTTGTTCTGGCAAAGTTATTTCCTGATGTATATGAGAAAATTAGTTTGAAAAAATGGGAATAGCTATGACTCTTCAATATTTTCGAGATAGAAAAGCATTCTCGCGCCTATCAGAATTGCACCAAAACTCATATACAGCCAGGCAAGAAATGCAAAAATTCCGCTTAGTGTTCCGTATATAGGGTTTGTTTTTGATGCTATTATAATATAGTTGTTGAAACCTGTTTTAAGTAAGAAGAGAATGAAAGATATAAAAACGGTTGCCCATAAAATATTTCTTATATTTACTCTGATTAATGGAGTTAGATATCTGTATATAAGGAAAATTATTATGAAAAATGTAATGTAATGGACAACATTTGTTATATTGGTTGCTGTATCCAGCAAGAATTTAAGGTGTACAACGTCAAATATTTCTTCAAGATATTTCCAGAGAGCAAAACTTTTAATAGTCTCAAGTATAGATGATATAACAAGACCTATAATGTATATAATAATCAGTGCTACTGTGAAAACAGGGATACCGAAAATATAAACGAATGCTGTCTTTTTTATACTTACCTCTCTTCCATCAAATACGTACACAAGAGCTTCATGAAGCGATGTAAAAATACCCGTTGCAAAATAGAATACTATTATTGTTCCAATTATCCCAAAAAATGCTCTTTTAGAAGATAGTGTAACAAGGAGATCAAGAAATTCCTGGGTAACTGAGGGAAAAAATCTCTGAAGAACCTCAAGTATGACCTGAATATTTATATCTGCCAGAAAAGATATCAAAACGGTAAGGACAACAAGTAAAGGAAAAAATGACATAAGTGTAAAATATGAGATTGCTGCACTGTGATATCCAAATCCAACTTTAAAATAATCAAGGAAAGCCCTGTAAAAACTGCTGAAAAAATTTTTTAAAAAGGGCTTTCCTTTCCTAATCTTAAAAAATCTGTAAGGGTTTATTTTGTGAAAATATCTCAAGTTTCAGACTTGACTACCTCTTCAAGTTTTTTGATTTTTTCCTCAACCTCGCCTAATGCTTTTCTTTTCTCTTCTTCTGAAAGTTCTTCTTCCCTTTTTACAAGTGTCGTAAGTTTTTCAACCACTTCAGAAAGGAGATTTTTTGCTTTGTCTGTTAGTTCTGCTTCTTTCAACATTGCCTGTATCTCTTCAAGTTTTTGAAGTATCTCTTCTTTTCTTTTAGCCGCAACGTAAGCACCTACAGCTCCAAGTGCGGTTCCAAGAACCATAAGTATAGTACCTTTTTTCATAACTCCCTCCTATTTTATAAGTTTTTCTAATTTTTTTATCTTTTCTTCAACCTTATGGATTATCGCTTCTTTTTCATCTAATGCTGCTTTTTCTGCCTTTTTAGTGAGAAATTTGATACTATCAACAGTATCTTCAATAACATCTCTCACATTACTTTTAATATCTAACCTTTCAACCTTTTTTTCAATATCATTAAGTTTTTTGTATATTTTTTTCTTATTTCTTATAGTAAGGTATGTTCCTATAGATCCCATTATAGTTCCTATTAAAAAGATAATAATATTCTTCCTCATATTGATTCTCCTAAGATTTTTTCTTTCTAAAAAATGATAACAGACCTAAAATAGATGTTGTATATTCAAGATTTTCAACTATTTTGTGAACCTTAGGAGAAAGAGTTTTGTAATCAACGTTAAGTCTAACAAGTATCTGGGATAAAGTCTTAAGTATAGCAAAAAGGACAACAGATACAACCAGCATCCCTATGGTAATAATGACCATACATAAGGCTATAATGCCTAAAAAAAATGTGCTTGCTTCCATCTTACTTACCTCCCTGAGAATTCACATTTTCAAGATATACAGTTTGTATATCAGGTGTTTTAAGCATCGAATTGCTTACAGTACATCCCCTTTTCCCTATGGCAAGAACTCTTTCTATCTGTTCAGGTGTAAGATCTGATTTGAAGGACACTTCTATTGTTATTCTATCGTATCTGTTTTCTTTTTCATGTTTTTTACCCCTTACTGTTATCTTAAGATTATCAATCTTGTATCCTTTATGATTGGTATATGCTTCAACCGTCAGTCCAAAGCAGTATCCTATTGATATAAGCATAAGATCAACGGCTCTCATACCTGTTTCTGTGAGATTTATTCTTTTTTCATTTATCTCTCCTATAAATGTACTGTCTTGCAGTCTTACAACAGCCTTTTTTTCCATCTGTACCTCCTATTTCTTTGTGTTAGGTAGATTTATAATGGGCGTCATCTCCGTATCATAAGGTATAAGTATCACGGTGTTGTTGTCGCCTTCAGCATAAGATTTTATATTTTCTATAAATTTCCACTGGAGGTATTCTTTTGTTAGAGATCCTGCGATTATTTTGTTAGCGTCTGCTATTCCTTTTGCCTCTACTCTTTTCCTTTCAGCTTCAAGTTTTTCCTTTTCTACAAGGAATTTCATTTTTTCGGCTTCTTCATAGGCTCTTCTTTTCTGCTCGATAGCTTCAACAACCCTTTTTGGAAGTTTTATATCTCTGATTAGTATCTCATCAAGTAGAATATATCTTTTTTCAAGTTCTTTGGATACTTTTTCCATAAGTTTTTTCTGGATTAAATCCCTTTCTTGATAAACCTGTGAACTGTCAAGTTTTGCGATAACATCTCTAACCGCTGATCTTATAACAGGTTTTATTATCTTGTCTTCATAATCGAGTCCGTACTCTATGTATATCTCCGCTGCTTTATTAGACATTATCTTATATAGAACTGTCAGTTCTGTATTTATAGTTAAACCGTCTTTTGATAGGGAGTTTATAGAGTTGGCTCCTCTTAGATCGTAAGAATGAGTTCTGACAGACATTTTTACAACTTTCTGAACAATAGGTATAACGATATTAAGACCGGGACTTAACTCTTCCTTATCAGCTTTTCCAAGGGTTAGTTTTACACCTACATAACCACTTGGTATTATTACAAATGGCGAGGCAAGAAGGAAAAGCAGTATCAGGAAGATAAATACTATGGGGAATATTTTTAAAACATTTGAAACTTTTTCTTTTTGCGGCATTTGTGGGATTTTGTCCATGACTGTCTCCTTTATTAAAATTTTAGCATATTTTATTCTTGTAATATCATTGATATACTATATTTATAGAAATATATTTATTGTATAAATCATAGGAGATTTGTGATGGCATGGTATAGCCTCTCTGAGGTTTTGAAAATAAAGCCTCCTACAGATGAAAAGAGTCTTAGGAGATTATGGATGAGACCGAAACCATCTAAAAAAGTTGTTAAACCCAAATCTGCAGAAAAGAAAGCGGAGATATCTTCTGAAATAAAAAGGGGAAGAATAGATATATATGTTTAAGGAAGATTGATTACGATACTTTCTGAAACTGATACAGCCTCAGCAGAACTGCTTATCTCCCCCATAAGAAACATACCCAAAATAACAAGAAATATAAGGAAAAGGAAGAGCATCTCTATTTTTTTTGACTCGTCCGTAATTATATTGAACATCTTTCCGACCTTCCTTTATATTCTGTTATTATAATTATCGGCAGAATATATAAAACTTTAAAATGCTCCTATAAAAGATCGTAGTTTTTCAATCTTGTCTCTAATCTCTGCTGCTTTTTCAAACTCCCATTTTTCAGCATACTCCCACATCTCTTTTTCAAGTTTTTCAATCTGTTTTATAAGGTCTTCTTCTGTTTCAACATCATCAGGAAGGTTTTCATACATCTCATAAATGCCTATTTCCTCAAGGGATATTAGATCTTTTATTTCTTTAAAGACTGTTTCAGGAGTTATCCCAAATTTTTCATTGTAATCTTTCTGTATCTTTCTTCTTCTTTCCGTTTCATCTATAGCTTTCTCCATTGCTGGAGTTATTTTGTCTGCGTAGAGTATAGCTTTTCCGTTTACATTTCTTGCAGCTCTTCCTATTATCTGTATTAGAGCTGTTGCCGATCTTAAAAACCCCTGTTTATCAGCGTCAAGAACAGCTACAAGAGATACTTCAGGCATATCAATACCTTCTCTTAATAGATTTACACCTACTATTACGTCGTACTTTCCTTCCCTTAACTCTTTTATTATTTTTACCCTTTCAATAGTATCTATCTCTGAGTGTAGGTATATAGCTTTTATATCCCTTTCCTCAAGATAATCTGAAAGATTTTCAGCCATTTTTTTTGTAAGTGTTATAACTACTGCTCTTTCACCCCTCTTTTTTATTTTCCATATCTCTGATATGAGATCATCTATCTGTCCTTCTGTAGGTTTAACAATAACTTCTGGATCTAATAGTCCTGTAGGTCTTATTATCTGCTCAACTATAATTCCCTTTGATCTTTTTATCTCCCAGTCTGCAGGAGTTGCGGATACGTATATAGCTCTCTGTATTTTTTCAACAAATTCCTCAAATTTTAATGGTCTATTGTCGTAAGCCGATTTTAATCTCCAGCCGTACTTAACAAGGTTTTCTTTTCTTCTCCTGTCGCCATTGTACATAGCCCGAACCTGTGGGATCGTTACATGGGATTCGTCAACTATAAGAAGAAAATCATCTGGGAAATAATCCATTAACGTATAAGGAGGTTCGCCAGGATTTCTTCCATCAAAATATCTTGAGTAATTTTCAATGCCTTTGCAAGTTCCAAGTTCAAGCATCATCTCAATATCGTGATTTGTTCTCTGCCATAATCTGTTTGCTTCAATTTCTTTTCCCTGTTTTCTGAATTCCTCAACCTCTTTTTCAAGATCTGATCTTATCTGTTTTACAGCCTCAATCATATCAGGTCTCGGAATTACATAATGACTTGCAGGAAATATAACTGTAGTATTCAAGTTTCTTTTTGTATCTCTGTTGAATATATCTATTTCTTTAATACTTTCTATCTCATCTCCAAAAAATTCAACTCGGAGTATTATATCTTCAGAATGAGAAGGAAGAATCTCAACGGTATCACCCTTGACTCTGAAGGTTCCTCTTTTAAAAGAATAATCATCCCTTATATACTGCAGTTCAACAAGCCTTTTAAGAAGCTTTTGTCTTTCTAATTCCTGTCCTACGTAAAGATGAAGCCTGAGTTTTTCATAAAATTCAGGTGTACCAAGACCATATATACAGGAAACAGAAGCAACAACAATAGTATCGGGTCTTTCTATAAGACTTTTTGTTGCCGAATGTCTTAGCCGATCAATAGCGTCGTTTATTGAAGAATCTTTTTCTATATATAAATCCTTCTCTGGTACATAAGCTTCAGGCTGATAATAATCGTAGTATGATACAAAATATTCAACAGCATTTTCTGGAAAAAGTTCCTTTAACTCTCTGTAAAGTTGTGCTGCTAAGGTTTTGTTGTGCGTAAGAACAAGAGTTGGTTTACCGTATTTTTCTATCACATTACTTATAGTAAATGTTTTTCCCGTTCCTGTTGCTCCAAGTAGAACCTGTTCTTTTATACCATTTTTTAGATTGTCAAAGAGTTCTTTTATTGCTTTTGGCTGATCTCCGGCAGGTGGAAATGGCATATTTATCTTAAATGGTGTCTTTCCCATCTTTCTCCCTTTTTTTATAGTTTGTAAATAAAATAATATATACAGAAATTTTATATTAAAAAGAGGATACCCATGTCGGATATATTGAATAAAGAGATATTAGATTATCTGTACAAACTTTTCACTATTGAGGATGATATTTTAACTGAAATGGAGATATATGGAAGGAAAAAAGATTTTCCTATTATTGATAAATATTCAGGTAAACTGCTGCATGTTTTAACACAGATAAAAAATCCTGAGCTTATTGTTGAGCTTGGTTCTGGATTTGGGTATTCAGCATACTTTTTTGCAAAAGGGCTTAAAAGAGGAAGAGTTGTTCTTATTGATTATCAAGAAAAAAATATTGAAATGGCCAGATATTTTTTCAGAAAAGGAAATATTCTGGAAAAGGCGGAGTTTAGAGTAGGAGATGCCTTAAAAGTTGCAACTGAATATGAAAATATAGATATCCTATTTCTTGATCTTGAAAAGGTTAGATATCTGGAAGCCATTAGATCTCTTGAAAGAAATCTTTCTGAAGATGCTCTCATTATAGCTGATAATGTTCTATGGCATGGGAATATTCTTTCAAAATCGGACAGAAAGGCAGAAAAGCTAAGGACATTTAACAGATTTATGTCTGAAAAATACGTATCAGTTATAATTCCAGTAGGTGATGGTCTTTTGATCTCAGTGAGGAATTGCTCTATTTAGGACATCTTTGTTCCGTTTAGAACAGTTGTAAAACTTTAGTTTTTGTAATTCGTTCTTAATAAATAATTTTTCTTGATCTAAATCATTGGCATTTTTACTGCTTAGTATAAATATAAATTGTAGATCCTGCTGCTGCTAACCCATCTTATTGGGAGGGGCTACCTCCCTTTTTTTTATTAATCTATCGAGTCTGAATCCTCTTTTTATAATAGATATTAATTTCCTCTCGTCCATAACAATTGATGGTTTCTTGATGAGAGCTTCTAATATGAGCTTCCAGCCGGTTTTTAGATCTCCAAATCTTAGACATGTTTCACCTACTGAGAGTAAAAATAAATGGTAGTATCTTTTAGGGACAAAGGATTTATAGTTTTTAAAGACTTCCAATGTCGATCTCCAGAAGACTGGATTTCTGCTTGTTCTTTCGCTATGTTCTCTCATATATACCTTATTATTATCAATTACCTTTATTTTTAAACCTTTCTTATATGATCTTAAAAATAACTCCCAATCCTCTCTTGGAATATACCCATCTTCATACTTTAAGAATTTTTCTTTTTTAACAGCTGTTGCTGTAGGATATCCTATCATTGAGGAAAAGAGGATCTCTTCAATGGATTCAGGTAATTTTTTTTGGGAAACTCTTATTATCTTACCCTTTTCATCAATAAATGTTCTGGGAAAAGAGTAAACAATATCGTAACTGTCAAAGTATTTCATACTTTCTTCAATATAATTTTTTTCCCAAATGTCATCATAGTCAAGAAAAAATATATATGAACCTTTAGCTTTTGATACTCCAAAATTTCTGCTGTAAGCTCTTTCCATATTTTTTTTGTTCTTGTAGTAATATATCCTTTTATTTAGAAGATATTTAAAATTGTTGAGTACAACTTCTTGTGTTCTATCAGTGGAGGCATCATCAACTACAATTATTTCTATGTCCTTGTAACTTTGATTTATAGCTGAATCTAAGGCTGCCTTTATAAATTTTTCGCCGTTATAAACAGGGATTATTACTGATACTTTTTTTTCCAAATCATTTCTCCCCGATCTTTTTTTCCCACAGAAAGATATACTTCAAAAATGTATAAAAAGTTGTACTAACCGCTACTATAAAACCTCTAATTCCATCAAGAAATCCTTTTTTCAAAAGGAATTCTTTTAAAAATGCCGAGATAGGATTGATTACTAAATTTATAAAATTAAATTTTTTTCCTCTTCTATACATGTCCTCAGCAGAAAGTTTAGAGTAGTTTACTACTTTCATAAAATGATCGTAAATGTCCCTATACGAATAATGTAGGAGATCTCCATTTATTTTTGAGGTTTTACCATTAATGACAAGATACTCATGTACATTTCCCCCTTCCCATCTTGGATTTGAAGATCTTTTTACAAGTCTAAGCTTCCAGTCAGGCTGAAAGGCATACTTTAAAACTTTTCCAAGATATACAGTTTTTCTATTTATAAAGTATCCATCTGCTGATGGATTTTGAACAGCATCAATAATAGATTTTTTCAGATCTTGGGAAACTACTTCATCGCAATCAAGAAATAAGATCCAGTCCTGTGAACATTTTTCCAGTGCCGAGTTTTTTTGATCTTTATAACCTTTCCATTCCTCAATAAAAACTTTAGCTCCAAATTTTTCTGCTATTTCTGTGGTTTTATCTGTAGAGCCTGAGTCAATCACAACTATTTCAGAAGCTATATCATGTATAGAACTAAGAACAGCCCCAATACGATCTTCTTCGTTATAAGAGATCAATGCAACTGTTAGCGGTAATTTTTCCATATAATCTGTTTTAGTGTTTTATTAAAACTTATCTATTATAACACTTAAAATAGATTTTTTTAAACTATCCCCCTATACTTGTCATTATCCTTCTACAGTCTGAAAAAGCATAGCCCGATCTGATTATTTTTTGGTTTGATAACTCTTTTTCTATCAAAACTTTTTTGATAAATCTGTCTAAATCTTTTTCAGTTCCATATCTTATAACAGTTTTAGCGTCTAATTCCTCATCTGTTCTGAGACAGAGTTTGATATGACCCTCTGCTGTCAGTCTCAATTTTGAACAACCGTCGCAAAATGGATTTGAGATAGGAGTTATAAATCCAATTTTTGTTCCCAGTTTTGGGACTTTATAAACCCTTGCGGCACCACTTCCAATTGATATTGCAGGTATAAGTTTTCCATATTTTTCTTCTATTCTGCTTTTTATTCTTACTAAAGGCTGAACTTTGTCTTCTGACCAGTTAATCTGCTCCCCACCTATAGGCATCATCTCAATAAATCTAACTTCTACTCCGTATTCTTTACCAAACTCCACAAAATCCAGAGCTTCATCTTCATTAAGTCCTTTCACAATAACAGCATTTACTTTTATAGGATCGTATCCAAGTTTTTTAGATACCTTGATACCTTCAAGGACATCTTCAAGTCTTCCTTTTGTTATCTGGAAAAAAAGATCAGGTTTTAGGCTATCTATAGATATATTTAGTCTATCAAGTCCTGCTTTTCTAAGTTTTTCGGCATGTTTTGAGAGAGTTACGGCATTTGTTGTAAGAGATACATCAGTTATCTGAGGGATACTTTTTAACATTTTTACAAGCTCTTCTAACTGAGGTCTTACGAGAGGTTCGCCTCCTGTTATCCTGACTTTTTTTAATCCGTATTTTGTCATAACCTTAACAAGTTTCGCTATTTCCTCATATCTCAGGATCTCGTCATGGGGAACGAACTCTGAGTTGTCAGGACGGCAGTAGAAGCATTTTAAATTGCATTTATCTGTAACGGAAACTCTTAGATATGAGATCTCCATTTTTCCCTCCAAATATTAGCATTTTCTAATAAGCATTAATAATTCTTATTCATAAGGTTATATCATTTTTGTCTATATGACAAGTATGAAATATCGGTATTAAAGATATTTATTGATTTTTGTTAAAGCATTGATTTCAGTCAAGACTTGAATTTTTTTACCAGAAGGTTATAAATCTTGTTTTTAGGATATCCTGTTTCTTCAGAAATTACTCTTGATATCTCCTTTATCTTGATACCTTTATCTAAGAGTTCTTCAGCTTTTTTAAGTATTAATTCTTTTTTAAATTCTTCCTTTTTAACAGGACGACAAATAATCACGAACTCTCCCTTAATAATATCTCTGTTTTTCTCTAAATAGCTGTAAACGTCTTTAATATTTCCTCTAATAAGTTTTTCATGTATTTTTGTTAACTCTTTTGCAACCACAACATAACTGTCAGGTATGATGTCTTTGATTATTTTTAATGTTTTTAAAATTCTTACAGGGCTTTCATATACTATAAAGGTAAAACCTATATCTTTGAGATTTTTTATCTCTTCTATCTTCTTATTTTCTTTGTGAGGCAAAAAGCCCACAAATATAAATTTATCTGAGGGAAGTCCTGAAGCTGATAAAGCAACAGCTCCTGCAAATGGTCCCGGTACCGGAACTATATTAATTCCATTTTCCCATGCTTTTTTTACAACCCTGTAACCTGGATCAGATATACATGGTGTTCCAGCATCCGAAACAAGTGCAATATCTTGACCTTTATTTAAAGCAGTTATGATTTTTTCTGCAGCTTTTTCCTCAATATGTTCATGGTATGGAATAAGTTTCTTTCCTTTAATTCCGTAATGGCTTAAAAGTTTTCCTGTTACCCTTGTATCTTCACAGGCTATAATATCCACGTTTTTTAGTATATCAACAGCTCTAAAAGTTATATCCTTTAAGTTTCCTATTGGTGTTGCAACAATATAAAGGGTTCCCATTACTGTAGTATTCCATCTTTTATGTATCTATACCCTTTAAAAAGTCCTTCTTTGTATATAGATACTTTTCCATCAGGAAGATCAAGCTTCTCTTTTTCAGTTATCTTTTTATGTATAAATTTTAGCTTTTTTTCCCCAAAGCTGTTTATATGTATTTCTCCCATATCTTTTTTAAATCCTTTGTCTAAAAGTATAACCTTCAGTTTTTTAAACTCTACAGGTGTTGAATTTTTTATGTTTATATAGCCTGTCAGGTACAGTCCGTTATTTTCTTCATAAAGAATATACTCGGCATTCCAGTTTAAACCTTCAACAGGATATCTGATCCTGAATATCTGACTTTGAGCAATATCTGATCTGACCTTAAGTGTTATCTGGGGAGAAAAAAGCTCACTCCATTTTAATGGTGATTTAATCCTTGAGGGAAATTTTGGTAAAGTTGTTATTATAAATCCTTTCCTTGTATTTATCTTTATAAAATCTTTATTTATATCAAGAACAGTTCCCTTTATCACCCTTCCTTCACCCTCAATAGACACAAATTTTCCTTTGAGATTTTCTTTCCAGTTTTTACTTACATTTTCAAGGAAATATCCTTCTACTTCTATTCCCTCTGCTTCAACAAAGATGCTCTCAGTTACCGCTATTGGTTTTAAAAAGATAGGGCCTATTACGTTATCTCCATCGGCGACCATAAACTCTTCTTCCTGTATATATGTGGAATATCCTGATCTGCTTAAAAAAAGTGTATCTCCAAATGATAGACTAAAATTGATAAGGAAGATAAACAGAAGAAGCTTTTTAAACATATTTCCTCCAGACAGATTATTTTAAGTTTAATTATATCATTCAAGAAACTGAACAGATTAATGTTTTATAATATTCTTTGATGTTGAAAATATTATTTGGAGGAAGATCTTGGTAAAAGAGTACGACTTTAAACGTATTGAGGAAGAACTTCTTAAAGAATGGGAAGAAAATAAGATTTTCAAGACTGAAGAAAAACCGGATAAAGATAAATTCTACGTACTTGAGATGTTCCCATATCCATCAGGAAGAATTCATATGGGACATGTAAGAAATTATGCTATAGGTGATGTTGTTAATAGATACTTGAGAATGAAAGGTAAAAATACGCTTCATCCTATGGGATGGGACGCATTTGGAATGCCTGCTGAAAATGCGGCTATAAAAAGCGGTGTCCATCCTGCAAAATGGACGTATGAAAATATAGAATATATGAAAAAGGAACTCAAAAGGCTTGGATTTTCTTATGACTGGAACAGGGAAGTGACAACATGTTCTCCAGAATATTACAGGTGGAATCAGTGGATATTTCTAAAGATGTATGAAAAGGGGATAGCTTATAGAAAATCTGCGGTTGTTAATTGGTGTCCTCATGATATGACTGTTTTAGCAAATGAGCAGGTTATAGAAGGAAGATGCTGGAGATGTGATACAGCTGTAGTTCAAAAAGAGATACCATCCTGGTTTTTAAGAATAACAGATTATGCACAGCTGCTTCTTGATGATCTTGAAGAACTTAAAGGGAAATGGCCGGAAGCTGTATTAATTATGCAGAAAAACTGGATAGGAAAATCTATAGGAGCTACAATAAAGTTTCCCATACAAAACTCAACACAGGTTATAGAAGTTTTCACAACAAGACCTGATACAATTTTTGGTGTAACATTCATGGCTGTTGCACCTGAACATCCATTGGTTTTGGAGCTTGCAAAAGGAACAGAACAAGAGGAAGAGGTGAAGGCCTTCGTTCAAAAATATATTAGTATGTCTGTAAAGGATAGAAGTATTATTGAAGAAAAAGAGGGGGTTTTTACAGGTAGATACGCATTAAATCCACTTACAAATGAAAAGATTCCTATATGGGTAGCAAATTATATACTATGGGGATATGGGACCGGTGCTATTATGGCAGTTCCTGCACATGATGAGAGAGATCACGAGTTTGCAAAAAAATACAAAATTCCGATAAAACCTGTTATTAAACCTTACAAAGGGGAATGGGATTACAGTGAGAAAGCTTTTGTGGAAGAGGGCGTTTTAATTAACTCTGACGGCTTTAACGGTATTTCATCAGAAGAGGCAAAGGAAAAAATTACTCAAGAGCTCGAAAAAAAAGGTGTAGGTGAAAAAACTATAAATTTCAGACTCAGGGACTGGAATATCTCGCGACAGAGATACTGGGGAACGCCAATACCCATTATATACTGTCAAGACTGTGGGACTGTTCCTGTTCCAGAAGAGGATCTACCTGTTATGCTTCCAGAAAATGTTGAGTTTACAGGGATGGGAAACCCTCTTGAAAAGGTTGAAGAGTTTGTTAATACAACCTGTCCAAAATGCGGGAAGTCGGCAAGAAGGGAAACCGATACTATGGATACATTCATAGACAGCTCATGGTACTTTCTCAGGTACTGTGATCCATGTAATGAAAAAATGCCATTTGACAAAGAAAAAGCAGATTACTGGATGCCTGTAGATCTTTATATTGGTGGAATTGAGCATGCCGTTTTACATCTTCTATACTCAAGGTTTTTTACAAAATTTTTAAGGGAGATAGGACTTATTGAAGTAAAAGAACCTTTCAAACAGCTCTTAACGCAAGGTATGGTGCTAAAAAAATGGATTAAGATAGAGAAACTTCTTGAATTGTTAAATGTTGATGAGAATATAAGTATTGAAGAGTTTAAAGATAGAATAACAGCCATCGGAAAAAGATAAAAAGTTGTTGCAAACCGTTTCATGCCTTTACCAAACAGGTATAAAATCTGCACTTACATTTTTTAATTTTTAATTCTGGGATTTAGTTTAGAATTTTTATTAATTAATAATATATTACTAATTGAGACTTTAAAAATTAATGAAATTGTATTATATTTTAAATTAATGGGAGGGAGAAAGATGAGACTTAAAGTGTTAATAAAATCTGATATGGTACCTATACTTTACAGACACAGGGTTGTATCATTAATAAAAAATGCTATAAAACTTGGATCTAATGGTAATCAAAAATTTTTTGAAGATAAAAGAGTTGTAAGGCCTTACTGTTTTAATCTTGCTCTTCCAACAAAAAAGACCCAGAGGATTGGAAAAATACAGATAGATGAAAATTTCACTGTAGAGGATATAGTTTTTTATACAAATAAAAAACCGATAGTACTTTATGTAGGTTCCTTAGATAAGGATCTTATTAATGCCGTATATCGCGGGCTTAAGAAATTGAAAAGATTTAATTTTAGTTCAAACTGTAATATGATCATCCAGAATAGAAGACTTATATGGTTAATAGAAAGAATGATATTTATAAATGAAAAACCTATAGAAAAAGAAACCGTTATATTCAAAACAAACTCACCTATTCTTATCGAGAATGATGATAACAGACCTGTACTATTTTCTGATGATACCTTTAATCATTACCTAAACAGGATAATGGATAGAATTCTTTCATCTCCCTATTTAAAAGGTAGAGGTTTAGATCGTCCTTTAAGGTTTGAACCTGTTGATATGAAAAAGCAGGTTGTAAAACATACGTTAAAAGATTTCAGAGAAAATACGGGTAAACCTGTTATGTACCTTACTGGAAGTACAGGAATATTTAAACTATCAGGTAGTAAACAAGATCTTGAGATCATATATAAAACAGGCATTGGAATCAGAACATGTCAGGGATTTGGTATGATAGAACTTAAGGAACAGCTTTAAAAATTCCGTTAAAATTCTGTTAATTTCTCCGATTGATTTAAACGAAAAAATTTTATAGATTGTATATTCCCTTCCAAAAAATTTTAGAGGTAATAGAATGTCCAAGGATTTTGTTCATCTTCATCTACACACACATTACTCATTACTTGATGGTGCGATAAAAATTCCTGAACTTGCCCAAAAAGCAGTAGAGTATGGATATAAAGCTGTAGGTATGACGGATCATGGGAATATATTTGGAGCAGTCCAGTTCTATCAAGAAATGAAAAAGGTTGGAATAAAACCTATTATAGGAATGGAAGCATACTTTACATCAAACAGATTTGAAAAAAAAGGCGAAGGTTCAGATGATATCCTTTCAGATAAAAACTACCATCTTATACTTCATGCAAAAGATAAAACAGGATTTAAAAATCTTATGAAGCTTTCTTCTTTAGCATATACAGAAGGATTCTACTATAAACCGAGAATAGATTGGGATCTTTTAGAAAGATACCATGAAGGGCTTATATGTCAGACGGCATGTCTTAAAGGTTTCGTACCACATCTTCTCTCCCAGGGAAAGTTTGATGAAGCTTACAAACAGGCAAAAAGATTGAAGGATATATTTGGGGAAGACCTTTACTTTGAGATTCAGATAAATGGTCTTCCGGAACAAGAAGAAGCAAACAAAGGAATACTAAAGCTTGCTAAAAAGTTAGGTGTTAAAGTTGTTGCAACGAATGATTCGCACTACCTGAATCCTGAAGATCAGAAAGCTCATGATGTTATTAAAGCTCTTCAGATGAAGCTTACATTA
>Ga0256914_1000422_pt1 | contig 41937 bp, 45 predicted proteins | sample HulkmetaG_FD_191571 | JGI IMG/M metagenome (GOLD analysis project Ga0256914, IMG submission 191571) | Hydrothermal chimney microbial communities from Main Endeavour vent field at the Juan de Fuca Ridge, Pacific Ocean - Hulk | ecosystem: Environmental > Aquatic > Marine > Hydrothermal vents ... | reverse complement strand
CGAAAGAAAAATCCAAGAAAAAGAAAAAGAGTTTAAACAACAAGAAGCACTCCCTCCTGGAACACCAACTAACGTACCTCCTGTTATAGACGAATCTGGACAGGGCAGTATAGTAAAACAAAAAGAAAGAAAAGATACAACAAAAAATTATAATGTGACAAAATCTCTTGTAAATACTCAAAAGCCTATATTTAACATAAAAAAAATAAGTGTTGGCGTTCTAATAGATGGAAAATACGAAAAAGTAAAGGATAAAGAAGGAAATGAAACATACAAATTTATACCAAGATCAGAAGATGAACTTAAAGTATATGAATCCCTTGTTAAAACAGCTATAGGTTATGATCCTAAAAGAGGAGATCAGGTTACAGTAGTAAGTGTTCCATTTGAAGCTAAACCTGAAGTTGTTATAACAGAAAGGAAAAAAACAGAAGATATCATACTTCTGGTAGCTATTGGAATTCTTGGGCTTGCGGTTATCGCTGTAGCTGCAGTGATACTACTTAAAATTATAAAGGGGAAGAAAAAAGCACCAGAAGCACCTCCACCTGGAATATCGCCTGAAGCGGCAGCAGCCTATGCTATACATGAGAGAGAAATGGAAGAGTTTCAGCTAGAAAGAGAACCGATATACAGAAAACTTGTAGATCTGGCACAGGAAAATCCTGAACTTATAGCTGAACTAATAACAAAATGGATGAAAGAAGAAGGAAGATAGTATGATCAGGCTTGAACTGGACGATTTTGGAAATGAGGATAAAAAGCCTGATCTGGACAAGATTTCAAAAGAAGAGATTGAAAAATTCTACCAGAACAAGATAAAGAAGATAGAGGAAGATTTCAAAAAAAAGATAGAACAGACAAAAGAAGAGTCATTCAATGAAGGATTAAAAAAAGGAAAAGAAGAGGCGGAAAAAGAGTTTAATAAAAAATTAGAGATTATACTCAATGATGAGAGAAAAAAATTAACTGAACAGTTTGAAAAAGAAATAAATGAGCTAAAAACAGATATTAGTAAATTAACAGAATCCCTGAAAAAAGCATATCAAGATTATATAGATCACATAAACGATCTAATACTTTCTGCCCTCGAGGAACTTTTAAACTATCTTTATATTTCTCCAGAAAATGAGAAATTCCTTTCACAGCAGATAATCTCTGTAATAAACGAGTTTAGAAATTATCCAAAGCTTAAAATAACATTATCTCCGGAGATGGAAGATGTCGCTAAAATGCTTGAAAAAGAAAACTTAGACGTTTCTATAGACAACACCCTTGTAAAAGGAGATTTTAGAATAAATATTGAAGATATACAGCTTGAAAGTAATTTTAAAGAAAAAATCCAGATTTTAAAAGATGAGATTAAAAGAGAGATTAAAAAGCATTCCAAGATATAAGGTAAAAGGAAAAATAACAGGTGTAGTTGGCCCTGTTATAGAAGCTGTTTTACCCAAAGTATCAATAGGGGATTCATGCATTCTCGAAAATGGACTTGAGGCTGAAGTCGTTGGCTTTAAAGATGGAAAAACGCTTTTAATGGCTTTTGATGACACAATAGGTATACGAGTGGGAAGCTGGGTAGAGGCAAGACAGGAACCTGTAAGTATTGAAGTTGGAGAAGAACTTTTAGGAACAGTTTTAGATCCATTTGGAAAGCCTCTGAACAAAAGCAAAATTAATCCATCACACCATTACTACCTAAAAAACGCAACCATAAACCCTCTTGATAGGGAAAGGATAAAAGAACCTCTGGATGTTGGAGTAAGATCAATTAATGGACTTTTAACTATAGGCAAAGGTCAAAGAATAGGAATATTCTCAGGAGCAGGTGTTGGGAAAAGCACATTACTTGGTATGATATCAAGATTCACAGAGGCAGATGTTAACGTTATAGCATTGATTGGCGAAAGAGGAAGAGAAGTAAGGGAGTTCATTGAGGATAATCTCGGTGAGGAAGGTTTAAAAAAATCTGTTGTAGTAGTTGCAACATCTGATCAAACACCACTTGCTAAAATAAGAGCAGCCTACTCGGCTATAGCTATTGCAAAATTTTTTTCAAACTCTGGAAAAAACGTTCTATTTCTTCTTGATTCGCTCACAAGACTCGCTATGGCTCAAAGGGAAATAGGTCTTGCTGTTGGAGAACCGCCAACAACAAAAGGTTACACACCTTCTGTGTTTGCTTTACTTCCAAAATTTATAGAACAGGCAGGCAACTTTTATGGTAGAGGCAGTATAACAGGAATCTATACAGTTTTAGTGGAAGGAGACGATATTACAATGGATCCTGTTGCTGACGCAGCTATGGGATTTTTAGACGGTCATATAGTTTTATCAAGGGATCTTGCAAACAAAAGAATATTTCCAGCAGTTGATATTCTAAAAAGCGTAAGCAGGTTAATGCCTCAGATAGTATCTGACGATATATTAAAATATCAAGGAATATTTACAGAAATAGAAAGTATTTACAGAGAAGCTGAGGATATGATCAACCTCGGATTGTATAAAAAAGGAACCACACCAAAGGTTGATCTTGCAATACAGATGCACAGCATAATGGAAGGTTTTATAAGGCAGGATATGAATAAGAAGGTTACAATCCGTGAGTCGTTTGAACAGCTTAAAGATCTTATAGATCTGATTGTTAAAGAAGGAGGTGAAAAGTATGGAATCAGGTGGGATATATGATATAAAAACCCAAGAAGTTAAAATAGTTGAGGCAGGTTACGATAACTCAAAAATGGAAAATGAGGATTTCCTCAAAGTTCTGCTTGCTGATTTACAATGGCAGGATCCATTACAGGCAAACGATATTACAGACTTTATCCAGAATACAGTAAAACTTAGGGAAATGGAGGTGCTTAACGACTTTCAGGAAACTGTTGAACTTTTAAAGGAAACAAATGAGGCAAACTCTCTTTTATATGCATCGGGACTTATCGGAAAAAAGATCGTTTATGAAGGAAATCAGACCTATCTTGAAAATGGGAAAACCTCGGTATCTTTCAGACTTGACGATAATGCAGATATTGTAACCATTACGGTTATGGATAAGAATGGGAACGTGGTAGATACACAGAATTTTTCAAATCTTCAGGGAGGTGTTGATTATCCCTTTGAGATAGACAATCCAGAACTGGCGGATGGATATTATACGGTTTATATAGAGGCGTATAAAGACGGCAGTACTGTTAAAAGTTCTGTAAAAAGTACGGCTCTTGTTGAAAGCGTTATTAGAGAAAGTAACGGTATAAAAGTGTTATTTGACGGTATAGATGTTAACCTAAACTCAATAGTCCAGATAGGAGGTTAAAGTCATGATTCAATCATTTTACACAGGAAATGCTGGTCTAAATGCAAATAAAAACTGGTTGTCTGTTATATCAGACAATATAGCAAATGTTAATACGATCGGCTTTAAAGCAGAAAGGGTTAATTTTGAAGATCTAATCTCAAGCAGTCTCACAACATTCGCCAACAACTCACCCAAGAATATGGAAATTGGAGGAGGATCTTTTGTTGGAAGCACAACAAAAGATTTCTCACAAGGGGCTTTGATGAACACAAATACGCCGACAGATCTTGCGCTCGATGGCGAAGGGTTTTTTATGGTAAGAGATGCTCAAGATGTAACATACTACACAAGAGCAGGACAGTTCAGAACAGATGCAAACGGCGACCTTATAAATCTTAACGGCATGAAATTATTAGGATGGCAGTTGGATGACGCTGGAAACATAGCTGGAGCTATAGGAGCGATAAATATACCAAATGATATGCCACCCCATGTGACTACAAGACTTTCTTTAAAAGAACCTACAAATCTCGATGCAGGATCAGAACTGGTAACAGGCGTTTTTGATACAAGCGACGCAAGAACATACAGCTATGTTAACGCTATAACGGTTTACGATTCCTTAGGTGTATCCCATGAAGCACAGTTGTACTTTGTTCATACAGGTCCAAACCAATGGAGAGTTTTCGGGTTGATGGACGATGAACCAATACAGTTTAACGTTCCTGGTGATACCAATACGTATGATGCTTTAGTTGTAGAGTTTAATGGGGTCGGACAGATTAACAGAATATTTGGTTACGGTATTAATACAGATCAAACGATTACAGGAGCAGGGACAGAAACAGAGTCAGGAGATCTTGGACAGTTTACCCTTAATAACACGCCTGTATTACCGGGATCTCTTGTGATAACCCAATACAACGACGGTGTTACGACATATAGCGTAAACTGGATAGATGATGGTCATGGGAATATTATAGATCTTAATAACGACAATAGGGTTGTTGGAAGTATAAGTTATGACGACGGAGCAGTATTTATAAATCAGTTTGCCGGAAATGGTGCAACTGAAACATTAACAGCTGGAAGCTATAAAACTTATGACACCACAGTATCAACAAACACCATATCGCCAGATACTATCTCTATAGTTCCTATACCTGTAAATAACTCCAACTCAGCTACGTTGAACACAGGAGGAAACCCTATCCAGTTTACACTTGATATACAGAATATGAAGCAGGTTGAGTCTGAATTTATATTTTATGCAGAACAGGATGGTTATGCTAAAGGAGATCTTCTCTCTATATCAGTAAGTGAAGACGGACTTGTTAGAGGAGTTTATTCAAATGGACAGGTTAAAGACTGGGCAAGAATAGCAATCGCAACATTTAATGACAAGGAGATTCTTATAAGAAAAGGAAACAATCTATTTTTACCGAACAGCCAGACATACACGCCAATAATAGTTCCAGGAGGTGTTATATCAAAAATAAGAGGTGGTTTCCTTGAGCTTTCCAATGTGGATATTTCAAGGGAGTTTATAAATCTTATAACCGCACAAAGAGCATATCAGGCAAACGCAAGAACCATAACAACATCTGATCAGGTTCTTCAAGAAACTATGAATATAAAGAGGTAATAAAATAAATCTGGAGTAGTAAATGGCTGAAGAAAACAAGGAACAAGAACAGGAAGAGAAAAAGGGAGGAAAGAAAAAATTACTCATAATAGCTGTCCTTCTTCTTATTATTCTTGCCGGTGGAGGAGGGGCAGCTTATAAATTTCTTATAATTGACAAACAAAAAGAAGAAAAACAGGAAAATAAGGCAGAAAAGATACAGGAGGAAATTAAGGATATTGAGAATCTTGGAATTATGTTTGAGGTCGGCACGTTTATAGTAAACTTAGCAGACAAAGATGCAGACAGGTTTCTAAAGGTAACTGTTATACTTGAGATTGAAAATGAACAGGTGAAGATGGAAGTTGAAAAAAGACTTCCACAGATTAAAGATGCTATAACGACGCTTCTTTTTACAAAAAATTCTAAGGATCTAAAAACTGCTGAGGGTATTGAGCTTTTAAAAGAGGAAATAATAAAAAGGGTAAATGCTATACTACCCTTAGGTGGAGTAAAGAATGTATATTTCACTGACTTTGTAATACAGACAGCTTAGGGAAAAAGATGGCAAAAGAACATGATATAACCTTTCTAAAGGATATTACTGTAAAGGTAACGGGAGAAGTTGGAAGAACAAAAAAACTGTTTATTGAGATTATTACCCTAAAAGAAGGCGATATACTAAAACTTGACAAAAGCACAGAGGATTATGTTGAACTTTACGTAAAAGATCAGCTTTTTGCTGTTGGTGAGCTTATAGTTGCAAATGATAAATACGGCATAAGGGTTGTAGATCTTGCTTGAATATACAGATTACCTTAAATTCCTATCTTCTTTTGTCATTATTATTGTATTTTTGTATGCTGTATATTACTTTGTGAATAATTACGGTAAGGGGATTATACCTGGAAAGAAAGGAGTTATAAGGATACTGGATGTAAAATATTTAAGCAAAGGAAAAGGATTTGCTGTGATAGAAGCAAACAAAGAGTTTTTTCTTGTTTCTTTTGACGATAAAGAGATTAAAGTTATAAAGCAGTGGGATAGTATTAACTATGGAGACATAATAAGTGAAAAAGATGATAAAGATCATCCTTAGTTTTCTCCTTATATCTTATGCATCTTTTGGACAAAACGCAGTTCAGGATACTTTATCACAGCTTAATAATCTTGATATAACTTTAAAAATACTTTTTCTCATAACAATACTCAGCTTAGCACCATCGATACTGATCACTGTTACAGCGTTTGTCAGAATTGTTATTGTTCTTTCTCTCTTAAGACATGCACTTGGTATTCCCCAATCACCTCCTAATCAGGTAATTATAGCATTGTCTCTTTTTCTGACATTTTTTGTTATGAAACCTGTATTTGATGATATAAACAGCAATGCGATACAGCCATACCTGAAAAAAGAGATAGGAGATATGGAGGCTATTGAGAAAGCAAAAGAACCTGTAAAAAAATTTATGCTGAAAAATACAAGAAAAGAGGATCTTAAACTTTTTCTTGATATAGCTGGTGAAAAACCTTCCTCTCCTGATGATATTAGTATGGTATCTCTAATACCTGCATTTATGATAAGTGAGATAAAAACTGCGTTTGAGATAGTTTTTATAATATTCTTACCTTTCCTTATCATAGATATGCTTGTTGCGAGCATACTGATGTCCATGGGTATGATGATGATTCCGCCAATGCTTATATCTCTACCATTTAAGCTTATTCTCTTTGTTTTAGCAGATGGTTTTGAACTTTTAACAAAAGCTCTGATACAGAGTTATCAGTAGGTGCAATTATGAGTGTTGATCAGGCCATAAACTTGATGCAGGGAATGCTTTTCACATCACTAATGGTCGGGGGTCCAGTTATACTTATAGCTTTTGTTGTTGGTCTTCTTATAAGTATTTTTCAGGCAGCAACCCAGATACATGAGATGACTTTAACATTCATTCCAAAAATAGTGGCTACAATTGTCGCGCTTATTATTTTTGGTTCATGGATGTTTAGACAGCTTGTTGAGTACACACAGGAAATACTTAAAAATATACTGATACTGATATCATAAGATGAACCCATTAATAACACCCGAACTTGCAGTTACATTTGGTCTTGTCTTATCAAGAATTATAGGTATATTTCTAAGCTTTCCTCTTTTAAATACAGGACTTATTCCTCTAAATATAAGAATTCTTCTTATTGTATCTTTATCCTTCTACATTATGAAAATGTTTGATATAAACTCTGGAATATCCCCTGAAAACTTTACGGTTTTGATGTATATCTTACTTATTCTTAAGGAACTTTTAATGGGATTTCTCCTTGGTCTTCTTGTAAACTTATTTATATCTGCATTTTCTTATGCAGCTGAGATAATAAGCTACTTTATGGGGTTTACAATAGTAAATCTTTTTGATCCTACATTTGGCCAGATATCAGTACTTGACAGATTTTTTATTCTTCTTTTCTATCTTTTGTTTTTTATAACCGGAGCATACCAGATAGTATTAGGCTCCCTTTTCATGACATTCAAAATTTTTCCTGTTGGCATTCTTCATATAAATTTGAGCGTGTTTCCCCACTTACTTGAAAAACTCCCTATTCTTTTTTATCTCGCATTAAAAATAGCTTTTCCCTTCATACTTATTTTACTTATTATCAATATTACACTTGCACTTATAAATAGACTGATACCTCAGATAAATGTATTCATCGTTGGCCTTCCGTTACAGATATTTGTAGGACTTGCATCTCTTGCTATCGGAACATCGCTTATCATTTACTTCTCAATTTCAGTGATAGAAAGGTTGTCCGAAGAGTATATAAAAGCTATAACTTTAATGGGAAAATAAATGGCTAAAGACCCTTCAAAGACAGAAAAAGCCACTCCTCGGCGACGTCAAAAAGCAAGGGAAGAGGGTCAGGTTGCGCGAAGTCAGGATATTCCTATAGCTTCTTCCCTACTTATAGTTGCAGTAATCATGCTTGGATATATTCCCTTTTCGTACAACATACTTACAGATTATTTTCAATATACTTTTTCAGATCCATTATATCTTATACCTGACGTAAACAGAAGTTTTATTTATGAATCTGTTAAGATACTTGCTGTTCTCGTTTTTCCTTTTTTCCTGATACTGCTTGCGATAGGAGTTTTCTCAAATATAGTCCAGTTTGGTTTTTTACTATCAGGTAAGGCATTGGTTCCAAAAATAGACAGACTTAACCCTGTTTCAGGACTTGGAAGAATATTCTCAATGAAAACGCTATTTGAACTTGTTAGAAATTTATTAAAACTTATATTTGCATCTGTAGTCTCATACTTCCTCCTTATAAAGATCATATCTGAGAGTTTTAACATGTCCTATCTTCCGCTGAACCATGAGATATACTTCCTTTTCAAATATATAGTAATGTTAATACTTGCATTTGCCATTATATCTATACCTATAGCCATAATTGATTTCATATACAGAAAATGGGAACATGAAGAGAATATAAAGATGTCTAAACATGAGATTAAAGAAGAGAGAAAAATGTATGAAGGAAATCCTCATATTAAGGCTGCTATCAGAAAGAAGCAGAGAGAAATAGCAATGATGAGAATGATGGCTGAACTTCCAAAAGCGGATGTTGTTATAACAAACCCTGAACACTATGCTGTAGCCCTTAAGTATGAAAAAGGAAAAATGGCTGCTCCAAAGGTAATAGCAAAAGGGAAAAATTATACGGCACAGAGGATAAAAGAATTAGCAAAAAAGTACGATATACCAATTGTTGAAGATCCACCTTTAGCAAGATCATTATACTCAAGTTGCGATATAGGAGATATGATTCCAGAAAACCTATATGTGGCAATAGCAAAAATACTTGCAAAAATATACAGAAAAAAGGCTGCCTGATCGTATAGAAAATTCTTTATATCTTTCTATATTATTCATATAACCAAAAAGGGAGGGCTGTTATGAAAAAGATAGAAAACCTTCAGGCTTTTGTTAGAAACGTTGTACTGAAAGAGTATCCATCCTTTAAAGATGGATGTGTGATGGTATATCAGCTTGGAAAAGACCACCTCCTTTTAGAACTGTTTGACAAAGAGGAAAGAAAAGCTGGAGAAATAATACTTAATCTTAAATCTGAAAAGATATATAAAGACGGAAGGGGATACAGCGTAAAGATAGAAGGTACACCAAAAGGAATGATAAGATACTACCTTCAGGAAGGAAATAGAAAATTAGAAGGTAAAGCAGAAGGATTACATCCCTGTCTCACCTTTTAACAACTGTCCAAGCGATATCCCTCCATCATTTGGAGGGACTTTTTTATGAGTAATAATCTTTAGATCTTTCTTCTGTGCTAAACTAAGAATCTTTTCTGTAAGAAATCTGTTCTGGAATACTCCCCCTGTCAATCCAGATGTCACATCTTTATAATCGCATAAAATATCTAAAACTATAAATGCAAGTGTGTTGATAAATCTTGTAACCTTAATATCAAGCTCCGACTTATCGTGTATTACCGCATCAAACAAAGGTCTCCAATCTATAACATCTTTTCTAAACTGGAAAGGATAGTGATCATCTATATCCCATCTATAAAAATTCTCCATAATCATTCCAGACTGTCCTTCATAAGAAAGTATTTGTCTTATACCAAGGACTGAAGCCGCTGCATCAAAAAGTCTGCCTGCAGAGGATGTGAGAGGAGAGTTTATACCTTTTTTCCAGACGGAATATAATAGATCCAGCTCCTTTTCTGAATAGCTCATACCGGTTTCTGAATATAAAATCTTTTCCGTATCCTTTCCGTACATATCAAATAAGATTGAGAGTGCCACTCTTTTTGGTTCTTTAACCGCTTTTTCACCCCCCAGAAGTTTAAAGTAATCAAAATGATAAATCCTTTTAAAATCTTTATAATCACACAAAAGAAACTCACCTCCCCATATATTGCCGTCATATCCATATCCTGTACCATCCCAACTGACAGATAAAAATAGATTTTCCTTTAGTCCACTTTCAGCCATAAGGGACAAAGAATGAGCAAAATGATGCTGTACCTGAACATGTCTTATCCCATTTTCTGAGGCAAATTTTTTTGCCCATCTTGTTGAGTAATAACGTGGATGCATATCAGAAACGATAACGTCAGGTTCGAAAGAGTACAGCTCAAGAAAAGTATAAATCACTTCCTCAAAGTTTCTACATGCATCAAAAGTTTCAAGATCTCCAATATGCTGACTCAGGAAAGCTTTGTCATCAAATCCTATAGCTATGGTATTTTTCTGATGCCCTCCAACAGCTAAAACCTTATCTTTAATTTTAAATGGCAGTCTAATAGGCAAAGGTGCATATCCCCTTGACCTTCTTATAAATGATATTTTTTTATCAATAACCCTAACGACACTATCATCAACCCTATTTTTTATATCTCTATTGTGAATAAGAATATAATCTGTAAAAGCAGAAAGTTTTTCAAAAGCTTCATTATTATCTTTTATAATAGGTTCATCTGAAAGGTTTGCTGATGTCATAACAAGGGGTTTTTTATAGTCATCCATTAACAATATATGTAAAGGAGAATAGGGAAGAAATACGCCTATCCTGTCTAAGAAAGGAGCCACACTTCTGCTTAATCCTGAATTTTCCTTTGATTTTACTATAACTATAGGTCTTTCAGGTGAAAGAATCACAGCCTGTTCAAACTCCGTTATATCAGCAAACATCTTTATCTGCTCTATATCTTTGAACATAACTGCAAAAGGTTTCTCACCTCTTTTCTTTCTTTCCCTTAAGAGGTCAACAGCCCTGTTATCTGTAGCGTCACAAACAAGATGAAATCCTCCAATACCTTTGACAGCAAGTATCTTTCCTTCTTTCAAAAGCTCAACTGTTATTTTTAAAGCTTCCTCCCTATCAGCTATAAATGTTCTGTCCGACCTGAATAAAGAGATATAAGGACCGCATGAAGGACAAGCATTTGGCTGTGCATGAAATCTTCTATCTAAAGGATCTTTATATTCCTTTTCACAGTCTGAACACATCTTAAACTCTTTCATAGTTGTGTTTGGCCTATCATAAGGAAGTCTTTCAATTATAGAGAATCTTGGACCACAGTTTGTACAGTTTATAAACGGATATCTGTATCTTCTATCACTTTTATCTTTCATCTCAGAGATACATTGTTCGCAGACTGAGATATCTGGAAGTATAAAAACCTCTTTTTTTCCAGTATTTTCTGATTTTTTTATGCTGAACTCTTTAAAACCGAAAAATGGAAGTTCCTCTATCTCCTGTGAAAAAATATGTGCCAAAGGTGGTTTCTCGGTATTTAATGAGATTAAAAATCTATTTATATTCTGATCTTCTCCCTCTACTTCAATAACTACGCCATGAGTATCGTTAATCACATATCCTTTCAGGTTGTATCTGACTGCCGTATTATAAACAAAAGGCCTGAAACCAACACCCTGAACAGCTCCTGTAAGATGAATTTTGAGACGTTTTTTCATAATCTTCTCCGATAAATGAATAATTATTCATTTTAATTGAAGAGCCAAAATATTTCCAGTAAAAATATCAGGAAAACATTATCTTCAGCTTTATAAAAGGATCCTCATCCGTATATATAGTCGTATGTGGAATTCTTTTATTAAACATAAAGGCTCTTAGATCGGAATCTATTCTGTGTAGATTTTTCTTATATGTACTGATCATATCCCTTCTGAGATAAGGTATTTTTTTCCTTCCGTCAAAACTTTTTAACTGGTACTTCTCATATTTATCTGGATTTTCCTCTTCCCGATCTCTAACCTTTATTATAGCTATCCTATGTCTTCTTGATATATGTAAAAGATCTACAGGATAACAGAAGTCTCCTATCAGTATTACATACGATCTTCTATGTTTTAAAAGAGTATCAGGAAGTTTTGTTAGATCAAGTCTTGTTTTTTTTAGTTTCAGCTTCATAATCTTATCAATACTGTTTTCAACTATAACAGGACTGTTTTTATGTTTCATATAGTACTCAATCTTATCCGTTATTATGTATGTATTTAACTTATCTTTCTGATAAAGAACAGAAAAACCTATAAGCGCGTAAACTTCAGCGACCTTTTCAATCTTATTTTTAAAAAGCATATCCTGATCAAGGAGCATAACGATTATGACATTTTGACTTCTGAGCTCTTCCCTTTCTACTACATGAGGCTTTCTTTCTTTAGCTGTTATAATCCAGCTTATCTTCCTTATGTCATCCCCATAAGTGTACTCCCTGATGCTTTTAAGATCGTCCTCTTCTCCAATTGTAAATGTTTTGTGAAGACCTTCAGTAAAGCTTAAGGCTCTATGTTTTGCTTTTATTGTTATAAGACGGCCTTTTTTCATGGCATTGGAACCTTCTCAACTATCATATCAATAATATGATCCGTCGTAACCCCTTCCGCTTCTCCTTTAAAAGAAATAAGGAATCTGTGTCTAAATACTTCTTTTACATACATGAGAACATCTGACGGTGTTACATAATCCTTTTCATTGAGAAGTGCAACAGCCTTTGATACTTTATACAGATTTATTGTTGCTCTTGGACTCAAACCTAATCTAATATACTCCCTATTTATTCCATACTTTTCAGGATTCCTCGTTGCCATAGTAAGATTTACAATATACTGTTCTACCTCTCTATCTATATGTATGGATTTTAATCTTTCTCTAAGACTAAGTATATCCTCTTTTGTTGCAACCTGCTTTGGTTCTTCAGGTTTTTTCCCCTCCTCATTTCCAAATCCCTCCCTTTGAACAACAAGTTTAAGTATCTGATATTCTTCCTCATCCGATGGATAATCTACTATAACCTTCATAATAAATCTATCAAGCTGTGCCTCAGGAAGATGATAAACCCCTTCTTCTTCTATAGGATTTAATGTAGCCATAACAAGAAAAGGTCTATCAAGATAAAATGTGTGTTCTCCTATGGTTACCTGTCTTTCCTGCATGGCTTCAAGCAATGCAGATTGAACCTTTGCTGGTGCTCTATTTATCTCATCTGCAAGTAAAAGATTTGTAAAAATAGGACCTTTCTTAACCCTAAATTCGTCCTTCTCTATTATATAAATTTCACCTCCAAGAATATCTGATGGTATAAGATCTGGAGTAAACTGGATTCTTTTAAAATCAAGATTAAGTATGTTACCAAGCGTTTTCACAGCGGTTGTTTTTGCAACACCTGGAATACCTTCAATAAGGATATGCCCTTCTGTTATAAGACCTATCAGAAGGGCGTCAATCATTTTTTCCTGACCGATTATGGCTTTTTTCAGCTCATTTTTTATCTTTTTTAAACTATCCATTTTCTCCACCTGTTTTAGATTAAATTTATTTAAAGCTTTGAACATATTCTTTAACTTAGGTCAATTTTTACCATGGATTTCTATCCCCTACCTCCATCTGGGATTTTTCATGTCTTTTTGGTTTATCTTCTTTTATCTCAACAACTGTTTTCTTCTTTTCTGTCTTTTTATTTAAATTTACAACCATATTTGAAAAAAGGTAAAGTTTTTTTATTTTCTTATCCTCTGGATATATCTGAACAAGTCTTTCAAGTATATCTCTCCCTTTTTTAAATTTTCCTTCATGTATATAACAGAATGAGAGGTTGTAATCTATTCTCTTGATAAGTTCAAGATCTCCAGTTTTTATATTCTTCAGTATGGGAACAGCTTTATTACACATACCAGCCTTTATATAGCTTACAGCCCCATTAAACTGTGATAAAGGATCCTTATCCTTAAGAAACTCAACTGCAGCTTTCTCATAATCTCCGATAATATAATAAAACGTTCCTTTGAACTCACCACTGTATGATGGATATGAGAGGAAGATAAATATAATAAAACCTGAAAGAAACCTTTTTAAAGCAGCGTTAAACATTATAAGTCCAAGTACAAAAAAGGCGATGAAAGGTGTTAGATCAGCATAATCAGGTATTTTTAAAAGCTCTTTTTTTGTTTTATCAGATATCTTTTTTATAAACTCTGTTATCTCTCTTATATCTCTATCATCATCTGTCACTTTTACCATAATTCCATCTGATATATTTACAACTTTTTCAAGGCTAAGGTTTAGCTTAGATACCGCATTGAAGCCTGGAATTTTACCTCCTTTAATAGTTCCTATACCGTAATATATAACTGTAAGCTGCGAATCTTTTACAAGCTGGATTACCTTTGTTATATCTTCATCTCCTCCATCTGAAACAAGTATGGCAATTCTTCTTTTTCCAGTAAGAGCTGAGTTTGCACTACTGAAAGCATCAAGAAGGTTTGTACTACCCTTTAATGGAATTTTAAGCCCTTTCATATATTCCAGTATTTTTTCATTTTTCTCGTAAGGCATAAAAACTATATGTGCATTATCCGAAAAAAGTAAAAGACCAATTTTTTCATCCTCAATCTTTTTTAAAAGGTTTATAATCTTTCTCCTTGCCACCTCAAATCTATATGGTTTTATATCGTCAACAGCCATGGAAAGGGAATGATCAAGCATTATCATTATTTCTGTATCCTTTTTATATATTGTTTTGTATCCTTTTTTTATTACAGGATTGGCTAACGTTATTACTAAAAGTACTGCAATTATTGAAAAAACTGTCATCTCTATTTTATCTGTTCCTCTTATTAATATGTAAAGTATGTACAATGCTAAAACGGGAAAAATTAGTAAGAGATATTCAGGCTTCAAAAACTCAAAATCTGCCATTACATAACCCTGATTCTTGGTTTAGATAAGAAATAAAAAAAGATTATAACCAACAAAGATAAAAACATTATTATAAGAATTATGTGCATCCTATAATTGCTAAACATCTCAAACAACAGAAAGCCTCCTATCCAGATTAAAAGCAGAGATGAAAAAATTGTGATCAGATACATATAATCTCTAATAACAAAAACTGCTTTCATTATATATCTTTTTGCTTTTGAGAAGTCTTTGGATCTTTCTTCAAGTATCTTTAAAATTATCTTTTTAAATATACTCTTCATCTGATCTGGATATATTTCCAGATCTTCATAAACAGCTTTTATTAACTTATTTTCTTTAACAACCCATCTGGATCTGTAAAGCACAGCATCAAGTTCTTTGATTTGATCTTTCATACTGTATATATCCTTTGAGATATATCTATATATCTTTTTATAATCTTCAATTCTATTTCCTTTTAGACAAATCATCTCCCTAATATCAGAAGGATACACGTACCTTCCGAACCTTAAAACTATTAAAATAAAAACAACAGGCAGTATAACTAAAGGGAAAAGTATCTCGTATCTGTATCTGTAAAGAGATATAAAGAATTTATTCAACAGACTTTCTTTATAAAACTGTTCAGGATAAAGATCCTTGAATCTTGAGAGATAGTAATTCATCCTCTCCTCTTGTGATAGTAACTCCCAAAAGCTCTTTTCCTCTCTCTTTTCTGGCTTTAAGATAAATTCCTCTGTTTCTTTCTCTACTATCTTTTCCTGAAAAGGGTCAAAATATCTAAATTTAACAGGTTTTATCTCAAGTTCGTCCATATAAACAACTTTATATTTTTGAATAGATCTTATCTCTTCAAGTTTATGATCAAATATATATCCTGTTTTTTTAGCAGAACCATTTTTTACAACAAGGGAATACTTTGGTAAATAAGGAAAACCTTTCCCTTCAATAATAATATAAAATGTTCCAAACCCTTCCCTATCTTTAAATTCCGTTTTTATATCAAAAGAACCAACATATATAATATCCTTTGGGACAGGTATTATCCTGTAGTAATCTTCACTTTTCACTATGAAGCTCTCTTTTAACTTCTTAAGTATCTCTTCATCTATTATTCCTTTCAAACTTTTTGTATCAATAGAAATCAGAAATGGAAGATCTGTATCATAATCTCTCATAAAGTAAACAACATAATCAACAACAACACTTTTTCCGTAAATTCTTTTTTGTATATCAGAAATGACTGTTCTTTCCGAGATCAAAGTCCTGACATCTATATTTTGTAGTATGAGATCAATGTTATCCTTTATATCTTTGTATTTCGTTTCTAAAAGACCTATATTAAATCTGATATGTACAGGCTCCTTAACATAAAACCTCTGTTTATCAGGATACTCTTTCACAACATACAGCTTTAAGAACGTTTTTCCTTTATCCCTATACTCAAGAATATCTCCATATGAATAAAGTACAAAAAATAAAAATGCAGCAATAAGAAATCTAAACATTTATCTTCTCTCTTAAAGATGTTAAAAGTATCCTTAACAATATAAGGAAAACAATAAAAACAGCAGCTACTTTTATATAAAAATCTACAGGTCTTTCAACATCAAACTTATACTCCTGAATATAGGAAGGTTCAAGCCTGTTTATTTCATTAAAAACAGATTTTAAGGCATTCTGATAATCTTTTGTAACAAAAAAAGCTTTTCCTCCTGTTGATTCAGAAAGCTTTTCAAGAACATAAAAGTTCATACCGCTGCTTACACCTATAGAGTATATCTTTGCACCTATATTCTGGTTAAATCTAAGAACGTCCTCAAGCGAGTACTTACTGTTTATATCACCTCCATCTGTAAGAAGAATTATTATTTTGTTTCTTCTGTCTTTCATGAACATATTTAGAGCCTCAATAAGACCGTCATACATTGCTGTACCTCCAACATCTACCATAGCCGGTCTTATAACGGATACAATCCTCAAAAGAGCCCCCCTATCTGTAGTAAGAGGCATAAGCCTAAAAGGAAGGTTGTCAAATACAAGAATTCCTATTCTATCTTCTTCATCCCTTTTTAATAAAAAATCTCTCAGTATCTCTTTAGAAATACGCAATTTATTTTTTTCTTTCATAGAATTACTAACATCAATAGCGACTACTATGTTGTAGACCTTTTTTTCAGAATAGATATGTTCCTTCACAAAAGGATGCATAGCAAGAATTGTTGTAAGTATAGTCAGAAATATTACAAGAAATGGGATATACCTTACAACAAATCTCTTGGGTTCACCAAAAAGATCCAAATGGGGAAAAAGGGCTATTTTTCTACTTTTTATATATATCGAACATATAATTACACATATTATCACTATTATTCCTATTAAAGATGCAAAAAGATACTTAAACTCTATGCCCATACTCTTTTATATGCTCTATAAATTTTTCTATAAGTTCTAATGTTTCTCTATCCAGTTTATCTACTTTTTTCCTGTACTTAAACCTTTCAAGTCTTTTTAAAAGCTGATCATTGTACGGCGTATCATATTTATGTATGAGAAATGTTATATTGTACGCTGTTTTCTTTGGATCTTCTGTATTTATAGATATCCTTTCCCGTCTTTTTTCTGGAAAAAACTCAAAAGATGGAAGCTTCACAAGTCTAATTAGAAAATAAAATGAGATTATAAAAACCGATAATCCTAAAAAAAACAGTATTATCTGAATAAAATCAAAACTGATTGAGTATATCTCAAATGTTAAGTAGAAATCTGTGTTCATGCATTTAAAAATATGATTGGAATTGAAAAGATGCAACCGCTCAGATCAAAAAGGAAGGGAGGCAGCCCTTCCTTTTACTTAACTCTTTTGAATTTATAACCTCCAAATACTATAGCCATATCACCCTCTCTCCAGAATATTGTTCTCCAAACCTGGTAGTATATGTGAAATATAACCCATGCTATTATTATCCACATTATTAAATGATGAACAATCCTAACACCATGAAGACCTCCAAAAACATAAAGGGTCCAATCAGTTGCAACATGAAGTAACCAGGGCCACCATGCACCTATTGAAGATGTTCCGTGGGCAAGGCCTGCCACATACATCTGGAATCCAGTAAATAACATAAGAAGCAGTAGTAGATGCAAAATCGTGAACCATACAACATTAAAGCTATCACTGTAAGTAGTATCAAACTTCTTCCTTCTATTTAATGTTAAAAGATTCAGAAATACTTCTATAAACTCCTTAATATTTTTATAGTTTGGAATAAGCTTTTTGTAAGGCTTTTCAAATCTACTGAAAAAATATAAATACGCGATAACTATAAAAAGAACATCAAGAATTATCGCAGATATAAAATGCAGCATTCTATTGTAAGCCATAATATACTTAAAAGCAGCAGGTTCTGCTATCTTGGCCTGATAGTACGGATCTGCTATATATAATCCTGTTACAACAGCAACAACAATGGCTATAGCATTAGCCCAGTGGTATATCCTCATAGATGCTGTCATTCTTTTTACTTTTTTATACATTGCAAGCCCCTCCAATAGGTTCAAGTTTGTAAACGCCAAGCTCCTTTCCTTTTACATCGATAACATGAACGGCACAGGCTATACAGGGATCAAATGAATGTATTGTTCTAAGTATCTCAAGGGGCTGATCTGGATCTGAGAGAACAGTACCGATAAGCGATGCCTCATAAGCACCCATCCTATTTTTATAATCCCTTGGAGCTGCATTCCATGTTGATGGAACTACAGCCTGATAGTTTTCAACCTTTCCATCTTTTATCTTTATCCAGTGTCCGAGAGCTCCTCTTGGAGCCTCAGTAAGACCGTAACCTTTAAGTTCTTTACCTTTCGTTAAAGCTTCAAAATCAAACTCAGTCCATGTACTGAGATCTCCAGATGCAACATTTTTTGCAAGCTGATCAACCCATTCAATCATAACATCAACCATCACAGCTGTCTCAACAGCTCTTGCTGCCGTCCTACCTACCGTTGAGAAAAGTACCTGTACAGGTAAATTTCCCGAAGTTAAAAGCCAATCAACATAATGTTTTATTCTCTCGTTGCCCCTTGCATAACCAACTACCATTCTTGCCAAGGGACCAACCTCTACCCTTTTATCATCATATATAGGTGATTTTATCCATGAGTATTTACCATCTGGATCTACCGTCCCATCTTTCCTGAATCCTGTATATTTTGGTTTTGTCTGTCCTTCATAAGGATGTAAAGGCTGATTAACGCTGTATTCATACCAGCTGTGTGTTACATCCTCAGTTATTTTTGACTGATCAAGATCGTAAACTGTTGAAAGATCCATATTAAGAACAACACCTTGAGGAAACAAAAGTTCACCTTTATACCAGTCGTTATCATCCATTCTAAAATCACCGTAAGCCATATAGTTGCCAAGTCCTTTTCCTATACCTTTTAATGCTTCATCAGCATAAACAGCACCAGCCATTAAAAGATCTGGAAGATAAGCTCTGTATATGAACTCCCTTGATCTCATCAGTATATCTTTGAAATGTCCTATTCTTGCAGGGTTCTGTATATCAAGAACACAGGTAACACCGCCAACAACAAGTGATTGTGGGTGAGGATTCTTACCACCAAAAATAGCCATTAGTTTAGCCATTTCCCTCTGCATATCAAGAGCGTCAAGATAATGGGAAACAGCCACAAGATTCTGTTCAGGTGTAAGCTTGTAGGATCTATTTCCCCAGTAGGCATTTGCAAAAGGTCCAAGCCTACCAGCTTTTACAAACTTTTTAAGTCTATCCTGGACTGCTTTAAACTGACCTTCTCCAGCATTCCAGGGCTGTACTGTTGAACCTGTAAGCGGATCTGTAAGCATATTTGCCCATTTTTTTGCCTCTGAAGCAGCTTTTGCTGGATCTGCCTTCAGTGCAGATACTATATCAACCCAGTCGAGAGCATGAAGATGATAAAAATGAACAACATGATCATGTATATAAAGGGATCCCTGTATAAGATTTCTTACCAATCTTGCATTCTTAGGAGGAATTATCCCAAGAGCATGTTCAACAGTCTGCGTACTTGTATAATAGTGAGTTCCCGTACATACACCACATATCCTCATAGCAAGCAGTGGTACGTCTCTTGGATCTCTTCCTTTCATAATTATCTCTATACCACGCCACATCGTAGAGGAACTGTATGCATCTATCACTGTATTATTTTCATCAAGTATAGCTTCTATCCTTAGATGTCCTTCAATTCTTGTGATCGGGTCAATAACCAAATGTTTTCCCATTTTTTAAACCTCCACAAATTATTATTCAGTATCTTTATCTTGATTTCTTTTTCCAGCCAAAGCACTTGCAACCGCATGTATACCTATACCTATTGCAGCTGCTGTTAGAAGTCCAAGTCCAAACTCATCGACTCCAGACTCAACACCTCTCCCTGCTGGTGGCTGTATAGGGGATCTTGCTACAGGTCTTTCTGTTGCATATTTATCCCAGAAATCAGGTTCTGAACAACCTATACATCCTCTACCAACACCAACTGGCCAGTTTATACCTTCGTTGTACTTTATCAGTGAACAGTTATTAAATGTAAAAGGACCTTTACAGCCCATTTTATAAAGACAAAAACTGTTTTTTGCTCCATAATCTCCCCATTCTTCAACAAACTCACCTGCATCAAAATGAGCCCTTCTCTCACAGTTATCATGTATTCTGAAACCAAAGGCAAATTTGGGTCTAAGAAGCGAATCTAATTCTGGCAGTTCGCCTGTTAGTATGTAATGTATAACTACACCTGTAATATTAGCAGGATTTGCAGGACATGCAGGTATATTAACAACAGGTTTTCCTTTAACAATATCCATTACACCCACAGCACCTGTTGGATTTGGATATGCTGCAGGAACACCGCCAAACGCAGCACATGAACCTACAGCAATAACAGCAGCTGAATGCTCTGCAAGATGCTTTAAATGTTCAACTCCCGTTTTAGCATGCCTTCCTATTGTAAAAGCCTCAGGCATTCCTACAGGTATGGCTCCTTCAACAAACAGTATATACTTGCCTTCAAAATCTCTGACCGCCTTTTCAAGATTCTGTTCGGCCTGATCACCTGCAGCTGCCATTATCACTTCGTGATACTCTACAGAAAGATACTCAAGTATAAGCTCATCAACAGAAGGAGAAGCACTTCTTAATAGAGCTTCTGTATTTCCCGCACAATCCTGTATATTTATCCAGATAATTGGAACTCTATTCATAACTTCCGCTGCCTGTGCAACAAGCGGCTCAAACTGTGGCGGAAGCATAAGCATTGCAGTTGTAGCAGAAACCCACTTTAAGAAATCTCTCCTTGTAAGCTCCCAGCTTTCTAAAAGCTCTTCAAACCTGATCTCAGTTTCTTTAACAGGTCTCTGTCTTTTCAGCTCTGCAAGTCTTCTTTCCATTTTCCTATAGAGGTTATCGTAGTACTTTTTTCCCCTGTTTGTGTTAATGTAGTTTGTAGGTTTTGTAAAGATCTCTCTCAAATACTCCCTGCTGAAAGGTTGCATATCCGTAACCTCCTATAATAACGATAATCGTTTTCATTTAATGAATATTCATTCGTTATTAAATTGATGATAATACCTCAAACATTTATTGTCAAGCTGTTTGACTTTTTGATACACCCTCCTTATGTTTAAATATAAGGGGGAATTGATGGATGTAAACCTGTTAATCCAAAAAGAAAGTTTAAAGGATATATTTCAGATATTAAAGAAAACATACCAGATTATCGCTCCTGTTTTTAAGAACGGTTTGGTTGTTTACAGTGCTGTAGAAAAATTTGATGAGATAGCATTTAAGAAAAAGGACGTTCAAGCCTCAAGATATTATAAAATTGATGACTCAAGTTCTATGTTCTCTATTTCCAAACCTGTCAACTCTTTAAAAAATTTTTTACATCCCCCAGAATTCAAAATAATGAGCGTGAAGAAAAAAAATGGAAAACTGGAGTTTTTGTATGAAGATCCTGAAATTAAATATGCGTTTTTTGGTGTCCCTCCCTGCGATCTTAATGCTCTATTAATTCTTGATGATGTTTTCATTAATAAAAATGATCACTCTGATGTGTATTACAGTAAAATCAGAAATAATATATTTATAATTGCATATACCTGCATCAATCCTGTAGATTCATGCTTCTGTACATCATTTGGATACAAGACAGAACCTGAAAAAGGCTTCGATATATCTATAACTGAACTTCAGGATTATCTTCTTATTAATGTAGGTTCTGAAAAAGGCATGAAACTGATGGAAAATATAAACCATAGGAAAGCAAGTATAGAGGATATAAAAAGGAAAGAAGAGATATTAAGATCAACAGAAAAAAATATTAAAAAAATAGATATAGAAAAAATACCTGATATTCTTTATAAAAAAATTGATTCAGATTTTTGGGAAAAATTTAATAAAACATGCCTCGCCTGTACATCCTGTACACAGGTCTGTCCTACATGTTTCTGTTTTGATATAGTTGAGCGTAACGATCTTTTATCTATGGAATCTCACAGAATAGCTGTATGGGATTCATGCTTCAATCCTTCATTTGCAACTGTTCACAGATTTAATATTAGAGAAAGTGTCGGGTCAAGATACAGACAGTGGCTTATGCATAAATTTGCATACTGGATTGATCAATTCGGAAATTTCGGCTGTATAGGCTGTGGAAGATGTATAACATGGTGTCCATCAGGTATAGACATAAGGAATGAGATAAAACAGTTGAGTGAAGAAAATGATCAGAATAGATAATCCGTATATACTTACAGAGGTTGAGATTATAGAGACTATAAAAGAGACTGAAGATACAATTACTTTAAGAGTAGAGTCCCACAAGGATTATACTCCTGGTCAGTACAACATGATCTACATTTTCGGCATAGGAGAGGTTCCTATAACTATATCAGGTAGATCTGAAGGGGTTATAGAACATACTGTGAGATCAGCTGGAGATGTTACAAAACATATAGTTAGTATGAAAGCAGGCGACAGAATGTATATAAGAGGACCTTACGGAAACAGTTGGGATCTTAATCAGGCTGAAGGAAGACAACTTGTTCTCATATCTGGAGGTCTTGGACTTGCCGCTATAAGGTGGATTATGGAGGAAGCTATTAAACAAAAATACAGATTTAAAAGTATTCTTTCCCTTTATGGATCAAAAAGTTTTGATTCGTTACTTTATAGATACAATTATGACAGGTGGTTTTCTGAAATTGAGTTCAGAATAACAATAGATAAACCTGACAAAAGGTGGAAAGGAAATGTGGGACTTATAACAAAGCTAATAGCGGACTCTGATATTCAGGAAAATGCTGTTGTTTTTATGTGCGGTCCTGATCCTATGGTTAAATTTTCAGTTATTGAACTGTGTAAAAAAGGTGTATCTTTAGATAATATCTACGTTTCTATGGAAAGACATATGAAATGTTCCGTTGGAACATGTGGACACTGTATGTTTGGTCCTTTTTTCGTCTGTAAGAATGGTCCCATTTTTAGATATTCACAGATAAAAGAGTTTTTTGAAAGGAAAGAGGTATGATAAAGATAGGAGTTTTTAAGTTTACTTCCTGTGACGGCTGTCAAATCTCATTTTTTGATATATATGAAACAATCTCTAATTTAGAAGAAAAGATAAGTATAAGATACTTCATTGAGGGTCAGGACAAAAACGTATTTGAAGATTTTGATATATCATTTATTGAAGGATCAATATCAACACCAGAAGAGGAAGAAAAAGTAAAAGAGATAAGGAATATATCAAAATATGTTATTACAATAGGAGCATGCTCTTCATCAGGAGGCATCCAATCTGTAAGAAATTTTTTAGACTACAAACAGATAGCTCACTCAGTATATCCCGAACCTGAATTAATTAAATCACTCGAAAAGTCAAGACCTGTTTCAGATTATATTGATGTGGATATTGAGATCAGGGGATGTCCAATTGAGAAAGAATCTATCCTCGAAGTTATATACTCTGTAATGCTTGGTAAAAAACCATACAATCCTGAATATCCTGTATGTATGGAATGTAAAAGAAAAGGTAATCCCTGTGTGGTTATTTTTGGAAAACCCTGTCTTGGAAGTATAACTTCGGCTGGATGCAAAGCGATATGTCCATCTTACAACAGAGGTTGTTACGGGTGTTTCGGACCTGTTAAGAATCCACAGATAGAAGCTGTTGAAGAGATTTTCCTGCATCTTGGTTTAGATAAGGAAGAGTTTAAAGAATGTCTCTTGATGGGATTCAATGCTTATCATCCTTATTTAAGGGAAAAGTTATGAAAAAGATTGATCAAATTTTAACAAGGGTAGAAGGTGAAGGTTCAATATCCCTTTTTTACGAAAACAATATGTTAAAGGATATAAAACTGAACATATTTGAACCACCAAGATTTATAGAAGGTATATTAAAGGGAAAAGAGTACTTTAGAATTATCGATGTAACATCACGTATATGCGGAATATGTCCTGTCGCATACCAGATAAGTGGTGTTCAGGCGATAGAAGATGCATTTAAAGTAGAAGTTCCCTCTGAAATAGAAAATCTCAGAAGACTTTATTACTTTGGTGAGTGGATACAGAGTCATTCCATCCATGTTTTTTTCCTCCATCTTCCAGATTTTTTCAACAAGAGTTCAGTAATTGAGGTGGCAAAGGAAAATCCGGAACTACTCAAAATAGGAAACATAATAAAAAATGCTGGAAGCAGTATAATACAGACATTAGGAGGAAGGGTTTCACATCCTGTATCTATTGCTGTTGGAGGTTTTACAAAATTTGCCGATGAAAAACAGCTAAAAACTATCTTACCTCTTCTTGAAAAAGCTCTTGATCTATCAATATATGCTTTAAACAGGCTATCAGAACTTAAATTTTTAGAAAATAATATACCAGATATTCATTTTCTCTCTCTGGAAGAAAACGAATACCCCATTCTTAAAGGAGAAATAATTTCAAATAAGGGCTTAAGATTTACAAAAGAAGAATTTGATAAAATTATAAAAGAGTACCAGACAAAAAATTCAACAGCAAAAAGAGCAAAGCTTTTTGGAAAAGAAACCTACATAGTCGGTCCCATATCCAGATTCAACAACAGCTTTGAAAAACTTTCTTATACTGCCTACAGATCATCGAAAAAGATAGGACTTTACCCCACTGTTAGAAACAGTTTCAAAACGTTACTTATAAGGATTGTAGAAATAATACATTCACTTGAAAGATCAATAGAAATAATCAATAACTACAGCAGTGAAAATATAAAAAATAAAAACTTCACTATAAAAGAAGGGATAGGATATGGTATATCTGAAGCACCACGAGGCATTCTATGGCATAAATACAGATTTGACAGAAGGGGTAGGGTATTACAAGCTGATATAATTCCTCCTACCTCACAGAATCAGGATATTATGGAAATATCCGTAAAAAATATGATAATGGGCAAAGAAAATATTAATGACATATTAAGAACAGGGGAGATGATTATAAGAAATTTTGATCCTTGCATCTCATGTGCAACACACTTTCTAAAAATAGGAAAGATAAAAGGTAAAAAGATCAGCTGAATGTTCTTTTCCTATGAACGTATTTAATGATAACATAGTTTATCACCCTGTCCCACATTCTTTTTTTCCCGTCTTTTACCTTTAATCTTTTTAACGTTTTAACAACAGTTCGGTCAGATATTATCCCTAATAGAAATCCTGAAATAACAAGAAAAGGTACTCCCGGGATAACAGGTAAAATTATCCCCAGAATCCCAATTATTAAAAATATTAATCCTAAAATAAATCTCATCATTTTTTCCTTGCAACCTTTTCTGCCCATTCAATGATCTCTTCTTCAGAGACATCAAGATTGTGTTCTTTAACATAATCTTTAAGCAGATTTACTATCTTATCAACCCTACCAAGTGCTCTTCCCTTATCAGGTGTCGGATCCTTTACAAGACCGTAAATCTGTCTTCCTTCGTGCCACTCAGGAAGATATTCTGTTATAGGCAGTCCTTCTTCATTTGTAAACAAAAGACAGTGACAGTATTTTAATATCTGCATCTCATCGCATGCACATATCCATCTTCTTCTTTTTATCTCTTCCTGTTTATCAGGATAAAAATTACATGGACAAAGTGGTTTTCCAAGTTCCTCAACATGTGATGCAAGCCCACTTATAACAGCCTCTGCTGCTTCTTTATTTGGATTTACTACAGTTCCTGATTTTTTTGAGAAATTTTCAGCAAATCTTTTCATTTTTTCCATAATTTCAGGTTTAAGATCTTTCATTCTTTCCTCCATATTTTAAGGATATATTTATTTTTTTATACTTATAAGGTAATATTATACCTGCTATTTTAAAATGAGAAAAATCAGTATTTGGAGAAGGATATGGACGAAACTACTGAACTGGTGCTAACAGCGATAATCTTTATCATGGCTGTTGCTGTAATTGTGGGATTAATGATTTATTGGTCAAAAAACAATACAGTAGTGGACGAGAGGGATAGAAAGTACTACAACAAAGACAAAAATGATGATATAAATCACTGATAATAAATAATACTGTATTATAATTTTTTTCAAAAAATAGAAGAGGTATTTATGAAAAAAGAACCTTCAATACTTATATACAAGGGACATCCTGATAAATTTAAAACACAGGTGGCTCCTATTTTTGATTTTGACAATATAGAAACATATATGGAAATACCATTTGAGTTTTTCCTTGAACTTCCAGAAGAAGAAAAAGCTTTTATTGAAGGATTTAATAAATATATAGACGGGGATATTATAGGATCAAGAAGAGAGCTTGCAAAAGCTGCCTCAAATATACCTGAGGCAAGATATATGTTCGCGATTGTAAATTATACATTAGGTAAAATAAGAGAAGCACAGCTTCTTATGGCAGATTTTAAGCCTGAATGGAAAAGATTTATACAGACATGGAGAGTTCCTATACTTGTTGTGCCGTTTCAAACATCTAACAAAGCTTTGTACATATCAATAGATGACAAAGGTCTTCAGGCTCTTTACCACCTACTTGAAGGAAAAAAAGCTGAAGATATTGCATTCCTAATGGGGTTTTAAATGAAAAATCGCGCTGTATTCTTAGACAGAGATGGAGTTATAAACGAGGATTACGGTTTTGTTCATAGGATTACGGATTTCAAAATATATCCTGAGGTTTTCCCTGCTTTAAAAAAACTTCAGAATGCAGGTTTTAAGCTCTTAGTTGTTACAAACCAGTCTGGTATAGCTGTAGGATACTACACAGAAGAGGATTTTTTGAAACTTACGGAATATATGCTTGATATCTTTAAGAAAAACGGTATATACATAAGTAGAGTTTACTACTGCCCCCATCATCCTGATGGCGTTATACCGGAACTTAAGATGGTATGTGAGTGCAGAAAGCCAGAAAGCGGAATGATAAGACAGGGAATAAAGGACTTTAATATAGATCCCTCAAGATCATTTCTTATAGGAGATAAGGAAAATGATATTAAAGCTGCCCATAAAGAAGGAATAAAAGCAGCTCTTGTTAAGACAGGTCAGGGAATAAAATATGTAGATAATACACAGGCTGATTTTGTAGGTGAAAATATACTTGACGTTGTTGAAAATTTTATACTAAAGAGGGCATCAGCCCTCTAAACAGGTCTTGAAAACAGCTTTCTTTTCAAGACTTTTCCCATCTTAAAGTAAACGACTCTCTTTTCTGGAACGTTAACAACAACACCTGTTTTTGGGTTTCTTGCCTTTCTGCTTTTCTTAACTTTTACCTTAAACGAACCAAGACCTCTGATCTCAACCTTATCACCTTTTGATAACGCAACTGCTATAGCTTCAAAAGTCCCATTAAGTATCGTCTGTAAATCCTTTTTTTTCAGATAGGGAAACTTATCAACAAGATAGTTCAAAAGATCTGACTTTTTCATTTAGCCTCCTCTATATCTGATATTTTTATACTCATTCTGTCCAATTGTTCCAAACATCTATCACATACAGACTGACCATTTCTACCAACGGATATATCGTATATCCAGCATCTTGGACATTTTTCTCCTGAGGCTTTCTTTACAGCCACCTTGCCACCCTCAACCTTATCTCCTTCTAAAACAACCTCACCTTCAACCTCTTCAGTCAGTTCAACCTGACTAACGGTAAAAAAGAACTTTATCCATTCTATTCTATCCTGAACTACAGATCTATAATCCTCAGGTAATGAGAGTAAAACCTTAGCTTCATAGGGATGCCTTATAATATCAGACTTTCTAGCTTCTTCAAGAGCTTTTAATATATCATCTCTAACCTTCATCAGTTTTTCATATACATTTTCAAGTTCAGGATTTATATAGTCTTGATTGACAAGGGGCATTTCTTCAAGATGAATACTTTCTTTCACAGATGGGTTTATCTCTTTTATATATCCCCATATCTCTTCAGTTGTAAAAGAAAGAATAGGCGCAAGAAGTTTTGAAAGAGAATCTAAAAGTTCATAAAGAACAGTCTGTGCCGACCTTCTCTCTATGCTTTTTGGTGCATAAACATAAAGCCTGTCTTTAAGAATATCAAGATATACGGCAGACAGATCAACAATAATAAATTTCTTTATCTCATGATATATTTTATGAAATCTGTAATTGCTGTAAGCTGAATGGGACCTGTCTATTAATCTTTGAAGTTTTGAGAGCATCCATCTATCTATCTCAAGAAGACTTTCATAGGAGACTTTATCTTTATCTGGATTAAAATCATAAAGATTTCCAAGAAAATATCTGAATGTATTTCTTATCTTTCTATAATCATCAGCTATACTTTTAAGCAGCTTCATCCCCATCTTAATATCTTCTGTGTAATCCTCTGATACAACCCAAAGCCTTAGAATATCAGCCCCATACATCTTTATAATTTTATCAGGTGGTATAACATTACCCTCAGATTTAGACATCTTTATACCTGTTTCATCAAGAATAAAACCGTGGGTTAAAACTGAGTCATAAGGAGATCTTCCATAAGATGCCACACCTTCAAGAAGCGAGGATTGAAACCATCCTCTATGCTGATCTGAACCCTCAAGATACATATCAGCAGGCCATTTAAGTTCTTCCCAAAAACCCGACCTTAGGACAGAGGCATGTGATACACCAGAATCAAACCAGACATCAAGTATGTCTTCTTCTTTTTTAAATTCAGTTCCATCGCACTTAGGACATCTGTATCCTTCAGGCAAAAGCTGATCAGCATCTTTTTCAAACCATATATCAGCTCCATACTCATCCTTTTCCACAAGAGAAGCTACATGTTCAAAAACCCTTTCATCATCTATAATATTCCCGCATTTTTTACAGTAGAAAACAGCTATTGGAACACCCCAGCTTCTCTGCCTTGATATACACCAGTCCGGTCTGTTCTCAACCATAGATTTTATTCTGTTCTCACCCCAGTGGGGTATCCATTTCACCCTTTCTATTTCTTTAAGAGCTTCTCCCCTAAGGGTCTCTCCTTTCTCAGTTATACTATCCATTGATATAAACCACTGGGGAGTAGCTCTGAAAATAACAGGATTTTTACACCTCCAACAGTGAGGGTATGAATGTTTTACTGTTTCATAATGGAGTAAAAGGTTATTTTCCTTAAGTTTCTCAATAATCTTTTCATTAGCCTCAAAAACTCTCATACCCTGTATAAAATCTGGTGCTTCTTCAGTAAATCTTCCCTGATCATCAACAGGTGCAAAAACTTCAACACCATATCTGAGTCCTATAACGTAATCCTCCTGACCGTGTCCTGGTGCCATATGCACAAGACCTGTTCCTGTTCCAAGTTCTACAAACTCAGATAGGTATATTTTTGAAATCCTATCTATAAAAGGGTGTCTGTATTCAATAAACTCAAGTTCTCTCCCTTTAACCTTTCTTATTACCTCTCCCTGAATATCTGTTTTTTCACAGAAACTATCAATCAGTTCCTGTGCAACAATATAAACATTCCCATCAGATTTAAGGAATACATAATCAAATTCGGGATTTACCATGATTCCAAGATTAGCAGGAAGAGTCCATGGTGTTGTTGTCCATATAACAGCATATATTTTTTCTTTTATTCCAAAGGGTTTTTCTACAAGTTCAAAAGCTACGTAAATAGATGGATCTTTTTTTTCTTTATACTCAACTTCTGCTTCAGCTTCAGCTGTTCTATCATATATACACCAATATACAGGTTTTTTCCCTCTATATGCTATTCCTTTCCTAAATATCCTACCCAGTTCTCTTATCTCCTGTGCCTGGTATGATGGTCTCATTGTAAGGTAGGGTTTTTTCCAGTTGCCGATAATACCTAATCTTTTAAACTCTTCTCTCTGAATATTCACATACTTAAGAGCGTACTCTCTACACAGCTTTCTAAATTCCGATTTGGAAAGATCCTCTTTTCTTTTTTTCTTTTTTTTCAAAAGTTTTTCAACCTGCTGTTCAATAGGAAGTCCGTGACAGTCCCATCCAGGAACAAAGGGAGCATCTTTACCTTTCATACTCTCATACTTAACAAGGATATCCTTTAGTATTTTATTAAGAGCATGTCCCAGATGAATATTACCATTTGCATAAGGCGGTCCATCATGAAGTATATACTTATCCTTTCCTTTTCTCTCTTCTCTCAATTTTTTATAAAGATCTATCTCTTCCCATTTTTTTATTATCTCAGGCTCTTTCTTAGGTAAATTCCCCTTCATAGGAAAAGCTGTTTTTGGAAGATTCAGTGTATCTTTCCACTCCAACGTATTTAAACCTCCTAAGGTTTACTAAAAAATCTACAGAACAAATATTATAAGCCAAATCCTACAACTAATAAAATTGAGCTTATCTGATATACTATTTTTGTTTAAATAAAAAACAAGGAGGGAAAGGTGAAAAAGTTAATCATAATATCATCTTTGCTCTTATTTGTAGGAATATCCTTTGCAGAAAATCAGGAAGTTGCAGAAAACCAGGAAGAAGCAGAAACAAGCTCCCAGTACCAACTGCCTTCAGAAGATGACAGCTATATGAATAGGTACTTTCTTGTGGAAAGGTTTAACTTCCTTCCAATAATAAGGGAGAAAGCTGAAGAGATAGGTATAACTATAGAACAGATGGAAGAGATAAAGAAGTTTTATAAAGAATATTATGACGTTATGGTAGAGAAAGCAAATGAGATCAAGGAAAAAGAAGATGAACTTAAACGGCTCGTTCTTGAGGGTGGCGAAGCAAAAAAAATTAAACAGCTAATTGTTGATATAGCAAAGCTGAAAGCAGAGCTTACAATCTACAATATTAAAGAGGTAAGATCTATACAGAACGCGCTAACAGAAACTCAATGGAAGAAAGTCCTTGAATTATCAGGGAGTAAAGTATTTTGAAAATGAAAAGATATGCGATTTTTATCTTACTTTTTATAAATCTTTCATACGGCATAACTATTGATGATGCTGTAAAAAGAGCTAAAGAATATCTTCCTCTTTACTACCAGAGTTTATCTGATTTCAGATCTTACTTTTATACCTATAGATCATCCATTTCGGAGTTTTTTCCTTCATTGAGTTATGAATTCAGTTATACAAAATACAACGATAAAAATCCTTATAACTATTCAAGCAGGAATCAGTCTTTATCATTAAGATGGAGTATATACAACAGTGGTTACAGATACTTTAATTACAGATCAGCACTCCACAGCTACAGAGCTTTAAAATATACATTAAACGAGGTTGTACTTGATATTGTATTTCAGGTAAAGTATGCGTACTTAAAATCTGCTGCAGCAAAAGAGAGATTAAAGTTTAGAAACATACAGTTTAAGGCAGCTAAAGCAGACTATGAGCTTGCAATAGATAAAAAAAAGCTTGGGCTTGTTAAAAAATCAGATGTTTTACAGGCAAAGGTAAGATTTGAGAATGCAAAATACAATCTCGTTCAGGCAGAAAATGAATACAGAAAATCTATAGCAGAGCTAAACAGTCTGATAGGTTTTCCCCTGAACAATAATACCGAAATAGATACGTCTATACTGGAAAAATACACCCAAAACAGATTTCCAGACTTTGAGAAACTAAAAAATATAGCGTTCAGGACAAGACCAAAGATAAAAGGTTTTGTGGAAAATATTAAAGCCGTGGAAGAATCAAGTAAAATATATCTTTTCCAATATACTCCATCCTTAGATATATTTTATTCCCTAAACAACAGCTACTCAGGTCTATATGGTAAAGATAGATACAGCTACTATGGTATCACCCTAAACTGGACTATATTCTCAGGACTAAAAAGATATTACAACTACTTATCTTCAAAAGAAAAAGAAAGGTACAACAGATACGCGCTTAAAGAGGTAAAAAGAAATATAGAACTCAATCTTTTTAAAAAAAATGAGGATCTAAAGACAGCGTACACTAAGCTTGAACTTGCAAGAACTATTCTTGAACAAGCTGAAATAAACTACAAACAGGTTCTTGGAGAGTACAGAGCCGGAACAAGCGATATAATCGCACTTTTAACAGCTGAAAGTTCATTAGCATCTGCTCACGAAACATATGTACAGTCAATACTTGAGGTTGCCTTAACAAAGATATCTATTGAGAGGGAGTTAGGGGTGGAAGATATAAACACTGTGTGGGGCAACAGATGAAAAAACTTATATTTGCAGCTTTAATAATTTTTTCTGTAACTTTAGCATTTTTTGGTTATATGAAGTTTGGAAAAAAAGAGGAAAAAATAAGGGTAATAAAAACTGAAAAAGTAATCAGGGGAAAGATAGAGGATATTATTGAAGCAACAGCTATAGTAAAAACACAGGTTAATGCCTACGTTAAGGTAGGTGCAAGAGCAACAGGCCGTATTCAGAAGATGAATGTTGATATTGGCGATCATGTTAAAAAAGGAGAACTTATAGCCATAATAGATCAAAGAGAAATACTAAAAGATATTGAAAGATCAAAAGCTGATCTTGAAAGATCAAAAGCAAACCTTAAAGAGATAAAAGAAACGTATCCTTTGAAGATTGAAGAAGCAGAAAAAAAAGTTAACTCAGCAGAAGCAAAGTACAGATATGCTCTCTGGAAATATAAAAGAGAGGAAGAACTTTTAAAGAAAGAGTTTACAACAGAAGAAAACTTTGAGATAGCTAAAAGAGAGTTAGATAGGGCAAAGGCAGAACTTGAGCTTGCAAGAGCCACACTTAAAAGGATAAAAAAAGAGTTTATAACCAGATTGGAGAAAGCTGAAAAAGATGTAAAATACGTTGAAAAACAACTTGAAAAAAATAAAATAAGACTAACTTATACACAGATATATTCACCTATAGATGGAATTGTGTCCAAAATAGCAGCAAGAGAAGGGGAAACTGTTGTTGCGGGTCTTCAAGTTGCCAATCTTATAACAATCCTTGATCCTTCAAAACTTGAAGTAAGAATTTATACAGATGAGACAGATATAGGGAAGGTTAAAGAAGGACAGAAAGTTTTTTATTATGCAGATGCATACCCTGACAAAATTTTTGAAGGTGTCATATCAAAGATATATCCAGAACCTGTAGTCAGGGAAAATATAGTTTACTACATGACCATAGTAAACGTTAAAAAAGAGTATGCAAAGTATCTTAAACCTGAAATGACAGTTTACGCAAGAATAATCACAGGTGTTAAAGAAAACGCCCTTCTCGTTCCCAACAGAGCTTTAAAGTTTGAAAAGGGGAAACAGTATGTCTTCAGAATAATTGATGGAAAACCGGTAAAAACATTTGTAAAAACAGGCTGGATATCGGAAAGATACACTGAAGTTATAGAAGGGCTAAAGGAAGGAGATATAGTAGCTACAGAAGTTTTAATCCCATTAAAAACAAAAAAACTACCAGAAAAAAGATGAGCATTCTTATAAAACTTGAAAAAATAGAAAAAGAGTATGAAAGCTTTGGAATAAGAACAAAGGTTCTAAAGGGTATAGACCTGATAGTTAAAAAAGGAGAATTTGTCTCTATAATGGGTGTTTCCGGCTCTGGAAAAACAACTCTTATGAATATTTTAGGATGCCTTGATGTTCCAACATCAGGAAAGTATTACCTTGAGGGTATGGATATTTCAGATCTTGATGATGACAGGCTTTCAGAAATCAGGAATAAGTATATAGGCTTTGTTTTTCAGCAGTTTTACCTTATAAATTACCTCACTGTTTTAGAAAATGTCCTTGTCCCGACTATATATTCAAAAAAAAATATAAAAGATCCAAAAACCAAAGCTAAAAAACTCCTTAAAAAAGTAGGTCTTGAAGAAAAATTATCTTTCAAACCAAATCAGCTTTCAGGTGGACAGCAGCAAAGAGTAGCTATTGCAAGAGCTCTAATAAATGACCCTGATCTTATACTTGCAGATGAGCCTACCGGTGCTCTCGATAGTAAAACAGCATCAGAAATAATGGAGATATTCAAGAATCTCAATAGAGAAGGAAAAACAATTATTGTTGTAACACATGATCCTAAGGTTGCAGATATCGCGAATAGAATTATAAGAATTGAAGATGGTAAAATAATTGACTAAAAAGAGGTTTTTAGATGTTTGCAAAGATAGCTGAATCAAAATGGATGAAGTTTGTTCTTTTTATTACAACCTTTGCCTTTGTTGGAACCGCATTTGTAGCGATTGTTATATACAAACTTGCGGGTAATATATCCGGTGCCGCAGTGGTAAATGGTAAGGAAATATCCCTTCAGGAATTTTATTATCAGGTAAATATTATCCAGAACAGACTTGAAAATCAGGGTATAGATACGGCACCTCTAAAAAAAGAGATATACGACCAGGCTCTTGAATCAGTTATAGATAGGGAGCTTTTATTTCAGGAAGCTGAGAAAGAAGGCATAGCAGCAACAAAGGAAGAAGTAAAAAAGGCTATTCTTGATATAGAAGCATTCAAAGAAGATGGAAAATTCTCAAAGGACAGATATATCGCATTACTTTCTGGTATAAATATATCACCTCAGCTTTTTGAAGAAATAATTAGAAAGGATATATCTGCACAGCATATCTTTTCCTTTTTAGAACTTTCTTTCTATCTCTCAGAAGATGAGGTAGATTCATACATAAACAAACAGTTATCAAAAATTTCAGGAAGTTTTCTTTATATAAAACCTGAACCTTTAAAAATTTCAGAAAACGAAGCAAAAAAATATTATGAGAAACATAAAAATGAGTACACAGGAAAGGAAGGAAAGGAAGTAATTATTTACAGAATAGATATAAATAAAAAAGATCAGGAAAAAGCAGAAAAACTTGCAAAAGATCTTTTTTTAAAATTAAAAAAGGGAGAAACAGATAAAGAGACCAAAGAGATAAAAATAATATTCAAAGATATTATATATGAAGATACAGAAAGTATTCCCAATATACCCAAGGAATTAAAAGAAAAACTCAAAGAGATATCAGATAAAAAAAGTATCATATTTGTAAAAACAGATGACGCTTATTACCTTTCAAAATTTTTAAAGGCAGTTAAAGAACCACTGCCTTATGAAAAAGTAAAAGAAAAGATATACTCAAAACTTAAAGAGGAGTATGAAAAAAGAAGCATAAAGGATCTCTATGAAAAAATCACAAAAGAGAGTGATAAAAATATCCAGCTTTTAATGAAAAAATACGGTGGAGTACTTGAGAATATAAAGGATGAAACAGTAAGAGATATAATAGTGAGATACGGTCTTACTCCTGATTATATGAAACAGTTTATTAGAGAGAAGAATGGAATCATCCCGTTAAAAGAGGGCATACTTGTTTATAATATTGAAAAAGTAATACCGCCAACTGATAAAGAGTCTGAGGAACTTAAAAAGCTTGTAAAACCTCTTCTAAAAAAAGAAAAATACAACACAATTTTACAGATGTATATAGACAAACTCAGAAAAGACGCTGAAATCATTAAAAATGAGCGGATTCTCAGATGAGGGAAGAAACCCCGTATTCTTACGATTTTTTATGGAATCAGCTTGAAAAAGGATTCAGTGAGATAAGAAAAAAAAGATACAGAGATCTTTTACAAAAATATTTTAAGGACCAAAAAGTAAAAAAAAACTTTCAGGAAAAAAGAGACAAAAAGGGAAGAAATTATAAAGGAGGGGAGCTTGAAAAGACTGCTTCAGTTTTATCAATGGCTTTATGCATATACGACAACTATCCTGAAATAGATATAGACCTATTGCTAACAGCTATTTTAATGAAAGGTTTTTGCAGTATTTATACAAAAAATGAATGTTACGAAAAGATAAAAGATTATCCTGAGATACTACCTTTTCTATTTAAAAAAAAGAGGAAAAAGCCAGATCTTGAAATTACAATATTTGAGAATCTGTATAAACTTGATGATAAAATTTATAAACAATTAAAAAGAAAGAGAGGTGAAAATGGTACCTGAGGAGAGAAAAGTTTTTGATAACGGTTCTCACCAGAATATTCTCCTTGAAGATTTCGGACATGGGGAGATGGTTCAGGCAAATGTCCACCTCATCGTAGATAGTGGGGAAGGTATGATCCTTGATCCAGGTGGACATAAGGTTTTTAAACATCTTCTCGCAGAAATAGGAGGACTTATAGGTGTCGATAATCTCAGGTATATTTTTCTTTCACATCAGGATCCTGACATTGTTGCTGCCATTAATGGCTGGCTTATGACAACAAAAGCAACAGCTATTGCCCCTGTTTTATGGATAAGATTTATACCACATTTCGGTGTTGACAGACTTGTAGTTAATAGAATAAAAGGTATCGGCGATGAGGGAACAATAGTAAAACTGGGAAGATCTGAGCTTTATATAATTCCAGCTCACTTTATGCATGCCCCTGGAAATTTTCAGGTGTATGATCCTGTATCAAAAACCCTTTATTCTGGAGATCTTGGAGCATCTCTTGGTCAAGACTATGTATATGTTGAAAATTTTGATGAACACGTTCAATATATGGAAGGTTTTCACAAAAGATACATACCATCAAATAAAATACTTAGAGCCTGGGTAAAAATGATAAGACAGCTTGATATAGAAACAATAGCTCCACAACACGGAGCAATCATGAAAGGCAGGGATATAGTAAACAGATTTTTTGACTGGTTAGAAGATCTACCATGTGGAATTGACCTTATGGAAAATATATACAGAATTCCATCATCATACTTTGAAGGTTAGCTGTGATAGAACACTATCCTGTTCTTTACAGGGAATTACTAAGTTTCTTCAAAAATGTAAAAGGAAAATACATAGTAGATGCAACAGTAGGAGGAGGTGGACATGCACTCCTCCTGTTAAAAAATCTACCTGAATCATACCTCATAGGTGTTGATAAAGATGATTATGCATTAAAAAAAGCTGAAGAAAAGTTAGAAACTTTTAAAGGAAGATATAAACTCATAAAAGGATCTTTTAAAAATATAGACAGAATAGTTTACTCCTTAGGTATAAAATCTATATCCGGCATACTGTTTGATCTTGGAGTATCAATATTTCAGTTGAAAATGGAAAGAGGGTTTTCCTTTCAGAGGGATGAACCCCTCGATATGAGAATGGATACATCACAAAAAAAAACAGCTTTTGAAGTTGTGAATAGATACACAAAAATTGAGCTTGAAAAGATCATCAGAGAATACGGCGAGGAAAAGTTCGCAAAGAAAATCGCTTTAGCGATTGTTGAAGCGAGAAAGAAGAAAAAAATTGAAACCACAAAAGAACTTGCACAGATCATTTATAACGTTTACCCACCATCTTTAAGAAGAGGAAGGATACATCCTGCAACAAAAACATTTCAGGCTATAAGAATAGAGGTAAATAATGAGCTTCAAGAGATAAAAGAAGGGATCAACAAAGGGATAGACATACTTGAAAAAGACGGAATTATAGCTGTAATATCTTTTCACTCTCTTGAAGACAGAATTGTAAAAAATATTTACAGAGAAAGGAAAAAATTAAAGGATATTGAGATTCTGACGAAAAAACCTATTACACCGGGAACTGAGGAGTTAAGAGAAAATCCTCCTTCCCGCAGTGCCAAACTGCGAGTAGCCAAGAGGATATAAAATGGGAAGGGCATTAGGTTTAGAACTGAAAAGAGACTTAGCTGTAGTTAAAAAATATTTAAAATACTGGTTTATCATAATAACAGTTACCTTTGGTCTTGTTATGTACAACAGCCTTTACTTTAAAACTGAAAGAGATATAACGCAACTGATTAGTAAAAAAAACTATCTTGAGGCAAAAAATCTTCAGTTAAAAAAAGAAATTACAAGGCTTTCATCTCCTGAAAGAATTACATCCATAGCAAAGAAAAGATTAAAAATGAAAGTTGTTGACTATTCCAGAGTTCATTTTATAGATCTAAACTAAGAGATCACATATGAATAAAACCAGAGTTTACTTCTTTTCTGGTCTAATAGTAATTGGTCTTTTACTCGTTGTTATCAGACTGGCTTACTTCCAGATATATAAAAGGGAGGATTTTCTCACCTACATAAAAAAACAGTATTACACAAAGGAAAATATAGTTCTTCCAAGGGGAACAATTTTTGACTCCAATGGAAAAATTTTAAGTATAAGTGTTCCTACTATAAGTATATATGCCATTCCAAAGTATATTGAAAATAAAAAAGAGGTTGCACAAAATCTGTCTAAAATACTAAAAATTCCAGAACAGACACTCTTAAGAAAACTCTACAACCATAAAAGATATGTTGTTCTTGCAGAAAATGTTGATAAATCTTTAAAAAAGCGAATACAAAATCTTAAAAAGACACTTAAGGAATGGAATATAGGCATTATAGAGAGTAGTATTAGATACTATCCACTGAAATCAGTGGCAGGAAGTACTATAGGTTTTGTAAGCAAAAAGGAAGGTATAGGTCTTGAGGGACTTGAGTATAAATTCAATAAGATCTTAGGAGGTGGTGTAGGAAAAATACTTTTGATGAAAGATGCATCAGGAAATCCTTTTACAATAGAAAATCAGGTAAAAAAAATAGATACGAAAAATCTTATCCTCACAATAGACAGCAATATACAGTATATAGCAGAAGAAGTTTTAAAGCAGTTTGTAAGAGAAAGGAGACCTAAAGAAGCAGCAATTATAATAATGAACCCATTTACAGGAGAAATTCTCGCAAATGCAACATACCCAACTTACGATCCTAATAGATATTGGCTGTATAAAAATCACAAAAATATAACATTCCACAATGCTTATGAACCAGGATCACTTGTAAAACCTTTTGTTCTGGCTGAAGCTATAGACGAAGGGGTAGTAAATTTTAATAAAAAGTATTACTGCGGAGAAGGAAAAATAATCGTTGACGGCAAGAAAATACGAGATCACAAAAAATTCAAAATGCTTACCCCTGAAGAAATAATAATACACTCATCAAACGTAGGTGCAATAAAAATAGCTTTAAAACTTGATCCTAAAAAGTTTTATAAAAAACTGTTCAGACTTGGGTTTGGTAAATCAACAAAAACTTTTCCAGGAGAAGCATCAGGAATACTAAAACCAGACTACCGACCCGTACAGATAGCTTACGCATCAATAGGACAATCATGGACAGCAACACCAATACAGATAGCAACAGCATACTCAGCCATAGCGAATGGTGGATACCTTATAAAACCAAGGATCGTCAAGGAGATCGTAGATCCCATTACTGGAGAAAAGAAGATATTAAAAAAAGAGATCTTAGGAAAAGTACTCAGTGATAAAAGTCTAAAAAAACTAAGAGAAGTACTTATAAATGTTGTTGAGGTAGGAACAGCAAAAAAGGGGAAATCAAAATACTTTACAATAGCAGGAAAAACTGGTACAGCACAAAAATACGATCCTAAGATAAGAGCTCTTTCATCTGAAAAATTTTACACATGGTTTGCTGGTTACTTTCCCGCAGAAAATCCTAAGTTTACAGTTGTTATATTTGCAAATGAACCACAGAAAATTAAAAAATGGGAAAGGATTGGAGGAGGATCCGTATCTTCTCCTGTTCTCAAAGCTCTTGTAGATAGACTAATGTTTTATATAAAAGAAAGACCAGATAAAAACGGAGGGAATTATGCGGTTAAAAACCCATCAAAAAATAAATAAAAATTTATGTGGAGAACCTACAGCAGTTGAAACAGATAAACATGCTACAGTAATCCTAAAAACAGAAAATAGCATGGTTGCTGATGAAAAGGGACTTATACATGGAGGCTTTATATTTGGATCTGGAGATTACTGTGCCATGCTTTCTGTAAATCATCCTAATGTTGTTCTGGCAAAAGCTGAAGTTAAATTTATAAAACCTGTAAAAATAGGTGAAACTATAATTTTTGAAGGAATTGTTGTAGAAAAAGAGGGCAAAAAAAGAACAGTTGAAGTTATAGGAAAAAACGAGTTAGACCAGATAATTTTTTCAGGAAAATTTTACTGCGTAATTACCGATAAACATGTTTTAGACTAATCTGGAAATAATAGAAAACTGTGCTATAATATATCTTCTCATGGCGGGGTAGCCAAGTGGTAAGGCAGGGGACTGCAAATCCCTTATACGCGGGTTCGATTCCCGCCCCCGCCTTTATGAAGAATATTCCCAAAATCGAAAATACCAGAAGAATGTATTTTATAAAAATTACCATCCTCTCATTTGATGAATACAAAAAATAAAAAAATCCATAGAACGATTAAGATAGAATTAACTAAAAGATTTTTTCTGAAATTTATTAAATGAGTTTAAAAAGTATTAAGAGGTAAAATTAGAAAGTTTATAGAACTATTTGAAGAATGGTAAACTGTCCCGTTTTTTAAAAATCGCATTTTCGGGACACTTGTCATAGTGTTAATATAACAATACATTTAAGGAGTAGTATAAAATAAGTGAAAATTATCGGGACAGATTAATGAATGAAAAATTAATTATAGAAAGGAAAAGGCTATTAGATAAATTAGGTGGAATTCCAGAGCCTGTAATAGAAAACAAAGAATGGCTTTATTTACTTGAGGAAGAAACAAGAAATTCAATCCTTATAGAAGGATACTTTGTAGATGAGGAAGAATTAGAGCAAGCTTTAGCAGGAAAGAAGCCTATTTCTAAATCTCAAGAAGAGGCAGTTAAATATTTTAAGACAGCAAAGTTTATATACGGCCTTGCTTATGAGAACTGTAAGTCAAATGAGTTTTTATTTGGCATCCCATTAATCAGACAGATAAATAAAGAACTTGGATTTGGTGGTGAATTTAGAAAAGAAAAAATCAAAATAGCAGGAGCAGAATTTGAACCACCAGAAAGCTATATAGAAGAATGGGTAAGAATTTACATTGATTATGTTTACAACGTAAATGAAAACTTTTTTAATAAAATTTGTGTATCACACGCTTTTTTTGAAGAAATACATCCATTTATAGATGGGAACGGAAGAACAGGTAGGATACTTTTAAACTACATATTAATAAGCAGCGGATATCCACTGGTTATAATAAAAGGCACAGATAAAAACAAACAAATCTATTACAGAGGATTGGAAGAAATAGACAGTCAATTATCTAATTTATTCACAAAATATAAAAATATACTGCCAGATAAACAGGAAGTTTTTAAAAAGCTAAAAGAAGCAAAATCAGATATTTTAAAAAGCTTAATACTTGAAGCATTAAGAGAAAGCTTGGATAGACTAATAATCGCAAAATACGAAGAAAAAGGAGCAAAAATAGAACCAGTAAGCAAACTACTAAAGGATTTAGGATATTCTCCAGAAAGCACAAGACAGTTAATAAAAAGAGGTAAGATAGTAGCAGTAAAAATAAAAAAAACCTGGTATTCTACAAAGGATTTAGTCAAAATATTTTTAGTTTAGTTGTACATTTTTATGAAAAAAAATTGCTGATGATTAATATTCTCTGTTTTTCAACTTTCCAAGAAAAATTTTTTATATAAATAGTTTCTTCAAAAAAGTCTGTATAAGTTCAGAAAGAAAGTGGACACCTACCGAAGAGAATAAAAAAAGGTGGTAGGTGTCATGAAAGGAATAGTAGATACCAGTACATATATGATTTCGTTGTTTCCGAAAAAATTCTTAAACAAAGTAAAAGACACTAAACTGCCAAGAGAAGTAAAAGTAAGACTCAAATGGATACAGCATTACAAGAAAACACAAAACATCTCTAAAACATGCAGATACTTTGGAA
>Ga0256914_1000421_pt1 | contig 41952 bp, 36 predicted proteins | sample HulkmetaG_FD_191571 | JGI IMG/M metagenome (GOLD analysis project Ga0256914, IMG submission 191571) | Hydrothermal chimney microbial communities from Main Endeavour vent field at the Juan de Fuca Ridge, Pacific Ocean - Hulk | ecosystem: Environmental > Aquatic > Marine > Hydrothermal vents ... | reverse complement strand
TGGATAGCCCCTGTAAACAGGTTGCCGTAAAGGGTGGCTGCCAAGACGTCTGATGTAAGCTTCATAAATCTTTCAACGTTTTCCTTTTTGAGTGGAAGAAGCCCCTTAAAGGCCTTAAGCATATTTTCTCCATCTGTAAACAGATAAAAGAGAATAACCAGCATGAGAAAAGACTTGAAAATAAGAACGGCTATATTTCTAAAGACTACAGTTCCCTTTTTAAAAAAGTATTCTCCTGCTGAGCGGGTCAGCTCTGCTAAAGTTCCATGCAGATCCGTTCCGTAGAGCTTAAAGGCCTTTAAAAGCTTAATCGTGAGTTTGTTAAGGGTTGGATAACGGTTTGGATCTGGTATAAGGTCGATGTTTAAAGTTTGTAGATTTGCCATTCCTGCTGTGTATACACGGACTACTTCAGATGTAAGGCTTGTGATTAAAAAAAATGCAGGGATGATAATAAAGGCCACAATGAGAAAGCACATGATAAAGGCTGAAAGAATTTTTTGCCCCATCAAGAGCTTAACAAGTTTTTGGTAAAGAGGATGAAAAAAGAGTGACAGGATAATGGCCCAGCAAATCGGCTCAAAAAATGGTAGATATATCCAAAGGCCACATACCAGTATTGCCAAAGCTAGACACAGGGCCACTATTCCAGAAAGTTTTTCTGTCCAAGGTTCGTTTCCTGCTGCAGGCGAAATGTTTTCCTTTACTGGTTCATGCACAGCTTTTCCAACTCGTTTGGAAGGTCTTCTGGTTCTATTCCAAGTTCTCTGGCAAACTCTTTTAATTCATCATATGTACAATTGATACAGGATATGCGTTCACCGCTACCAACTTCTGTTATCTCGTTTTTTAGGAAATGGATTAGGTGTTTAGCTGCCTCTTTTCGAATGTTTTCTATTGGAAATCCTTCCTTTTGGCAAAATTTTTTCATTCTATGCCAGTTGGCAATAGATCGTGCTAGCCCCCGATATATCTTTTTGTCTCTATTGGCAGGTTTAAGGTCTCTAAGTAGTATCTTTGTATAACGTTCGAGGACCGCCTCTTTCATTAAAGAGATATCCACCTTGGCGGGGCTTAGTCTAGGTCCTTCTGGATCTTCGAATAGGTAATAAAGACCAGAATGAAATGCGATTTCAGGGGTCTCTCCTGAATGTTTTATTAGAAAGGCCTCTTCTTCTATAATCTCTTTCACTTGTTTTTGGGAAAGACCCTTGTCTACCACCAGAGTGGGCTTTGCCATGCCTTTTTGAGCTCCTCTATAGGTTCGTCTACTATTTTTTGACCATTAAAAGATAATGTCAAATTATTAGTATCGTTTACCTGACCAATCAGGGCGAAGGCCGTATTTTCCATTACAGATTCAAATGCCTTCTTGTTTTTGGGGTCTACGGTGCAAACAAAACGGCTTTGACTTTCACTAAAGAGAAGGTAATCGATTCTATCTATATCTTCGGCAGGTACTGCCGAAAGATCAATGTCCATCCCCAGGCCGCCTGAGAAGGCCTTTTCTGCTAGACAGACACCAAGTCCCCCGTCGGAGCAGTCATGACAAGAGGCTATAAGTCCTTGATCAGTAGCCATGGCGAGGGCCTTGTATCGAGATACCGCCTCTTTGATACGGACCTTGGGAATAGAATTGCCTATATGGTTTTTGCTAGCCATATATTCAGAGGCACCAAGTTCATTATAGGTTTTGCCAAGCACATATACCAGATCACCTGGATTTTTGACATCCATGGTTAGTGCTTTTCTTACATCATCTATTTTCCCTATCAGAGAAAATAATAATGTAGGCGGAATAGAGATTTTTACCCCTCCTATGGTAGCATCATTTTTCATTGAGTCTTTCCCAGAGATACAAGGAATCATATAAGAGGTACAGATTTCATAAAGGGCCTTATTAGCTCGCACCAGTTGAGCGAGTTTGTAGTGGCCATCAGGCGTCTTTTCTGACTGCACTGGATCACACCAGCAAAAGTTGTCGAGGCCAGACATCTCGTCAAATTTGGCTCCTACACATAATGCGTTTCTTACAGCCTCGTCCACAGCCGCACATACCATATGATATGTATCAACATCGCTATAGCGGGGACAGATACCATGTGATACTACAAGCCCTTCCAAACGATTTAGGTCAGGTCTTATTATGGCTGCATCACTTGGCCCGTCATTTAATATTCCGCAAAGGGGTTTTATAACGCTCCCTCCCTGAACTTCATGGTCATATTGGCGCACCACATATTCTTTGCTGCATATATCGTATCTTGACAGAAGTTCTCTGAGCTCTTTCCCAAGGTTATCTGGACACGGAAATTCTGGCTCCTGATGTTTTGGCCTCTGCCAAATTGCAGTCAGTTCCATTTGCGGAACACCCTCATGAATAAATTCCATATCAAGATATGCAACCGTTTTACCATTATAGAGGCAATGATATTTGCCAGAATCTGTAAATTGGCCAAGGACAGTTGACTCCACCCCCATTTTTTCTGATAACGCAAGAAATTCATTAAGCTTTTCCTGGGGAACAGCAACGGTCATCCTTTCCTGTGCTTCAGATACAAGAATCTCCCATGGTTGGAGACCCGGATACTTTAAGGGGGCTCTGTCAAGATGAAGCTCAAATCCGCCTGACTCGAGGGCCATCTCTCCCACAGATGATGATAGCCCGCCAGCGCCATTGTCAGTTATGGAGTTATAAAGGCCAAGATCTCGTGCCCTTAACAAAAAGTCGGTCATCTTTTTTTGGGTGATTGGATCACCTATCTGTACGGCAGTAGCTGGAGAGCCCTCGTGCAGCTCCTCAGAGCTGAAAGTGGCGCCATGTATTCCATCCTTACCTATGCGACCGCCACACATGACTATGGCATCGCCTGGCCTAGCCTTTTTTTCATAAGATGGCCGGCCTCCAATGGTCTTGGGCATTATGCCGCCAGTACCACAAAAGACCAAGGGTTTCCCTAGATAGCGTTCGTCAAAGACAATGGAGCCGTTGACTGTTGGTATGCCACTTTGGTTGCCGCCATGCTCTACCCCTTCTCTTACCCCTTCAAATATCCTTTTGGGGTGAAGCAGCCCTTTGGGGATAGGCTTATTGTAGTCTGGAGGTCCAAAGCAGAAGACATCAGTATTGAAGACCAGCTTGGCCCCTAGTCCTGTGCCAAAAGGGTCCCTGTTTACACCAACAATACCTGTCAACGCTCCTCCATAGGGATCTAGGGCAGAAGGGCTGTTGTGGGTCTCAACCTTAAATGCAACGTTGAGTTCGTCTGTAAAGCTGATCACTCCCGCGTTGTCTTTAAAGACGGAAAGACACCAGTCTTTGTCGCCAAGGGCCTGCCGGATCTTTTGTGTGGCTCCTTTGATGTAGGTATTAAAAAGGCTGTTAATCTCTTCTTTGCCTTCAGGGGTTGTGTAATGGATAAGGGCGTTGAATATTTTGTGTTTACAGTGTTCCGACCATGTCTGGGCGATAGCCTCTAGCTCACAGTCAGTGTATTTGCCGCCAAGCCCCACCTTTTTCCTATCCTCCAAAACCCTCGGGTCTTTAAGGTGAGACTGCAAGATCTTCATTTCTTTTAGACTCAGTACAAGCACCCTTTCTTTTGAAAGTTGCATTAGTTCTTCATCACTCATGGAGGCAAGGTCAAATTCCAATATCTCGATTTTTGACTCCTCTTTAACGCGGGGCACAAAAAAGAAGGGACCATCATTCTCTTTATAAGAGTGTTCCAACTCTGAAAATTGGCAAATGGTGGTCCTTTGAATGAGATCATTGGCAAGGAGGTCCCTGGCTAACGATTCTATCTGATCCTGCCCCAACGAGCCGCTGACAAGATAGCCAGTTGAAGTATAGACCCCTTCGTCTTGATTTAGGCGTCTTTTGATAAGGAGTTCAATGGCCTCGCGGGCGGTCTTCCCCTCATTATCTGTAACTCCTGGCCTAAATCCTACCTCTGTTAACCAGCTCCAGCGCCTATCTGTTGAGTTGGCAATTGTTTTGGCTATAGGTTTATCTATAGTATAATTTTGGACTACCGGGTCGGAAAAAGGCCCACTGGCTATAGATTCCAGGGTGTACCTGTCGAGATCCATCTCTATCAGATACACTTTGTAAGTCCTTATGTCTTCTACAGGTAATCCAAGATCTTCCCTGGCGCGTTTTAATGTCTTAAGGCCGAGGGCATCCTTAAGTGTTGGTTTAAGGCAGACTTCTATTCTGTGAACCATTTGTGCTCCCATATCTTGAAGTTCTTGTTTTTAACAAAATCACTAAAGGCTATCTTAGGCAAGACCCAGATTCGATTGTCTGGGCTACCCCAAAAGATGACCCCTGAAATATTGGTAAGGTGTTTACAGTTCTTTTCCCCATGCGTCTTATTTTTGAAGCAATTTTTAGAGGTAGCCTTAAACCCATGTGATAATAAAAGAGTCAAAAACTTTCAATGCAAATTTGGAGAGGGACTCAACTAATTTCCTGTCAAGCTGTATTAAGCTTTTTGATCGCTTCTGCCATGTCTTGGGGAATGGGTGCTTCAAAGCTTAATTTTTTGTTTTGGTGAAGGGGATGTGGCATTGCCAGCTTCCATGAATGGAGCATCTGGCGTCTGAATTCCATTTTATAACCGTTTTCAAGTTGCAATAGCTTGGGCCCACCATAAATAATATCGCCAAGAAGCGGATGGCCCAAGTAAGACATGTGGACACGTATCTGGTGAGTACGTCCGGTAAGGAGTCTAATTTGCACCAGTTGGGCACCAAATAAGTCCCTTTTGACTTGGAATCTGGTTAGTGCCCATCTGCCCCGTCTTTTGTCCACCGTCATTTTTGTACGTTTGATAGGGTGGCGTGCTATCGGCAGCTCTAGCAAACCTTGCCTGTCTGAGAGCTTTCCTTTAATCAAGGCCAGGTATGTTTTTTCCACCTTCCTTTCCTTAAAAAGTTGAGAAAGGGTTTGATGAGCGGTGTCGTTTTTGGCAACAACCATAACGCCACTAGTGTCTTTATCTAGTCTGTGAACTATCCCTGGCCTAATCTTGCCACCTATTCCAGAAAGATTGGTACAGTGGTGCAATAGCCCATGGACCAAGGTGTTGTCTAGGTTGCCTGCTCCTGGATGTACTACAAGGCCTGCAGGTTTGTTTACCACTACTATATGCTCGTCCTCAAAAATGATTTCTAGTTTCATTTTCTTGGGAAGCACTTCCAGTGGAGTCGGTTTGGGCAATGTGACACGTATAGATTGCCCTGCCTTAACCTTATGTTTGGGCAGGCTGCAGGGGGTGTCGTCTAAAAGGACCAGCCCTTGTTTTATCAATTCCTTTAGTCTGGTCCTTGAAAGTTCAGAGATGTTTTTCGACAAGAATTTATCTAATCTGACTCCATGACAGGAAGAGTCGACATGCAGTTCTATATGTTGGGGAGTTCCTGAGACCTTTGACAATAAGAAGTCCTTGCGCAGGCTTGTTTAAAGGTCTGTCTTCATTTCCAGAAGCATGTCTGGTTCTGGCTCTGTTTGGATTTCTTCTATCCCAAATATTTCTTCTATGCCCCGTTCTATTTCTTCTTCTTCTTTATTCCTTGCAATAGAGAGTTCTTTGACCAGAAGCGTTTTTGCTGTTTCCAGCATCTTTTTTTCGCCAAAGGATAAGGGCTTGTCCATTTGCAATATGTAAAGATCCCTTAATACAGCTGCGAGGTCGAAGATGGAGCCGGTTTTGATTCTCTCCATATATTCCCTGTAGCGCCTGTTCCATGTTTGTGGAGTAAATTTCACATCTTTTTCCTCTAAGATAGAATAGACTCTTTCTACATCCTTGGCAGATATAATGGAACGCAATCCTACGGCCTCGGTATTGTTTTTGGGGATCATTATCTTCATGTCATTTTCCAGGATCCGCATTACATAGAAGACCAAGGTTGATCCGCCGATTTCTTTTTCCTCAATGGCCTCAATTAGACCGACGCCATGGGCTGGATAGACTGCCAGATCGCCTACTTTAAACATGGCTTAAATGATTCGACCTCCTGTTTTTCTGGAATTTTTCTAAGAAAAAACAATACCATTATAGCATCTTATATTAAAAATTTAAACACCATTTGTAACAAAATAGATGCCGATTTGTGTGGGCGATATATAGTCCCTAAAGCCATGCCCTGCTGTTCTTGACAAAAATAGGTGCTTTTGCTAAGTCAATTTTTAATAGATTTTAAATGGGTTATTATTTATGCATCTTGGTGTTGTGCTGTGATATCTATAGTGACAGTTGAAATTTGTTCGACAGATTAAGTTTGTTTTGGCTAACTAATTGTTTTATACTCCCTTCCTTTGTCTTTGAATGTTGATAAGCCGTTTGCCTCTTTTTCTAAATAACCCATAAAAAAATCCATCCCCTTAATGTTTATGGATGATTTCTATTTAAGTTGAATTTTGGACTTGAGGTTTTGGCTGGGATCTATTTGTAAGGAGAGACATCATGAAAGGGTATTTTATTTGTCTTTGGGGATTGGTTTTCGGGTTAATATTTCCTGTTCATTTGATGGCTCTTACCCCGTTACCTTTAAGGTGGCATACCATATTGTCAAAAAATTCCTCTGTTGTGCTTAACGGAGGCACAGACGCCATATTCAAAATAAAAAATGCTAGGGAAGAAGATTTAGCTTCAAAAGGTTATGCATATATTCTTTCAGATCCGATTCCTCTACCTGCCAATTGGAGCAAGGTGATTATATACGGCCAATGGTGGCAGAATACGTCATTTCGTGACAACTGTGAGGAGATGAGTCTTGTGATACATGCCGGCCAAAATGATCAGTTAAACGAGTCTGATTCAAGCTATATTAAAATTGGTTATGACAACTGGCAGGCTGCCATCCAATTTATAGATAAAGGGATGGAATCTGAAAATTACGAGCAGACCGAGACTCCCCGGGATATTCCTTCTAGGCCTACTGAATTTCGTTTAGAGATAGAAAGGAACCGCACGCCAGGTTTTGTTGGTTGGAGCTTTTATGAAAAATCTGAATCGGGTTGGGAAGAGCTTTTTTCAAATGAAAAGGCCAACTTTTTAAAAGGCGATGGCGCTACGGAGCTTTTGTGGAAAATTGGCGGTAGAGCTAATGGCGAAGGACATGCTTTTTGTAAATTACATTTTCGCAGGCTTGGTTACCAAGTAAGGCAGATTCAAGATAAGGATTCAAGTTCCTTAGATGCTTTTGGCAGGGACAAAGATAGCAAGAGTGAAGAAGATTTGTACGAATCAAAGCCAGATGAATCTATTGAGGGGCCTTTTTGTAATCAAAAGAGAGATTCAAAGAAGGTTAAAGTTCCCCTTTCATGTAGCAAGATTGCAGCATCGCTTGATTATAAGACGCTCATTCCCTATGCAGATGGTGTAACTATCCCAATAAGTGGAGGATGCAGGGGCGCATGTGGCGGAAAATGTCCTGATCAGTGTCAGGATATGCCAGACAGGGCGGTGCTAATCAGCGGTCCTGATAATACCTGTTACTATTTGGTGTATTACAGGCAGGTCAAAAGGTGTGGAAGTCACATTGGGTGTCGGTATCATGATAGCTGCTTTGATTATTGCAAAGAGGTCAAGAAGGAATTAGGCACCCTGAAAGAGATAAGACCGTGTCATGATTACTGCAGTGGTATTGTGGTTAAGGTATTTGGGGCCAGGATGGGGAGTTCTTGGATGGTCGGAAACGGTCCTTATGATGACAAACTAATATTTTTTGACAGTACCAAAGACAATCCCAAGGTTATGGGGCCATTTGATCCTTCATCGATGTCTCCAGATACATTGAAGTCAATGGGAATAATTGATCAAAATACAGAGATATTTAGAGTATCTGATATCCCTCCTATCCCTCAGAAGACCCTGTATGCCATAGAGGTATGGACTGGAAATGTTGCAGGAGCGGGAACAGATTCGCCAATTGCTATAACCCTTTTTGATTCGAATGGACACAGTAGCGGCGAAATGGTTTTACCGCCTTCTCCATTCCCTGTGGTGCCCAAGATGCCTAGTGATATCCTGTTTCCTTCCCCTGATGATTGGATTTTATTGTCCGGTGAGTTGGGACAGCTTACCTCCAATCCCTATATATTTTTTAATGCTGGTGTCAGGAAGCAGAATTGGTGGGCTTACAGAGGCTTAGAAAGGGGTAGCCATGAAACTTATTATTTTTTACTTGGAAATTATGTAGATAATATCTCTTATATCCGGCTCAGGAGGCTGAACCGCGAGCCAGAGGAATGGAGAGTTGTCCAAAAGATCGGAGAAAAGGTACAGAATGTTGCCTCTTCTATAAAAGAAAAGGCCAAGAGCCAGTCCAAAAAAATTGTCAAGAAGTTAAAAGATACAGGCTCTCATATAGGAGATGCCTACTTTAAGACGGCTTCAAAGGTTGGGGACAAATTGAAGCAGGTTGGCAGCAGCGTGCTCCACGAATCTTCCGAGCTTATAAAAAAAACCGAAGGCGTTTCGTTTGGCAATCGCAATTATACGGATTGGTACTGTAAAAGGTTGAGGGTGTTTCAAGAAAGGTGGAATAGCTTTGCTGTTAGCAGGCTTTTGGGAGAGTTTGAGATAGAAAGCTGGATAACAGAAAAAGGCAAGAACTTTAGTAATGGGATTTGGTCATCTGATAATTCTGATAATTTTAGCAATGATAGTTATGGTTTTTTAATCTATACCTATGATAATTTAGGCAAGCGGCTGCTTGCTATTGACCCTTTTACTGGTAGGGCCCAAGTTGTGAATCACGGATTTATACCTGTAACAGTAGGAGATCTATCCCCTGCACCTTCAGGAGATACTCTTTTGGCTCTGGGATTGAAGGTGCCTGATGTTGCCATTTTTACAATGAATGTAAAAACCGGTGATGTAAGCAGGCTTGCAAGCACGAATTTGAAGTTTGGAGAGGCGGTTGAATACGATCCTGTTGGAGAGTTTATTGTTGGTAGTGGACGTGATAGGGTGCCCGGGACCTATGATTCTTACTTGTTTCTGAAATTCAATAGTGAAACCGGTTCCATTGTAACTGCTGTCACCTCAAATATAAGAGATATTGATTCCATAGCCAGGAATCCCTTTTCTGGCAAGTTTTACGCTGTGGACAACCAGCCTGGCAGGGGAGTGAGCCTTTGGCAACTAGATCCAGAGACAGGAAAGGGAGGTCTGATTAAGTATTGGAATAAAAACGAACTTTTTGGTTTCGATGGAATGATAGGAATTGCCTTTATTGCTCCTGATGTTGCTTGCGGGTTGTTGCATAAAGGTGGGCACGTGCCGTTAGATGAGTATAGGCTCGTCCATATTAACATGAAGGACTTTTCCATATGCCTTTTGCCCGAACAAAATTTGGGTATTAAGGCAGGGCTGCATCTATCAGCTCCTGCTGCCATGTCAGTCTGTTACTAAGTCTGCCTTTGTTCCTTGACAGTTAAAAATAACAGGCATAAAAAAATACCATGTAGAATAATTTCTAATTCTTAGAGCATGGGGTCTATTGTAACGGTTCTTGTAAAAGGAGGAAATAATGAAAAGGATTCTTGCAGCATGTTTGTTGATCTTATGTCTTCTGGCCACTCCAACCTTGGTTTTAGCCATTCAACTCCAAGAACTGCATCCGACCAGTTTTGTCTCTAATGGGGCAAAAATTGTGGGATGGCATTGGCTTCGGAGAGCTAATGACTATGCAGAATGGACTTTTAAATTGCCGCAAAATCTTCCGCCCAGTGTGATAGCAGTTCTCTGTTTTTCAACGTTGTCCACCAATACCTATAATGGTGGAGCGGGTTTTGACTCCAAGTTAAAGGTTAAAATGAGCCAAGGTGGAAACTTTAGGGTAAAATTAAAAAACGATTGCCCATGCCTAAAATATAGATCTAGCGGGGACTCACATGGAATAGGTTATCAGAGTCACGGTTGTGCTAAACGCAAGATCTCCAGGAAGCATGGCGCAAATACAAACATATTGAAAGTGAGAGTTGAATATCCTGGAGGCCATCATACAGCAGTGCAAAAGTCGTCTTTAAAGATGATTTTGATGATCAAGGAACGGCATAGACGATAGCTCTGTTAAAAGGGGCCGCATTTAGGCGGCCCCTTTTTTAATTAAGTACCCTATGTCCACGTTGTCTCATGCAGCGGATATAGGCATTCTTGTAAGCTGTTTCTGCATCTATTCCTTTATAGGTTCCTCCTCCTATACCGCCGGCAGCAGCTCCGATAGCAGCTCCTTTGCCTGGTGCTCCTACAGCGGCTCCGATAGCAGCTCCAGATGCCGCACCTATAGCTCCTCCAATAAGGCCACCTTTTATTGCCTCTTCTGGCGTATAACCTGATACCCTCTGAGCCAACATCTTGCACTCCACCAGATCTTGGTTTATATAAGCAGCCCTTGGATCGTTGTAAGGGTCAACAACCGGTTGCCAGCCGCTTTGGCTGGCACAGCCTGCAGCCAATAACAATATGGATCCCAAAGTTAAGAAGAGTCTTTTGTGTTTCACGCCATTACCTCCAGTCGCCATTCTCTTTCAAAAAGATAATAAGCCATCTTGTATATGTCCAATCAAAATATGCTGAAGTGACTGGACATGAACAGGAAACACGATATTATCCCCATCTTATATGGCCAAACCTGTACAAACCTGTATTTTTTAGGAGAGAAAATTTGTCAGAATCTTATAAGAAATTAAGCGTGATGGTGGCCATCTGCTTGGCAGGAGGCCTTTTGGTGTTTGAGCCCCTGTTGTCAAGAGGTGGTCCTGTGCCTGTTGCGTCCCAAGTTTTTGAAGGAAAGAGACACTATCTTGCCCAGGAGATTCTGAGACGTGTTTTTGAGTCTAAATCGCCCTGGGAGCTTACAAGAAAGCGTTTTTCTTTTTATCTGAATGGCAAAGGGTTTACAGCAACCACCACCATTAATCAATCGTTGCAGGCCTATCTTGACCGTCTGTTTGACGAGGCCTTGGGAGCCAGGAGTGCTATAGTATGCATAGATCCAATATCTGGGCGTATAGTGGCCATGTCAGGCTTTGATAGGGAACAGCCCTTTTCCAAGGTATGGACTCAGTGTCTTGTTCCGTCGGCCAGCATTTTCAAGATTGTAACGGCTGCGGGTGTCTTGGAATTTTATTCAATGACGCCGTCCTCTGTTTTTTATTTTAATGGAGGACGGCATACCCTTTACAGGTATCAGCTAAAAGATAATAAGACTCGCTATACGTCAGAGGTAACATTAAAAGAGGCATTTTCCCATTCAATTAATCCAGTATTTGGAAAACTTGGGATGAAGTATCTCAAACGGGAAGGATTGCTAGAGATGGCCATGCGTTTTTTGTGGCAAAGATCTATTCCATTTGAGCTTCCTGTTAAGGTCAGTCCCCTTGAGATTAAAGATGATCCTTTTAGCTTAGCTGAGGTGGCTAGCGGATTTAACCGCAATACTAAAATTACTGCCCTGCACGAGGCCCTGATATCAGCAGGTATTGCTAATGGCGGAGTTATTATGGCTCCAAGCTTTATCGATATGGTTGTTGAAAAAGCTGGAGAAATAGTCTATCAAAACAAATTTTATCCCTTGGTTAGGGCATTAAATCCAAAGACGGCATCTCTATTGAGACAGATGATGCAAGAGACCATTACCAAAGGGACCGGCAGGAGGGCCTTTAAAGGTTGGGAAAAGGACAGGGTGCTCAGGAGACTGGTTATGGGAGGAAAAACAGGCACTATTGATAGTGAGGATCACAGATTCAGGTATGATCTCTTTACCGGTTTTGCCTGCAGCAGGAAAAGTGGCCGTTGTTTGGCTGTAGGAGTATTTGTAGCGCATCAGGGAGTGATTGGCAGAAGATCGGCAAGTTATGCAAGACTTGCTATTAAAAAATATTTTGAAATGATGCAGTAGCTGCCTGGGCCTATTATTTGGATAGAAAGGGAAAAAGATGGCATTAATCAGTCCGTTTAGGGGCGTATATTATAATCCAGATGTTTTTTCAGACATAGGCGATCTGATAGCACCACCTTATGATGTTGTCGATAAAAGAGACAGAGAGAGGTTTTTAAAAGAAAATCCAAGAAATATCTTTGCTCTCGAACTTCCTAGTAAAGAGCAATGTGCTCAACCGGTAAAAGACCGCTATCAATGTGCAGCCAAACTTTTAGAAAAATGGCTTTATGAAAGAATATTGGTGCAGGATGAAGCCCCTACCATATATCTTTATGATATAGAGTATCAGTATGGAGGTATCACCAGGATCAGGCGCGGTTTTATAAGCCTTGTCAGGGCAGACGATTGGCAAGAGCGCACAGTGCTTCCTCATGAAAGGACATTTGCAAAGGTCACCGAAGACAGATTTTTGCTAAGAAAGGCCACAAAGGCTCAGTTTAGCCAGATATTTATGATATATAGGCATAACAGATATGTATCAGAAGTTTTGTCTTCTGCCAAAAGTGACAAACTTTTTCAAGTAAATGATGTTAATGGCACTTTGCACACCCTTAGAAGAATAACAGATTCGGAGCAATTGCATGAGCTTGAAAGACAGTTTAGGTCAATGGAGCTTTACATTGCGGATGGTCATCATAGGTACACGACAGCCATAAGATACAGAAAGGAGATGGAAGCAAGATATGGCCTTGGTCCTACTGCCCCTTATAATTTCACTATGGCCTATTTGGTAGATGCACAAGATCCAGGACTTGTTGTTTTGCCAACTCATAGGCTTTTAGAGCTGCCTAAGGGTCTGTCTATAGATGATGTCAAGAAAAGGTTGTCAAAATTTTTTCATATAAGGCCGTTTGATATTTCAGATGCATCAGGAATTGTTGAGCAGGCCGGTGCCTTTGAGGATATTACAGCTTCTACCTGTCCCCAAGGTATCAGTGTGATGTTGGGTGCAGATAGGCAGACCTTTGTATTGTGTCCCAAGGATAAGGCCAGGCAGATGCTTTTGGAAAGAGTTGGTCACAAGGAACTTGCCGATCTCGATGTAGTAGTTCTTGAAGAACTGGTATTCAAGGCAGCACTTTGTTTAGATCCGGATATTCTAGAGGCAGGAAGGGATATCCATTTTATTGCTGATTCTCAAAGGGCCCTTGAAGCTCTTGGGCCAGGACAGATGTTATTCTTTATGCATCCAACCAAGGTGGAACAAGTTCTTGCCGCGGCAGATGCAGGTCTTTGTATGCCGCACAAGTCCACCTTCTTCTATCCCAAGATTCTTACTGGTATGTTGATTAGCAAAGAGGATTTTTAATTTTTATTACTTTTTAAAATTTTTCCTGAAGATTTCTAAGAGTTCTTTGTGATCATCTATAATTTTATCCGCTTTTTTGAGATATTTTCTGTTAAGGGTAGTTGTTAGTGCAATACACTTGAGACCTGCTTTTTGGGCAGATTCTATTCCGGCTGGGGCATTTTCTATGGCTACGTTGCCATTCCCTGCTTTTATTCCAATTCCACTGATACCAGCAAGATAGGGGTCTGGATGAGGTTTTCTCCTTTTTATGTTATCGCCTGTAACAATACAATCAAATAAGATTTTTAGCTGTTTGGGCAGCACAGCATCCAAAATTTCGTCGTGAGAGCTTGTCACCAATGCTATTTTGATTCCTTCGGCCTTGAGCCATTCAAGGAGTTCTGCAACTCCGGCAAAGGGTTTTACGCAGTTGGAATAACGCTCAAGAAAGTATTGTTTCTGCAGGTGATGGATTTGGAAAAAGTCCTGTAAGGAAAGCCTTGCTCCGTTTTGGGAAAAAAGTTTACATGCTACTTCTGGCTCTATAGCCCCTTCATAGAGGTAAAAGAGTCTTTCATCCACTTCCAGGTCTTTATCACCGAATGCGTCTTTCCATGCCTGCACATGATAGGGCATACTGTCTAGGATGACTCCATCCATATCGAAGAGCACCCCATGACTTTTTTGTAAAAGTTCCATTTTTTTATGTTTCATTGTCTTGACACCTATATTAGCCGTTCTTAGTTTCCTTAAAGGAATTCAGGGAGTTATCAGATCTTATCAATAGATTTTTTTAGTTTTTCCAGTTGGTTCCAGAATTTTTTTAGATTTTAAGTTAAAAAATTAAGAAAGGAGAAATCCTATGCAATATGACAAATTTACTATGAAATCACAAGAGGCCCTTCAGGAGGCTCAGAAACTTGCTCAGGCTAAAAATCATCAACAGATTGAGCCTGAACATCTCTTGAAGGTGCTTCTTTCAGACGAGACAGGCATAGTTCCTGCTGTTCTAAAAAAGATGGGCGTTTCTGTCCAGGCAATAGAGGCAGAGCTTGATCAAGCCCTTGAAAAGTTGCCCCAGGTTACTGGTGCAGGGGCACAGATTTATCTGTCTCCTACCTTAAATCAGGTGCTTCAGAAGGCCTTTTCTGTGGCCTCTGACATGAAAGACGAATATGTAAGCCAGGAGCATCTGGTGCTTGCAATGATAGAGACTTCGGGGACCACGGTTTTTCAGATACTGTCTGCCCATGGCGTTACTAAAGACGCCTTTATGAAGGCCCTTGTCTCTATTAGGGGAAGCCAGCGGATCACAGATCCTAATCCAGAGGAGAAATATCAGGCCCTTGAAAAATATGCTAGGGATCTGACTGAGCTTGCGCGTTCAGGAAAGTTAGATCCTGTTATTGGGAGAGATGAAGAGATACGAAGGGTTATGCAGGTGCTGTCTAGGCGGACCAAGAACAATCCTGTGTTAATAGGTGAGCCTGGTGTTGGAAAGACAGCAATAGTAGAAGGGCTTGCCCAGAGGATTGTGGCTGGTGATGTCCCAGAAACCTTGAAGAATAGACGTATTGTTGCCCTTGATATGGGTTCTCTTATCGCAGGGGCAAAGTATCGAGGTGAGTTTGAGGAGAGGCTTAAGGCAGTCCTCAAAGAGGTTGCAGAGAAGCAAGGCGAAATAATTCTGTTTATAGACGAGATCCATACTTTGGTTGGAGCAGGGGCATCCGAAGGTGCAATGGACGCATCGAACATGCTCAAACCTGCTCTTGCGCGTGGTGAGCTTCACTGTATCGGAGCGACCACTATTGATGAGTATAGGAAATATATCGAAAAGGATCCAGCCCTGGAAAGGCGTTTCCAGCCGGTTTTGGTAGACGAGCCATCGGTAGAGGACACCATTGCTATCCTCAGAGGGCTAAAAGAAAAATACGAGGTACATCACGGTGTAAGGATCAAAGATTCTGCCCTTGTTGCAGCGGCAACTTTGTCTCATCGTTACATTACAGACAGATTCCTTCCTGATAAGGCTATAGACCTTATAGACGAGGCTGCTGCAAAGCTAAGGATCGAGATAGACAGTCTCCCAACGGAAATAGATGAGATTGAGCGTCGTATCATGCAACTTGAGATAGAGAGGGAGGCCCTCAAAAAGGAGTCAGATCCTGCTTCTCAAGATCGTCTTAAGAAGATAGAAGAAGAGCTTGCAAATCTTCGGGAACAGAGCGATGCCCTAAAGGCCCGCTGGAAAGAAGAAAAGGCGATGATCCAGCGGATTAGAGATATAAAGGAACAGATAGATAAGTTAAAGGTAGAGGCAGAGCAGAAACAACGGCTTGGTGATCTTAATAAGGTAGCAGAGATTCTGTATGGCGAGATCCCTAAACTTCAGAAGGAGCTGGAGGAGGAGCAGAAGAGGCTGGAAGAGTTCCAGAAGGAAGGAAAATCAATGCTCAAGGAAGAGGTAGATGCGGAAGATATCGCTGCTATCATTTCTAAATGGACCGGTATCCCTGTTAGCAAGTTAATGCAAGGAGAACGAGAAAAACTCATTCACCTGGAAGAAGAACTTGGAAAAAGGGTGATCGGTCAAGAAAAGGCCATTGTTGCCGTAGCTAACGCTGTAAGGCGTGCACGTGCTGGATTGCAGGCGCCTAACAGGCCTATTGGCTCGTTTATCTTCCTTGGTCCTACAGGAGTAGGTAAGACGGAGCTTGCCAAGGCCCTTGCCGAATTTCTATTTGATACAGAGCAGGCCATGATACGTATAGACATGAGCGAATTTATGGAAAAGCATTCTGTGGCAAGGCTTATTGGTGCTCCTCCAGGATATGTTGGTTACGAAGAGGGAGGTTATCTCACAGAAGCTGTGCGAAGAAAGCCATATTCGGTAGTGTTGTTTGATGAAATAGAAAAGGCCCATCCAGATGTGTTTAATGTGCTTCTCCAGATACTGGATGATGGCAGATTGACAGATGGAAAGGGCCGTACAGTAGATTTTAGAAACACTATTATCATTATGACTTCTAATGTGGGTAGTGCGCTCATAATTGAAGCCGCTAACGCTGCTGAAATGGAAAGCCGTGTAATGGAGGCCCTTAGGGCCCAGTTTAGACCTGAATTTCTAAACAGGATTGATGATATCATCATATTCCATGCCTTGACCAAGGAGCATCTGGCTAAGATAGTAGAGATTCAAGTCGGTTATTTGGCAGACCGGTTGAAGGAAAATGGTTACGATCTTGAGATAACCGACAAGGCTAAGGAGTGGCTGGCAGATGTAGGATATGATCCGAATTATGGAGCCCGTCCACTCAAACGTGCAATCCAGCGCTATATAGAAGATCCTCTTGCTTTAGAGATACTCGAGGGTGTCTTTAAAGAAGGGGATAAGATTATTGTGGATCTGGACGAAAACAACCACGTGATTTTTAAAAAAGGTTAATTTTTAACCAGTAATGGTCTCAGAACAAGGCAGGGCCTCTGCACATAAGGCCCTGCCTTTTTTTGTTTATATCCTCTGTTATTGCCCTTAGGGGCAACGTTCGGCCCTGCGTTTTGTGTGATACATGCCAGCTTAAGAGGCACGCATGTGACTATTTAAAAATCTTTTCTGTCAGTATCTGGCCTGACCAAAATTTAGCCTGCTTTAGGAATTGTTTTATTAGGAGGGGGCCTTGAACCGACTTTATTCAGATGCTTTCCCTTCTCCCTTTGCTAAATTGAAGTTCTATTCTTCTCCATTTCCACATGAACCGTGCCTTTAGGTTTTCTGGGATAAAATCTGTCATGACCCTGGTCATTCTACTTACCCTTGGATAAAGGCAAGAGCTTTTTAGCAGGGGGCTGTCAGCAGGAAGGGTTAGTGTAAGTATGAAAATAATTACAGAAGATATTGCAAGGGCCTTTAGAAAGCCAAAGAATCCTCCTAGAAGCCTATCAAGGAAGGACAGATGGAGGACATGAAACAGGCCTTTGAATAATATGCCCGCAATTGCAAAGGCGAGATACACCACCATGAAGAGAAGGAAAAAAGACACAAGGCCTCTCCACATTTCTGTTTTGATGAGAAAGGCAAGTTTTTGAGAAAGAAATTCATAATGGTTTGCTGCCACCCAAAAGCCTACTAGAGCTCCGAGAAGGCCAGAGACGGTCCTGCTGAAACCAGCAAAAAGCCCTCTAATTACTATTACTACAAAGATTAGACCCAAGACTATATCCAGCCAGTTGATATGCGTTGAAGATAAGATATTCAGATCCATGGAGGCTAATAAATCAGACAAGCCCTTTTCGTGCAAGTTGTCTTAGTTCTTTTTCTGCCTGTTTTGTCAGTTGATAGTAAGTGTGATTCATATGTTTAGGTCGTTTGAATCCCTTTTTGAATAGAAATGTTCCTTGTACCCGCTGAAGCCATCCTTTTTTTTCAAGGTTGGCCAGAAGTTTCATGGTGCAGGCAAGGTCGGTCTTTATTCTCCTTGAAAGAAATTTGGCGCAATCCGGCCCGTTTTCTTTAATGTCGATAATGGCTCTATGTTCGGTGGTGGTTAATTGATCCCACTTTTCCATTTGGCAGTTTATTATTTCATTATCCAGTCTTGGCTAGTCTTTTGGCCTTTATAGAGGTCTTGTTTAGTTCTTTTTCAAGTTTAAGGCGCATCCGTTCTATCCGGATTCCTCTTGCATTCTGATCTACATAAATCGGTGGGCCATAGACGACCACGACTCTTGAAAATGGTAAAGGTAGCATAAGCCTGTCCCAACTGTTGAAATAATAAGCTGGCTTAGCGCCTACTCCTATAGGTATTATGGGAAGACCTGTATCTCTTGCCAGTATTATCGCTCCCTTTTGGGCTATGCACGGAGGCCCTGTAGAGCCATCGGCTACTATTCCGGCATTTATTTTTTGAGTCTTAATGATTTTGGTCATCTCTTTGATGGCAAGTAATCCACCTTTGAGTCTAGATCCGCGCACAGGGCATTGTCCCCATAACCTTAGGGCCCTTGCAACCCATTCGCCATCGGAACTTGCACTCACCATTATGGTGGCTGGAAACCTGCGAAAGTGAAATAGGCTGTAAATAAGACTAGAATGCCAAAGGGCAACAATGACCTGTTGTACATCATCCTGTATAAGAAGATCCGAAGCCGGGTGTTTGTCTGTTGCCAATCGGCACGATGAAAGCCATAGCTCAATAATTTTAAGCGTAAACCGTAGTGACAGGTCCTCTTTTGCTTGATGGTCTTTTGTCATGGATTACCTATTGCAATACAGGTTGCCAAAAGGTGTAAGTATGCTTTCTGAAAGCTTAACGTCTTCTGAATAAAGCTTGGTATCAGGCCATATTACAACGTTTTTAAGCTCCACAGTGCCACGGATTTGTGCCCCTTTGCCTATAATCACGTTTTGTTTAACATACACTTTTTTTTCTATCATACAGTCTTCCATATATGTTGTAAGACCTTTTTGGTCAAGCAATGAAAGGTTGGCTGCAAGATAGCCACAGGGGGTTCCTATATCATGCCAAAACCATTGCTGCCCATCTTTGGTAAGTTCTTCTGCTCTGCAAGCAGCAATATGCATGCCCCTTTTAATAAGACATTCCATGTGTGGTATAAGTGGAAAGGGGCCGTTAGGGGCATCTAAAAAACATTCTGGCCTGAAAAGGGCAACCCCGGTATAGGCTAGGCAACTTTTCCCCTTGGCATCGAAGGATGTTATTTTTGAGTTAACAAGTTCTACCTTATTGAATCTGGGATTATTGTGTAGGCAAAAGAGGGCAGAGATATCGGGCCTGTCACAAAAAATTCTTACAATCTTACGTATATCTATGTTAGAGACAACATCTCCATTGTGAACCAAAATGGGCTTGTCCATTCCCATTATATTAAAGGCATTTTTTATCGCTCCACCCGTGTCAAGGAGTGACTTTTCTTCGATTAGTAAAGTATCTGCGGCAGCATGACTAAGCTTGTGCCACCGTTTCATATTTGGGGCAAGATGGTGGGTATTTATTGCTATTTCATAGAGCCCTTCGGACCTGAGCTTGATAAGGAGGCTATCTAGTGCAGGGGTGTTAAGTATAGGGAAAAGAGGCTTAGGCACATATTGGGTAACAGGCAGCAGCCTTGTTCCCTTGCCTGCCGCCAGTATGAGACAACGGCAGTCAAGACGCATTTAATATGATAGGCTAAGATGCTGCGGTCTTTTCTTTTGATGTCTCTTTTATTTCTGTACTCTTTTTGGGGGCTGTTTCTGTTGCATCTTCCTCTATTTCACTTAGCCCTTTTTTAAAGGCCTTTAGTCCCTTGCCAAGACCTGCGCCAATTTCTGGAAGCTTTTTTCCCCCAAAAAGAAAGAGGGCTATAATTAGTATTACAAGAAGCTCAGGTGTACCTAATCCAAACATGATATCCTCCCCAAAAAATTTTTAGCTTGAGCCATAGCTATGCAGGCCTGATAAAAGAAAGTTTACACCAAAGTAGGTGAAAATGACAGAAACAAAACCTATTATGGATAGATATGCTATTTTTTTCCCTGCCCATCCCCTTACGAAGCGTGCATGAAGTGCAGTTGCATAAACGAACCAAGTGATAAGAGACCATGTCTCTTTTGGATCCCAGCTCCAATAGGTTCCCCAGGCCTGGTTAGCCCAAACGGCACCGGTGATTATTCCTACTGTTAACCAAAGAAATCCAAAGATAATAGTTTGATGCATCAATTCGTCAAGGACCCTTCTGGAAGGTAGGGCCTCGAGGAGATAAGATGTTGATTTTCTGGAATCACCTCTAATGAGATACATTATGCCAAAGCCGCAGGCTACGGCAAAGGAGGCATAGCCAAGAAAACAGGTTATCACATGGGCAATTAGCCAGTTGCTTTGAAGCGCAGGTATAAGCGGCTGGATTGTATCCTGTACATTGGGGCTAAATGATGCATATGCCATTGCAAGGCAGGCAAATGGCGTAGCAAATGCACCTATCACCCTATTTTTGGTTTTAATCTCTACAACGAGATAAACGAGTATTGTGACCCATGAAAAAAAGACGAGGGATTCGTAAAGATTCGAAAGGGGGGCATGGCCATAACCGAGTTGGTAAGATTCATACCAGCGTAGCCCAATGCCCACTGTTTGCATTATAAAGCCTGTAACTGTGACTATCGTGCCAAAGAGCCCAACTTTTTCCAGGCGAAATATCCAGTAAAGCAGGTATACTGCAGTGGCACCAAGATAGACAAAAGTAGTAATGCTGAGTATGTAAGAACTGCTCAAGTGCATTATGGTTCTCCTAGTTGTTTATTTATAGCTTCTTTTATTTTGGTAAACTCTCTTTCAAAAGAGACCCTGTTTTTATTAGTTTGACCGGCAAGTATAATATCTAGCCTATTGCCATCCTGTCCGATCCATAACCATGTCCTTCTGTGCCCTACCCAGAAAACAATGCCAAAGCCTATTATCATGATGGTGCAACCAAGCCATACTATCCATACCCCAGGGTCCTTTTTGACTTGTAGGCCCGTCATGAATTTTTCTTTTGCAGAGATCAAAGAGAGACGATAGGTTTCTTTCCCTATTTGGATTTCTTTATTATGGCCTTTAAGGAGCCAGACCGCATCACCTTGATTTCCAGAGGCGTCACCGATATATAACCTTGCTGCAGGGGCGCCGTGTACGTTAGGAAGATATTTAATTATCCCAATCAATAGGCCTTTTTGGGGCCAAAGCCCCTTATCAAAGGCGGAAAGATCAAGAATTTTTTGCTCACCTTTGCTGGAGACAATCTGAATTTTGAGATCTGGGACTGACTGGTAAGAGGATTGGTAGAAAGTTACCCCCTTGTAAGTGAGCGGAGAATTAACCAAGATGGATCTATTTAAGACCTCTTGGCCATTTTCTAGTATGCTAAGATCTGATTTAAACAGTTTTGGGGCTCCATTGGGATAAAAATCTACCTTAAAATCGTTGCATTTTAGAGTGAAGCCAAGAGGAATTTTCTTTACCTTCCCATGAGTGTCCATTTGTACTGCATGATCGGTGCTTTCGCCTTCAAGGAGCATGATACGACCTTTAAATCCTGTAAAAGTGCCAAAGACTGCCCCGGCAAATATGACAAGGATGCTCACGTGGATAAGGTAAACACCCCAATAGCTCCATTTCCCTTTTTCTGCTAGGTAGAGCTGACCTCCGTCCACGTCCTGTTTGCTTCTCACCCTTTTGGTAATGGTCAAAAAGGTCTTTTTTAATTCTTCTTTCAGATTCCTGGGATTGGTTCTTTGTATGGTATGCCATTGGGCCTTTAATGGCCTCCTGAGCAATTCATCCTTTCCGAGATCAAGATAGTCGCGTTTAAATAAACGCATGGTGTATGGCAACCTTTTAAAGGTGCATACTATTAAATTTATGCTGAAAAGTCCCATAAGGGTGAGATACCACCATGCGTGGTACGTATCATAAAGCTGTAGGGTTCTGATAACCTTGAAATAGAAGGGACCATAGTTTTCCAAATAGAATTGGAGGCTTTCTCCTTGCGGGAGGACGGTTCCAATAATTGAGGTTATCGCCAATATTATAAATAGAAATACAGCAAGCTTTACCGAGGAAAAAAATCGTACCAGTATATTAGATTGGGAATAGGTGTTTTTTGTTTTCATAGACTTAATCTCTGGAGTTTATTGAAGGATGGAGCGATTCGAAGGGGTTATCTTTAATCCTGTTTTCCTGCGTCGTTGTTTGGGCTGTTTTTTTCTTCATCATCTTGTTTTAGGGACCTTTTAAAATTACTTATGCCTTTCCCAAGGCCTTCTCCAATTTGAGGCAGCTTACCTGCCCCAAATATAATAAGAATTATAAATAAAATTATTAAAAGCTCCGGCAATCCCAGCCCAAACATCTATAAGTCTCCCCAATACAGACATATATTTTGTCTGCAGTCCGATGTTAAAATAATAACCAGTTGGCAGCCAGTTTAATGCCAGCACGTCTGACTGTCAATGAGACCATTTATCAATGTTGCAATTAAACAAGTAAGTTTTTGTTTTGCTTGCTAAAATAATCTATAGTCTCTTAATAAAAAACTTGTCAGATCATGAAGAAACGGGATCATGCTCTGAAACAGTAATTTCATTGCGGGTCTTGATGGATAACGGAGGTATTTTTAACCTTGTGACATGTATAAAAATAAATGCAGGTTGGCAGTAATGGACCTTGGTTCTCAGACATTTCGTATGGTTGGGGTAGAGTTGGGAGCAGATAGGGCAAAAATTCTTTTTTCCAAGAGGGCCAATGTAAGGATGGGGCAATCCCTTTTGGAACAAGGAGTATTTTCTCAAGAGGCAATGGATAGGGGACTCCGGGCGCTGTCTGATTTTACAAGGGATTTGTCAAGGTGCGGGGTGGAGGCAACAAGGACAGTGGCGACCGAGGCCTTTAGAAGGTCTGGTAACAGCAGCGATTTTTTAAAGGAGGCAAAAAAATTTGGTGTTGAGATCGAGATAATCTCATCAGAAGAGGAGGCTGCCCTTGCTGTCAAGGGAACATATCTCACAGTTCCACATAGTGACAGCCCTTGGATAATGGTGGATTCTGGTGGAGGGAGCACCGAGATAGCCCTTTGTGTCAGAGACAAGATAAAGAGGTGGGTTAGTTTAGATCTGGGGGCTGTAACTCTTAAGGAGTCATCGTATCCCTTTGATAGCTCTAACTCTAAGGAGTTTTTGAGAGAGATGGCCCGAAAAAGGCTAACCCAAGGGCTTAAGGGCTTTAAAAAACTTTTAGATGTCGGGACTATTGTGGCCACTGGGGGAACGGCTACAACCATAGCTGCAGTTGTCTTAGGCCTTTCCTCTTATGATCCCAAAAAGGTTAGGGGATTTACGGTATCATGCCAAGGACTTGAAAAGTTATACAGTGAAATTTCAGATATGGATTTAAAGGCCCGAAAGACAGTAAAAGGGCTCGAGCCTGAGCGAGCTGATATTTTTCCTGCAGGCATTGCAATTTTGCTAGAGCTAATTAGATATTTAGGGTTAAAGAAATTAATCATTAGCGATGGCGGTATCTTGCTAGGGCTTTTAACCGCCTTTATGGAAAAGGAGTGTGATTTTTATGTTGAATTATCCTGTGCCAGAGGCTTATACGTTTGATGATCTCCTGCTTGTACCGGCGTTTTCCGAGGTCTTGCCTGCAGAGGTGGATATCTCGGCCCCTTTGACCAAGACTATCAGGCTTAATATACCTATTTTAAGCGCAGCAATGGATACTGTTACCGAGGCAGATACTGCCATTAGTCTGGCTAGAGAAGGCGGGATTGGTATCATTCACAAGAATATGTCTATTAAGCGCCAGGTTAAAGAGATAGAGAAAGTAAAAAAGTCCGAAAGCGGAATGATAATAGATCCTGTTACTGTAAGTCCGAATCACAAACTTTGGCAGGTCCAGGAAATAATGAAGGAGTTTCGGATATCTGGTGTGCCTGTAGTTGAAGGCAAGAAACTTGTTGGGATAATTACAAACAGGGATCTGCGTTTTGAGACCAATTTAGATCAAGAGGTCAAAAATGTCATGACCTCGAAGAATCTTGTAACTGCGCCTGTTGGTATCACGTTGGAGGAGTCAAAGGAACTTTTACACAAACATAGAATAGAAAAATTGCTAGTGGTTGACGAGAATGGGGATCTATCTGGACTCATAACCATAAAAGACATAGAAAAGATCAAAAAATATCCCAATGCCTGCAAGGATGAGTTGGGAAGGCTCAGAGTAGGGGCTGCTATTGGCGTAGGTTCTGATAGGCTAGAACATGCTGAGGCCCTGATGTCCGCAGGTGTAGACGTTATTGTGGTTGATTCCGCACATGGTCACTCCGCCAATGTAGTTAATGCTGTAATTGACCTAAAGAGACATTTTCCGGATCTTCAAGTTATTGCAGGCAACGTGGCAACTGCAGAGGGGGCCGAGGCCCTTCTCGAGGCTGGGGCAGATGCCATAAAGGTTGGGGTTGGCCCTGGTTCGATATGCACTACACGTATTGTGGCTGGCGTAGGCATGCCTCAGCTTACAGCTATACACAACTGTGCGCTGGTTGCTAATAAGTATGACAGGACCGTTATTGCAGATGGCGGAATAAAATTTTCAGGGGATCTGACAAAGGCTATAGGGGCTGGTGCACATTGTGTTATGATTGGAAGCCTGCTGGCTGGTACTGATGAAAGCCCAGGAGAGCTGGAGCTTTATAAAGGAAGACAATATAAGGTCTACAGAGGCATGGGGTCCTTAGGTGCCATGAAGGAAGGCAGCAAGGACAGATACTTTCAGGAAGATGTAAAGGTGGTATCAAAACTTGTGCCTGAGGGTATTGAAGGACGTGTGCCTTACAGGGGACCTCTTGCGGCAACTATCTATCAACTTATAGGTGGACTAAGGGCAGGTATGGGTTATCTTGGTTGCAAGACCATAGAAAGGCTCAGACAGAATGCCAAATTTGTAAAGATTACTCCGGCTGGCCTTAGGGAGAGCCATGTTCACGATGTTATAATTACTAAAGAGTCCCCAAATTATTGGGTTGAGAGCTAAAGTTATAGATGGCGACGGTATGAAAAACAAAAACAGTCAGCAAAGCCTGCTGATAGTTGACGATAAGCAGGATATGCTAAGGCTTCTGAAACAGGTAATAGGTTCCAAGCTGGACTGTAAAGTTGATGTTGCTCAATCAGGTTATGAGGCTGTTGAGCAGGTGAAAAGGAAAGATCATGATGTAGTTCTTACTGATATTAAAATGCCAGATTTGGATGGCTTGTCTCTAATGAAGGAGATATTGGCCTTTGACCCTACCATCTCTGTAATCATTATGACTGGATATGCTACAGTCGAAGGGGCGGTGGAGGCCTTAAAGGAAGGGGCCTTGGATTTCTTTCAAAAACCCTTTGATAACGATATGGTGATTCATGCAGTCAAAAAGGGTTTTGAGCGGACAAATCTCTTAAGGGAAAATAGACGGTTGCAAGAGCAACTCCATTCTGTGAAGGAGCAGTACGGCTTTGTAGGCAAGTCGGTCAAGCTTAAGAAGACTATTGAACTCATTTCCAGAGTAGCTGATACTGATGTTACGGTTTTGATACGTGGAGAAAGCGGCACAGGGAAAGAGATTGCAGCCAGGGCCCTTCATCAGATGAGCAAGAGGCGTAATAGAAAAATGATAACTGTCAACTGCCCAGCTCTTCCTGAGCATATATTGGAAAGCGAGCTGTTTGGCTATGTTAAGGGGGCATTTACAGGTGCAGATACTGACAAAGAGGGTCTTTTTTTGGCAGCAGACGGTTCAACTATCCTGTTGGATGAAATTGCAGACATACCTTTGTCTATACAGACCAAATTGCTTAGGGTTTTGCAGGAAAAGGAGATCCGTCCCCTTGGAACCACAAAGTCTATCAAGGTTGATGTGAGAGTTATAGCATCTACCAATCAGGATTTGGAAAAAAAGATAAAGGAAGGGACATTCAGGGAAGATCTGTTTTATAGGCTGAACGTTGTAACTATAACTATGCCTTCTCTTAAAGAGATTGCAGAGGATATCCCGCTTTTAGCCCAAAATTTTTTAGAAAAATATTCTAAGGAGTATGGGAAGGAAGGTCTTGAGTTTGCTCCAGAAAGTATCAGGTGCCTGATGCAAAGGGAGTGGAAGGGGAATGTTAGGCAGCTACAAAATGCTGTTAAGAGGGCGGTTCTCTTGGCCTCCGGTTCGGTAATATGGCCTTCGGATATTCCTAATGATAATGGCCAAGATTCGGCTATCCAGATGCTGACAATGCCTTGCGTTTCGCATCTTCCTTATAAACAGGCAAAGGAAGAGGTTTTGAGTCGTTTTTCTGTTGCATATCTTACAAGGATACTCCAGGAGTCAAAAGGAAACGTGACCCTTGCAGCTAAAAGATGCGGACTTGAAAGGCAGAGCCTTCAGCGCCTTTTAAGAAAGTATAAAGTCGATCCTTCCAGCTTTAGGGTAAGGACAAGCAGTCAAAAGGGCTAATCTTTTTTTCTTTTATAAGTTTAATTAAAAAGTAACTGTCTGGCGTAAAATCTTCCTTTGCAAGCATGGCTGATAACTGTATCTGGTCCACCATGCAGATTTCTTGGACCTCTTCCGGCTGAGGCCTAATGTGGCCGTCCCAAATGCACGAAAAGAGCCTGCCCCACAGCCTGTTGTCCTGGTCTTCATAGTAGAAATCAAGGTGTTCCTTTAGTGTCACGTTGGATATGCCCGTTTCTTCCTGGAGTTCTCTTAGTGCAGAGTCATAGTAATTTTCCCCATAAGCGACTACACCTCCTGCTGCAATTTCCCAAAGGCCAGGATATATATCTTTGGTAAGGGTCCTCTTTTGTACCAGGATGCGGTGTTTGCTGTCACTTATCAAGATATAGGTTGATCGGTGTATCAGTCTCTGTTGCCTCATTTCCGGCCTGGTTGCAGCTCCAATAGGCCTGTTTTTTTCATCTACAATCCATACCAATTCCTCAGAAGTAAAAGGCATCGTTAATTCCCTTCCTGTTTGTGAAATAATATATATGCAGTTGCATAAAGTAGCGTTTGTGATACCTTGGATTTGTGATGTGAATGATAATTCATTTTGTTTTGTTCCTTATATTACTTTGTAGGAGGAATAGTCAAATGTCGCAAAAGATCGTTGTAATAGGTGCTGTAGCTGCAGGTCCCAAGGCAGCCTGTAGAATAAAAAGGCTCATGCCTGAGGCAGACGTGACCATTATTGATCAGGACGATCTTATTTCTTACGGAGGATGCGGTATTCCTTACTTCGTTTCAGGAGATGTTGCAGATGAAAAGGAGCTTCGTTCCACGAGTTTTCATATGGTAAGGGATGCCCGTTTTTTCCATGATGCAAAGGGTCTAAACGTAATGACTTTAACAAGAGCCGTGTCTATTGATCGTGGGGAAAAGGTTGTAAATGTGGAAAATGTAAAAAGTGGTCAAAAGGATCAGATTCCCTATGATAAGCTCGTTATAGCTACTGGCAGTAGGCCAGCTGTGATTCCAGTTCCTGGTAATGATCTGCAAGGTATTTTTACAATAAGTAGTCTCCACAAGGCCATTGCCATAAAGGACCTTTTGGCTCAGGGTAAGGTGGAGAAGGCTGTTGTTATAGGTGGAGGCGCCATTGGCATAGAGATGGCAGAGGCATTGGCTGATCTGTGGGGTATTGAGACAAAGATTGTGGAGTTTATGCCTCAAGTTTTGCCCAGAATTGTGGATAAGACCATCGCTGCCATGGTAGAGCAGCATTTGAAAGAAAATAATGTAGAGGTGTTCACCAAGGAGTCTGCCCAGAGATTTGAAGGAGACGACAGTGGCTGGGTAAAAAAGGTGGTTACCAATAACAGGGAGCTGGAATGCGATCTAGTTGTTATGGCGACAGGAGTCAGACCTAGAGGAGAGCTGGCTAAGGATGCAGGGCTTGAGATATCTCCCTATGGAGCAATAGTGGTGAATCAAAGAATGCAGACATCTGATCCAAATATCTATGCTGCCGGAGACTGCGTTGAGACATACAACCTTGTTACAGGTAAGAAGGCTTATGCCCCTTTAGGATCGGTAGCCAATCGTCAGGGAAGGGTGGTTGCAGATAATATTGCAGGGATTCCTTCCCGGTTCGATGGAGTGGTCGGAAGTTTCATCATGAAGGTGTTTGATATATGTGTTGGGGCTACTGGCATAAGTACAGAGGTAGCAATAGCGGAAGGCTTTGATGCAGCTTCTGCTATGGTAGTGCAGTCTGACAGGGCACACTTTTTCCCAACCCAAGCCCTTATGTTTAACAATCTTATAGTGAACAGAACAGATAGGCGGGTGCTTGGGCTTCAGGGCTTTGCAAAAATGGGAGACGGATTGCTTGCAAGGTTGAATGCTGCTGCTGGTATGCTGGCTAGAAGGGCTGTAATAGAGGATTTTAGCAATCTTGAGCTTGCCTATGCGCCTCCTTTTTCTACAGCTGTTGATGTGCTTAATGCCGCTGCAAATGTGGCAGATAACTTGGTTTCCGGAAGGCTCAAAATAGTCTCTACAGAGCAATTTGTAGCATGGATGGACGGGAAGGAGAAACATCCAGATTGGATGGTTCTTGACCTTCGTCATCCAAAGGAGGCAGAACCTTGGGTGCAGGCCTATCCTGAAAGATGGTATGCAATGGTATATGATCAGGTGCGAAGAAATTATGAAGATCTCCCAAAAGATAAAACGTTTATCATAATTTGTAATGCAGGGACGCGTTCTTATGAGATACAGGTCTTTTTACGTTCCAAGGGCAGGGATGATACATTGGTGTTGCCTGGAGGTCTTAATGTTATTAGAAGACTTGGCGTAAGCTGGTGGCGGCAGTAAATTCTTTGTGGTAGCTTTTTGTCAAAATAAAACTTAGGAGTACGAATCTTATGAAACATTTTTTATTAAAGAGTTTGACCTGGTTCTCTTTTATTGCAAGCTTGGCTTTTCTTATAGTGTTGCCTGCCAGAGCTGGAGCATCCTGTCCTTCAAAGGTCGCATTGGAAAAGGCGATTCAGAAAACCTTCAGACAACGTCTAGATGTAGTTGATGTCAAACCTGCTGGTTCGTCTGGCTTGTGCCAGGTCCAAATCAAATTTAGGAGTCAGAACAGGATCATCTACTCTGATCCGAGGGGTGAATATCTTATAGCAGGCCAGCTTTTTAGTACAAAGGACGGTAAAAATCTTACCCGTGAGGCCATGACAGAGATCAACCGTTTAACCAAGGATGAAATAAAAAAGTTGGACAAGCTAACGGCCTTTGTTGTGGGAGAAAAAGGTCCAGTAATATATTTTGTTACAGATCCTCATTGCCCCTACTGCAAAAAGGCCGAACAGATAATAGAGCCCATGGCCAAGGAAGGCAGGCTAACTGTGAAATATGTGCTTTTCCCTCTAAAGTTTCATAAGGGGGCCAAAGAAGAGTGTATTTCTATTATCTGTGATAAAAAAGGTATAGAAGGCTTTAAAAACAGGTACCGTTCTGACAATCAATGCGAAAAAGGGAAAAAGCAGATAGACGAGGCAGTTAACTTTCTTATGAGTAAAGGAATTACCGGAACCCCTACCTATATATTTCCTGATGGAAGATATCATTCAGGGGTTATGAATAAAAAGGCCATTGAGGAAAAATTATCCAAATTAAATTAGGGAGAAGGACCATGGCTGACATTAAACAGATGTATAAGAAGATTTTGGGTGATCACTTTCCAATGGAGATGAAGATTTCATTTGGTGACCAGGAGCTTGTATATAAAAAAAGGACCTGGAAAATTCCAAACCCTTCTACAGGGGAAGTTGAGGAAAGGGGTCTGCGTTATGGTGAAAATCCTGACCAAGAAGCTGCCCTTTATGAACTCGTAAACGGTAACTTGGTGTTGGGGGATTGCGCCTTTATTACTCCAGGGAATGGACTTGTAAGTGCCATAACCGAGGAGGATATGATTCAGGCAGGAAAGCATCCTGGCAAGATCAATCTGACAGATGTGGATAATTCCTTAAATATATTAAAATTCCTTATGAAGACCCCTGCTTGCGTGATTGTTAAGCACAACAACCCTTGTGGTGTAGCTAAGGCTGATTCCATTTCTGATGCTTTTATCAAGGCGCTTCGGGCAGACCGTGTGGCAGCCTTTGGAGGATGTGTGGCACTAAACAGGCCTATGGATAAGGAGACTGCCGAGGCAATAAGTCAACAGTATGTTGAGGTAGTAGTTGCTCCGGAATATGAGGCTGGTACAGTTGATATCCTATCCAAAAGAAAGAACCTCAGAATTATAAAAATTAAAAGGATAGAGAGGTTAGAGTCATACTGGGATCTTCGTTTTGCTGATTTTAAGAGCCTCATAGATGGCGGAATCATTGTTCAGCAGTCCCCGGTTAATAAGATTCGTTCAAAGGACGATCTTAAGCCTGCTGAATGTGAATATCAGGGCAAGCTTTATAAAATTAAGAGGTTGCCAACTGATCAGGAATATGAGGATATAATCTTTGGTTGGGCAGTAGAACAAGGTATTACGTCCAATTCTGTCATCTATGTAAAAAATGGTGTTACTGTCGGAATAGGTACAGGTGAACAGGATAGGGTAGGAGTGGCTGAGATTGCAGTTTACAAGGCCTATACCAAATATGCAGATATTTTGTGTTGGGACAAATATAAGATTCCTTATAAGCAGTTAGAGCTGGAAGTTGAAAAGGGGCAGAGAGATAGGGCTCAAAAAGACGAAATAGATGAACAGGTCAAGATAGACAAAGGCAATATCCCAGGCTCTACAATGGTCTCTGATGCCTTTTTCCCATTTCGTGATGGAGTAGATGTTGGTATAAGGCAGGGTGTGACAGCTATAGTGCAACCTGGTGGTTCATTGAGAGATTGGGAAGCTATTGAGGCGTGTAACGAGGCTGATCCTCCTGTAACTATGGTGTTTACAGGTCAACGTGCCTTTAAGCATTAATCTTTAAGTGGAATGTGATTGCACCATGCAGATTCTAGGGAATTTGAGGTGCAAGTTATGAAATGGGAAAAGAAAATGATTGAAGAGATAAAGTTAGATAATGGGCTTAGGGTCGAATTCTATGACTATTCCCGAAAAGTTGCAGGTGACAGATGGCTTATTGGCCTTTTAGTCAAGGTTCCTATGAGGGTTGATCGTGGTGACTTTAATGCCTTTGATAATGCCGATGAGCTTTATGAAAAGTTTCTTGAGCAAAACGGCCCAGAGGTCTCTTTTCAGCTTCAAAAAGAGAGGAATTTTATAGATGAGCGGGAAAAGGCAGAGGTGTTCAGCTCATTGCTGTCCAATCTAAAGAGGCATGCCCTTAGCTATATGGGGCATAAAGCCTTTTCAGCAAATTTCAAGCGTAAGAAGATACAGGAGTTTCAGGAAAGGCTTTCGTGGTGGCAGTAGAAACGCTAAGAAGCCTTGATGATGCCAGGGTTGCAGAGATTCTTTTCAGGGAGGCAAGCCTTAAAGAGGCTAAGCCTCCCTGTTCGGTATTGGAGTTTACAGATGAGACTGGGGACCGTCTTTGTGCTCGCCTCTACGAAGCCTCTCCACAAGCCCCCCACGTGCTTTATTTTCCGTCGGAATTTGATACTGATGAGACCCTGCACCTAATTGGGAGCGGTTTTCAGGCTATTGATTTTTCTTTGATCGCCTTTGAATATAGAGGCATAGGTGGCAGCCAGGGAAGTTTTTCATTTGAAGGCGCCTTTCAAGATTCCAGGCATTTTTTTCAGGCGGTTGAGATGTGGAAGAAGCGTCAAGGCAGGGAAGGCCATTTAGTGGTAATGGGACGTTCATTTGGAAGTGCTGTGGCTTTGGATTTGGCCCTTAAGAGGCAAGAGGATGTACTGTGTCTTATAATCGAAAGCGGTTTCGATTCTGGCAGGCTTTTTCTTGAGCGTTCAGGGGTAGATGCATCTTTGATCCCGGAGGGAGAGATATTTGGGAATCGTAGCAAGATGGCTCTATTTAAAAAGCCTGTCCTTTTCATTCACAGTCCAAGGGACGTTATTCAAAGCCTTCCAGAAGTGGAATGGCTTGTTGCAGAGAGCCGTTCGAAGGCTACCCAGTTCCAGATTGCACCGAGTGGAACCAGGCAAGAGTTAGCGAATCAGGTAGGGGAGCTTTACCTCGAAGTTGTTCAGCAGTGGGTGAATCTCAGAAGGGGTGTCAGGCCTCCAAGAAAAAGGAGGCCCATCTTTTCATAATTACTGCCAAATTCCATCTATAGGTCCGTTGCATTTAGGGCATTTGCCATTTTTTAGCCTGTTTTCTACAATACTGAAACCATACCTTGCTATCACTAACTCACCACAAGAGGGGCAATAGGTATTTTCTCCCCCCTCTCCAGGTACATTTCCTTCGTATACATATTTAAGCCCTTCTTCCAGACCTATCTCTCTGGCCTTTCTTAGCGTTTTTACAGGAGTTGGGGGTCTGTCTAGCATCTTGTAGGTTGGGTGAAAGGCTGTTACATGCCAGGGAATAGTCTCAGATACCCCTTTTATAAATTTTGCTATTTCTTTAAGTTCTGCCTCCGAGTCATTCCAGCCGGGTATTATCAAGGTGGTTACCTCCACCCATATCCCGAGTTCATACATGAGCTTTATTGAGTCAAGAACAGGTTGAAGCCGTGCTTTGCAGACCTCCTTGTAAAATTTGTCGGAAAATGCCTTAAGGTCGATATTTATTGCATCTAAGAAACTTACAGAATTACGGCATGTCTCTGGAGTCATGTATCCGTTGCTGACGAACACGTTTTTTATGTTTTTAGATCTGGCCAATATTCCGGTATCGTATGCAAATTCGTAAAATATAGTTGGTTCAACATAGGTGTAGCTTATACTTTTGGCCCCATTTAATATGGTGTCATATACTATCTCGTTCGGAGTTGTTTCCTGTCCTATTATGGCCCCATTATTTATACGCGGATATTGGCTTATCTGCCAATTTTGGCAATGGAGACATTGAAAGTTGCATCCTACTGTAGAAATAGAATAGGAACGCGAACCTGGTAAGAAATGGAAAAGGGGTTTTTTCTCTATAGGATCTATATTTTGGGATACCAGTTTTCCGTATACAAGACTTTTAAGTGAGCCTTCTTTATTTTCTCTTACTTGGCAGATTCCCCGCTTGCCCTTTTTGATCTTGCATCTGTGGGAGCAGAGGTTACACTTTGTTGATCCGTCTTCTTTTTTTTCATACAAATACGCCTCTTTCATGCCCAGCTCCTCCTTTTCCTTTTTTCTTTTGAATATAAGCACTTCCAGGGCTTTGTCTAAAAGTTTTGGTATAAGACCAGAGATAACCGTTTTGATATTTTGCAGGATGTCCCTAAAAAACTGCTCTCTTATCCGATAGTTAGGTTGCCCTTAACATACTAGGCAATATGTCCAATATATCTGTGGTTGTTTTCTTCCCTGCGTATTGTTTTTGAATCAAGCTACTTATTTTTATAGCTGTCCTTTACTTTTTCTTTTGATCTTCCGATATAGAAAACAGTTCGATCTTTTTTAGGTTACATACATAACTTATTTTTAGGAGAGCCTTTTATGCAAGAAGTGTTTGTTAGCAGGGCATCCATTGCAGTAAGTAATGAACCCTCAACTACAATAACGGCTAGGAGTCTTGGTGCAACTTTGGCAGTAGTGGCTACAGATCCTGGTGCTGGTGTGGCTGGTATCGCTCACTGTATCTTGCCTGTGGCCTCTGGGCGGTCGTCCAAGTTGCCAGAGGTCCTTGAACAGATGAGGAATCTGTTTAAGCATATGATCCAAAAGGGCGCATCTGCAAGGAATATGAAGATCATGCTTTTTGGGGCCGCCACGTTTTTACACGAGCCAAAAGAACTTGCCTTGGGGCCACGGCTTTACAGAAGGGCTGTTCAAGCCTTGAAAAAAAACGGTCTAGCCCTAGGAGGTGAACACGTTGGGGGTCCCTTAAATCGTTCTGTATCTATTGAAGTGGGTTCTTCCAAGGCGCGTGTAACTCTTGCAGATAAAAAGGAGATCCATATATGAATACGGCCCTTTGTCCTGACTTTACCCTTGAGGCTGTTTATGAATCTATGGTTGCCTTGCCTGTCTTCCCCAAAATTGTCCATAGGGCTATGAGTGTCTTGGATGACCCTCAAAAAAATATTTCTGATGTTGCCAACATTATAAAGTTCGATCATGGCTTGGTGGCTAACATTTTGAAGCTTACTAACTCGGCGATGTTTGGCCTTAGTCAACAGGTATCTGATCTGGAGACAGCCCTTGCGCTTCTTGGTCAGAATCGCATCAGAGAGGTCTTAATTGCAAGTGCAGCTATGCCTTATTTGTCAAGGGACTTGCATGGCTACGAAATGTCTCCTCAGGACCTGTGTTACCATTCTGTAGGCTGTGCAATGATATCGGAAGTTGTGAGTCAAAGGCTGGACTTCCCGCATTCGTCAGAGTTATTTACTGCAGCGATTTTACATGATATAGGAAAGATAGTTCTTGATATCTATGTTGGTCCCCGCCTAATAGAGGTGCTAGATCGTTCACGTAGGCAGGAAAGCGATTTTTCAACTGCCGAGTGGGAGGTTATAGGCACTGATCATGCAGTGGCAGGATCATCTATCTTGCAACATTGGGAGTTCCCAAGGGATATATGCCGGGCGGTCCGTGCCCATCATGATCCAGATCTTTATATACAAAACAGGCTTTCGGCTATGTTGGCATTTTGCAATATCATTACAGTGCAGCTTGGTATAGGTGTGGGAACGGACAACTTTAGGTATAGGCTTTCTGACCAGCTTCTATATGTTTTGGATTGTAGCGAAAGGGATTATTACAGTTGTCTAGAAGAGGCTATAAGGGTTCTTGATGATGCAAAGGATGTGATTCGTTTAATATTTGGCTAGAGAGTGAAGAAGGACTATTGGTCATAGATTTTTTAAAGGACATGGACTGCACTTAGGTCTTTTTCTTTTACACATTTCCTTTCCAAGCCGAACAAAAAGGGCATGATATTCATTAAAGAGGCAGGTGTCCACAGGTAGATTTTCCATAAATAAATTTTGGATAAGCTCGTATTGGGCGTTCTCCAAGTCAATTATATTGTGTCTTGCCAGGATCCTTGCAGTATAGGCATCTACTACAAATACAGGTTTATCAAGGGCATACAGCAGAATGCTGTCTGCTGTTTCTGGTCCGATACCATGGACACTTAAGAGCATTTGTCTCGCCGTGACAATATCAGAATGTCTCATTTTCTCCATGTTGCCTTGGAATTCTTTTTCCATGAATTCTACAAAGCTTTTAATCCTATTGGCTTTGATGTTGAAGTAGCCAGCTGGTCTTATTAATTGGGCCAATTGGCTATGAGGGATTTCAAGAATAGCTTTGTGGGTAAGGAGGCCATGATTTTTAAGGTTAATAATGGCCTTTTCGACATTTTGCCAGTTGGTGTTTTGGGTAAGAATTGCACCAATTGCTATCTCAAAGGGGCTCTGTCCTGGCCACCAGTATTGAGGGCCAAAGTAATTGTAGAGATTCCAGAAAAGATCTATTAGTCTTTCTGAAACCGCACTGCCGGTCCATTTAGATGTGAGGGCCTTTAAGTATTTTTTGTTACAGGGTTGTTGCTGCCTCAATTAATTTTTCCGTATCCTTCAGGTCTTGTTGAAGGCTTTTGGTCAAGAGCTTATTAAGGTTCAAGCCTTTGTCAAGCCCTACTGCTTCCAATATGTCAGGATGGATCTGCATGGTGCAAGGACTGTCATCCCAATATCCGGCGACATTTGCAAGCATATCGCTAAGGGCTACCAAGACTGCAGGGAGACGGGCATGTGCAGGAATATCTGCCCAGTTTGCAAATGAAGGATGGTGATGATAAGAGATGGTAGTGCACAGGATCTCTGGCAGTTTCCAGTATGTAGTTAAGAGATAGGCCATTCGGCAATGGTCTATGCCATAGAACTGGTCTTCTTTAACAACAGATACCTGCTGGCAGGGCTCTGAGGATTCTGCCTCTTGCTTTCCAGAGCTGAGGCCCCTTAATAGGAATTTTCCCACGTCGTGTAGAAGGGAGCAGGTTATGACAGTAGGACCTATATCGTTTGTTATGTTGCCAGCATGAAAAAGCACATGTTTGGCACAGGTTGCAGTAGCTGCTGCATGACGCCATAAGGATTTGATTTGAGATGGAGGAATCTCTGCAAGCGAACCAAGGGCGGATTGGGCAAGAAGCTGGTTGACAAGTATCCAAAGCTCATTAAATCCTAATATGATTACAGCATGTTGTAGGGAGGTAATTTTTTGGGTACAGAAAGCAGCAGAGTTTACCACCCTGAGGACCTTTGAGGAAAGCACAGGATCAGTAGAAACAAGTTGAACGATTTTTTTTATACTGGTTTCAGGATCTCGTAACAGGTGTGAAAGCTCCATTATAGCGCTAGGGAGTTCTGGGCTCTGACGGATAATATCTATTAAGGCGGCATCTTCATCGGTGATAGGGCGTTCCGGACTTGGTCTGGATGATTCCAAATAGTCGACAACCTTTGTAAGGTCGCTACCGTCGTCTTGGATGATATCCAGATGGTAAGCCTTCCTGGACGGAAAGGTTTCTTCTTCATGTTTGATAGGGCCGTATCCATCCTCTCTGGATTTCTGCTCCTCTTTTTTATCTACAGCCTTAAAGAGGAAAAAGACAAATATTATAAAGGCGATAGAGGCCAAAAAGGTAACGATTAAGGCAAGGACCAACAGTCACTCCTTTTCCAATCAATCCTCTCGTATAAAGAAAAAATATATCCAAGTTCCAAGCACCATTACGCAAGTTGTTCCAAAAGATGCTATGTCATGAAGTTTGAGTTCCCCGTTCTTGGGCAATTGATGCACGCAGGCGTACCAGAAAACCAGGCAACCAAGCAAAAATACTAACGTCTTCCGAAACTTTAAAAAGAATAGGATAAGACAAATAATCAGCATTGGAATGAGATAGTGTGGATCAGCCAGAACTTCTACCGGGTCTGTTCCAGATAGCTGTTTGATAATGTTTTCGCTTTTTATTGCCTCGATCAGTTGATCCCACTGGATATCAAAGATCCTAAAGCTCATAACATCCTCCTTTCTCACTTATCGGATGTAACGGAAAAGGTCTAAAGGGTGCATTAGCATTTTCCTTTGGAAATGTGTGTTTCAGGCTGAAAGCTTTGGAATACAGTGGTACAATTGGGATATGCCTTATGGACAGGTCCTCGAATTAATGGTGGCATTGATACTTATTGAAAGCGCTCCAGAGCCGGCGTCGTTTTCTGCAGGATTTGGCTTCACCCTTTTGGCTTTCTTTTTTACAGCCATTATTTGGCTTGCATTTTGTTGTTGGAACAGCCGCCGTTACGCAAATGGGAAAAGGGCCTTGAGGCCCGAAGTATTAGAGTGGCTAGCATTGATCCCTTTGATAATAAACTTTTATTTTTTTGGTCTTAATGCACTGTTTTTATCTTTTTCAGATTTACTTCCTTCTATCAGCCAGATAATGGGATTGGCTGTCTTTTTGTTTTACCTGTCCCTTTCCTGGGCCTGTCAGCAAAGGAGTCTAGGAGATTCAGGAGTTAAGTTTTCACCAGGCATTTGGATTTTCAGACGACTAAATCTCATCTTGCCCATAGTCTTGCCCTATGTGTTTTTGACTGTAATTGCAGATCTTCTAAGCCGTTTTCCTATAGCATGGATACGTTCCCTGTTCTCCGGGCCATACGGTTCCTTCTGGCTATTATCTCTGCTTTTGCTTTTTTTCTTTTTCTTTCTCCCAGGTCTTGTAAGGCGTCTTTGGAGATGTAGGCCGCTCCATGATTCTTACCTAAGAGATGTTATTGAAAAGGGACTTGAAAGACAGGGTATAAAATTTTCCGATATCTTGATTTGGCCTGCAGGGGAGGCCATGGCGTGTACTGCAGCAGTGATAGGGATTGTTCCGGGTTTTAGATACGTGCTTCTTACTCCATGTCTTATTCAATATCTTACCCCATCAGAAATAGAGGCGGTGATAGCTCATGAAGCCGAACATGTTAGGCGCAAACATATACTATGGTATCTTTTTTTCTTGGTAGCTTATTCTCTAGTCCTTTTCAGGCTTTCCGATCCTTTGTTGAGTTTGTTAATGTCTCGTCCATACACGGTACAGTTGCTCATGAAGCTTGACAGCTATCCCGCCTCTGTAACAGCTTTGGCTGCAGCAATACCTATAGGACTTATTACCCTGTTGTATTTTCGCTTTGTTTTAGGATTTTTTATGAGAAATTTTGAGAGACAGGCTGACATGGCCGTTTTTAGAGTGCAGGGTCAACCTTTTGATCTTATAAGCGCTCTTAAAAAGGTGGCGTTGCTGTCGGGCATTGATCCGGCCAGGCCCAATTGGCACCATTTTAGTATTGAAGAGCGGATCGAATTTCTTGAAGCTGCCTTTAAGGATAAAAATATCTTGTTACAACACGATAAAAGACTTTTTGTTACACGAGGGATATTTTTGTCTATCTTTCTCATGCTTGTGTTTTTGCCTAACGTGTTGCCAACCAAATCATGGCAAAAGGAGGCAAAGATTAATGCCGCCCTGTTTTTGTATGAGCAATTTATTAAACATAAGAAGAAAGATCCCATGTGGCTTGTCCAAGCTGGGGGCCTTTTTTTTGAAAATAAGATGTACCACCAGGCTGAAGAGGCATATAAGGCAGCTCTGAAAATCGATCCAGAAAATGTCGATGCCTTAAATAATCTTGCTTGGCTGTATATAAAGGCAGAAGACAAAAAGTTCTATCATCCGAGACAGGCACTTTTGCTTGCCATGGCCGCTGCCAGGGAAAGACCTGCAAGCTATATATTGGATACTTTGGCAGAATCTTTCTGGGCCAACGGTTATGTAAAAAGGGCAGTAGAAACAGAGCGATTAGCCCTACAAAAAGCCCAAGCTAATAAAAAATATTATAAAAAACAGTTAAACAAATTTCTGAAGACTATGAAAAAAGGTTCTGCTGCTAATAACCTATATTAATATTGTTATCATTGGTGCTGGTGTTTTGGTTTTCCAAGACCGAGTTTACAGCAGCAAATAGCTCTTTCATTTTGAAAGGCTTTCTCAAGTATGGCAGGTTATACTTTTTTAAAAAATTTATTGTTTCTATGTCAGAGACTATACCGGTAGTGAAGACAACCTTTTTTTTGTATTCTGGAAATTCTTCCAATATCTTTTCATACAGTTCCATTCCGTTCATTTCCGGCATCTTAAGATCCGTTATTATGATATCTACCTTCTGCCTCCTTAATTTTTCAAGGGCTTCCTTTCCATTGGAAGCCTTCATAGCATAGAATTTTTGGGAAAAGACCTCTATCAAAAGCTCTGAAATTTCGTATTCGTCATCCACCACCAAAATCCATGGCCTCTTTGTGAGATCTAATTTTATAACGTTATTGTCTTCAGTTATAATTTCTAGGGCAGATTTGGAAGCGTAAGCTGGAAGTTTGATGGTAAATTCTGTTTTGCCAGGCCTTGAGCTGACATTTATATCCCCTCCATGTTCCTTTATTATTCCATGACATATACTGAGTCCAAGACCTGTCCCGTCTTTTTGTGCTTTAGTGCTGAAGAATGGATCAAAGATCTTTTTTATGATGTCATCGGCTATGCCAGGCCCATCATCTATCACCCTTACTATAACATGATTCCCTTTTGCTTCTGATAAAATGGTTATCTTGCCACCTGTAGGGGCCAGCGCTTCTAGCCCATTTTTTATGACATTGGTTAAGACCTGCTCAATTTGGTGCGAGTCTGCCATAACCGCAGGGATGGATGGATCTAGTTTCTTTTCAATCTCTATCCTCGTGCCACCACTTATACATGTAGCTACCAAATTGCAGGAGTTCTCAATTATGTCATTAATGTTACATTCAATCTTTGTTGGTTTTTCACGTCTAGAAAACAAGAGAAGGGAGTTGACGATCCTCTTTGCTCCTTCGGATGCCGAACGGATGCCCTCTATAGCCTTTTCAAGCTGCTCCCTATTCATGTCTGCAGACAAAATTTCTGTATAGCCAAGAATAGGTGTAAGCTTGTTATTAAGTTCGTGTGCAACCGATGCCATCATTTCTCCCATGGTTGCAAGCCTTTCCGCTCTTACTAGCCGGTTCCAAAGGATGTCTCGTTCGGTTATTTCTCTGCATATAAAAATGACCCCGTTTTCAATATGTTCACCCAGGGTATTGGCAAGCCTTAGCTCAACAGGCACTGTATTGCCTTTACAGTCCCTGAATACGATCTCCTCCATAAAAAAGGCTCCAGGGCATCTGTTAAGTAGCTCTATCTTTTCTTGAAGCTGTTCCTGGAAGCCAAAATCAACAAAATCTAAAATGGGTCTCTTGATTAGTTCTTTTAATGGACAGTTCAGGATGGCAGCCATTTTGGGATTTGCATAATGAATCAGCCCATTTTTGACTATGAGATAACCTTCGTTCATGTCTTCTATGAGGGCCCTGTACCTTTCTTTTGCAAGGGCTATCTCATCCATCATGGAGATATGTTCTAGCGCCCTTTGGAGGGAATGATAAAGGAGATCAAATTCAAAGGGTTTCATTACATAATCGAAGGCCCCATTTCTAAGGGCATCAACTGCATTGTCCAGGGAGGCGTGACCGGTCATGACTATAACCCTGGTTTTGGGGCAGTATTCCCGGCAATATCGCATTATGTCTGATCCGGTACCATCCTCTAAGTAGTAATCAGTAACTACGATATCAAAAAACTTTTCAGAAAGTTTTTTCAGGCCCTTCTCTACGCTCTCGCACACAGTGGCGCGAAAGCCAGAATGGTCTAGAAGGAGTTTGAGGGTATCCCTCATCTCCTTTTCGTCATCAATGACCAGGACAGTCCCAGAAATCATAGGTTCCCTCCCGTGTTTAGTCAGTACGACTTGCTGCTGGGATCCTGATTATGAAAAAAGCTCCGAATCCGTCTTTGTCAGCTAGGACTATGTCTCCTCCGCATGCCTTTAGAAGTCCATAGCAAACAGAAAGCCCCAAGCCAGAGTTTTTATCTCCCTTGGTAGTAACAAATGGTGAAAATATCCGTTCTTTAAGATCTTGAGGTATACCTGGACCTGTATCACCAAATTCCAAAATGACGCTATCTTTGTCTCTGTAGACCTTAATATAGATTTCACCTTTTTCTTTAATGGCTTCTTCTGCATTTTTAAAGAGGTTTATCAGTATCTGTTTAAGTTCGTCTTCTGAGATAGCAACTAAGGGTAAATCCTCTTCTATTTCCATCTTAATGGTTATCTGTTTTTCAGACAGTCCAGGCCTTACAAGTGGCTCCAGCTCTGAAAAGACCTGGCTAATCCGGGTACAAGGCTTCTGGCCAGAGCCGGCAGAATTGTCTCTCGGTCTAGAAAAGTCACTAAGTTTTCGTATTATTCTGGTAACCCTGTCTATTTCTGAACCTATGGCATCTATGGTTTTATCTTCGATTTTGCCAGTCTCTTTCTGTATCTTGAGTATCTTTAATAGATTTTTAATTATCCCAAGAGGATTGTTGACTTCGTGAACTACTTTCCTGGCAATTTCGCTGGCAGCCCCCATTCTTTCTGATTGAATAAGTCTTTCTTGGGCCTTTTTAAGCTCTTGGGTCTTTTTTACCAGTTCCTTTTCTAACCATAGTGTTCTTTGTTTTCTCTCTGCTTCTAAGGCCACAGAGTCTGTGACGTCTCTAAGGAAAAAGAGCAGTTTTGGGCTTCCGCCCAAAGGAAGCGTTGTAAGCTGGATTTCCACCCAGCTAGGGTTGCTATTAGGTTTGGGGATCTTTTTCCTGCCTAGACCTTTTACGGTGCCATTACTTGGCAATTCCTCCATAATAGCAGACAATGACACGTCTAGGAGATTGCATATATTTCCTTCTTTTAATAGTTGGGAATCAAGCCCCAAAAGGTCCTTAGAATGCTTGTTAACAAATAATATTTGTCCATTGTGATCTGTTATAATGATCCCAACGGGAAACCTTTTTACCAGAAGTTCATTGAGTAGATGTTCCTTTTCCCATAGTTGCTTGTACGATATCCCCCTGAGTACGTGAGCAAGCTCCCGGGCAAGTATGTTTATTATATCTAGACCTTGTTGTATGGATTTCC
>Ga0256914_1000420_pt1 | contig 41968 bp, 47 predicted proteins | sample HulkmetaG_FD_191571 | JGI IMG/M metagenome (GOLD analysis project Ga0256914, IMG submission 191571) | Hydrothermal chimney microbial communities from Main Endeavour vent field at the Juan de Fuca Ridge, Pacific Ocean - Hulk | ecosystem: Environmental > Aquatic > Marine > Hydrothermal vents ... | reverse complement strand
AAAGTTCACGTAAAAAAGAAAAATATACCCTTAGGTGACGATGTTGATCTTATGGTTATAGCAAGGGGAACACCTGGATTTTCAGGAGCTGATCTTGCAAATGTTGTTAATGAAGCAGCATTGCTTGCCGCAAGAAGAAGAAGGGAAAAGGTCGGTATGAAAGAGTTTGAAGATGCTATGGATAGAATAATGATGGGTCTTGAAAGAAAAGGAATGGCAATAACGCCAGATGAGAAAGAGAAAATAGCATACCATGAGGTCGGACATGCAATAGTAGGAATGATGTTTAAAGAGTCAGATCCTTTACATAAAGTATCTATAATACCAAGAGGAATGGCGCTCGGCGTTACAGTTAACCTTCCTGAAGAAGACAGACATCTATACTCAAAAAAAGATTTAATGGCAAGACTTCACCAGCTTTTCGGTGGAAGAGCTGCGGAAGAAGTATTTTACGGAAAAGATGGGATAACAACAGGGGCTGAGAACGATCTAATGAGAGCAACGGAGCTTGCATACAGGATAGTAGCATCATGGGGAATGACGGATGAACTTGGACCTATACATGTTTCAACGACAAAAAACAATCCATTTACCCCTTCACAGGGACCGGAAATAAGCGAGGAAACTGCAAGAAAAATAGACGAACAGGTAAGCAAACTATTGAGAGAGTCTTATGAAAGGGCAAAACAGATTATTGAAAACTACAAGGATGCTGTCACAGCTGTTGTTGAACTTCTTATTGATAAAGAGACAATAACCTGTGAGGAGATGCTTTCTATACTTGAGAAATATGGAGTGCCTGTTGTAAATAGATGTAGAAAATCCGTAGTTGAGGTGATTTCTGATTCTTCAGCTCCTGAAGTTCCTGCAGGACAGGTGGATTAGAATGATAGATACCCATGCACATCTTGATATGTTAGATTCAGAAGAAGATATTTTAGAAAGCGTTGAGAAGTTAGACTGTATAATTACTATAGGCTGTGATAGGGAGGAGATATACAGAGCTGTTGATTTAGCGAACAGATTTGATAATGTCTATGCTTCTGTGGGCTTTCATCCCTATGATATAAAAGATATCACTGAAAACGATTTAGAAAAACTCAAGCAACTGGCTGAAAAAAATAAAAAAGTTGTAGCTATAGGAGAAACTGGTTTAGATTTTTATAGAAATATTACGCCAAAAAACGACCAGATATATTTCTTTGAGAAACATATACAGCTTTCAAAAGAACTTGAACTTCCTTTAGTAATACATTCAAGATCTGCGGAAAGAGAAACCATAAAAATTTTAGAAAAATACTATCCATACCCGGCGTCCGGTGTAATGCACTGTTTTGGCGGAAGTATTGATATGATGAAAGTGTGCGTAGATATGGGTTTTTACATATCTTTTGCAGGAAATGTGACATATCCAAAAGCTGACAACTTAAGAAAAGTTCTGATCAGTACGCCAACTGACAGACTATTACTTGAAACAGATAGCCCCTTTTTGTCTCCACAGAAAAAGAGAGGAAAGCCAAATAAACCAACCCACATATATTATACACTTGAATTTGTTTCTACCCTGCTTGAAATTACAGCACAACAGCTTGAGGATATAACCGATATGAACGCAAAAAAATTATTTAAAATAAGAGAATATCAGAATATAACTACTGATAAAATATTAGAATAAATTATAAGAAATAACGGGAGAAGATGATAATAGGCAGTATCGTTTTTGATATTTATATACCTTACGCAGGCTCGCTAAAAGAAAAAAGAATGGTAGTTAGATCCGTTAAGGAAAAGCTAAAGTCAAAATTTAATGTGTCAGTTTCAGAAATAGGAGATCTTGATAAATGGCAGTACGCACAGGTTGCCGTTGTTACAGTTGCTCCCGATAAAAAGCAGGTGGAAAAGGTAATACAGAATATTATAAATTTTGTGGAAAACAACTATCCCGACATACATATAAATGTTTACAAGGAGCTGATATGAAAAGATCCCACAGAATGGAAAAAGTAAATAACGAGCTTAAGAGAGCCTTGAGTGAGATATTCTTAACAGAAATTCCTGTTCAACAGGACAATATTGTTACAGTTTTAAAAGTTGAAGCAACATCTGATCTAAATGAGGCTAAGGTTTATGTATCAGCCTTAAAAAATGGTAATGATGTTGTTGAACAACTTAATCAGAAAAGTGGTTATATACGACATCTTGTTGGGAATAAAATTAAAATAAGAAAAGTCCCAAAATTTAGGTTCATTCTTGCAGAAGATCTACCTATAATTGTTTAGAGGAGGGCTGTTTTGAAAAAAAAGGTAGCTGTTGGTATTATTTTAGTTCTTTTAATAATCTATCTGATATCATTCTTTTCATACAGAACTACTCCTAAGATAGCTATTATTGAGATACATGGAGTTATATCAGACTTCTATACACATATCCAGAATATAGAGTCAGCAGAATCTGACGATTCTATAAAAGCTGTTGTTCTTTCTGTTGACAGTCCAGGAGGAACTGTAGGAGCCGCACAGGAGATATACAGAGCATTAGAAAAATTAAGGGCAAAAAAACCTGTTGTTGTTTCAATGGGAAATGTTGCTGCCTCTGGAGGATATTATATAAGTGCACCAGGATCTGTTATATATGCAAACCCTGGAACAATAACTGGAAGTATAGGTGTTATCATACAGCATATGGATCTTTCGAGAATTCTTGATAAGTTAGGTATTAAAGTTGAGAATATAAAAAGCGGTAAGTATAAAGATATACTATATCCAAATAAAAGTCTCTCTCCAGAACAGAAACGACTTATAGAAGACACAATAAAAGACGTATATGATCAATTTCTTGACGCTATTGTTAGATACAGACCTATAACGAAGGAACAGCTCAGACCCTATGCCGATGGAAGAATATTCAGTGGAAGACAGGCACAAAAGATAAAGTTGGTTGACAAACTTGGAAATATTCAGGATGCTGTTAACGAGGCAAGAAAACTGGCAGGTCTGGAGGATAGACATGTTATTATTGTGAAGTTAGGAAAAAGAAAAAATATTCTTGAAAAATTACTAAACTCCGAAATGGAAAGTATAATAACTAAATCAGGGATTTATTATATGCTTTCATTCTGATAATAATCATAACTGTTAGACCCACAGTTGTATAAAATTATAAAAACATCAATCGGAGGTTTTAAGATGCAGTCAACAGTTAATTTCACAGTAACCGAAACAGCCGCTAATGAAATTAAAAAGATAGCTGACGAACAGGGAATAGAGAATCCTATTCTGAGAGTAAGAGTTGTGCCGGGTGGATGCTCAGGATTTCAGTATGCTATGGGATTTGATGAAGAGATAACTGAAAATGATAAGATCGTTCAGCTTGAAAATGGCGTAAAAATAGCTATTGATGAGTTCAGTGCTCCATACATTGGAGGAGCTGTTTTAGACTACGTCCAGGATTTTATGGGCGGAGGTTTTACTATAAAGAATCCAAACGCAGCAAACTCCTGCGGTTGTGGCAGTTCATTTTCCTGTTAAATATAAAAAGGGGTTTTCCCCTTTTTATACTTTTTTTTCGCTCTCACACTCATCGTAAACAGGACAGCTTGCACATTTACCTTTCTGGATATCCTTTTTAAACTTTTTATAAAGGTAAAATATAGAACCTCCAACAATTAAAGAAATTATAACAATATCTGCTAAGCTCATAATATCACCAGTTTTTTAATCTTAAACTAATACCTTATCTCATTTTTGTGTATAACAAAAATCAGTTTTGGTCAGATTTCTTGATAAAATAATATAAAAGAACGGAGGAAAGCAATGTATCTTTGGATAAAAGCTTTGCATATTATGTCTGTTATATCATGGTTTGCAGTACTGTTCTACCTTCCAAGACTTTTTGTCTATCACGCTGAAAACAGAGATAAAAAAGAGTTTGTATCTGTTGTTAAGATAATGGAGTACAAACTGCATAAATATATAGGTATCCCAGCTTTTTGGGGAACAGTTATAACTGGAATCTTACTTATTATATTAAATCCTCATGTATTTAAATCAGGAGGCTGGCTCCATGCCAAACTAATTTTCGTTTCCTTTCTGATACTCTATTATATTTATACAGCCTTTTTAAGAAAAAAGCTTGAAGCTGACCAGTGTGAAAAATCAGGAAAATTCTTCAGAATGTATAACGAAATTCCTACAATACTGATGATTATAATAGTATCCCTTGCAGTTGTAAAACCGTTTTAAAGGAAAGATATGTTAGAAAAACTTTATTTAAGAAGAAAGTTAGAACAGTTCTTGATGGAGGATATCGGTCACTCTGACATAACTACGGAAGGACTCGGTGTAGATAAAAATGTAAGTGCTTCTATAATCGCAAAAGAAGAAGGAATAATAGCTGGTACTGAATTTGCAAAAGAGGTATTTAAGATTTTAGACGAAAAAATAAAATTTCCATTTTGTATAAAAGACGGAACATATGTGAACAGGGGAGATGAGATACTTAATCTGGAAGGTTCGGCCTGTTCTATCCTTAAAGGTGAAAGGGTTGCTTTAAATATACTTCAAAGACTTTCCGGTATAGCAACAACAACATCCAGATTTGTTGAAAAGATAAAAGGACTTAAAACAAAGATACTTGATACAAGAAAAACAACACCAGGATTTAGAGCTTTTGAAAAATATGCTGTTACCGTTGGCGGAGGATTAAATCACAGGTTCGCTTTATATGATATGGTCATGATAAAAGACAACCATATAGCAGTTTCAGGAGGCATAAAAGAAGCTGTTGAAAGGATTAAAAGAAATGTATCTCCTATGGTAAAAATTGAAGTAGAAGTGTCAGATCTTGATCAGCTCATAGAAGCAGTTTCTCTAAATGTAGATATTATTATGCTTGATAATATGAGTTTAGATATGCTCAAGGAAGCCGTACACATTGTAAACGGAAGAGTTCTACTGGAAGCATCAGGAAATATAACACTGGATAATGTAAAGGAAGTGGCTCTTACAGGTGTAGATTTTATTTCATCTGGATCAATAATACATTCAAGTAAATGGCTTGATTTAAGTCTAAAAATACAAAATATAGAGCAGGAGGAAATTAGATGAAAAGAAGTTTTAAAATCGCTGTTTTACCAGGTGACGGAATTGGACCTGAGATTATGGAGGCAGCTATTGAAGTATTGAACGCCATTTCCAAAAAGTACGATCTACAGTTTGAGTTTAAAGAAGGTCTTATAGGTGGAGCTGCTATTGATGCAACAGGCGATCCATTACCTGAAGAAACATTAAAAACAGCAAAAGAGAGTGATGCTGTTTTACTGGCTGCCGTAGGTGGCGAAAAATGGGATAACCTTCCAACAGACAAAAGACCAGAAAAAGGTCTTTTAAGAATAAGAAAAGAGCTTGAACTTTTTGCTAATCTTAGACCAGGAAAAGCATATACAGCTCTTCTTGACTCTTCACCGTTAAAAGAAACTCTTATAAAGGGTGTTGATCTTGTTGTTATAAGAGAGCTTACAGGAGGAATATATTTTGGGGAACCAAGAGGCATAGAGGAAAGAAAAAGAGAAAAAGTTGGATTTAACACAATGATCTATTATGAACATGAGATCAAAAGAATAGCAAAGCTCGCTTTTGAAATAGCAAGAGGGAGAAGGAAAAAAGTAACAAGCGTTGATAAAGCAAATGTTCTGGAGGTTAGTGCTCTCTGGAGAGATATAGTAACAGAAACTCATGCAGACTATCAGGATATTGAACTTGAACATATGTATGTTGACAACTGTGCTATGCAGCTTGTTAGAAGACCAAGAGATTTTGACGTTATAGTAACTGGAAATCTGTTTGGAGATATACTATCAGACGAGGCAGGTGCTCTCACCGGAAGTCTCGGAATGCTTCCTTCAGCAAGCATAGGTGAAAGATATGCACTTTACGAACCTGTTCACGGTTCAGCACCAGATATAGCTGGTCAAGGAATTGCAAACCCAATAGCTATGATACTATCAGCAGCAATGATGCTTGATATAACATGTAAAGTTCCCCAAGCAGCAAGAGATATAGAAAATGCTGTTGAACAAGTTTTGAACCAAGGTTACAGAACGGGAGATATATGGTCTCCTGGAACTAAAAAAGTAAATACCAGGGAGATGACAGAGGCTATAATTGATTTTATATAAACAATATAATGTTAAAATTAATAAAAAACAGGAGAGGGGTACCGACTATTTTATGGATAGGGATTGTGCTGATATTTGTAAAGCTGTCTTATGGGATTGAACCTATACAACCAATACCTATAAGGATTGATTACAACAGAGACAAAGCAGAACTGGGGAAAATATTATTTCATGATCCTGTACTGTCAAGGGACAGATCTGTTTCCTGTGCATCCTGTCATGATGTTTATGAAAAATGGGGAACAGATCATAGAAAGGCATCTGTAGGCATTGGAGGAAAAGTTGGAAATGTAAATGCTCCAACTGTGTTCAACACATTTTTCAACTTCCGACAGTTCTGGAATGGAAGAGCAAAAAATCTCAAAGAACAGGTTGAGGGTCCTATACATAACCCGATAGAGATGGGAATGAGTAAGAGAGCTGTTGAGAAAAGGTTAAATAGTATCCCATTCTACAGAAAAATATTCAAAAAAGTTTACGGTGTTGAAAGGATAACTTTTGATCTTGTTATAGATGCGATAGTAGAATTTGAGAAGGCATTAATAACGCCAAACAGTAAATTTGATAGATACCTAAGAGGCGAGTTGAAACTATCAAAAGAAGAAAAAGAAGGATACATGCTCTTTAAAAAATTCGGGTGCATAACATGTCATAATGGGATAAATGTTGGAGGAAACTCATTCCAGAAAATAGGAGCCATAAAACCATTTCCATGGAATCCAGAAAATCCTGACAGATACAGGTTAACAAAAAGGGAGTTTGACAAAAACAGATATAAAGTTCCCTCTTTAAGGAATATAGAGTGTACATACCCGTACTTTCATGATGGAAGCGTACCAACTCTTGAGGAAGCTATAAGAACTATGGCTTACCATAATCTTGGTTTTAAACTTTCAGAAGAGGAGGTAAGAAAGATAGTAGCATTTCTAAAAACCTTAACAGGAGAGCTTCCTGAGATTCTTAAAAAAGATCTCAAGGACAGGAAATGAGAAAAGTCTATATAACGATACTGTTTGCTATTCTATTCAGTCTGAGTATTGTCTTTTTTAATAATTTCACAAGAAGATACGTTGAAAAAACAGCTTTTACACTCAGTCTTATAAAGGATATAGAATCGCTTGAATATCAGCTGAACAATGAGATACTGAAAAATAGTTTTATGCTCTATTACAATCACGATATTATACACGAACTTATTGAAGATATATACAGGAAGATAGAAAAACTGAAAAATGGATATCTGACAAGAGATCAGTACAGTGAGACATACAAGTACCTACTTGCTTTTGAAAATGCATTTAAAGAAAAAGAAGAGTACATACATGATTTTGAAACTATAAACTCAATTATAAAGAATACACAAACATTCATACCATCACTTGTTCTAAGGTATATAGAAATAGCACAAAACAAGAATAATGAATATTTCTACCTGATATCAAGTATAGCATCATCAATATACCTTGCAAAAAACAGTCTTGATGAAGACTTCATTGCAGATCTTGAAGAAAAAATCAAAAGTCTGGAGAGTTTTAAATTTCATGATCCTAAACTAAATGAGTTTAATGAGGTGTATCTTTCACATATAAGGGTTTTTATAGAAAATTTCACAAAATATCAGTACATACTTGATTATATATTAAATAAAAAAAAGGATATATACTTTTTATCTGAAACCAAAAAAACATTTATAAACAGCTCAAAGGAAGAAACAAAATTTATAACGGTCTTCTCAACGCTTTTAAGTATAATATTCTTAGTAGGACTTGCCGTTGTTGCGTACCTTATGATATCACTTGACAGAAAAAATATAACGCTATTAAAGCTTAAGAAAAACCTTGAAAAAGCGTTAACAACAGACGAACTCACAGGTCTCCCAAACAGACTTGCATTTAATATAGACAAGAAAATATCAAAAAACCCAGCTTTTATACTTATTAATATAGACAATTTTAAGCAGATAAATGACTTTTACGGAACTGATACAGGCGATTTTATCCTTGTTAAAGTAGGAGAAATAATATCAAAATTTATAAAAGAAAAGAATATAAAAGGCACAGTTTACAGAATAGGTGCGGACGATTTTGGAATACTTATTGAAGATAACACAGAAAATGTTGAACATATAACAAAACAACTTTTAACCAGAATTGAAAAATATAGATTTAAACTTGCAGATATTGATCTGTTTATAAACGTCTCTGCAGGTATATCCACAGAGAGACCTCTATTTGAAAAAGCAGATATGGCTTTAAAAAGAATCAAACTACTGAAAAAAAAGTATCTGGTTTACAATGAAGATCTTGATCTTGCGAAAGATATAGGACACAACCTTAAAATTCTATCCATTATAAAAGATGCTGTTGAGAATGATAGGATATCTTTTGTCTTTCAGCCTATAAAGTCAGTTGAGAACAGTAATGTTGATAAGTATGAAATACTCGTTAGAATAAAAGATAAAGAGGGTAATCTTATAGAACCTAACACTTTTATTCCCATTGCTAAAGAAAGCGGTTACTATGGTTATATAACAAGAGCCGTTTTAGAGAGAGCACTAAAACTTATTGAGAAGTATCCGTACAGATTTTCAATAAATCTTTCAATAGAGGATATAATTGATCCTGATACAAGGGATTTTATATTCGAGAAGATAATAACAAAAAGAGAACTTGCAGAAAGATTAACGCTTGAGATACTTGAAAGTGAAAGTGCAGGAAATTATGAAGACAGTCATGAGTTTGTTAAGAAGGTAAAGATGTGTGGAGTACAGATAGCCATTGACGATTTTGGAAGCGGATATTCCAACTTTTCCCATGTTCTTAATCTCGAACCTGATTATATAAAGATAGATTCATCTCTAATTAAAAATATAGACAAGGATATATATTCCCAGATTGTTGTATCGACAATAATAACTTTCGCCTCAAAACTTGGAATAAAAACAATAGCAGAGTTCGTTCATAATGAAAGCATATACGAGATAGTAAGAGATATTGGCGTGGATTACGTTCAGGGGTATTACATAGGAAAGCCTGTAGACAAATTACCATAAAGGTTTATATTACAGTATAATTAATTATCAAAAATAGCATGGAGTGACTGACTTGGGGAATTATATAAGATTCAATCAGTACTTGAAAGAAAAATACGGCGGTAGAATTCAAAAAATATCAATTGATGCAGGATTTACATGTCCAAACAGAGACGGTTTCAAGGGACATGGAGGATGCACATTCTGCAATAACGCTTCTTTCAGTCCATATGCAATGTCTAAGGAAACAGTAGAAGACCAGATAGAAAAATCTATAGATTTTTATAAAAAGAGATTTAAGAATATAAAAGGCTTCATAGCTTATTTTCAGGCTTTTTCAAACACATACGCACCTGTTAATAAATTAAAAGAGATATACGATAGGGCTATGGAATATGACGAAATAATAGGTATGTCTATAGGAACAAGACCTGATGTAGCACCTGATGAAGCTCTTGACCTTATAGCTACATATACAGCGTTCAAACCTGAAATCTGGATTGAGTACGGCCTTCAAACAGCAAATATAAAAACATTAAGAGAGATTAATAGGGGTCACGGAGTTTCTGAATTTGTTGATGCAGTTATAAGAACAAAAAAAAGAGCTGGTATAAAAGTTTGTGCTCATATGATAGTAGGTCTTCCAGGAGACACATTTGAAGATTATGTTGAAACTGCAAAACTCATAGCAGCCTTAGGTATAGATGGTATAAAGATACATCCTTTACATGTAGTAAAACATACAGTTATGGAAAAACAGTTTTACAGAGGACAGATTAAAACACTTTCACTGGAAGAATATGCTGATATTGTTGCTTATCTTTTAGATATACTACCTGACAATATTATTGTTCACAGGCTTACCGGAGAAGCAACTGAAGATGAGCTTATATCCCCTGACTGGTGTACATCTAAAAGAAAAATGGAAGTTTTAAACGCGATTGACGAAGCGATAAAAAGAAGACAGTCTATAATGACCTCCTCCAAACTTTAAGTGAAAAGAAGCAGATTTTAGTAAACTTTTCCTGAAAATCAACGAAAATGTAATCAAAACTATCTTAAGGCAAAAATTATGGAAAAGATACTAACTATAGAGATTTATAAATCTGGCGGTTTATACAGAGCAACATCTCCTGATGAAAAGAATCTTCAGGGAATAGGAAAGACAAAAAAAGAAGCTATTAAAAATTTTTTAGAGATAGCTAAAATTTACGGATCTTCCGAAATATCATCTGTTAAAGTTTTATTCGTTAAAGAAACTTTGAAGATTTAAGCGGAGAGGGAGGGATTCGAACCCTCGGAAGCGGGGATACCGCTTCAACTCCTTAGCAGGGAGCCGCCTTCGACCGCTCGGCCACCTCTCCAAAGAGCAGAGTATATTATATCCTAATTGAGCTTTTTTTCAAATTATCATAGAACAAAAAACAGAAAAATAAATCCAAGAATTATTCTGTAAATCCCAAAAGGTATAAAACTGTATCTTGAAACAAATCCAATAAATAGCTTTATAGCCAACACAGCAAATATAAAGGCTGTTATAAAACCTATCAGCATAGTTAACCAGTTGTCAGTATGAAAATTATTATAATTTTTCATTATATCGTAAGATGTTGCCGCAAACATTGTTGGGACAGCTAAAAGAAATGAAAACTCTGCTGCTGTTTTCCTATCAAGCCCAAGTAACAAACCGCCAATAATTGTAGCTCCAGACCTTGATGTACCTGGAATCATAGCTATTGATTGAAAAACACCTATTAAAAAAGCTTTATAGTAGGGTATCTTAAGAATATCATCTATCTGGTGTTGAGATCTTTTATATAAGAATTCAACAGCTATAAATACAAAACCACCTACGATAAGCATAATGCTTACAATATAAGGGCTGAACAGACCCTTTATCAGTTTATAAAGTAAAAATCCCAGAACACCTGTAGGTATAAAGGCAACAATAAGTCTTTTCCACAGGTCAATACTATGAATCAATCTCTCTCTGTAGAGAAAAACAACGGCAAGTATAGCTCCAGACTGTATAGCAACCTCAAAAGCTTTGTGTGCTTCTGTTTGTTCTAATCCAAGAAGCTTAGACACAAGTATAAGATGACCTGTTGAAGAAATTGGGAGGAACTCAGTTAATCCTTCAACAATACCTAATATAATACTGTCTAAAATATTCAATCAGATAACTCCTAAATTTTTTTAACTATAAATCTCTTCTGAAAGTTTAAAATTAACTGCCTCTACTATATGTTTTAACATTACTATATCAGATCCTTCAAGATCAGCAATAGTCCTTGATAATTTAAGTATCCTGTGGTAACTTCTCGCTGTAAATCTGTACTTTTTTGTTGCTACTAAAAGTGCATTTTCAGCCGAACCGTCAAGTTTAACAAATTTATCAACCAGGGAAGGACTCATCTCGCTGTTAAAGTTTATCTTTGTATCTTTAAATCTCATTCTCTGTATATCAACAGCCTTCATAACCCTTTCCCTTATAAGAGAAGAGCTTTCACCTGACGACATTTTAGAAAGATCTTCAGGGTCAACAGAACTTACCCAGCAAATCATATCTATCCTGTCTATTACTGGACCTGATAATTTACCCATATATCTTTTTATGTCCCTATGGGAACATTTACATTCCCTAACTGGATCATTTCTATACCCACAGGGGCATGGATTTGCAGCCGCTATCAGCTGAAACTTTGCCGGAAATGTATAACTGCCAGAAGCTCTTGATACAGTAACAATCTTGTCTTCAATAGGCTGTCTTAAAGATTCCAGAACATTTCTCTTAAACTCGGGAAGTTCGTCCATAAAAAATGTACCATTATGTGCAAGACTTACAAGACCAGGTTTTGGTATATTTCCACCTCCTATAACTGCTACATCTGAGGTTGTGTGATGTGCCGTAACAAAAGGCCTCTCCCTTACAACAAAATCATCAAGAACTCCTGCCACACTATGTATCATCGTTGTCTCAATAGCTTCTTTAAAAGTTAAAGGAGGCATAATGGATGGAAAGGCTTTCGCCATCATTGATTTACCTGAACCTGGAGAACCTATCATCAGTATATTGTGAAATCCGGCGGCAGCTATCTCAAGAGCTCTTTTTACAGTGTATTGTCCCTTTATTTCCGAAAAATCAGGATATACAGTCTTAAAGTTAAAAATATCATTCTTACTTATCCTTACTGGATCTTTAGATATACTGCCATTTAGAAAATCAACAATCTCTTTTAGACCTTTAAATCCATATACACTAACTCCGTCAACAAGAGCACCTTCCTTTCCGTTTTCCTCAGGAAGAATAATATTTTTTATACCTTCCTCTTTTAGTTTTAAAACGATTGGTAAAGTTCCCCTTATTTTTCTCAAACTGCCGTCAAGAGCAAGCTCTCCAACAAAAGCATAATCCGAAAGAATCCTCTGAGGTATCTGTCCGGTAGATGTAAGTATCCCTACAGCGATAGGAAGATCATAAAGAGTTCCCTGCTTCAGTATGTCTGCAGGTGCCAGATTTACAATAATTTTTCTGAGGGGAAAGGATATACCTATATTATTAATAGCAGATTTTACCCTTTCTTTACTTTCCTTTACTGCTGTATCAGGAAGACCTACAGTGATAAACTGCGGAAGTCCCTGAGATATATTAACCTCAACATGAACAGTATATCCACTAACACCTACAACCCCTCCACTTTTTACAATGGAAAGCATTTAAATCCCCCTTTTTGTTAAATGATACAGCAATATATTGAATTTGAAAATAGTTAACCCTATATTTAATTTAATAAATAATTAATAAACGGTTAAATAATGGTAAATCTGTTTATTTTTTTAGCAGCATTATTTATTCTTTCCTGTGGTGGGGGTGGCGGATCCTCTGAAGGCGAACTCATAGAAGGATATTTTATAGATTCTCCAGTTGAGAATCTAAGATATAAAACATCATCAGGTGTTGAAGGGCTCACAGACAAAACAGGTAAGTTCTTTTATAGAGATGGAGATATTATAAAGTTTTATACAGGAAGTATCCTTATAGGAGAAGCTCAAGGAGATTATTTTATATCCCCCCTTGATCTATTTAAAGGATATAAAGACGATATAGCTCCAGACGATAGTATGATCAAAAAGCTTGTATCCTTTTTTCTTTATATTGATACAGATGAGAAAGATTTTGTTTTGACAGTTGATGAAAATAGATTGCCTGTTGTAGATCTGAAAAAATCATTAACAGATTGTATATTTGAAAACGATTGTCCTGATGAAATAAATAAAATTATCTCTGAAAAAGAAAACTCTGCAGGACAGCATTTAAATAACACATATACGTATATAACAGCAAAATTCATCTCTGGCTGTTATGAAGGAAGCCTCATTATAACTAACAAAACTATAGACTCCTTTTGCAATATAAATAATGAAAGTATAAAAATATTAATAGACAACAAAGGAGATATAAAAGGTTTAATAGGCGAGAATAAGATAACAGGAATATTAAAATACAAGGAAATCTCCATAGACATTCCTTCTTCATTTGGATTGTCAGAAACACTTCATGGAAAGCTTAAAAGAAATAGCTTTTCAGGAGATTTTGAGTCTGTGGGATGCGCAGGTAAGTTTTCTATCTCAAAAGTTGACGATAATAGGTGTTCAGATTTAAATAAGCAGGAAGATTTTTAAAAAATGGATTATATTAATATAGTCAGCTAAAAATTTATGGAGTTTGTCTTGAAAGTTTCCACAGATCTGAGATCTGTTTTAAACAAAATAGAGAAAGGAGAAAGGATAACTGAAGAAGAAGGGTTAGCACTATTCACAGAATCTGACCTTCTTACCTTAGGTAGATTAGCCGATCTTATAAGAAGAAGAAAACATCCTGAAAATATAGTAACATTTGTCGTTGATAGAAATATAAATTACACAAATGTATGTGTTGCAGGATGTAAGTTCTGTGCCTTTCAGACAAAGAAGGGAAGTCCGGATGCATACACACTTGATTTTGATCAGATACACCGTAAGATAGAAGAACTTATACAGTGGAATGGAACAACACTGCTAATGCAAGGAGGACTTAATCCAGATCTTAGAATTGATTTTTATGTAAACCTTTTTAAAGGTATTAAAGAGAGATTTCCGAATATTCAGATACATTCCCTCTCAGCTTCAGAGATATTCTACATATCAAAAATAGAAAAGATGAGCATAAAAGATGTCCTAAAAACTCTGCATGAAGCAGGTCTGGACAGCCTTCCAGGTGGAGGTGCCGAGATACTGTCAGACGAGATCAGGTCAAAGATATCAAGCAATAAAGTATCAACACAGATATGGCTTGAAGTCCATAGAACTGCTCACCAGTTAGGGATGAAAACTACGGCTACCATGATGTGCGGACATATAGAAAAACCTGAACACATAATAGAACATCTCTCACATATAAGAAATCTACAGGATGAATCATTAAAAGAAGGTAAAGGATACTTTACAGCATTTATTCCATGGACTTTCCAGAAAGGTGGAACAAGACTTGATCATATTGAAACTGCAACTACAGTTTATTACTTAAAAGTTTTATCAATATCAAGAATTTTCCTCGACAATTTTAAAAATATACAGACATCCCATGTTACGCAAACAATGAAAGTTGGACCTGTAGGACTTCACTTTGGCGCAAATGATCTTGGTAGCACTATGATTGAAGAAAATGTTGTTGCCTCTACAGGCTGGAAGGTTGCGTCACCAAAACCAGAAAAAATGGCCAGAATAATAAAAGATGCAGGTTTTAAACCAGCTCAGCGGGACACTTATTACAGGGTTGTTAGATATTTTAATTAAAATTCAAAAAGATACTTAACTGGTAATAAACAAGGAAAACCATACTGGCAAAAATTAGAGCATCTATTCTGTCTAAAAGACCTCCATGACCTGGAATTAAATGTGAAGAATCTTTTTCCCCAACCTGCCTTTTAATAAAACTCTCAAAAAGATCACCAATCTGTAGAAGGAAAGCCGATAAAATTATTGGAATAAAAGCATCATAAAATTGAAAGTAATAAGCTACAACACCCCCAGCCGTAACTGATCCAAAAAAACTTCCTACAGCTCCTTCCCATGTTTTTTTAGGTGATAATCTTGGAGCAAATTTGTGTTTTCCTATCGTTTTTCCAACGAAATAAGCTGCTGTATCTCCTGCCCATACAGTCGCAAAAAGAACAAAAATTAAATATCTATTAATCTCATGAAGAAGAGCTATTGATGATATAAAAAAAACAGTGTATATGAGTACAAAAACATATCCTGTAAGGTAGTTTAAATCATAAAATCTGTGGGAAAAATAAAAGCTGTACAAAAAAATAAGAAAAACAGAAAGATAAGGTGATAAAAATAAAAGCGATAAAGATACAAAAAAACCAAAAATACCAGTAACAAAAGGGTTTATTTCTTTATGCCTTTTTTCAAGAAGATGAGCAGCTTCCCACGTCCCGACAGATGATAAAACTGCTGTTACCACTTTAAAAAGCCAAACAGGAAAGTAGAGAACAGCAGAAATGGATACAGCTGCAAGAACAATAGCTGAGACCACTCTTAAAAAAAGCTCTTTCATCCAAAAACCTTTCCAAATCTTCTTTCTCTACTCTGAAAGAAATAAAGGGCTTTTAAGAACTCCTCCTCATTAAAATCGGGCCATAAAACCTCTGTAAAATACAGTTCAGTATAGGCAAGCTCCCACAACATAAAGTTTGATATTCTTTTCTCACCACTTGTTCTTATAAGGAGATCGGGATCAGGCATATCAGGAATATAGAGAAATTCTTTAAAACTTTTCTCATCTATACAATCTCGCCCAGATTTAAGTATTCTGTTAACAGCATCAATTATTTCAGCTTTTCCGCTGTAATTAAGTGCAACAACAAAGTTCAAACCATCACAATGTTCCGTCGCTTTTTCTCCTTCTTCCATACTTTCTATGATCATACCGGGAAGACCTTCTCTTCTTCCCATAAATCTTAGTTTTATATTATCCCTTTTAAGCTGGGGTATTTTTGTATTTATATATTCAACAAGAAGTGACATAATAGCATCAACTTCCTCTTTTGGTCTTCCCCAATTCTCTGTAGAAAAAGCAAAAACTGAAAGCCATTTTATACCGACCTCGTTTGCTATCTTAATTGTTCTTTCAACAGCCTTTGCTCCTTCCCTGTGACCAAAAACCCTGGGCAGACCTCTCCTCTTTGCCCATCTTCCATTCCCATCCATAATTACAGCCACATGCTCAGGTATGTTATAAAGAGAATCTATCATTCAAGCACCTCAAGCTTTCTTGAAGCAAGTTCAGACTCTTCTGTATCTGGAAATCTTCTTACAATATCTTTGAGAAGTTTCTTGGCTTCCTCTATTTCACCAAGTTTTATATAGCTGTATGCCTTTTTTAACATTGCTACAGGATATTTATTACATTCTTGGGCTTTACCGGTTTCACATTCATCTATAAGCTTGTCAAAAGCCTGAATAGCCTTTTCATAATTACCTTCTGTATAATATGTCTGTCCTATCCAGAAAAGTGCATTATCATACATATCAGACTCTCTATATTCTTCCACAAAAATCTGAAAGTACTTTCTTGCCTCCTCAGTCTTTCCCTTATAATACGCATTCAAGGCATACTTATACAGCTCCTTAGGATCCTCAGGTATTCTAACTTTCTCCGATCCCTCTTTCTCAAGAGTTTCTACAGTCTCAGGCTTTTGTGCAAGTTTTATTTTTTCAATCTCAAGAGAGTTTTTAGACGCTATCTGTGATACGTTATCAACTCTTTTAGAAAGATCACTTAAACTACTTTTTATCTCAGTCTGACCTTCTCTTACCTTTGCCACTTCCCTTTTAAGTGATACTATTTCCCTCTGAAGAAGGTTGATATCCTCTTTCTTTACACATCCTGCAAATAAGATAAACGATGCCGGAAGTATATAAATAATTCTTTTCATAGCTTCCTCCTATCTAAAGAAAAATATATATATTAAAAAACCTGAAAAAATACCCAGACTTAATATTAACATTTCGGCAAAAATGAGGAAAGTGTTATCTAACTTAAGGAGAAACTTATCAAAAAGAAACGTTAAAAAAGGTAAAAGCATAAATCCAGTCAAAATAAGGATAACTTTAAAAGGATTTTTTCTATCCATTTTAACCCCCTCTACCACAAATTAAATATTGTAAAATATTTTAAAGGCAATTTTTAGGAGGAGTAGATGAGATATTATAACATCGCTATACTTGGGGCAACAGGAGCTGTTGGGCAGACCATGCTCAGAGTTCTTGAAGAGAGAAACTTTCCAGTGAATGAGATAAGACTCCTTGCATCTCCCAAATCTGCAGGAAAAGAACTTGAGTATATGGGAATCAAATATAAAGTTGAGGCTGTATCTCCGGAAGCATTTGAAGGTATAGATATAGCACTTTTTTCAGCAGGTGGAAGCAGAAGTAAAGAATGGGCACCTATAGCTGTTGAAAAAGGTGCAGTTGTTATTGACAATTCTTCTGCTTTCAGAATGGATGACGATGTTCCACTTGTTGTTCCAGAAGTAAATCCTGAAGATGTAAAATGGCATAAAGGTGTGATAGCAAATCCAAACTGTTCAACAATACAGATGGTTGTTGCAGTAAACCCAATACACAAGGCAAAGGGAGTAAAAAAAATATTTGTTTCAACATATCAGGCTGTATCAGGAGCAGGTGCAACAGCTATAAAAGATCTTGAAGAAGAAACAAAGGCTTATTTTGAAGGAAAGTACTATTATCCTGAAGCACTGCCGGCTCATATTGCCTTTAATGTTATTCCTCACATAGATGTATTCCTTGATAATGACTACACAAAAGAAGAGATGAAGATGGTAAATGAGACTAAAAAAATAATGCATGCTCCTGACATAAAAGTTTCCCCAACCTGTGTAAGAGTTCCTGTTTTCTACGGACACAGTGAAACTGTTGTTGTGGAGACCGAAGAATCAGTTACACCAGATGAAATAAGGGAGATTTTAAGATCTGCACCAGGGGTTATAGTTGAGGATGAACCCTCAAAAAATATATATCCTATGCCTGTAGATGTTGCTGGAAAAGACGAAGTTTTCGTAGGAAGGATAAGAAAAGATCTTTTATTTGATAACGGCATTTCTATGTGGGTTGTTGCTGACAATCTGAGGAAGGGAGCAGCCACTAACGCTGTTCAGATAGCCGAACTTCTTATAGAGTACGATCTTATATAAAATAATATATGGAATATTTTTTTATAATCATATATATTAAAATATTATCATCTATGAGGGGAAAGGGATGTATTCTTTTTTTAAGAGTTTTAGATGGTTTGCTTTTTATTATTTGATTCTCTTGAGTCTCATAATCTATTTCAATCCTTCTTACAGTCAGTCATCAACTATAGAAGTTTTGAAAAAAAGACTGGAAAAAAAGGTTAAAAAACCACCTTTAAATAAAGCTGTTTCAAAAGGAGATATACAGCTCGTTAAAATCCTTATCGAAAAAGGAGAAGATCCTAACAGTAAAGATATTATAGGATGGACTCCATTACACGAGGCTGCTTTCAAAGGCTATACAAAAATAGCAAAGATATTAATAGAAGCTGGAGCTGATATTAATGCAAAGGATAAGGATGGTGAAACACCACTGCATATAGCATCTTCAGAAGGTCATTTAGATATGGTTAAATTTCTGATAAATCACGGGGCAGATATTAACGCTAAAAACAAAAAGGGAAGAACACCTCTTCATTATGCAGCGAGGGGAGGAAACCTTTCTGTTGTAAAGTATCTCATTAAGAAAGGAGCTGACGTAAATGCTCTTGATGACGATAAAAACACGCCTCTTCATGAAGCCACAGCCAGAAACAGAAAGGATATTGTTGTCGTTTTAATAGCCAATGGTGCTGACCCTACAATAAAAGACAAATTTGGAAAAAAACCGGAAGATTATACTGAAAATCCTACAATTCTTAAAATTTTAGAGAAAGCAGAAAGGACAAAAAGGTAAGATGCTTAAGAAAGTATATATCTTTTCAGTTTTTTTACTTATAATCTCGTCCTTATATATATCAGTATCCAGGAGTAAAGAAAATAATATTATTTATAGATCTTACGCCGAGACAAGGGAAAAACTAAACAGAAAACTTTTTGAAGCGATTGAAACAGGAGATATAGAAAAAGTAAAAGAACTTTTAGATAAAGGAGCTGATGTCAATGCAAGGGATAAATCAAACTATACTCCTCTGCACAGAGCTGTATCAAAAGGTAATCCTGAGATTGTAAAACTTCTTATAGAAAGAGGAGCTGATATTAATGCAAAGGAAAGCTTTTTTGGATATACACCTATACATATAGCCGCTATAAAAGGATTTTCGGACATTTTAAAATACCTTATTGATAAAGGAGCTGATGTTAACTGTAAAGACAAATACGGTGACACACCTCTTCATCTATCAGCATTAGAAGGTCATGAAGATATTGTGAAAATTCTCATACAAAACGGAGCCAATATTCATGTAAAAAATAATAGAAGATGGACGCCTCTCCACAAGGCGGCTTTGACAGGTAAGATTAATGTTGCAAAGATATTAATAGAAAATGGAGCAGATGTTAATGCTAAAGGAAGATCAAAGGAAACACCTCTACATCTTGCAGTACTCAGAAAACAGAAAAAGATGGTTGTATTCCTTATAGAAAACGGAGCAGATGTTAACGCTAAGGATATAAGGAAAAGAACGCCTTTAGACTATGCAAAAATTGAAGATATAAAAAGAATACTTAAATCTGTTGGTGGTAAAAAAGGAAGCGATATGTAGATATATTTTATATTACAAATATACGGAGGATAAAATGGGAAAAGCAGTAAGTTTTGTAGTGGCAGGTATGATTATAAGCTTTTCATTTATCTCTACTTCCTTAGGAGAAACAAAAGCCGAGCTAAATAAACAGCTTACAGAGGCTATATCCAAAGAAGATATACCAAAAATAAGAGAGCTTATAGGAAAGGGAGCTGGTGTTAATATAAAAAATATAATCGGTAACTCTCCACTACACATAGCCTCAATGAAAGGAGATATAAACCTTGTTAGAGAACTTATAAAAAGTGGAGCTGATGTTAATGCAAGGAATCTTGAAGGATGGACGCCTTTACACGAAGCCGCCTTCTTTGGTTATGCACAGGTTATAAAAATTCTTTTAGACAGTGGAGCTGATATAAATATAAAAAATGGAAATGGAAACACACCTCTTCATATGGCTTCGATGAGCGGATATCCAGACGCGGTTGAAGTACTCTTAGAGTACGGAGCTGACATAAATGAACAAAACAGTGAAGGATGGACGCCTCTTCATTTTGCTGCTTATAAAGGTGATTTTGAAACTGTCAAAATACTTGTTGAAAAAGGAGCAGATCTGAATATAAAAGACAAAGATGAAGAAACACCGCTACACAAAGCTGTATCCCAGAGAAAGTTCAGTGTAACAAAATATCTTGTTGATAAAGGCGCTTATATAAATGCAAGAAACAAAAATGGAAAAACACCTCTACTTATAGCGATTTCAGGTGTTGATGAAAAGACTGTTAACTATCTCATACAAAAAGGTGCAGACATAAACGCAAAAGATAACGATGGATGGACTCCTCTACATGAGGCAACATTCAGAGGTCATATAGGGTTTGTAAAAAGTCTTTTAAAGATGGGAGCCAATGTTAATGCAAGAGATAATAAATATGGGGATTATGTTCTGCACGTAGTTGCAAGAAACGGAAATGAGGATATAGCAAAACTTTTATTAAAAAATGGAGCCAAGGTAAATGTAAAGGACGAGTACGGCAACACACCTCTGCATGCCGCATCTCTTGAAGGTCATCTGAAAGTTGCAAAACTACTTATAGATAACGGTGCAGATATAAATGCTAAGAACAATAAAGGATGGACACCTCTCTTTAAGGCAGCTATGGCTGGCAAAATAAAAGTTGCTATACTACTTCTCACAAAAGGTGCAGATCCTAATGTCAAAGGAAAGTATAAAGAGACCCCTCTACACCTTGCAGTATTAAGAAGACATACTGATATGGTAAAACTTCTTATAAAACATGGCGCCGATATTAATGCAAAGGATCTAAGAGGAAAAACACCCTTGGATTATGCAAAGGTTGAGGAAATAAAAAGAATTCTTCTAAAAGCAAAAGCCCAGACCAGATAAGGAAAGGGATTAACCCCTTTCCTTATTTTTATCATCAGGTTTTAAAGCAAAATCTTCAGGTCTAATATTCTCAAGTAGTTTTCTGAATTCCTCAAGTTCTCTATCTTTTTCAACATCCGTGTCCTGCGTATATTTTTCAGGTTCATCAACAGATTTTGTCCTTTCATTTTCCAGATTACCACCTTTTATCTCCCTAATATTAACCTTTTTAACAACATTTTCATCTAAGAATATAGGTGCATCAAATCTCAAAGCTATATTTACAGCATCACTTGGTCTTGAGTCTATACTTATTTCTTTACCTTCCTTTTCAATGACAATCTCAGCGATATAAGCATTATCTTTATGATCTATAATGGCAACTTTCTTAACATTTCCACCCAGAGTTTCAACAATATTTTTCATAAGATCATAAGTTAAAGGTCTTGGAGTTTCTACACCACTCTGCTTTATTATTATTCCTTCAGCTTCAGAAACACCAATCCATATAGGGTAAACATCCTCTTCATTATTAACATCTGCGAGAATCAGTATTGGAGAACCTGTTAATGAATCAAGTCCTATATTTTTAACCTTTACCTGTATCATCTTAAACCTCCAAATTTAATATATCTTTTATCATATTTTCTTATTATGAAAAATATAAATATTTCCCTTTTTTTCAAGTATGATATAAATTAGTTGTTCCATAGATCTTTTCGTATATAATGTAATAGAAAGCATCTGGAGGATATTATGAAGTATTTCAGTCTGAATGAAGCAAACAGCATTTTACCTCAGATAAAACTTTTAGTAGATGAGATAAAAGACAAAAGAGATAAACTTTACAATGTTATAGAGAGCTATGAAGAGGAGATAGAGAACCAGAACGACGAGCTTGAAATAATGTATCTTAAAACTGAAATAACAATGATGAATGATGAAATAAACGAACTTATAGATATTATTGAGAGTTTTGGTGCATATGTAAAAGGTCTTGACCCTTTTCTTGTTGATTTCCCTTCAGAGTATAATGGTGAGCAGATATATCTTTGTTGGCAGGAAGGAGAAGAACAGATAGAATACTGGCATAAGGCTTCTGAAGGTTTTGCCGGAAGAAAACATATATCCCTACTCTCTGAACAGACAGGAAAAGATAAAAATAGGCTTACCCCCTAACCAACAACCTTATAGCTTTTATCAGATACAAACAGTTTTATTTTATCTGCCATCTGATCAGGCAAAAGGCCAAGTTCTTTCTCTAAAAGCTCTGTTTTACCATGGCCTATAAATTTGTCGGGAATACCAAATCTAAGAAGAAGATTTGCATGAAAATTATCAAGAATATACTCACCAACAGCTGATCCAAAACCTCCATTTAAAGAACCATCTTCCATCGTAACTATATACTTGTGAGATCTTAACAGTTCATCCAACATATCTTTATCTAACGGTCTTACAAATCTTGCATTAACTACTGTTGGATTATATCCAGATTTTTTAAGAATCTCCCTTACCTGAATAGCTCTCTGAACATATTTTCCCACAGCAAGTATGGCTATATCTCTACCTTCTGACATTTTTTCCCAACTACCTATCTCTATTTTTCTGAATTTCTCTTTTTTCTCGCCTATAACAGTTCCCCTTGGATATCTTATGGCAAATATTTTTCCTGAGTTTACAGCTGTATATAAAAGATCTCTCAATTCTTGCCAATCTTTTGGGGCTGATATCACAATATCAGGAATAGCTCTTAAAAAGGATATATCAAAAATTCCATGATGTGTCGGTCCATCTTCTCCAACAATTCCAGCTCTATCTATTGCAAGTACTACAGGTAATTCCTGAATTGCTATATCATGAATTATCTGGTCATAAGCTCTTTGAAGAAAAGTAGAGTAGAAAGAAGCCACAGGTTTCATACCTTCTTTTGAAAGAGCAGCAGCAAATGTTGCGGCATGCTGTTCGGCTATACCAACATCAAAAAATCTGTCAGGAAACCTTTTTGAAAAATCTGTCAGTCCTGAGCCTTCTGTCATAGCAGGTGTTATTGCAACTATTCTACCATCCTTTTCTGCAATTTCTACCAGTGCTTCACCAAAAGCTTTACTCCAAGAAGGTTTCTCTTTTGACTTTCTCAATGGAAGACCTGTAATTTTATCAAATGGAGATATACCATGAAATGGAGTAGGATTTTCCTCAGCAGGTTTGTAACCTTTTCCTTTCTGAGTTATAACATGTACAAGGATCGGACCTCTCATCTTTTTTACATTGTTCAAGGTCTGCTCAAGATCTGTTATGTTATGACCGTCAATAGTTCCTATATATGTAAAACCAAGTTCCTCAAATATAACACCAGGTGTAAAAAGACCTTTAGCATACTCCTCTAACTTCCTTGCAAATTTCGCACCTGATTCCCCAAAAACCTTTTTAAGAACATCTTTCAGTTTCTGCCTTGATCTTTGGTAAACTTCATTTGTTATTATCTTATTAAAATATGTATATATAGCCCCAACATTTGGAGAAATAGACATCTGATTATCATTAAGAATAACTATAAACTTTGAAGGATCAAGCCATCCTGCATGGTTTAATCCCTCAAAAGCCTGACCTGCAGTCATTGCACCATCACCTATAACAGCTACCGTATAACCTTCTTTTTTCAGAATGTCCTTAGCAACCCTCATACCAAGTGCTGCTGATATAGACGTACTGCTGTGTCCAGCCCCAAAATGATCAAAAGGACTTTCCTTTATCTTAAGAAATCCAGATATACCCCCATACTGTCTTAATGTTTTAAAACTCTCCTTTCTTCCTGTGAGAATTTTGTATGAGTAAGCCTGATGACCTATATCCCATATAATTCTGTCAATTTCAGGATTAAAACTTCTTAAAAGTGCTATTGTCAGTTCAACGACACCTAAGGAAGGACCTATATGTCCGCCGTTCTTTGAAGTAACGTCTATAATGTATTCCCTTATATCCTGAGCGAGCAGTTTAAGTTCTTCCTCCGATAGATTCTTCAGATCTTTAAAATCTTCAATACTGTTTAAAATCTTAAACTCATTCATACCATCCCCGTAATATTATGATATTCAGTTCTAAAATAATATAATACTTAATAGAAATAAGTCTAATTTTGGAAAAGGAGTTTTACTTTGACACAGATCAATATAGACCAGTTAAAATTTGATGAGAAAGGTCTAATTCCTGTAATAACTCAGAGTTATTATACGGGAAAGGTTCTCATGCAGGCTTTTGCAAACAGAGAGGCTGTTGAAAAAACCATAAAAACAGGATTTGCCACATACTATTCGCGATCAAGAAAAGAACTTTGGACAAAAGGGGAAACTTCAGGAAACAAACAGAAAATTGTTGAGATCAGGGTTGATTGTGATAATGATTCTTTACTTTACCTTGTTGTTGACTACTCAGTTGCCTGTCATACAGGTAAGGAAAGCTGTTTCTACAGATATATAGACCTTAAAGAAAAAGAAAAACCCGATCCTTACGAAATTTTTCACGCCTTATACGAAAAGATTCAGGAAAGGAAGGAAAAAAAACCTGAAGGATCTTATGTTGCAGAACTTTTCAGTAAAGGATCTGACAAAATAATACAGAAAGTTGGAGAAGAAGCGGTTGAGACCGTTATAGCTCTTAAAAACAAAAACAAAAATGAGATAATTTATGAGGTCTCAGATCTTATTTTTCATCTTTTGACAGCCTTAGTAGATGCAGAAATAAAAATTGAGGATATACAGGAGGAGCTATTAAAAAGATATAAATAAAAGGAGGAGAGTTATGTTAAATGAAGGTGACAAAGCACCAGACTTTATTCTTGAAGGACTTGATCCTGAGGGTAATGAAAAAAAGATTTCACTTAAAGATCTTCTCTCGGAGAACAAGTATCTGGTTTTATATTTCTATCCAAAGGATAATACTCCAGGATGCACAACAGAAGCATGCGATTTCAGAGACAATCTAAACGTTATAGGGAATAAAGCTGTTGTAGCCGGCATTAGCCCAGACAGCATAAAAAGTCATAAAAAATTCAAGGAAAAATACGGACTCAACTTTTATCTTTTAAGTGATCCTGAAAAGGAAGTTCTTCGGTTTTATGACGCATACGGAGAAAAAAAGATGTACGGAAGAGTTACAAAAGGGGTCATAAGATCCACATATATAATATCTCCTGAAGGAAAGGTAGTTAAAAAATGGAAAAATGTAAAAGCAAAAGGACACGTCCAGAAAGTTGTTGAAGAACTTAAAAAACTAACAGTATAAAAACTTAAGCCTGATTTAATTTCTCTGTATGTTGAATTGAATATCTTTTTATAATAAACTATTGTTTTGCTAAATTCATTTACGGAGGAAAAAATGAACGCACTTATAAGGGAGATAGAACAGGCATACATGCCCAATAACTTTCCTGACTTTAGAGTTGGCGATACTGTTAAGGTTCACGTAAAGGTTAAGGAAAGAAACAAAGAAAGAATACAGGTTTTCGAAGGTGTTGTTATAAGAATAAAAGGAAGCGGAACAGGCAAAACATTCACAGTAAGAAAAGAGTCTTACGGCGTAGGTATTGAAAGAATATTCCCATTTGCATGTCCTTCAATAGATAAAATAGAAGTAAGTAAAAGAGGTAAGGTTAGAAGAGCTAAACTTTACTACCTGAGAGAAAGAAGAGGTAAGGCAGCAAGGATCAGAGAAATCAAAGAATGGGAAATCAGAAAAAGGGCCGAAGAGTCAAAGGCTGCAAAAGAAAATAAGTAGATGTATGCTTCAGATTGAAAAAGATCTGTGGAAAAAAGGCTATAAAAATATAGCAGGTTTAGATGAAGCTGGAAGGGGACCTGTTGCAGGTCCCGTTATTGCAGCTTCTGTAATATTTCCCCGTAATATTGAACCCTTTATTCTAAAAGACTCAAAAAAACTAACGAAAAAACAGAGAGAATATCTGTTTAATATAATAAAGGAAAAAGCCTTAGCAGTTGGTATAGGCATTGTTGATAATACAGTTATAGACAGAATAAATATATACAATGCAACAAAATTAGCTATGAAAAGGGCTATTGAAGATATGAAGTATGATTTTGATTTTTTGATAACAGATTATATTAAGTTTGATCCCTACCCACATATTTCTTTAAAAAAAGCTGATGAGAAAAGTATATCTGTTGCTGCTGCATCTATTGTGGCAAAGGTATTTAGAGATAGAGTTATGGAAGAATTTTCAAAATATTACCCTCACTCTTTTGACAGGCATAAAGGTTACCTCACTAAATTGCACAGGGATGAGATATTGAAATACGGTCTAACACCTATACACAGAAAAACATTTAAAGTAGAGTTACAATATAAACTTGATATATAGGTGCTCCATTGCTTCCAAATTTCAAGGGAAAGAAAAATGAGGATAAAGCTGTAGAATACTTGAAAGAATCGGGTTACATAATAAGGGAAAGAAATTTTCGCTCAAGATTTGGGGAAATAGATATAATAGCTGAAGACGGAAGCAATATTGTAATCATTGAGGTAAGAAGCAAAAAAGATACAAAATACGGATTTCCAGAAGAGACTATAAATCAGAAAAAAATTAAAAGAATAATAAAAACAGCACAGATATATATAACGGCAAGAGGTTTGGAAAATAGGCAGATCAGATTTGATATAATATCAATTGTGAATAATAATATATTCCATATAAAAAATGCTTTTGACTTGGATTAATAATATGGATGTCAGACATTTTTTAGCCAAACAGTCCCTTTTTATTAATGAGCAGATAAAAAAGATAACTCCTTCAGGAATACCAGAAAAACTTTTTAATGCTATGGCTTACAGCCTATCAGCCGGTGGGAAAAGATTAAGACCAATACTTGTTTTGGAATCAGCAAAGGCTGTAGGTAAAGAAGATATAGAAGATATTGTTGATATAGCTGTAGCAACCGAATTTATTCACACATACTCGCTTATCCATGACGATCTCCCTGCAATGGATGATGACGACTTAAGAAGAGGCAAACCAACATGTCACGTTGTTTATGGTGAAGCAATAGCTATACTTGCAGGAGACGGCCTTCAGTCATATGCTTTTGAACTTATATCAAGAAACAGAACTATTTCACCGGAAAAACTTCTGAGAGTTATAAATTTACTCTCTCACGGAACAGGAATATACGGTATGATTGGAGGTCAGGCTGCCGATATACTGCATGAAAAAGAGAACAGCTTTAATGATATTGAGTTTATACATACGCATAAAACAGCAAAATTTATACAGTCGTGCTGTCAGATAGGTGCTGTTCTTGCCGACGCTACAGAAGAGGAGGAGAACTCTCTTAGAAATTACGGCCTTTATATAGGTCTTGCATTTCAAATACAGGACGATATACTTGATGAAATTGGAGATGAAAGAAAGCTTGGGAAAAAAACAAAAAAAGATAGAGAAAAAAATAAACTCACATACCCTTCAATTTACGGAATTGAAAAATCAAGGAAAATAGCTGAAGATTATATTGATAAAGCTGTTTCAGAGATAGAAAAATTAAAAAATCCTGAAATTCTTATGCATATTGCAAAATTTATAATAAACAGAGAGGTATAAAATGTCCGAAAAATTGAGATATGGCGAAAAGGAGATAAAAGAGGCAAAGCTTGAGATCTGGCCAAACCCAAATCCTGAAAAAAATTACACAATAAATATATCCTTTCCTGAATTTACATGCCTCTGTCCAAGATCAGGATATCCTGACTTTGCCATAATAAAGATAAATTATGTCCCAGATCAGTATATAATAGAACTAAAATCGCTAAAGCTGTATCTAAATAAATATAGGGATAGATATATATCCCATGAAGAGGCGACAAATAAGATATACGATGATCTTTATTCTATATTAAAACCAAGATTTTTAGAAGTTATAGGTGATTGGAATCCAAGAGGAAATGTAAAAACCATTATAAAAATATCATCTGAGGATCAGGCTAAATGAGACAGGTTTGCAGTTTCATTTAAAATGAATTAATCTAATTATCAGAACTATAAAAAATATATTTTGACTTTCAATTTTAGATTTTTTGTTTTAAAATTAAACAAACTTCTCAGATCAAAGAGGTTAAGAGGTGAGAGGAATGGAAAAATTTAAACTCCGTATCTTCAGGTACGATCCAACAAAAGATACAGACCCTTATTACAAAACCTATGAACTTCCAGTTGAAAAAGGAATGACAGTTCTTGCCGCTCTTTTCAAAGCAAAAGAAGAACAGGATCCATCAATATCCTTTAGATACAACTGTAGAGCTGCCATATGTGGCTCCTGTGCAGTCAGGATTAACGGTCATGCAACACTTGCCTGTAAAGTGCAGGTAACACATATTTTACAGAAATATGAAACTGACACAATAACCGTAGATCCTATAGGAAATGTAAGACCATTAAAAGATCTTATCTACGATATGGACTGGCTTATTGATAAACTTAAAAGAATAAAACCGTGGTTTATACCAAAAGAACCGCCTCCATCAGATGGAACAGAGTACAGACAGGATCCATACGATCACCACAGAATAGATTTTGCTTCCGACTGTATTTTGTGTGCATCATGTATGTCAGACTGTAACGCACTTAAAGCAAACAAAGATTATCACGGTCCTATGGTTCTATCAAAAGCATACAGGTTTGCTGCAGACTCAAGGGACGGTGCAAAAGAAGAAAGGCTAAATGCTGTTCTTGATAATCTTAATCTTGAATGGTGTGTCAGATGCTGGGAATGCACAACAAGATGTCCAAAAGAAGTACAGCCTTTTGAGAATATAATAAGACTTAGAATAATGGCTGCTGAGGAGGGATACAAAACTCCAGGTGAGATACATGCAGAAATATTTGAGAAAGATATTCTAAACAGAGGTATTCTTAATGAGATGCTCCTTCCTATGAAACAGGAAGGAATATTTGGTGCACTTAAAAGAGCACCGTTTGGAATAAGAATGATGGTAAAAGGAAAGGTAAACTTTGCTGATTTCTTTGGAGGACACAAAATAAAAAGGCTTGAAGAAGTCCAGAAGATATATGAAAAAGCAAAAGAAAAAGAAGTAAAAATAAAACTCCCCCAGATTATGGGTGTTGTTTACGAGGATAAAAGGAAAACAAGAAAAAGGGCTAATTTTACAGAAACTGGAGGTAATAAGTAATGGCAGAGCTTAGATATGCATTTTATACAGGATGCTCAGCAAAAGGAGTAGCTCCCGAATTATACAACTCCACAAAGCTTGTGGCAGAAAAACTTGGAATGGAGTTAATAGAGCTTGAAGCTGCGACATGTTGCGGTGCTGGGGCGGTTCAGGAAAAAGACGAGTTTCTCGCTTTGACAATAAACGCAAGGAACTTAGCACTTGCTGAAGAGCTGGGACTGGATCTTCTCACTATATGCAACACCTGTACCGTTATGTTGAGAGAAACAAAATTTAAGCTGGACAATGATCCTGAGCTTAAAAACGCGGTAAACGAGGTTTTAAAGGAAGCAGGCCTTGAGTATAAAGGAAATTCAGAGGTTACCCATTTTTTATGGGAACTTATTGATGGAGTTGGGCTTGAAAAGATAAAAGAGATGGTTGTAAGACCTTTAAAGGAGTTTAAGATAGCCCCATTCTATGGATGTCATATAATAAGACCCCCATACCTTATAGGCTACGAAGACCCAGACAATCCGAAATCAATTGAGATGCTTATAGAGGTATTAGGCGGCAGTCCTACAGATCACGAAGCAAAACTTGCATGTTGTGGATTCCATTCATTCTGGTCAGCTGAAGATAAAGTAACTTTAAAATTGACAGCAATGGATGCTGAATCAGCAAAAAAAGAGAAAGCAGATTTTATGGTAACTCCATGTCCTTTATGTCATACACAGCTTGACGCTATGCAGCCTGAAGCAGAAGAAAGAATAGGTACACAGATAGGAATGCCCATTTTACATCTTCCACAGATGATCGGTCTTGCTATAGGATTTAAACCAGATGAGTTAGGTCTCAACAAACATATAGTATCAACTGCAGAAATAGTTCAAAAAGTAGCTTAATTTCAATAGGGGGATATTCCCCCTGCCTATAAAAATATCCTAAAAATCTTGCATTTGCATTAATATACTTTATCATATTATAATAAAATTAAATTTATTCTAATATAATAAATTGTAGAAGGTGATGCCATGATGGAAGAACAAACCTTTGAAAACACAAGATGGCAGGATGAAGAATTTTTAGAAGAAAACGCAGATCTTTTAAAAGCCCTTGCCCATCCAAGTAGATTAAAAATTATAGGCTTTCTCAGTTCAGGTAAAAAGTGTGTAAAACATATATGGGAAGCTCTCGATCTGCCTCAACCTAATGTTTCACAACACTTGTCTGTCCTTAGAAATAAAGGTATACTAGGGTATAAGAGAGAAGGATCTATAGTTTGTTACTATATAAAAAACAAAAAAGCTCTTGAAATCTATAAGCTATTACTAAAGGAGGATTAAAATATGGCTGGTAAAGTATGCATAGTAAATGAGTCTAACTGGGAACAGGAAGTTTTGAATTCTGAGTTGCCTGTTCTTGTTGATTTCTGGGCACCATGGTGCGGACCTTGCAGACTAATAGCTCCTGTTATAGAAGAACTTGCAGAAGAGCTTGAGGGAAAGGCAAAAATATGCAAACTAAATACAGACGAAAATCCAAATATAGCTATGAAATATGGGATAAGGGCTATTCCAACAATTATGGTTTTTAAAAACGGCCAGGTTGTAGACACTAAAGTTGGCGTTCAGCCTAAGGAAGTATTAAAAAGCCTTCTCGTTTAAGGTGTTTAATTGAGTGTGGAAATACATCCATCAAGCGTTGTCAGTCCAAAAGCAAAATTAGGGGTCAATGTAAAGATTGGCCCCTTTTGTGTTGTTGAAGATGATGTTGAGATTGGGGACAACACGGAGATACTGTCGAATGTATGTATTAAAAAGTTCACATCTATAGGATCAGGTTGTAAAATCTTTGAAGGTTCAGTTATAGGAGGAATTCCTCAACATATTGGATTTAAAGGCGAAAAATCTTATGTAGAGATTGGGAACAACGTAACAATAAGGGAATACGTAACTATTCACAGAGGAACTTCTTTTGATGACGGTATAACAAGGATAGGCGACAACAGCTATCTTATGGCTTATGTTCACATAGCACATGACTGTAAGGTAGGTCACGATACCATACTTGCAAATGCCGTTACACTTGCAGGACACGTTAAAATAGGCAATTTCGTCTTTATAGGAGGTCTTACACCTATTCATCAGTTCTGTAGAGTCGGAGATTACGCAATGGTCGGAGGAGCATCTGCTGTTGATAAAGATATTCCACCTTATACAAGAGCTTCTAAGAACCATGTTCTCTTATACGGTCTGAATCTTGTAGGACTGAAGAGAAGAGGTTTTAGTTCTGATCAGATTAAGATTTTAAAAGAGGCATACAGGATTTTATTTAGAAAATCAGCAACAATTCAGGAAGGGATAAAAGAGGTTGAAAAAAGACTTCCAAATACAGAAGAGATAAAAAATCTCTTGAATTTTGTAAAAACAACAAAAAGAGGTATAGCTCCAGAGGCATCTAAAAGAAAATGAAAAAAGTTGGTCTGATAGCAGGCGCAGGAGAACTTCCCTTAGAATTTGCAAAATCAGCATTCAGAAAAAATACAGATATTGAAATATTTTGCATAAGAAAAATAACAGACAAAAAAATAAAAAACTATGGAGTAACCCACTGGATAAACTTTGGTGAAGCACAAAAACTTATAGATCTTCTAAAAGACAGAAATATAAAAGATATTGTTATGCTTGGAAAGATAGAGCACTACTCTATAATATTTTCCCTTCACAAACTTGACAGAAGAGCAAAAGAGTTTTTATCAAAACTTAAAGATAAAAGAGCAAAAACCATTCTTGAGGCTGTAATAAACGAACTTAAAGAAGAAGGGTTCAATTTTATTGATCCTACACCATATTTAGAAAATCTTTTAATCAGAGAAGGACTTATAGCAGGAAATATTCAGGATAAAAAATTAATTAAGGATGCAGAATTTGGCCTTAAAATAGCGAAAGAGATAGCGGAACTTGATATAGGACAGACTGTTGTAGTTAAAAACGGAATAGTTATAGCCGTTGAAGGAATAGAAGGTACTGACAAATGTATAATCAGAGGAGGCAAACTTGGTGGAGAAGGAACTGTGGTATGCAAAGTCGCAAGGAAAAATCAAGATATGAGATATGACGTTCCTGTTATCGGAACTAAAACCTTAAAAAGTATGAAAAAAGCTAAAGCTAAACTTTTAGCTATAGAATCTGGAAAGACCTTTCTTTTAGAAAGGGAAAAGTTTAAAAATTTAGCAGAAAAATTCGGTATTGCTGTAATAGGATTTAAGATTTAAATTTTATGTATGAAAAAGATTACTCAGGAAGCTTATATAAATGAGATCACAAAATTTATAAAAGAAAAAACAGGTATAAATAGATTTCTGTCAAATAAAGAAGAATCTCTTATAAAAAAGTTTTACTCAAGAGAGATAAAATTAGATAGATTAAAAAAAATCATAGAGTCAGAAATAATGTCTTATCCCCAATCAAAAAGAAAGAATTTTTCAGTTTTAAGTATAGAAAAAAAACTTTCCGATAAATCTGATACACAAAATAATAAAAAGAAATCACAGAAGAAAAACAAAAACAGATGGGAAAATATAATTGAAAGGCTGAATATTCCACCAGATATAATAAAAATCGGAAAGATAGATGCAGAACTCAGAGATATAGAGATAGAAAAAAGAATAATAAAGTATATATGGGAAAATCTACCAGAAGATAAAAAAAGAGAGCTTCAGGAAGAGGCTAAAAAGGAGATAAAGGATAAATTTATAATCCAGAATATTGAAATTAAAAAAGTTCTTAAAAGCATAATATACAGAAAATTAAAAGAAATATATAGAATCGGTTCATAAAATCAAAAATACATTCCTTCAGTTTATCCCTTTTCAATATCTCTCTTGACTTTTTATTGTTTTTAACGTTATTTTATGTTATAAATTTTGTTAAATTATCGCGAGTTTAACTTAGGAGGGCAGAATGAGGAAAGGGTTATCGCTTTTTTCAGCACTACTAATCACAGGGTTTGCCTCATCCCAAGAGGTAATAAAACTTGAAAAAACCCAGATAACAGCAACAAGGGTTGAAAGAGCAGAACTTGATATACCTGCAGGGGTAGAGACTGTTACAAAAGAAGAAATAGAGATGGAAAGACAGTATAATATCAGCGAAGTTTTAGAAAGCCTGCCTGGGGTACAGGCAACCACTAAAAATGGCGGGTATAATGTCAGGTTAATTATAAGAGGCGGTGGTTTAAAAGCTCCATACGCAGTAAGGGAAATAAATATACTCCTTGACGGGGTTCCTATTACAGATCCTGATGGACTTACAAGACTTGACTTTGTAGATCCACAGCTTCTTGAACAGATTGACGTAGTAAAGGGTCCAAACTCAACACTTTATGGTGCAAATTCTGCAGGTGGCGTCGTTAATTTTATAACTATAAATCCTTTTAAATTCCAGGGTTTTAAAGTAAGGGCAGGTTACGGTAGTTACGGAACTTATATGTACAGACTGCTGTATGGAGGAAATAATGGAAAAGGACTTTTCTACAATACATCAATCTCCTACAGAAAATCTGATTCATGGAGAGAGTGGAATAGATTTGAAACTTTCCAGACCACAACAAAATTAGGTTGGCTGATTGACGATTCCTCATCAGTTGAAACAACAATCAGCTTTACAAAATCAGATCTCCAACTTCCAGGAAGTCTTGATAAAGATGAGTTTGAGGAAGATCCATCTCAACAGACCTCAAGTCCGTGGAGAAGATCCGGAAGATATTCAAGAATATTCTTCTGGAGCAATAGATATACGAATGAGATATCAGAAAATTTAACATTTAAAGGAACTATATATCTTCAAAGATGGACTCACTACCATCCAGTTTTTGGAAGAGTTAACGATGGAGGATCTTACGTTGGAGGTATAGATGCACAGATTGAGCTTAAACACAAACTGTTTGGCAAAGAATCTCTTCTTATAACAGGTATTCAAGGAAGATACGATCACTATAACTCTAAAAGATACACTTATAAACTCTGTAAACTTATAAATGGAGATATAGATTACTGTTCTAATGCAACAGCTGATAATCAGATAGAATACGTTCTGACCGACGACAGAGATCTTCTTTATGATGACCAGAAAAACAGGAATTACAGCTTAGGTGTTTTTGTTCAGGAAACAGTAAAACCTAATAAAAAAACTATAGTTGATCTTGGTTTAAGACTTGATACTGTTAGATTTGATATAGAAAAGGTGTCTTATTTTGACCTGGACTATGTATATAACAGAACTTACAGATATTATGGACCTTATTACAAAAAATATAATTCACCAGTTAATGATGAGGCATCTAAAACATGGAATTATATAAGCCCAAGGGTTGGTATTGTTTACAAATGGACGCCGGATATATCAACTTACGGTACAGTATCAACAGGTTTTCAAACACCACAGGACAGCGAACTCCTCGTAAATCCAGATCTTGATGCCTCAAGTACTGTAAACTACGAGGTTGGTTTAAAAGCAGTAGGAAATAGATTCTACTTAAGTACTGCAGTTTTCTTTATGATTACTGAAAACGAGATAGTAAGAACATACACAGCTGAAGGCGACAGAATGTATCTTAATGCAGGTAAAACTCACAAAAAAGGATTTGAATTTGATACAAAAGTAAAAATAATTAACGGAATATATTTTGGGGGCTCATACACTTACTATAACTTCAAATATAAAACATTTGTTTATACTGACAGCGATCAAAACACTTATGACTACAGCGGAAACAAAATGCATTATATACCTGATTATATGTACAGCCTTTACACGCTGGGGAAATTACCCTTTGGTTTGAAGTTTAAGTTAGAACTAAATACATGGGGATCTTATTACGCTGACGATGCGAACACAGAAAAATACAGCGATTACAAAAATATAACAAATCTGATGATCGGCTACGAAAAAGGCGATAGACTTGAACTTTCTGTTGATATAAGGAATCTGACAGATAAGAAATACGCATCACAATATCTAAAAACAGATTGGGGATACAACATATATCCTGCTCCTCCAAGAACTTACATGATAAGAGCTTCTTACAAATTTTAAGGAGATAAAGGATGAAAAAGTTTTCAGATTATCCTTTAAACAGAGACAAAAACGACCTTTTAAGATTTAGATTTTTTAGATCCACTTTTGGAAATACATCTTTTCTAAATATACTAAGAGTATCTCTGCTGCTGCTGACCCTTTATGCTATTGTTTACGGGCTTGTTATTCCTGACCGTAAGGAAAATCTGTTTACAACAGCCCTCTTCTGGGGGCTGTTCTGGCCCTTTTTTATGGTTATAACACTTCCTACCTTAGGAAATTTTTTCTGTATGATCTGCCCTCACGGATTTTTATCAAGAAAATTAAGTAAGATTGGATTTAAACTTAATCTTCCAAAAAGCTTAAAGAATCCTTATATAGGAATAGGGCTCAATATAATGCTTTACTGGTTTATTCTATATACATTTCCGGGAATACTTAGACAGCCCTTTATTACAGCGTTATTTTTCTTATTCTTCACCTTGCTGACAGTATTTATATCAATACTTTTCTCAAACGGATCTTACTGCAGATACTTCTGTCCTATAGGAAGGGTTGCTCCTGCATTTGCAAGAGTAGGATTTACATGGCTTTCAACATACAAAAATGAGTTGTGCGACAGTAAATGCGATAAGCCTGACTGTGCATTTGCCTGCCCCTATAAACTAAGTCCCTTAAAATTTGAAAAAAATAACTCTATGGATACGTGTACATTGTGTATGGAGTGTGTAAAAAGTTGTGAAGGGGTCAAACTTTCAATAAAAAAATGGTCTCACAGCCTTCTAAATAAAATTCCTAAACCTCAAAGCTGGGAAGTTTGGGTTTATATACTCTTTCTTGCCGTAATTACAATAACAATGAGATTCCATCACGGATTAGGACATTCACCTATAAAAGAAAGTCTTCCATGGGTAACAATTGGAAAATGGCTTCAAAGTACAACAGGAATAGGAAAACCCTTTGATTTTGTAGGTTTAACAGCACTTATAATGGCTCTTCTCATAACCCTATCTCTCATTTTAGGAGGATTTTATCTGACCTCAAGGATAATAAAAAGACCATTTAAAGAGATTTTCCTGAATCTTGGATATGCTCTTGCACCTTTAATGATAATTGGCAGTTTATCTCATGTCTGTCATTTTTTCTTTACCCATTACTATCATCAGGTAATAAACGGTTTTGCACAGGCTTTTTTTATAGATATAAGGGTAGAACCATTAGCTGAGAGAAATGATGCATGGCTGAGAATATTTTATATATTTCCTTTTATAGCTGCATTTTGGAGTGGATATATAATGTGGGTAAGGATCGGATTTTTTAATATTAAAGGTTTTAAAAAGATAGTATCTTATATTTTATCATCTGGAATAATAATTTTTTATCTGGGGCTAACTATATTTATACTTTATATAAGGTACTTTTCAGGATTGGGGCATCACCACTGATCAGACTTCCATCTCAAGACTTAGAAGATACATATCTTCCCCATCTAAGATGTTCAGATCAGTTTCCTTACAATAAGGACAGATAAAAGCATAATTATCAACTACAAACTCTTTTTTGCAGTTAAGACATCTTGCTATTATATCCTGAAGTATCATTTCCATATGAGCATTTTCACAGACTGTTCCTTCTTTGAATGTATCAAATGCTATTTTCAAAAGGTGCGGTTCCACACCTGAAAGTTTTCCTATTTTTACAACTACCTTTGTTACAGACTTTGCATTGTTTTCCTTTACACTTTTTTCTATCAGATCCATCAAACTCTGAACTATTGAAAACTCATGCAATCTCAGATCCTCTATCCCTTATATAGAGATTAATTCTACCATAAACATCTATTGACAAGTTTAGAAAGAAAATGAATAACCATTTCCAAAAAGTAAAAAATAAAAAAGCTTATAGCCAATTTTTTGACAAAGTATTATAAATAATAGTTTATAAACTAAAAAATTCGAGAAACATAAAAGATTTTTTTAAAATATCCCTTCATTTTTAAAAAAAATCTAAACAGATGTTGAAGTAAAGGCTTTAGGGAAATTTAAATAATATTTAAAACAGAACAATTTCTTTAGCCGTCTCAAAAACAAATACAAACATAAAGATTAAAAAAATAAAAATAATTAAAAAAGTTAAGGATGTTACACCCCTTTTAAAAAGGGAGAACATCCCCATTTCGAAAAAGTTTACTTTAATAGTTCCAAGTCTACTACATATAGCCCTAAATCCGAACCAACTAAATATGCTATATTTCCCACTATTTTTACACTATAAACCTTGCCAAGAGTGTTAATATTTGACACTATCCGGGGATTATTTATATCTGATATATCTATTATCTGAAGTCCTGACCTTCCATCAGCTACATATGCTGTATTATCTACTATCTCTACATCATAAGCCTCCCCAGGAGTGTTAATATTTGATACTATCCGGGGATTATTTATATCTGATATATCTATTATCTGAAGTCCTGACCTTCCATCAGCTACATATGCTGTATCACCTACTATTTTTATATCCATAGCATATCCTGTTGTATCAATATTTGATACTATTCGGGGATTATTTATATCTGATATATCTATTATCTGAAGTCCTGACCTTCCATCAGCTACATATGCTGTATTATCTACTATCTCTATATCATAAGCCTCCCCAGGAGTGTTAATATTTGATACTATCCGGGGATTATTTATATCTGATATATCTATTATCTGAAGTCCTGACCTTCCATCAGCTACATATGCTGTATTATCTACTATCTCTATATCATAAGCCTCCCCAGGAGTGTTAATATTTGATACTATCCGGGGATTATTTATATCTGATATATCTATTATCTGAAGTCCTGAATGCCAATTTGCCACATATGCTGTATCACCTGCTATTTCTACATCATAAGTCTCCCTAAGAGTGTTAATATTTGATACTATCCGGGGATTATTTATGTCTGATATGTCTATTATATACAATCCTGAATCTCTTCTACTAACATTGGCCACATATGCTGTATCACCTACTACTTCTACATCCATGGTATAACCAGGAATATTAACATTTGACACTACCTGTGGATTGTTTATATCTGATATGTTTATTATTCTTATTCGTAACCCTTCATTACTATCAGCTATATATGCTATATTCCCCACTATTTCTACATCTTGAGCATTATCAGGTGTGTTAATACTTGATATCATCTGTGGATTATTTATATCTGATATGTCTATTATCCAAAGCCCTGAACTTCCATTAGCTACATATGCTGTATCACCTACTATTTCTATATCCATAGCATATCCTGTTGTATCAATATTTGATACTATCCGGGGATTATTCATATCTGATATGTCTATTATCTGAAGTCCTGAACCTCCATCAGCTACATATGCTGTGTTATCTACTATCTCTATATCATAAGCCTCCCCAGGAGTATCAATATTTGATACTATCCGGGGATTATTCATATCTGATATGTCTATTATCTGAAGTCCTGACCTTCCATCAGCTACATATGCTGTATCACCTACTATTTCTATATCCATAGCATATCCTGTTGTATCAATATTTGATACTATCCGGGGATTATTTATATCTGATATGTTTATTATCTGAAGCCCTGAATCTCCATCAGCTACATATGCTGTGTTATCTACTATCTCTACATCATAAGATATCCCCGGTGTGTCGATACCCAAGTTAATATATTCCTCATAAACATTTTTTCCTGAATGAATTGTCTCTACAAACCTAAAATAAAGTTGTCTGTAATACTTGGTTAGTTTATCTCTGTCTCCTACAGGATTAAAAATTAATATGTCTTTAATTGTAATTTCTCCATCGCCGTCTATGTCAGTAATTAAATTATTTATACTCTGATTTAAGATATTCCTGAATTCTTCTGAATTGGAAAATCCATACTTTACATACTTTGCAACTCTTTCATATATTATTTCACTGATTAACGATACCTTAAAATTTCCTTTTATCTCTTTAAAATCTTTTCCTAAGGATATTGCTCTAATTATCCCTTTGTTTTGAGTACAGGTGTCATCTTTTATCCCATCATCATTAACATCCCAATCGCATCCACCTATAACTCTATATAAATAGACTTTTCCATCTTCTAGCTCATTTACATGCATATTAAAATTTCCTATTTCTTCCAGTATTTCTCCTGATGATGTTGTTTCTTCCCAGAGCAGGTTTTGTGTTCCATCGCTGTTTACTTCATAAATTTTTACTTCAGCTTCCGCCAAATTACCTAGTAATGCTGTGCCGTAATCAGTTAACGGTTTATAGTTACTAATTTCTTCATTATTACTACCCCCTCCGCTGCAACCAGTTATCATTAATATAATAACCAATAATCTTACTGCCATTAGAGTTTTTTTCCCCATTTTTACACCCTCCATTTTTAATTTTATTTTATATTATTATTAACCATACTACGAACAATTTAATTAAAATAGTATGAAATATTGGCATCATTATAATTATTTTACTATTTAACTTCTTAATCAATTGGTTTAAATTTTGTAAAAGATGATAATTATCTAATATTGAAAATACAGAGAAATACTCCTATCTAAAAGTATCCAAAATCAGTTGGGATATTGCTCAAAGCAAAAACAATAGCTAAAGCATATCTCAAAGAGTTTATATTTTTTGTATATCCCTTAGTTTTTCTTTTTAACCTGTTCAACCTGTCTCTTAGTATAGAATGTAAACTTTCATTTTTGTTTGTTTCTTTGAATTTAATTATCTTATGTTGTTTCATGTTTGGCCTGTATCTTTATACATGATTCTGTATGATATACTTTAAGCAATAGATTTTAAAAAGGTTCCCTTGTCTCTATCTCCAACCTCATACACATAGTATTTATCCCCCTTTTTTTTATACGTGCTGTCCATATCCACACTGAGTGTTTTTCGTTATTTTTCATTTATATATAGAAACTTTGTTTACATCGCATTTCCCGCCAACTTCTTCCATTTCTTCGATAGATAGGTATCTATATATTTTCCCGCTTCATAAGTTCATCTTGCAACTATTATATATGTAAGTTTAATACTTTGGCTATTAATGATTTGCTCATGTATAAGTTCAGAAAAAAAGTGGACACCTACCGAAGAGAATAAAAAAGGAGGTAGGTGTCATGAAAGGAATAGTAGATACCAGTACATATATGATTTCGTTATTTCCGAAAAAATTCTTAAACAAAGTAAAAGACACTAAACTGCCAAGAGAAGTAAAAGTAAGACTCAAATGGATACAGCATTACAAGAAAACACAAAACATCTCTAAAACATGCAGATACTTTGGAATGTCCAGAATCACATTATATAGGTGGTATGAAAGATACAAAAAAGAGGGATTAGAAGGACTTTACGATAAACCCAAAACTCCTAAAAACAAAAGAAAACCATTTATAAGGAACAAATACCAGCAAATAATCATCAAAATCAGAAAAAAATATCCAACATGGAGTAAAGAAAAAATAGCCAGATACTTAGAAACAGAGAAAGGGATAAAAATATCTTCCTCTACAGTTTATAGGGTTCTAAAACAAACTAACCTAATCAAAAAGATAAAGAATATAAGGTTTGAAAGGAAAAGAAAGAGAAATATCAATAGAAAAAGAATCAGGAAAGGTCTGAAGGCAACCTTTCCTGGAGAAGTAGTCCAAATAGACGTAAAACATTTGCCATTTAAAGGGACAACATACTACCAATTCACAGCTATAGACAAATCTGTGATTTGAGCCGTAAGGCATAAGTATAGCAGATTATCATTTGCAAGAGTATATAAAACAAAGAGTTCAAAGAATGCAAAAGAGTTTTTTAAGAAAGTCAGAGAATTTTTTGAGTTTGATATAAAGAAGGTTCAGACTGATAATGGAAGTGAGTTTTTAGGAGAATTTGAAGAATATTTAAAACAGGAAGGGATAGAACATTACTTTAGCTATCCAAATAGTCCAAAAACAAACTCAAACGTAGAAAGGTTAATAAGAACTATAGAAGAGGAGTTATGGCTAATAGAAGAGCTTGATTGTTTTATAGAGAATTTAAACAAGAAACTAAGAAAGTACCTAAGAATTTACAACTTTATAAGACCTCATTATGCATTAGGATTTAAAACTCCTGCTGAGGTTGCTTATGGAAGGTGTTAAAATTTTTACTGGTAGGTGTTCACCATGTACTGAACCGATACACCATCTTGACAAAATAAAAAAAAGTTTATATTATATTTGTCCTAATTGGGCGGTTAGCTCAGCTGGCCAGA
>Ga0256914_1000419_pt1 | contig 42022 bp, 32 predicted proteins | sample HulkmetaG_FD_191571 | JGI IMG/M metagenome (GOLD analysis project Ga0256914, IMG submission 191571) | Hydrothermal chimney microbial communities from Main Endeavour vent field at the Juan de Fuca Ridge, Pacific Ocean - Hulk | ecosystem: Environmental > Aquatic > Marine > Hydrothermal vents ... | reverse complement strand
AAAGAAATACTGCTGTAAATATCATTGATATTTTTTGCCAAAATGATGGTAAATCACTCCACAAATATTCATAAAATCCTAAAATTAAAATTCCTAAAAATGTGTATGTTATTGCTTTTCTGATATTTGGTGTTGATATATTCATAAAATAGGTATGTTAAGATTCTTTTTTTTAATATTAAATTTCTAAGTTTTTTTCCTAGAGGTTACTTTACATTTAAAGAACCGTAATGTCAAGACATTAATAGAAGTATATAAAAAAATATTAAGATGAAAAATATCTTATAGAATAATGCTATTGACTCTGTCTTGATAATTTTATAACATACATCGGCTTTGCCTAGAGAATAGGCTACATATTAAACTTTTTAATATGAGTAAGATTATTATCCTCTGCTTTTACAATCAAACTTATGAAAGGAATAATTGGTAAAAAAATGGGTATGGCTCAAGTGTTTGATAAAAACGGAAAAGTTATACCAGTGACATATCTTTCTTGTGAATCAAATACTGTTTTTGATATTAAGACAGTTGAGCGAGACGGGTATTCTTCTATTGTACTAGGTGCATCTCCGCTAGGAAAAAGAGAAACTAAAACTAAAAAATTTAGAACATTGAAAGAATTTTCGGGAGATGTTTCGTCAGACATTGTAGTTGGATCTTCTATTGATGCTTCTGTGTTTGAAGAGGGAGAATTTGTGTCTGTTGTTGGGGTTTCGAAGGGGAAAGGGTTTCAAGGACGAGTTAGGAGGCATAATACAAGAGTTGCTAGAAAAACACATGGTACAAAAGCTGTACGACATGGGTCTAGTGGTTCGATGTGTATTACGGCTCGTTCTCAGCCAGGTCTAACAATGGCAGGTCGAATGGGAAATGATCAAATCACTCTTCGGTCCGTTGAAATTGTACGAGTTGATACAGAAAGATCAATTATTGCAGTTAAAGGTCCTGTTCCAGGGGCAATAAATTCTATAGTATTTTTGAAAAAATCATAATGAAAGCTGTTTGTTATACACAATCGGGAGAGAAAAAAACGGAGGTTGAACTTCCAGTTTCTCTTTTTATAGAAGAACCAAATATTGAATTGATTCATTTAGCTGTTGTTCGTCAGCATGCAAATGGTCGAAGTAATATCGCTAAGGTAAAAACACGAGCAATGGTTCGAGGGGGTGGACGAAAACCTTTTAATCAAAAAGGAACAGGTCGAGCTCGACAAGGTACAATTAGAGCTCCTCAGATGAGAGGAGGTGGAGTTGTTTTTGGTCCAACGGGACGAGAAAATTATTCGAAAGATATGCCTAAAAAAATGAGAAGAAAAGCATTATTTTCAGCGCTGTCTATTAAGGCTTCAGAAAATAAAGTAGCTTTACTTGATTCGTTTTCTTTAGAAAAACCAAGTACAAAAGCTTTTGTTTCTTTTCTTTCAAAAATTGAAAACAATCGAAAAGTTTTAGTTGTTTCTTCTGATAAAGATTTTGTTTTAGAGAAAAGTATATCAAATATTCCAGGGGTTAGGCTTGTAACTGCAAACTACTTGAATACAGTTGATATTATGCAATCAACACTTGTTTTATTTCTAGAAGATGGGTTGAAAAAAGCAGAAGAAGTTTTTGCATTATAATTTACAAAAAATATGATATTAGAAAATGTAATAATGGCTCCGGTTGTAACGGAAAAAGCTATTGGGTTGAATCAAGAAGGTATTTATGTATTTTTTATTAATAAAGATGCAACAAAGATTGATATTAAAATAGCCTTTGATTCTTTATTTGGGAGAAAAGTTTCATCTGTGAAGATTGCAAAACTTCCAAAGAAAACTCGGAAAGCTGGTCGGTCTGGAATAATGACAAAACGACAAGCAAAACGAAAAGCATATGTTACCTTTACAGAAAACACACCATTTGAGCTTCAAATGGTTAAAAAATAATTTATTTTTGAAAAAATGGCAATAAAAGTATATAAACCAACGACGAACGGACGGCGAAATATGAGTGTTGTGGACTACTCTGTTCTTTCTAAGGTAAAACCTGAGAAATCTCTTTTGCGTCCGAAAAAGCAAAATGCTGGGCGAAACTGTCATGGACGAATTACTATTCGACATAGAGGTGGTGGAGCAAAAAAACATTATCGTATTATTGACTTTAAACGAGTTGATAAAGCAGGAATTCCTGCAACTGTTGATTCTATTCAATACGATCCAAATAGAACGTCTTTTATTGCTCTTCTATTTTATGCAGATGGAGAAAAACGATATATTATCGCTCCAGATGGATTGAAAGAAGGTGATACTGTTATTACAGATGTAAAAACAAAAGTAAAAACCGGAAATAGAATGAAGTTGAGAAATATTCCAGTAGGATATAAAATTCACGATTTGGAGTTAACTCCTGGAAAAGGAGCTCAGATTATTAGATCTGCTGGTTCAAATGGTAAGGTGACTTCATTAGATGGAGATCTTGCCTATGTAGAACTTCCTTCTAAGGAAATACGGTTAATTTCTAAAGATTGTTATGCAACTATTGGGGGTGTTTCAAATTCAGATCATATGAATGTTAAGATTGGTAAAGCTGGTCGAATGCGGAATATGGGGAGAAGACCTCAAGTTCTTGGTAAATCTATGAATGCTGTAGATCATCCGCATGGGGGAGGAGAAGGTCATTCGCCAATTGGTATGAAAGCACCTAAGACACCTTGGGGGGCTCCAGCACTTGGAAAGAAAACTCGAAAACGAAAAAAAGCGTCTTCACAATTTATTATTTCTCGAAAGAAAAAATAAATTAGTATATTCATTCTTAAGTAAGTTTATTTAAAATATTATGGCACGAAGTTTAAAAAAAGGTCCTTTTGTAGATGAAAAACTAATGAAAAAAGTTCAAAAGTTTATTCTTGAAGGTTCTAAAAAAGTTATTAAAACATGGGCAAGAAGAAGCGATATTCATCCTGATTTTTTAGGATTTACATTTGCTGTCCATGATGGAAAGAAGTTTGCACCTGTTTATGTTACAGAAGAAATGGTTGGGCATAAATTAGGGGAATTTGCAATGACTCGACGATTTAAAGCTCATGGAGGAAGTAAAGCATAAGTGAAAAATCACTTTAGATAACAATTTTATAGATAAATACAATGATTGCAATTGCAAAAAACATTCGGATTTCTCCTCGTAAGGTAAATCTTGTTGCTACAATGATTCAAGGAAAAAATGCAGAAGAGTCATCACTTCTTCTTTCTAGAATTCCTAAAAAAGCTGCAAGTATGATTAAAAAAGTACTTGATGCAGCATTAGCAAATGCTAAACATAACGATGGGGCAAATACTTCAGGGTTGGTAGTTAAAAGGATATTGGCATTAAAAGCTCCAATGTTAAAACGATTTCGACCAATTTCAAGAGGACGGGCTGCACCTCTTTTAAAAAGAACTTCACATATTCGAATTGAGCTTGGGTAAAATCAGTTAACTTCAGAAGTGTAATAACAATAATTAAAAATATTTATTTCTTATAAATCATATGGGACAAAAAGTAAATCCAACGGGAGTACGAGTAGGTATCAATAGAGAATGGCCTTCTCGATGGTATGCTGGAAAAAAAGATTTTGGTAATTTTCTTGGAGAAGATGTTAAAATTCGAAGATATTTTGAAGATAGATATTCTGAAGCAGGAATTGCAGAAGTAAATATTGCTAGAAATTCTAGAGAATTAGTTGTTACTGTAAAAACTTCTAAAGTAGGTGTTGTATTAGGAAAAGGGGGAGAAAAAGCAAATGAAATTGAAAAATCTCTTTCTAAAATTGCAGGACGAAAAGTTAAGCTTGAAGTTGAAACAGTTGATCAACCAGAATTAAATTCAACAGTTGTTGCAGAAGATGTATGTCGACAATTGGAAAAACGTCAACCATTTCGAAGAGTTGCTAAGATGGCAGTTCAAAAAGCTATGGAAAATGGAGCAAAAGGAGCAAAAGTTCTTATTGGAGGTCGACTTGGAGGAGCCGAAATGGCTCGTTCAGAATTCTTTACAGATGGTTCTGTTCCACTTCAAACATTGAGAGCTGATATTTCATATGCATATGATAGAGCAGAAACTATTTATGGAACATTTGGTGTTAAAGTTTGGATTTATAAGGGAGATAGATTCGATGCTAGAAAAGCTAAAAATTCTGATACTACAGAAAGTTAAAACTATAGTTTATAAAAAAAAGATTAGTAGTATTGCTAGTCTTTTTTTGTATTATCTAGAAATTGTTTATTATATATATTGTACTTATGAAAAATATTTTTATAAAGAGGCTTCTAATATTCTTTTTATTCTTTTTTGCACAAAGTACATTTGCGTTAAATATAGATACATACTTTTCTGATCCGAACTCTATAATAGCATCTACTTATAAAAATGGTCCTGATTCTTTTATTGTTGATTCTATAGATTCTTCAGAAGATTATATTTATATGGCCATGTATGAATTATCATTAAAATCTGTTACAAATGCTTTAATTGAAGCAAAAAATAGAGGAGTTGATGTGAAGGTTGTAACTGATTCTGATCATATTAAATGGAAGCGTTTTAAAGATTTGAAATCTTCAGGAATTGAAATTGTTGGAGATGGTAGAAAAAGTATAATGCATAATAAATTTATTGTTATTGATGATAGTGTTGTTTGGACGGGGTCAATGAATTTGACATATAACGGAGCATATCATAATAATGAAAATATTAATAAAATAGAAAGTAATAATATCGCAGGTTGTTATAAAGAGGAATTTTTAGAATTATTTGCTCATGATAATGAATTAAATAAAAAAATAAATATTTGTAATCAACATTTAGAAGATGAAAATATTGATATTTATTTTTCACCAGAAGATAAATTTTTAGAAAATAAGTTATTAAATTTGATAAATAATGCAACTACTAAAATTGAATTTTTAGCTTTTGCATTTACAAATTCAAAAATTTCAGATGCTTTGAAAAAAGCAAAAGATAGAGGTGTTATTATTAAGGGGGTGTTTGATGAAAGTCAAAATAATGGATATCAAGCAAAATATTCAAAATATGATGAATTAAAAAATTATGGAATTGAGGTATATTTAGATGCAAATAAAAAATTTCCAGATACTGATAAAGAAAAAGATTATAAAATGCATGATAAAGTTTTTATTATAGATGATAAAACAGTGGTTTTTGGATCTTATAATTTTACAACAGCTGCAAATGATAAAAATGATGAAAATGTGCTTGTGGTAGAAAATAAAAAATTTGCAAATGTTTATTTGAAAGAATTTAAGAATATTTTTGAATTTGCAAAAAATTCATATTTTTCTAAAAAGACTAAAAATGAAGATGTTAAAAAGCTTTCTTTTCCAAATATAATTATTTCTCAAGTAGAATATAATCCTAAAAAATTGGAATATTCGGAGCATGCATATGAATGGTTCTCTTTGTATAATCCAACAAATGAGATAATTGATTTATCAAGTTGGAGTGTGTCTGAAGATATTTCAACTCGATATTTTATTTTTCCTCAAGGAGTTTTTATGAAGCCGTCTCAAACAGTTTTTGTTGTAAATAATAAAAATGAATTTTTAAAATTGCATTCTTCTGTTCCTGAAAAAAATATTATTGAAATGAGTGGGCAATATTGTGCAGATTCTGCAGGTTGTCTTTTGTTAAATAATTTAGAGGATTTTTTAATATTAAAAAATTCTGTTCCTTCTCGTGGATATATTGTTGATTTTGTTGCTTGGGAAAATAAAATACAAAATATTGATAACAAAGAAATTGTTTGGAATTTAGAAGTTTCTGATGGAGAAAGTATTTGTAGGAAAAATATTAAAGATACTGATTTACCTTCTGATTTTTTAGCTCCATGTACATCTGAAATTTTATTATTTTCAAAAACTATTAATAATACAATACATCAAATTACTACAACTTCTAATAATTCTAATAATTCTGATGATTCTGGGACTACTGCTAATATTGTAATAAAAAATTCTAATACAAATATAAATAAGGGAAGAGGTGGATCAAATCCTTTAATTGTAAAAAAATTAAGAGAATTATCAGGGAAATTTCCTGTATATAAAACACTGTATGATGAAAAAATTGAAAAATTAAAAAAATTACATATTTTACAAGAAAAAAGAAAAAAATATAATAAAAATTGGATTTCTTATTAATATAAAAATCTGTATTATGTATTCAATAAACATTTTATAAATCTTTAACTTAATTTTATGGCTATTGTTAAAAATCCTTTAGAGTTGTTAAATCATGCAAAAGACAATGGATATGCAATTGGGGCATTCAATGTTAATAATATGGAAATTTCTCAAGCTATAATGGCAGCACATGCTGCAAAGAAAGCTCCAGTGGTGCTTCAGCTTTCTTCTGGGGCTCGTAAATATGCAAATACAATAATGCTTGTAGATATTATTAAGTCACTTGTAAAACAGTATCCTGAGGTTCCTGTTATTATTCATCAAGACCATGGTGCAGACTTAGAAACATGTATTTCTGCAATTGATGCTGGTTTTAATTCTGTAATGATTGATGCTTCTCATTATGATTTTGAAGAAAATATTAGAATTACTAAAGAGGTTGTTGATTATGCTCATGCAAGAGGTGTAATTGTGGAAGCAGAACTTGGTCAGTTGGGTGGAATAGAAGAACATGTTTCAGTTGATGAAAAAGATGCTCATTTAACAAATCCTGATGAAGCAGAAGAATTTGTTAAACGAACAGGGTGTGATTCTTTGGCATGTGCTATTGGAACATCTCATGGAGCGTATAAATTTTCTTCTGATGGAAAAGTTGATATTGAATTGGTTAAAACACTTACTAAAATTTTACCAAATACTCCTTTGGTTATGCATGGATCTTCTTCTGTTCCGCAAGAATATGTAAAAATGTGTAATGAATATGGTGGAGATTTAGGAGGTGCTAGGGGAGTATTAGAAGAAACTATCGCTGATGCTGCTCAATATGGAATTTCTAAAGTAAATATTGATACAGATTTAAGATTAGTAATGACGGCTGTGATTAGAAAGGTATTCATAGAATCTCCAAAAGAATTTGATCCTCGTAAATATATGGGACCAGCTAGAGCTGAAATTCAAAAAATGGTTGAACATAAAATTGATGTTTTAGGTTCTGCCAATAGAATTTAATTTCTAAATTTAAAAAAATTGATTATAAAAAAATCTCTATCAAATTTGATAGAGATTTTTTTTGTTAGTTTTAATTTTAGACGAGTTTATTATCCACAGCATTTTTTATATTTTTTCCCGCTTCCACAAGGGCAAGAATCGTTTCGACCAGTTACCGAAGTTTTAATATCTGAATCTGCTTTTATTAACGTAATTCCCGACTTTTTTGCATTTAGTTCTCGTATTTCTTGCTCTACTTTTTTATCAGCTTGAGATTTGAATTTTATTAAGGCTTCTTGTTTTTTGATAGCTTCTTCTTGTTTTAAATTTTCTGAAATATCAGATTGTAAATTTTTTTGAATTTCTTCAGAGTTTGTTTTTAATATTCTGTTTGCATTTTGATTATTTTGAACAGGTTCTCCTGTTTGAGAAGATTTAATTTCAACATGGAAAAACATTGATAATTTTCCTTTTCTAATATCTGATAATAATTTTGTAAATAAATGAAATGCTTCTTTTTTATATTCCATTAATGGATCTCTTTGTCCGTATCCTTGTAAAGAAACTTGTTCTTTTAGGTCTGTCATAGATTGAAGGTGTTCTACGAAAAGAGTATCTGTAACTCGCAAAGAAATTTGTTTTAATGCTTTTTCAAGAGAGGCATGATCTAAAAATAATTTTATTTTATTTTTATAAACTTCTGTTAAATAATTAATAGCTAAAATTTTAATTTCTTCTGTAGAATCACATTTTTTTAAATTTTCAAAATTAAATTTTGTTTCATCTTTATGAAACGATGAAATATCTTCAAAAATTTCTTTTATATCCCATTTATGACTTTCTCGATTTGCAGTATAAACATCTACTAAATTTTCTACTTCATCTCTAATCATTTCTAAAAATTCACCAGAGACATCACCATTTCCAAGAAGTTTTCTTCTTCTTCCATAAATAATTTCTCTTTGTTTGTTCATAATATTGTCATATTGTAGAACATGTTTTCGTCTGTCAAAATGCGCTCCTTCTACTCGTTTTTGAGCATTTTCAATTCCTCGTGTAATAAATCCATTTTCAATTGGTAAATCGTCTGGAATATTCAAGCTATCCATCATAGCAATCATTCTATCTCCACCAAAAATACGCATTAAACTATCTTCTAGTGATACAAAAAATTGCGTTTCTCCTCTGTCTCCTTGTCGTCCAGATCTCCCTCGAAGCTGATTATCAATTCGTCGAGATTCATGCCGTTCAGATCCAAGAATGAATAACCCGCCTAATTCTTCAACACCTTCTCCAAGCTTAATATCAGTTCCTCGTCCAGCCATATTTGTTGCAATTGTAATAGCATTTTTTTGTCCAGCGTTCACAATAATTTCTGCTTCTCGTTCATGTTGTTTTGCATTTAAAACTTCATGTTTTATTCCTGCTTGTGCTAATGTTTTTGACAATTGTTCAGATTTTTCAATAGATGCCGTTCCTATTAAAACAGGCTGACCTGTTTGTTGTTTTTCTTTTACAAGTTCTGCAATAGCACTAAATTTCCCTGTTTCTGATTTATATACAACATCACTATGGTCAGTTCTTTGAATTGGTCGATTGGTTGGAATTGGCAATACTGCAAGTGAGTAAATATTCCCAAATTCTTCCTCTTCAGTTTCTGCTGTTCCTGTCATTCCAGATAAATGAGAATATAATCTGAAATAATTTTGAAATGTTATGGATGCCATTGTTTTTGACTGTTGTTTTATTTCAACACCTTCTTTTGCTTCAAGTGCTTGATGAAGTCCAGCAGAAAATCGTCGTCCTGGCATAAGTCTCCCTGTAAATTCATCTACAATAACAACTCCATGCTGAGGATGAATAACATAGTCTGTATCTTTTTTAAAACATGCATGCGCTTTTAATGCTTGTTCAATATGATGAACTTCTTTAAATCCTCGTTCTGTATAAATATTTTTGACTCCTAATAATTCTTCCATTTTAGATATTCCTTCTTCTGTAAGAATTGCTGATTTTTGTTTTTCATCAATAGTATAATGTTCACCTTCTATTATTTTAGAAATAAGCCCAGCATATAAACTGTATTTATCAATTGATTCTCCACTTGGAGCTGAAATAATTAAAGGAGTTCTTGATTCGTCAATTAAAATTGAATCAACTTCATCAATTAGTGCAAAATATAAATCTCTTTGTACTAAATCTTCTTCTCTTTGAGCCATGTTATCTCGCAAATAATCAAATCCAAATTCATTATTTGTTCCGTATGTAATATCTGCTTTATAAATTTCTTTTCGTTCTGCTGGAGTTGTTCCATTAATAATTACACCAGTAGAAAGTCCTAATGTTTCGAAAAGAGGCATGTTAGTTTGAACATCTCTTTGTGCTAAATAATCATTTACGGTTACTACATGCACACCTTTTTGCACTAATCCTGCAACTGATGCGGCTAGCCCTGCTACTAAAGTTTTCCCTTCTCCAGTTCGCATTTCTGCAATCTTTCCTTCTAGTAATGCCAATGCTCCAACCAGCTGAACATCATATGGAATCATATTCCATGTTTCTTCACTTCCCATTACATCATATTTTTCTCCTTCAAGTCTTCGGCATGCATGCATTGCCACAGCTAGCATTTTTACTAAAATATCTTGAGATTTTTGATAATCTTTTCCTTTTAAATTTGTAATTTCTTTACTCCATTCTATATCAGAAAGAGTTTGTAAATGTTCTTCTTGTTGTTTGATTTTTTTTACAATTTTATTTAATCGCTTTAAATCAGCTGATTTTGGGTCTCCTAAAAAAAGTTTTTCTATCCAAGTATTTAAGAACATATGTTTTTGTTAAAATTTATATAAAATTCAAGTTATTATATAAAATTTTATAATAAAAAAAAACTCTATTGTGTTAATAGAGCAAAAAAAGAGATGAATATTATTTTTATTGTTTTAAATTATACTTTTAAAATTTGTAGTGCATTTTTTGCAGCAGACTGTTCTGCTTCTTGTTTTGAATTTCCAGTCCCTTCTGCTATTTTTTCTTTCCCTAAAAAAACAGCCATTAAAAATAGTTTTGCATGATCCGGTCCAGAGGATGCAATAAGTTTATAGTGGGGAGTTATTTGTTTTTCAGCTTGCGACCATTCTTGAAATAAGCTTTTAGGACCAATATAATTTTTATTATTTTCTGCTTTTATAATTTCAGGAAACAAAACAATTTCTAAAAACTGTTTTGTTTCTTGTATTCCTAGGTCTAAATAGATAGCACCAATTAATGCTTCTACTGTATTTGCAAGAATGTAATCTTTTTTATGTCCATTTCGTTCTCCTTTTGAAAGTTTAATTAATTTCCCTAGTTTTATTCGCTTTGCAAGATCTGCTAAGGATTCTTTTCGTACTGCGGCACTTCGAAGTGCTGTCATAACACCTTCTTGCAGGTCTGGAAATGTTTTATATAAAAATTCGGTAACCAATAATTCAAGAACTGCATCACCTAAAAATTCTAATCTTTCATTGTTTTCTATTTTTTTCTCATTTCCAAAGCTTTTATGTGTAAATGCAGTTTGGTATAATGAAAGGTTACGTGGTTGAATATTAAGGTTTAATAAGAAATGTATAATATTCTCAGTCATAAAATTTATAAAATAATATATTCAGACGTATCTGATGGTAGGGATGCTTTTGTTATTGAATAATTTTCAACATTTTGAAAAGGGTATGAAAATTCTTTTAAAATAGTTTCAGTGTATCCTTTTGCACAAATTAAAACTCTTGGGTCAATTTTTTCTATCATTTTTTTTAAGTCTGATTTTTTTAACCCAGTTTCTTCTCCTTTGTCATTTGGTTTTGATTTTTCAATAAGTAAAATATCTGTATTTCCAAATGATTTAACTAGTTCGTCTGTAACTTCTGTAAGCCCTTCGTCATTAAAACACACAAATCTAACACCTTCAACAAAAATTTTTCCCAAAGAATATTTTCCAAGAGATTTTGATAAAAAGAAAGAAGTTCCTTTCATTTCATATTCTCCTGCCCAATGAAATAATCCATTTTTATCTTTTTTTTGTTCTGACAAAAATATTTGCATATCTCCACTTTCTACATTTATTCCAACTTTATTTTCTTTTGTTTGTAAGATATACGCTATCCCTTCTTCTCCTGATTTATCTCGTATTAATTTCATTTAGAACATATATAAAATTTTATTCAATATGATAGTATCATGTTTTTTTGTTAATACAAAAAAGTAAATATATTACACTTAATTAAATTTAAATATTTATATCTCTCAATGTTTGTAATTTTTGATAACAGCTCCAACGGGTTACTCCACTTGCTACTATTGCAGTAGCAAGTAAAACACCAGAATATTTTTTTATCTAAAAAATTATAGTTCGTATGATTTTATCATGATATAATTTAGATAATAAAACAATTGCAATTAAAACTGGATTAACAGAAGAAGAAATTAATAATTTATTATTTTAAAAGTTTTGCTCTATGAAACCTGCTGTTTTTTTGCCAGATATTCGAAGTGGTTGGAATGTTGGATCTTTTTTTAGAACAGCGGATAGTTTAGGGATTTCTCAGATTTTTTTATCTGGATTGACGCCAAAACCTCCGCATAAAGAAATTTCTAAAACTGCACTGGATGCAGATATTTTTGTTCCATGGTCATATTTTTCTGATTCTATAGAATGTGCAAAAGAATTAAAAGCAAGAGGATATTCATTGGTAGCAATGGAATTAACAGAAAATGCAATCAGTTTAGAAAAATTTGAATTTCCACAAAATACATGTTTAGTGATGGGAAATGAAATTACTGGAGTTTCAAAAGAAATGCTAGAATTGTGCGATAGTGTGGTTTTTATTCCTATGCAAGGAGGAAAACAATCTATGAATGTGAGCATAGCAGGAAGTTTGGGAATGTGGGAGATGGTGAAAAGTGTAAAAATTAAATATTGATATATAGATATTTAAAGTTTACACTTTTTTTAAAATTTGTTATTATGTAAAGAACTTTAATAAATAAAATATGATTTCAAATATTAAAATAAAAAACTTTAGAAATATTAGAGACGCCGATGTTGATTTTAATAATATAAATATTATTACAGGAAAAAATTCTTGTGGTAAAAGTAATTTGCTCGATTTAATAAAAACATTTCCTTCAGCTTGGGATGAAAATGTTTATGATAAATTTGATGGAAATATTGTCTCAGAAGGTGCAGGGATTTCAGAAAGTGCAATTAAATTATCTATAAATATAGATACAAAGTTATTAGCAGAGGTCGAAATAAATAATGAAATGTTTTTATATGGGCTTAAAACTTCTAATATTGTTTTAAACAAAACTATTTTAAAAAATGGAGATTTAAAGTCTAATACTTTAAAAGTTAATAATTCAAAATTTTTAAAAAGACAAGAAGCTGAAGCTGAAACTAAAATAAATATTAAGCCAAAAGATTTAAGTACTTTTTTAGCAAAAGCAGATAAAGTATTGATGATATGTAATAATGAATCAAAAGAATTTAATATAGATTCATTATCTAAAGACAATATATTAAATATCAAAAGAACTAATGATGATGATGCTATTTATAAAAATTTAATAAAAAGAAAGTTACCTAAATCAGATTTACCAATTCTATCTAACTCCGTAAAAGAATTTGAGAACTTAAAAAAAATATTTATTGATTCTTTTAATATAAGAAATATTGAAGAAACAGTTGAAAGAATTAAAAGTAAGAAAAAAAATATTTCTCATTTTCGAGATTTTAATGATAGTAATTTATATTATTTATTAGCAGATATTCAATCTGATGATAAAATTTTTGATGAATATACAAAAAACATTAAACAGTATACCAATAATATAATTACTTCTTTTTCAATAAATGTATCTGGAAAAGGGACACGACAAGGACATTTTAATGTTGAATCTCCAAATGGATCAAAATTGTTTTCAAGTTTATCTATGGGGACACTTATTCTGTTATATGTCATTACATTAAATAGCTGGCTTTCTCTTAATTCTGAAAAGCAAATTTTTAAAGCTCCAACATATTTAATTTTTGATGAAATAGATTCATACCTTCATCCAAATTTAATTTCTTCCTTTACTGAAATGTTAAAACTTATATCTAAAAAATCTCAAATATTTTTTGTTTCACATTCTCCTTTATTTTTAGATGAATTTGAAAAAAAAGATATTTATATTTTACAAGATTCAGAAAAGAATAAATCGAATATCATGAACTATAAAGATGTTATGTCTCAATTGCCACCAGAAATTCAAGAAGAATTTAAAAATTCGCAACCAAGTGAATTATTTAGTGAAGGATATATTGATGATTTCATTCCATTAAAATAAAAAAATGAGCAATTCTAAAAAACTTTTTATCAGCATTATTTTTGAAGAACAAAGCATGCAAGCGTTTATATCTTCATTGTTAATTACACATTATGGTTTTAAATTTCAGAATAATGAAAAAAATTCTATACTTGAAAAAGATGATGAAATAACTGTTTTTTTTGCATCTCCTCAAAAACAAGAAGAAGCAGGACATTCAACACTTTTAAAAAATCTTAATAAATCAATTTTTAGAGATTATCAATTATCTATTGGATATAAAAAAATAATAAGACTTATATTATGGGATTCTGATGGAAAAAAAGAAGAAGAAAAAATAGAAGAAGTTCAGAAAATTTTAACAAAAAAACAAGTTTTATCCATTGTTAATTACAAAGATTGTAAAAATAATGAAAAAAATATAGATATTGTATATAATACATTAGCTCATATTAATTTAGAAAGCTGGTTATTGAATATTTTAAAAGATGCAAATATTCAAAAAGAAGTTTTAAAACCAAATCTAAAAAAAATAAATCAAAAAATTAAAAATGCTGAAGATTTAAATTCAAAACAAATTTATGAAAAAATTGTAAAAAAAGAATATACTTATGCAAAACGAAAAGGTTCTTATTTTGGAGAAAAAATTAATATATCTAAATTACAACAATATTCCGAAAGTTTTGATAAAATAATCATATTCTTGGAAAATTTATTTAAAAAATAAAAAAACTATGTCTTTCACACACCTTCACACGCACAGCGAATATTCATTTTTAGATTCACTTCCAAGCGTAAAAGAATTAGCAAAAGTAGCAAAAAAACATGGACAAACGCATGTTGCTTTGACAGACCGAGCAAATATGCACGGTGCTATTGAATTTTACAAAGCTTGTGTTGCAGAAGATATAAAACCTGTAATTGGTTGTGAAATGTTTATGTCGCCACGAAGTCGATTTGATAAAGAAGTAGGAAAAGATTCAAAAAGACAAAGAATTGTTTTAATTGCAAAAACAAATAAAGGATATGAAAATTTATTAAAACTTGTTTCTACTGCATTTCAAGACGGTTTTTATTATGTTGCACGAATTGATATGGAAGTTTTAAAAGAATTTTCTGATGATATTATTGCTATTCTACCTCGTGCAGGTGGTCAAACTACAAATTTTTTAGAACACAATAATTTAGAAAAAGCAGAAGAAGTTATCAAAAAATATCAAGAAATTTTTACACCAGAAAATTTATATTTGGAAACTACACCACGACCAAATTTAGAAGAAGAAAAAACTTTTCAAGAAAATTTTAAAAAAATTATTGCAAAAACAAATATTAAACCAGTTGCAACAAACGATGTTCGGTATTTAGAAACAGAGGATAGTGATGTGCATGATACTCTTATTTGCATGCAATACACTTTGCAAAAACAAGATACAGACAGAATTTCGTATAAACAGCATGATATGTCGTTTATGTCAGAAGAAAAAATACGAGAATATTTTTCTGATATTCCAGAAGCTGTAAATAATACTCAAACTATTGCGGATCAATGTAGCTATGAATTTGATTTTTCTACAAATTTAATTCCAAAATGGGAAGTTACACCAAATTTTAGAGATGAAGCACATTTATTACGGTTTATGTGTGAAGAGGGTTTGCGAAAAAGATTTGGTGGAAAATATCGAGGTGTTTATATTTCAGATTCAAATTTTCAAGAAATTATTGCAAAAGTTGATAATTCACCAATTTCAAGAAGCGAAACAAATTTAGAACAAAAAGAATATGATGAAATTATTGAACGGCTTACTTATGAATTAAAAATTATTGGAGATATGGGATTTAATGCCTATTTCTTGATTGTTGGAGATTTTGTACAATGGGCAAAAGATAATAAAGTTGCAGTTGGTCCAGGTAGAGGAAGTGCCGCGGGTGCGATTGTTGCGTATTTATTAGAAATTACGGATATAAACCCTCTTAAATATGGTTTATTTTTTGAGCGATTTTTAAATCCAGAACGAGTTTCTATGCCAGATATTGATATTGATTTTGCAGATACTGGACGAGAAAAAGTTTTAGAATATGTACGAAATAAATATGGAAGAGATAAAGTTGCGAATGTTGCGACTTTTGGAACAATGGCGGCACGAGCTGCAATAAAAGATGTTGCAAGAGTTTATGGATTGCCATTTAGTGAAGCAAATGAATTAGTAAAATTAATATCAGATAAACCAGGAACAAAATTAAAATCGGCAAAAGAAGACTCAACAGAACTTCAAGAAGCGTTAGAATTAAATAAAGAATGGAATGAAATTTATAATACTGCAATAAAATTAGAAGGAAACATTAGACATATTTCGGTTCATGCATGTGCAGTAATGATCACTCCAGAACCAATCATAAAATATTGTCCGCTTCAACCAGCTCCAAAAGATGACAGTATTCTTATCACTCAATTTCAAGCAAAACCACTAGAACAGCTTGGACTTTTAAAAATGGATTTTTTAGGATTGAGAAATCTTTCAATTCTTGAAAACACAATGAATCTTATAAAACAGCGACATAATGTTGATATTGAAATTCTTGATATTGATATGAAAGATGAAAAAACATTTAAACTTTTAACAGAAGGATTTACAACTGGTGTTTTTCAGCTAGAATCTGCAGGAATGACAAAATATTTAACAGAGCTAAAACCAACAAGATTTGAAGATTTAATTGCAATGGTTTCGCTTTATAGACCTGGTCCAATGAGATTTATCCCAGATTATATTGAGGGAAAACATAACCCAGAAACAGTAAAATATCCAGCAGAAATTTTAAAACCAATCCTTGAAGAAACATTTGGAATTGCGATTTATCAAGAACAAATTTTAGAAATTGCAAAAGTATTTGCAGGATTTACACTTGGAGGAGCAGATCTTTTAAGACGAGCAATTGGAAAAAAAATTGAAAGCGAATTAATGGCTCAAAGAGACTTGTTTATTCAAGGGGCTATAAAAAATGGACATACAGAAAAACTTGCAAAACATATTTTTGATGATGTAATTGTTCCTTTTTCTGGATATGGATTTAATAAATCACATGCTGCGTGTTATGCACTTATTGCGTATCAAACAGCATATTTAAAAGCTCGGTATCCTGTAGAATTTATGACAGCACTTTTAATGAGTGATGCTCAAAATACAGACAGAGTTATTTTAGATATTGAAGAATGTAGAAGTTTAGGTATTAAAGTTTTACCACCTTCTGTGGATGAGAGTGATTTTAGTTTTTCTGTAATTGATGATTTTACTATTCGATTTGGTTTAAATGCAATTAAAGGAATTGGAGAAAATATTGTATCTCAATTGATTGAAGCTCGAAAATTAAAAAATAATAAATTTGCAAATTTTGTAGAATTTTTGGAAAGTTGTGGTCCAAAAGTTGTAAACAAAAAATCTTTAGAAGCTTTGGCAAAAGGTGGGGCTTTGGTAAAAATGGAAAAAACAGATCTTATTTTAAATAATATTGAAAAAATATTACAATTTACAAAAGATTCAAAAACAGAAATAAATGAAGCTGTTCAAGATTTATTTAGTATGGATGATATTGAGGTAGAAACTGCCAATTTAAAATTGGAAAAACCAAATGAAGAAAATAAGCTGTCTTTGGCACAAACTCTTTTATTAGAAAAAGAAGTGTTAGGATTGTATGTTTCTGGACATCCTTTGCAAGGGATGAAAGAATTTTTGGAAAAATCTGGAACAGTAATTTCAGCGTTACCTGAAAAAGCAAAAATTTTAAAAAAAACTGCGGGACGTCGTGAGCAAAATATTAGAACTCAAGGGCTTTTAACTTTTGTAAAAAAATTGATGACAAAGGCTGGCGATACTATGGCAATTGCATCTATTGAAGATTTATCTGGAAAATTGGATTTAGTATTTTTTCCAAAAATGTATACTAAATTTGCGGATTGTTTAGATGGAGAATGGTTTTTAGAGCTGGAAGGTGAAGTTACCGATAGAAATGGAGATTGGCAAATGACAGTTTTTGAATGTAAAAAATCAAAATTAGAAGATGTACGAAAAAAAGCAGAGCAGTTTCAAATGATAAAAAATACAGATAATAATAGTAATGATAAAAATGAGCAAAAAGATATAATTCAGGAATCTTTTGAATCGAAAATAAATGAAAAAATATTGAAAGAAAAGAAAAAAGAGGAAGAGGCTGTTGCTGAAAAATTAAGTACAAAATGGGAAATTTTCTTGCCTGCAAATATTTCTTCAGAAAAGTTAGCAGAATTAAAATCTGTTTTAAAAGAATCGAATGGAAATATAGAAATTATATTTTTCTTTAAAGGGCAAGAAGTAAAGGTTGGTCATAGTGTTACAAAGACAGATGATTTAGTTAAAAAAGTTGAAGAAATTTTGAAATAAGTTTATATCTTGATCTAAAATCTGTTATATTTAAAATACTTTTAATTACAAAAAAACTTCATGACAAAAAATATTAGAAATTTTGCAATTATTGCACATATAGATCACGGTAAATCGACACTTTCAGACAGAATGTTGGAAATTACAGGAACGCTTACAAAGCGAGAAATGCAATCGCAAGTTTTAGACGGAATGGATTTAGAGCGAGAAAGAGGAATTACTATAAAATTACAACCTGTTCGAATGGCATGGAAAGGATGCATGTTAAATTTAATTGACACACCTGGCCATGTAGATTTTCAATATGAAGTTTCTCGCTCTATTGCTGCGTGTGAAGGGGCAATTTTGGTGGTTGATGCATCTCAAGGAATTGAAGCTCAAACACTTGCAAATTTGTATATTGCAATGGAAAACGATTTAGAAATTATTCCTGTTTTAAATAAAATAGATTTACCTGCTGCCGATCCAGAACGAGTTGGTACAGAAATTGAAAATATTATTGGTGTTCCAAAAGAAGAAATTTTACAAGTTTCTGCAAAAACTGGACAAGGGGTAGAAGCTTTGCTTGATGAAATTGTTTCTAAAATACCAGAACCAAAAAAATTAAAAGATTGGTTTTAAATTTCCTTTAAAAATTTAGCAACTCCATCGTTTCCTTTTTCGTCAAAAACTCTAACCAAATGTGAACCAATAACCACAGTATCTACAACATCTTTTAAATTTTTAATTTGCTCATGGCTTTGAATTCCAAAACCAAGTGCAATTTTAGTCTTTTGAGATGTGTTATTTTTTATTGTATTTAAATATGTATCTAAGTCTGTTTCAGAGCTTGTTCCTTTTGTTCCCGTTACTCCAGTTCGTGAAACAGCATATACAATATTTTGTGCATATGTGCTTAATAATTCAAATCTATTTTTATTCATAGTTGGTGCATACAGTGGAATCATTTCGAGTTCGTATTTTTGAGATAAGTTAAATAATTCTTGCCCTTCTGGTGTATCAAATGGTAAATCTGGAATAATATATCCATCTATTCCTACTTTTGCACTGTGTTCTGCAAATTTTTCAATTCCATATGCATTCACAATATTGGCATATGTCATAAATAAAAGAGGTATGGTTACACCTCTTTTTCTTAAATTTTTTGCTAAGATAAAAGCATCTTCAACTGTTACTCCATTATCTAATGCAATTTGAGATGCTTTTAAAATAGTTGGTCCATCTGCAACAGGGTCAGAAAATGGAATTTGTAATTCTATAAAATCTGCACCGTTTTCTGCCATAGTTACCACCAAATCTTCAGTTGCTTGTAAATTGGGATACCCAACAATAACATGGGTCATAACCCCGGTTCTGTTTTCTTCTTGAATTATTTCGTTTTGCGTTTCTATTCGAGACATAAAATTAAGAGTAAAAAGGAAATTAGCTTTTTTTTAAAAATATATTATCAAAAATCTGAAATTCTTGCTAGATTTAACTATTAAAACAAAAAAATACATGGTAAAATTTAGATAATAAAAAAATTATTTTTATTTTTTTTTTCTTTATACTTACTATCTATATGACTGATATTCCAAAACTTTCTGATAAAAATTTAGCACTTATTTCTGCATTTTCAAAAGCATGTCGTGCATCTGTAATTGAAATGGTTGCAAAAGCAAAAAGTGGACACCCAGGTGGGTCACTTTCCAATCTAGACTTTTTTAGTGTTTTATACACACAGGTTATTTCTCAAACAGGAGAAAAATGCATTGTTTCAAATGGGCATATTGCTCCAGCAATTTATGCAGTTTTGGCAGAAATGGGATATGTAGATAAACAAGAAGTTTTAAACACTTTACGACAACCTGGAAGTGTTTTTGAAGGACATGTAAATAGACATGTAAAAGGAATTCCTGTTGGAACTGGTCCTTTGGGGGCAGGTGTTTCTATGGCTGCAGGAGTGGCAGTTTCTGCACAAAAAGATTTTTTAAATGCAAGTGATGAAGACCAATATTTAGAAATGGTTTTTGCAACAATTGGAGATGGAGAAGCACAAGAAGGGCAAGTATATGAAACATTTCTTTTTGCGGCTCAAGAAAAATTAAACAATTTCTGTGTATTTGTAGATTACAATCAGGTTCAACTAACAGGAAGCTTGGAAGATACAATGAATACAAATATTGTAGAAATTGGAAAAGCATGTGGGTGGAATGTTATTGAAATTGATGGACATAATCATCAAGAAATTTCTGATGCATTAACAAATGCAAGTGAACAAGAAGAAAAACCAACACTTATTGTTGGAAAAACGATTATGGGATACGGAGTAGAATTTATGGCAAAAGATGGTCGAGAATTAAATTCTGCATGGCATGGAAAAGCTCCAAGCATGGATGATGTAAAAAATGCACTAGAACAACCAGAATTGAAATTGACATCAGAAGAAATTGAAATTTTAGAAAATTTTAGAAAAAATGACATTTCGTGGTTTCCGCAAGAAAATATTTTTACAGAAAATTTAACAGAATTAGATTATATTAATAAAAGCACTCCAATTGTGTATGAAGCTGGAACTGTAAGCGATTGTCGGTCTGCATATGGAAAAGCTTTGCTTGATATTTCAGAAAAAAATGAAGAAATTTTAACACTTTCTGCCGATTTACAAGGAAGTGTAATGACAAAATTTGTAGCACAAAATTTACCAAAACAGCATATAGAGGTTGGAATTGCAGAACAAAATTTAGTGTCATGCTCTGGAGGAATTTCACTTTCTGGATATATTCCATTTTGTTCAACTTTTGCAGCGTTTATGGGGTCTCGGGCAAAAGACCAAGCTCGATTAAATGATATAAATAGATGTAATGTAAAAATGGTTGCAACTCATGCTGGGCTGAGTGCAGGACCTGATGGTCCAACACATCAAGCTATAGAAGATGCTGGAAGTTTTTTGGGAATGTTTAATACAAATGTTTGCGAGCCTGCAGATGCAAATCATTGTGATAGATTAATTAGATATGTTGCATCGCATTATGGAAATTTTTATGTTCGAATGGGACGACACAAACTTCCTGTTTTAACAAAAGAAAATGGAGAAATTTTCTTTGATGCTGATTATAAATATGAATATGGAAAATGTGATATTTTACGAAAAGCTAAAGATGATTGCCAAGAAAAAATTGTAATTGTTGCTATTGGTGGAACTGTTGCAGAAGCACTTTCTGCTTGGGAACAATCTGATAAACAAAAACATATTGAAGTAGTAATTGCATCAAGTATTAAACAATTTGACGAAACACTTTTAAATTCATTAAAAACAGCAAAAACAGTTATTACAGTAGAAGACCACAATTCAAAATCAGGATTGAGTACAGCAGTAAAGACACTATGTTTTGATAATCAAATTTGTCCAGAAAAATTTGAAACATGTGCAGTAGATGCGTATCAACTTTCTGGAAATGATAGAGAATTGTATAAAGCTGGAGGAATTGATGCTGATGCTATATTGAGGAAGATTTAAAACTGATATTATTTACTACTTATTTATTAAAATTATTTTATGAAAAAATTTATTTTCTTTCTTTTTGCAATGTTGTTTTTATCAGGTTGCAATAATTCACATTTTGAATATAAATATAATAAAAATTTATCTTCAAGCTTCATTTTTTATGAAATTGAAATTACGGATAAGAATTATGATTTTATTGAAATGAAAGGAATTAAATATTTTCCAGATAATAATCAGATTAACTTTAAAATTAATTCTTTAGAATTAAAAGAGGGGGAAAATTTAATTCCAGTTAAAATTAAAGAAAAATCTTTTTTTAAAAATACATCATATAAATATATAAAAATAGAGAAAAAAATAGAGAAAATTAAGTATGATATAAATACGAAGTTATATCTTGATAAAGACAATAAATTAACAGTTAATTTATTTATAGATTCAACAATTCCAATTAAATTAGAATCTATTAATAATAAAGCAAAAGATAAAAGCAGTAATTTCTTTCATAAAAAAATAGAAACTAAATTTATTGACAAATTAATATTTAATAAACTAAGAGATTCTTATAATTTAAATATTCCATATTCTTTTAAAACAGCAGAAGGTGTAATTATTAGTGATATATATAAAGAAAAAATTGATTTAATTCCTTATGCATCTTTAATTTTCACATCTCCTAAAGATTCAACTATTAATCAGAAAAAAGAAGTTCTTTTTGAGGGAAAAGTTTCTAATGGGGCATCATTATTTCTAAATGATAAAGAAATTGTATTAAAAAATAATAAATTTTCTTTTACAACAACTTTAGAAGAATTAAGCAAACAATTTAATTTTAAGGTTTCTCATAAAAATATGAAATCTTTAATAAAGACAATAAAAATAACTAGAAATCTTACAAATGAAGAGATCCGTATAAAGAAAGAAAAAAAAGAAGCAGAATTGAAAAAGCTAGAGTTAGAGAGAGAAAAAGAAGCAGAATTAAAAAGAAAAAATCAAGAGCGAGATTATAAAAATAGTTCAGAAAAAATACAGTATAAACTCTTAAAAAAGAATCCTTATGCAAAAATAAATAAAGTCACATATTTTAAAGGAAAGATATTACAAGCAGGGTCAGATTCAGGAGTTGATTGGTTTATTATTTCTACTAAAAATCAAGGATATGGTTATTGGACTGATAATGTATTTGTTATTTATGATGGGACAACTGATTTTTTATCCGATAACATTGTTAGAGTTTGGGGGGAGGTTGTAGGACCACATAATTATGAATCACAGGCTGGGTATAATCTTTCTATTCCATTATTAAATGCTAAATATATATCATGGTAGATATTATTTTATAGAAAGATAGCCATGAAAATTTAGAAATTCTTACAAAAAAATAGTATGAATAAATTGGTTTTTAAAGTTTTAGGTTTTTTATAATTATAGAAAAAAATCTGATATATCTTTTCTAAAAGCATCAAACTCTTTAGAAAAATATATAATATAATTACACATTTTTAATTAAATGAAATGTTGTTTCATATCCAACATTTGTTGGCATATCTTTTTCTAAAGCCGAAAGATTATATATTTTTTGGCAAATAATTGGAGCAATAGCTAAAGAATTTTCTTGATATTTATTCTTTGATAAATTTTCTGCAGCTAGAGCTGTGTCGATTTCTGGAATAAGTAAAACTTTTGGAAAATGCTTAAATTTTTCTACTAAATATGTTTTATGTTCTAGCAATGCTTGTCTATGAGAATATATTTTTAAAATTTTTGTTTCATCTAAAATTTCATTTTTTTTCTGTAAAATAGCATGATCCAGCTGTAATTTTACTTCATCTATTTTTTTATATTTGTTTTTATCTGTTTCTGAAAGTTCTGCAATTGCTTTTTCTGTTTCGTCTACAATTCCTTGTCGAGATGAAAAAACAGCAAATGTCCCAAAATTTACTGTTTTTGAAATAACAGCATTTAATACATTTTTACTAGAAATAAGATATTTAATTTCAAAATTTTCTTCTGAAATTCCCATTTTTTTTGCAAAATGTTTACAAGCTCTTTCGTTTGTACTTCCAATATCTCCTTGAATTCCAAATGTTATTTTAGATTTATGGCTTTTCATCTTTTTATTTTAAAAATATTTCTGTAAAATAATTATAGCATATGCTAAATATTTAATAAAAATTTATGATTAGACTTATTGTAAAAGATAGTGATGGAGAAGAATTGTTTAATGATTTGATTGAAGGAGAAATGAATTTTTTGGACGAATGTGCAGAAAATGATGTTGATTTACCTTTTTCATGTCATGCAGGAGCCTGCATGAGCTGTAGTGCTAAAATTGTGAAAGGGCTTGAGCATGTAGACCAAACTTTGGATGGAGACAAATATATTGAAACGGATGGAGATGTTTTGCTTTCGTGTATAGCAGGTCCAAAACAAGAATCTTTAAATGATACAGAAGAACATATTGTAGAACTTGAAATGTTAATGTAATTTAAAAATTTTATTTTGGTACTCCTTGGTTCGCTAAGTCATCTGCTTTTTCGTTACCAGGATGACCAGCATGTCCTTTAACCCATTCCCAAGAAACAGTGTGTCTTTGCAAAGCTTCGTCTAAATCTAACCAGTATTCTTTATTTTTTACTGGTTTTTTTGCGGCTGTTTTCCATCCATTTTTTTTCCAATTTGTCATCCATTTTTCAATTCCATTTTTTACATATTGCGAATCGGTAACAATCGTTAATTCTGATGGTTTATTTAGCGTATTTAATGCTTCGCTTACGGCTTGTAGCTCCATTTGATTATTGGTTGTAAGTTTATTTCCTCCGCATATTTCTTTGGTATATTCGCCAAAAACAAGATATGCCCCCCATCCTCCTGGTCCTGGATTTCCCTTGCATGCACCATCTGTGTATATTTTTAGTTTCATAAAAAAATTTGTAAAGTTTGTATTGATATGATACAATGATATGAAACATATATAAATATAAAATTTTAACCTTTACAAATATGTCTATTTATACTACTTGGCTGAGATCTGCTCATAATTTTCGATTTTTAGAAAAAAGATTAATTTTTGGTGGAGAAGTAGGAGGGAGAGATCATTCTCTTACGAAGTTTGAATTAGAAGATCAAATAAATGCAGATGCAGAAGCAGAAGCTGTAGATGAAGCTAGGATAGAAGAAGTAAAATTATCGGAGTGTACAGACGTACAATCAGATATTAATGCAACATTAAAAAGCTATGGCTTAAAATTAAAACCAGACATGGAAGAAGCACTTGGTTGCAATTTAACTTATGATGATGGAGGAACTGAAAATATTTCAGATGATTTTCTTGTTAAAGATGGGAGTAATATTGCTTATAAAGTTTTTGATAAAACGGGAAATACTGGTGTTGCTGAAAAAATAAATAAAGAAGAACATTCAGTAGAACAACAGACTACTGATGTAGAACATCCTATGGAAAAACTACCAGAGTTTAATGATATTCAAAATCTTTTATCAGGAACTGGGGCAAAAATTGCAAAACATAACAATGGAATGTTTGATATTAATTTTAAAGGAAAAACTTTATATAAAAATGTAACTTTGAAAAGAGATGCAAATACTCAGATTGTTTATATTAATCTTGAAGATAATCTTTTTGTTAGTAAGAGAGCTTTATCTGGTTATGTACAAGATAAAATACGAAAATTAAGTAATGCAGATGTAAAACCTACGGTAGAAGTTCAAAACTCACAGCCAACAGTGCAAGAAATTTATGATGATTTAGGTGAGAACGCTCAATTTTTACCAAATAACAAGAACGGAACATATTATATAAAGTCATGGTCTAGGGGTTTTAATGCATCAGTATATTTTGATAATATTACTGTCAAAAAAGAAAATGGAATATTGAAATATTCTCAACAAGTTGGAGGAAAGATTATAACATTTGAAAAGAGTGTATTAGTGGCTGCTATTAATAGCGCGATAAAGAAAGACCAGGATAAACAAGAAGTTCAACCTTTAGTTGAAACAGAAAATGTTGAATCTACGGAAATATTACCAAGCTGGTCTACTCCGAAAGTTGTAAAAAGCTCGAGTGAAATAATGAATAGTACTGAAAATGGTACTGAATTTTTTCAGATGGAACAAAATAAAAATATTTATGTTATTGATTTTAAGACAATGAATGAACAAAATAATACTTTTAATAGGATTGTTGCATTTGTAGAAACTCCTAATTTTCCTAAGAATAGGGTTTTGACAAATGATGAATTATCGAAGGCAAGTATTGAAGGACTGTTGGGGCATGATTACAAGTCTTCAGATTTGGCAAAATTTTTCACATTATCAAAAAATCAAAAGATTACCTTGAATAAGGAGGAGAAAGAACTGCTTAGTGTTTTATTGGAGAATGGAATTATTATTAAGAGTAATACGGGGTATATCTCTTCGTCTCCAGAAAGAGCATTAATTACACTTCTTGAGCTTTCCGAAGATAATTTGGAAACTTCACAAAATGAAGAAATTGATAAGTTGACAAGAGAAACAACATTGGAACATGAGTTAAGTCATGGTGAGTATTTTACAAATGTTAAATATGCAAATTTTTGTAAAGTATTTTGGGATGGATTTCTTACACGAAGAGAAAGAAATATTTTTAAAAAATACTTAGAGGATTCAAGTTATGATTCTAATAATGAAGATTTAATGATAAATGAGATGCAAGCACATCTTATTCATACGGATTTTTATAAAGATAACTTAGGTTCAGTTGTTGGATTAACAGAACGTCGTATATCTGAGTTACGAACAATATTTATAAATAGGGCAAAAAAGGAAGGTTTAGATTTGTTTAAATATCATGTTAAAATTAAAAAAATAGAGAGAATGTTATCTGTTAAAAAATTTTTAAATAATAAGGAAATAAGCATTTTGAAAAAAGCTGGTTTTAATATAATTGACAACAAATCTATTATTATTAATAGAAAAGATTACTATTACACGGTGGTTCGGGGGAGTGAAGATATAACAGATAAGACGAAGAATTCTCCATCTTTTTATTTTACAAAGGACGTGACCGATGCTTCAGTTGAAGAAACTTCGAATGGATTTAAAATGGTTACAAAATTTGATAGTAATTCGAATTCTATAATTATTACAGCCATAAAAAAGCATAATGAAGCGAAGAATTAGAGAAGAATAATTATCTATACTCATTACAAATTGATTTTTTCTCTTTTAAGATTCCTCCTAAAATAAACGGAGAAAGAAACAATAAAAGAGGAGTAACGGAAATGATTGCAGATAAAATAATAACTACTAAAGTTGCAAAAAATCCTTTCCATTTAAAAATCCGTAAAAACAGCGAAGCTAAAACACTGGTGCAAATATATGGAAGTAATAAAAAAGAAAGCCCCCAAATAGATAAAATAGCTACTCCAAATGGAAATCCGACAACGGTTAAAAGTAAAATAACTGCTAAAATTGGAGTGAGTAAAAACCAAACAAGTCCAGAAATAAATCGAGAAAATGGTGCTGATAAAATATGAGAAACTGTTTTGGAATAAAATTTTGGAATCCAAATATTAAAGAAAAATGAAAATAAAATAATGCTAAATAAATATCCAGCAATTATAAACCTTTTATTTTCAAAAATTTCATATTCAGAAAATTCAGATTCTTCTTTTGTTATAGAACCTTTTACAATTTTTTTTAAAGTATCATCAGAATATTCTCCTTTAATTTCTCCGGAATAATTAAGAACTCCTGTAATTTTTGCATTTTTACCAAATGTAATTTCTTTTGCAGTTAGCGAAACAAGTCCTGTTACAGTGCTATCAAAAAAAATTGTTTCTGCGGTAATTTTAATTCCTTCTTTGGCAGAAATATTTATCAGTTTTACATTTTTTGCAGTTGCAACAATAGAACCTCCAATTTGTGAATTTTGAATAGTTATATTTTTTCCAGCAGAAATTATATCATCACCAACATTTCCATTAATGGTAATGTTGTGTCCTGCTACACGAATATCATCTTTTACATTTCCATTGATAATAATGGTATGCCCTGCAAGTAAAGCATCTTCTGCTACATCTTTTTCAAGTGTAATATTCATTCCTGCGATAATAGCATCACCAGAAATTTTATTACTTGTAGTAATTTCTTTTCCTGCAATATAAATATCATCTGTAATATTTTTTTCTATAAAAATAGGTTCTTCATCATTGTTTTGACTAATAAATTCAGGAGCAGAAAATGCAGAAGATATCAATAAGCTAGAAATAGCAAAAACTGAAAGTAGTGTTTTTTTCATGGTATTTTTTTGTAAAAGTAAATATTCTAAGTAATTATCTATATGAAGCACAATTTAAAACACATTCCCTCGTAATCCTTTGCTCCACCCTTCAACCAATACACTTCTATTTAATGTAAATATTTTTCCATCAATAGCATCTGTTTTTTCTGGTAAATATTGCCCTAATACCGTTACTGGAACATTTTGATTTTTCATTAATTCTAAAAATTTTTGTTGATTTGAAGTTGTAACAGAAACAAGAAATCCATTTCCTTCAGAAAATATTTCTTCTGTAGAAAAATCAGAAAAATCTCCTTTAAATCCAACATTTCCTCGAATACATTTTTGTAAAAAAGTATTGGCAAGTCCTCCTTCGGCAATTACAGAACATGATGAAATTAAATTTTCTTTATGTGCTTTTAAAATAGCAAATGTGTTTTCTTCTGCAGATTTATAATCTGTGATAGCTGGTGCAAAAATTTGTAAACTTTCTTTTGTAATATCAGTATACGCTTTTGCAAATTCTGTTCCTCCTATTTCTGCTGGTCGTTTTCCTACAACAATAGCAATTTCTTTTGCTTTTGGAACATTCCCAACTGCTGTATTTACATCTTTTATAGACCCAACACATGAAACGATTGCTGATGGATTTCCTTTTTTATATAACGAAACATTTCCAGAAATAAATGGAGTTGGTTCATTTTTATATTCAAATAAATGAATATTTTTAGCACTTTCTGCTACTCCTTTTACTCCAGAAACAAATTTCCCCATATCTTCTTCTTCTTCTGGATTCCCATAATTTAAGCAATCTGTAAGAGAACGAGGATATGCACCAGTCGCTGCAACTCGTTGAATAGCTGTTGTAACAGCATTTGCTCCTTGTTGAAACGCTGAAACTCCTCCTAAATGAGCAGATCCACCAATAGAAACAGAAAATCCGTTTAATTTATCGGTATCAGTTAAATCATCAAAATCTCGAAGTGGTGCAACAACTACCGCATCAGAAATTTTTCTATCTAAAACAGTTGCTCCTTGAACCGTTTGGTCGTAGTTTTCTGTAACACAAGTTCTATCTGCACAATTTGGTCGAGATAAAAATTTGTATAAAAATCCAGATAAATTTTCAATTTTTGATTCATCAATTTTTGCAGAATTTTCTGGTTTTACATCTGTTGGTTCTGTATAAGGTCTATCAATTTTTAATCCTTCTGTAATATCTTTGATATTTGCATCGCAAATAATTTCTCCTTTATATTTTACAGTATATCGCCCAGAATCATTTATTGTTCCTACATTTGAAGCTTTTGCACCTGGTGAAACTTTTGGCAAATCCCATTTTTTATTAAAATGATCTAATACAAATTCTGTCATTTCTGGTGGAACGGCAAAACAAAATCGTTCTTGAGTTTCACTACATAAAATTACATGTGGTAATAAATTTTCTTCGCCAACATGAATATTTTCTACATGAACTTCTGCTCCAAATCCGCAATTTTCTGCACCTTCTGCAATTTCTACAGATGCACACATAATTCCTCCAGCACCCATATCTTTAAAACCGATAGTATTTAATTCACCTCGTTCTTCTAATATTTTAAATAAATCTTGAAACGATGCTAATAAATGTCGTTCTAAAAATGGATTTGGTTCTTGAACAGCTCCTAAATTTTTATCTTTTTCGTCTTCATTCACAATTTGAGAAGAAAAACTTGCTCCTCCAAATCCACTTTTATCAGAACCTTTTCCTACTACAATTAAATTGTATCCATCTTTTGCTGCATTTTTTGGTGCATATGAATGCAAAATATTTTTTTCTTTTACAAGACCTAATGCTACTACATTTACAAGTGTAAATCCGTCGAAACTATCATCAAAAGCGATATCTCCTCCAAAATTTGGAACTCCCAGTGGATTTCCATATCCTGCAACTCCTTCTACTACACCTCGTGCAATAACTTTATTTTTTGGATTTGTATGATCTCCAAATCGCAGTTGGTCTAACACTCCAATAACTCGTGCACCCATACAAGCAATATCTCGACAAATTCCCCCAACTCCTGTTGCTGCTCCTTCAAAAGGAACCAGTTGAGATGGTGAATTATGAGATTCATGAGAATATACTAATCCATATTTTTCACCGTTAATTTTACACAGTTCTACAATTCCAGCATCTTCTTTTGGTCCTAGAATTACAGGAGTTGCATCTGTGGGTAAAAGTGATAAAAACTGTCTAGATGATTTATATGAAGAATGTTCAGATCCTTGAATGCTCCAAATAGTAGCTTCTGTAAGAGTTGGATTTCGTCCAAGCATTTTTACAATTTTTTGTGATTCTTCCAGTGTAATAGAAAGTTTGTTTGCATCGCACAATTTTTGTAAATCTGATTCAGAAATGTTTTGAAAATCAAGTATTGGATTAGTTACAGACATAAAAATAGTAAGAAAATATGTAAGAAGATATTAAAAAGATAAATTAATTAAAAAAATTACTAGAAATTAAAATTATTTATATCAAAATAATACACTGTTTTTGTATTTTAGAAAATATTAAATAAATTTAATTTTATATGTTATTATAATTGTAATAATAATTGTAATATAAAATATAATCACAATAATATGAAAAATATTTATGAAAATGTTAATGGATATTTTGGAGATTTTGGAGGAGTTTATGTTCCAGAGGTTTTATTGCCGGCAATAGAAGAAACACAAAACGTTTGGGATGAAGTAAAAAATGATAATAGTTTTTGGAAAGAATATTTACATCACGCAAAAACATTTATAGGGAGACCATCTCCATTATATTTTGCAGAAAATTTAACAAAAAAAATTGGAGGAGGAAAAATTTATGTAAAAAGAGAAGATTTAAATCATACAGGAGCTCATAAAATAAATAATGCTTTGGGTCAAGCTTTGCTGGTAAAAAGAATGGGAAAAACTAGAATTATTACAGAAACAGGAGCAGGACAAAATGGTGTTGCGGTGGCAACGGTTTGTGCAAAATTTGGTTTTGATTGTACTGTTTATATGGGAGAAGAAGATATTGCAAGACAGCGACCAAATGTTTTTTGGATGGAAAATTTAGGTGCAAAAGTTGTACCGGTTACTTCTGGAACAAAAACTTTGAAAGATGCTGTAAACGAAGCATTAAGAGATTGGATTACAAATGTAGAAGACACTCATTATATGATTGGTTCTGCACTTGGAGCTGCACCTTTTCCAGAAATGGTAAAAGAATTTCAAAAAATTATTGGACAAGAAGCAAAATCTCAATTGAGAGAATTAGAAAATAATCCAGAAATTTTACCAAATAAACTGATTGCTTGTGTAGGAGGTGGGTCAAATTCTATTGGTTTATTTTCCGATTTTATTCCTAATGAAAATGTTGAATTGATTGGTGTGGAAGCAGGAGGAGATGGAGTAGAAACAGGAAAACATGCGGCTCGATTTGGAAATGAAAAAGATGCAAAAATTGGAATTGTGCAAGGGTACAAATCTATATTTTTACAAACAAAAGATGGGCAATTACGAGAAACTTCATCTGTTTCCGCTGGTTTAGATTATGCAGGAATTGGTCCAGAACACGCTCATTTACAAAAGATAGGAAGAGTAAAATATACCAATGCTACAGATAAAGAAGCTATTTCTGCACTTAAAACAGTAATGAAACATGAAGGAATGATTCCTGCTTTAGAAAGTTCTCATGCATGGGCAGAAACATTGAAGCAAGCCAAAAAAATGGATTCAGATGAAATTGTAATAGTTAATCAATCAGGAAGAGGAGATAAAGATATTTTTATTGTTGCTGATGCTTTGGCAGATGAAAAATGGTTTGATTTTTTGAGAGGAAAAGCGAGTGTTTATTTTGGAAAATAAATTTTTACCTATTTTTCAAAAGTAAAACATTTTTTCTTAAATCCATGTTTTTCATAAAAAGCATGGGCTTGTTTTCGCTAACTGATGTAAGTTGTGTAATTTCATAAAATTTTTGATAGTTGAAGTGGTTATTTAAAAGAGAAAGTTATAATATTAATTTGTGAAAATTTTAATAATAACATTATAATTATTTTTATGAAAAATACTATATTCATAGCACGCCATGGAATTACTTCTTGGAATCAAGCAAAACGAATTTTGGGAAATTTGAAGGATTGTTAAAAGATAAATATAAAACTTCATATCCAGATGGCGAATCGTATGAAGATATTCATAATAGACTTTTAAAATCATCAATTTTGAAAAAAGAAAAGTTTTTAAATTTTAATCAACTCACCAAATTCATCAATAATTCGCACTTCTCGTTCAAGCCTTATACCAAATTGTTCAAATATTTTTGTTTGAGCAATCTTTTGTAATTCTAAAATATCTTTTTGTGTGGCCGTTCCGTCACTCATGAGGAAATTGGCATGTTTTTCTGAGAAAAAAGCTCCACCGTGTTTATAATTTTTAAACCCTGCTTTATCTAAAAACATTCCTGCAGGTCCTTCTTTTGGATTTTTAAAAAATGAACCGCCTGTTTTTCCAAAAGGTTGTTTTTGTTTTCGCATTTCCAAATATTTTTTCACATCAGATTCTATATCTAAAATATCTCGTTTTTTTAATTGAAGAATAACACTCCAAATAATATATTTATTTTTTTTACTATCTGATTGTAAATCGCTATGTCTATATAAAAAATTGAAAAAATCTTTATTTACTGTTATAAATTTTTTATTTTTAATATCAAAAAGTTCTGCTGATATAAAAATATCAGAAATTTCCATTTGTGGCACTCCTGCATTTCCTGCCAAAGCTCCACCAATAGTGCCAGGAATGGTTGCAAATGGAGAAAAATCTGCTGAATATTTTTTTGCAAATAAAAAAATTGGCATTATTTGTGCACCAGCTTCACATTTTATTCTGCAAGTTGTATTGTTGTTTTCTACCAGTTTTATATTTCTATTATTCATATATAAAACAGTTCCTCTAAATCCACTATCTGAAAACACTGTATTTGAACCTCCTCCTAATGTAAAAATATTTTTAGAATTATTTATAGTTTCAGAAAATATTGGATTAAAAAAATCTTCTTTTTTTTCTATTGTTACAAAAATATCTGCATTTCCACCAACACGAAAGGTTGTATATTTTGCCAACGATTTATTTTTTTGAATATTCATATAATTATAATTTTATCCTAATAATTTATTCTAATATTTATCCTAATAATTTTTTCTTAATTTCTTTTTCTACAGAATCTCTATTTTTGCAATATTTCAATCGAGATAATTGTTTGTATGCCTCGGCGGCTTCTGTATTTGGAGGTGTATTGTCGTATAATGTTTTCATTACAAATCCTCGAGATGTTGTATTATCTATATTCAATTTAATAAATGCATGATAATTAGGAATATTAATTAAATCTGTTTCAGAAAAAACAGGTTTAAATTCTTTTGCCATCATTTCGGCATCTTGTGCACCAATTTTAAAATTCATCATAGAGCCAACATTCCCAAAAACTGCATCTTTAATGGTGTGGTCTTCTTGCGAACCTTTTCCACCAGTTTGCATTTTTGTAATTTGAGAAATGTATTGATGAGCAATAATCAGTCCAAGTCTATATTTTCTGGCTTCAGATAAAATAGATGCAAAGCTTTCTGTTACAAAGTTTTGAAACTCATCTACATATAAAAAGAAATCTTTTCGTTCTTCTTCTGGAATACTAGATCGTGCCATTGCTGCCATTTGAATTTTAGAAACAATAATCATACCTAAAAGTTTTGCATTTAAATCTCCTAATTTCCCTTTTGAAAGATTTACTAAAAGAATTTTTTTAGTATTCATTACTTCAGAAAAATCGAACCCACTTCGTCCTTGCCCAATAATATTTCGTATTTGAGTATTTGTTACAAATGGCGTAAATTTAGATGCTAAATATGGAATAATTTCTTTTTTTTCTCTATCCGCAGATTTATCGTATTCTCCTTGCCAAAATGCTAAAACTGATGGTTTCGTTACTTTTTTAATTTTCTTTTTTCTGTATTCATCATCGGTAAAAATTCGAAGAATATCAAGAATTGTTGCTGGGTCATCATCATCTGACATCAATGTATGAACTGCATTTATAAAGTAATTTTGAAGTCTGGCACTAAAAACTTCTTCTCCAAAAAGTTTGATAAATATAGCCATGGCTTCATTTGCCATAAATTCTTTTTCATCTTCTTTTTTGGCATCTAAAATATTTAATCCCATTGGATTTTCTAAATCACCGGGGTCAAAAACAATTACATCATCGGCTCGTTCTGGTGGAATAAACGGTAAAATTCCTTCCACTAAATCTCCATGAGGATCAATTAAACATAAACCATGGCCATTTTTAATATCCTGATTAATCATCTGTGTTAAAAGTGTAGATTTCCCTGTTCCAGATTTCCCAATAAGATAAAAATGACGCATTCTATCATCAGACTTTATTCTTACTTCTTTGGTTTCTCCTTGATACTCACTTATTCCTAATAATAATCCTTTTTTGGGTAAATTACTGGGAGGGGGAGTCATTTTAAAATCTTGCCAATGAAGTTGTGGTGATGTGTTAAATTTTATATTTGGAAAATGATACAAAGCGGTAAGTTCGCTAGATGACATTATTTGTTCCCATTCATGACAATTTGAATGAATATATTCCCATGTCCAATAAAAAAATGGACGAGAGAAATATCTAGCTTCAAAATGTTTCTGTACAAATTTTATAGAATGATGGTTTGAATCTGTAAGACTGTTTAATCCAACTCCACCAAATGGGGCCATTGAATTTGCAATATCTGCCCAATATCCATCAGCAATATCTTGGTTTTTGTTTGATGCTGTTAAAACTCTGATGATAGTGTCGTATCCTTTATCTTGTAATTTTTCTTCCATTGCAGTAATTGCAGTTTGTTTCATAGAACTAATTTCTGGATTTTCTTCTTCTTTTTTTTCAAATCCTATAAAAAATTTAAAAATATTTATTAAAATAATAAGAGGATAAAGTGGAATACGCCAAAGTGAATATCCAATTATTTTTCCTTTTTTTAGTTTTTCTATGCTCTCTAAAATGTATCTTCTCCAGCTGGTTGTAGCTGGTTTTATTAAAATTTGAATTCCGATTTTATCATCAACTTGAACTTTTGATAATGCATTTAAAATATTATTCATAGGATCCGCATCCATTTTTTCCATAGATTTTAATGGATAAACATAAGAAGCTGAATAATGCAAATGTCCACCAGAAATATATTTTCTATTTTCTACAATTTCAGGTTTTTTTACTGGTTCTATTATTGATGATGGGTAAAGTGCTGTAATTTGTTTTGAGGCAGATTGTATAAAACTTTCAGGAATAGCAAGAATATATTTTATCATTCCTTTTTCTACTAAATATTCCAAAGACATATAGTCTTGTTTTATGAAATATTTTCGTATAAATGTTCCAGATTTTATAGATGAAAAACCATCCAATAACTGTGTCATTGCAGTTGTTAGTTTTATAAATGTTTTGTCTTGTCCATATTCTTCTCCCATTTCATCTTTTTCTTCTTTTGCATCTTGTCTTGGAATTTTTACTTGAATATATTTAAGTTTTTCAGCTCGTTTATAATCAAAATATATTGCAAAAATTTCTATACAAAAATTTATAAAAAAATACAAAACCATACTTATAAATACAGTTTTATATATTAAATTAAAAAGTATAAAGTCATATCCTAAAATTTCGATGGTGTATTGAAATATGTTTTCAAAATTCACAGGATTAAAAGGTTATATTAATTTTTATTGATGATATTCTATCATAAAATTTAAAAATTTCTAAATATCTATTGTGAAATCTGAATAATTAAATTTTTCTGGAAATGGATTTTCTCTTTCATTTACTTTTTTTATTGTTTGTAAAGAAAGATTGCTATCAAAAATATTTCCTAAGATTTTTTCTTCTATTTCTGCTGCAGTTTTTGCCGAAGAATATAAGGTGTTTATATTTTGAAAATCTTGTAATTTTTGAATTTCTAAAATATCGTCTATATTTTTTATATCTAAAATTTTCCAAAAAGTTGTTTGTATATTTTGAATATTTTTTAAACCTACTGCATTTACGGTGTTTATATTGGTGATGTGTTTTGTAATATAAAAAAGAAAAGAAAGTTCTTTTTTTATTTTTTCTATATTTTTTTCATCATGAATTTTATCTTGAGCAAGTGCGTATAAATGCATGAAATTTTCAGATATATTTTTACCTTGTATGTCAAATCTTGTAATATTTATATTATCTTCTTTGTTGATGTATGGAAGTGCTATATATTGAAAAATTTGTTTTGCATGAATAAGAGAATCAGCCCATTTATTTATAATTTTACTCATTATAAAATGAAGCATAGTTGAGAGTTTCAGTTGTTCTTCTTGTGGTAATTTGTGTATATGTGTATAAAAAATTTCTCCAATAATTTTTTTTGTTGGTTTTATAGAAAATCCATTAGCCATATTTTCTAGTATTTTTTTTGTTGTGATAGCACTTTGATATTCTGGAATAAGTAATATTTCAGATATATGATTTTTTCTTTCTTCAAAATTCATTTTTTCAATTTCTACAGATGTTTTTTGTTGAAAATCAGGAATGTCACATTCTGTATAAATATGTTGAATGTATGAAATTATTTTATTTTTATTATTCATGTTTATGTTTAAATAAATTTATTTTATTTTAATTTTAACTGAGAAATTTCTTTTGAATTTTTTTCTGTAGAAAGAATTTTAGGATTTCCGTTTATAGAAATAGCTATATGATATTTGGGATCTGTTAATACTAGATTTTTTGAAATAGAAAGAATTGTGGCTTCATGTTTTGTTCCGCTTTCATCTGTATAAATAACAATATCATCTTTTTTCAATTCTAGTGGAATTATTTTTTTGATAATATCTGGAAATTTTTGTAAAAAGTTAGTTTTTAATGTATCGATTGCTACTTCTGTTGTGTTGTTTTGTAAATCATCAAAAAAAGAAATTGCAGTATTTGAAAGTATATCTGTCAGATTTTGTATATTTTCAGAATTTGTGTTATTTGAAGGTTTTATAAAATTTGTAAGAAATGCTTTTCCATATAATTGAATAGAGGTTTTAATAGTCTCTTTTGTAATATTTGTGTCTATGTTTTTTTCTATAGAAAATTGTTTTGTCCAAAGTGCAACATTTATAATAGAAGAAATTTGTTTAAAAATCAGAGTTTGTAATCCTTCTTTTTCTCCAAATTGTTGAATTCCAGCAATAGATTTAAATGGTGTTTCCATTGCTAATTTTATGTATTTTTCAATGTGTTGAATATTGTTAAGTTGTTCTAAATTTTTAGTTTCTTCTAAATTTTCAGTTTTATTATCTTCTAATTCTAATAATTCTTTATAAACAATTTCGTGTATTTCTTCTAATTCTAGGTTTTTATTGTTTTCTTCACTTTCTTGTATTGGTAAAAGCATAGAATGTAATTCTGGAATTATTTTTAAAAATTTAGATTTATTATCTGATTCTGATTGATTTTCAGATTTTAATAAATGTATTAAGTCTTTTCGTCGTTCTACAATTTTTTTTACTAAATTGTTAGAAAATTCATCTCTTTTTTGTTTTTCTCTGTATAAAATTTTATTAAATATTTTTTGATGTTTTGGATCTATTTTTAATTGATTTGCTTTTTGGTCTGTTAATTCTCCAATATTCATCATTTTTAAAGGATTTGGATATTTTTTTTCGTTTTCTGTTCTTTGTGTATAAAGATTTTGATTAAATTCTTCAATTCTTTTATCTCTCAATTTTTTTGCTTGTGTGTCAAAATGTGTAATTCGTGTTTTAATTTCTTTTATATGTAATTGAGATGGTTTTTCTTTTTTATTTGCAATTGAAAAATCTATAAATGAAATAAACATTAATTCATTTATAAAATCTAAATCTTCTGAGAGTATTTCAATATCTTCGTCTGATAATTCATCTATGCTTTGTATTTGTTGAAACGGTTCTAGGCTAAAATGTAATTCTTCTAAAGTAATATTAATTTTTTTTAATATATTTTTTGTTAATTCATTTTTAGGAATGCTGATAAGTGCATTTTTTATTTTTTGTATTTTTACTTCTTTAATTTTGTCAAGTCTTTCAAGTCTTCTATTTTCTTTTTCCTCTTCTTCTAATATTAATTTTTCTGCCTCTAAATCTGTTTCTTCTATTTCTTCGGTGTCAATTTTAGTATTTGTATTGTTTGTTTCTAAATTTTCAGAATCTTCTTCTCCTTTTATTTTCAGTTTCAGTTTAGATTTATCAAATTTATCAATAGAATACTCTCCTGAAGGAGAAATATATACTACGGTTGCGATTTCATCTTTTATTCCAATAATTTCTCCGTCAGCTGGTTTTTTATCATCTCCTTCGCTCACAAAAAAACTAACAGCAGTTCCAACTGCCATTTCATTTTCTCCGCTAAGTTTCTGAATACCAGAATTAGGCATATTTTTTATTTATATTTGTTTCAAATTTTATTTCACATCATTTTACATGGATTTAAGATAAATTGCAAATTTTTATTTGCAATTTATTTGATATGAATGATAATATGTTTTGATAATCAAATTTATCAAAACATATTATCAAATAATTTTAAATAAATATATGACTAGACTAGGAAATATAGGAGCGAATGTAGAAGAGAGTGTAGAAGAATTAGATGAGATTAAAGATATTTCATTAAGTCCACAAGTAGCAGAGATGTTACATGATAAAATAGAGATTTCTTATGATGAATTAGTTGAAAAGCAACTAAAAGTAGATTTCTTAAAACAAAGTTTCCCAACCGGAGAAAAAAAACAATCTTTGAAAGAAGTTATTTTAAATGCAAAAAAATCAGTTAAAGATAAAACGGGGATTTCAAGACGAGATTTTTTGAAAACAGCTACTGCAGTTACTGCCTCAGTGGTATTACCTTCTACTTTATCTGCAGAGGAAGAGGTTAATTCTTCTGTTGCATTGATTGCAGATCTAGATAAAAGATTAAAATCTGGAGAAGTGTTAAGGCCACAAGATCTCAAAGATTTATTTGAAAAAGCACAAAAATCTAATTTTATTTCAAGTAAAAATGAAAAGACTCTACAAGGAGGAGCTTATTATTTTGGAGCAACTGTTGGAGGAAGTTTTGCAGGTGGAAAGCTTGATACTGTATTAGATGGAATAAATGCTACTTTTTTAAAAGAATTATTAGCCGTTACTCCTGCTTCAGGGCTTACACTTTCCGCATTTGAAGCGTGGAGAATAGATATGTTAAAAAAATCAGAAAATGTGGAAGATCAAAAAATGGGACATCATGAATCTCATGAATTTTATGGAAATATGTATTTGGTATTGGTGATGTCATTTCTTGCAGATTTTGCAGAACAAAAAATCCAAGTAAGTCCTCAAATTGATGAAATGATGGAAAATCAATTTACTACTTTTAATACAATTTCAGGAGGGTATCAATTAAAAGAGCAAGATAATCGTCCAGAATATTCTGAAAAAGCCGAATATATTGAACATTTTAAAAAAGCAGAAAATGATTTTATAAAAGCACAAACAGATTTACTGGTGTATTCTGTTGGTTCTTCTGTAATAGCTCCTGTTACTGTTTATGCAACATCTACATTTGCAAATGCTTCAAAGGAAAAAATGGCAAAATCAGGATATGAATATTTTTTATCAGCAGCTATTTTAGGCGGGAAAACAGAGGATGAGGCTAAAAAATTTGCAATTGAAGAATCAAATAAAGCGAATAATAGATTTATGCATTTTAAGCTTACGTTTATTGATAATGTTATTGCAGGTTTAGGTGTTGATGGACCATGTATTCCTGTATTTTTAAAGTTATATGAAGCAGGAGGAGTTAACGCAATTATAAATTATTATACAATGATGATTCCTAATATTATGAAATATTCATTAACAGGAATGACACAGATTCTGTATAATAACTTAGTGAGTAATCCTGTTGATAATAAATCTATAATAGATAGGACATCACCATATTTAAAAGTTTTAACTCAAGGTATTGGGGAAGTTCTTTGGAATGGATCATTAATTAATATATCTCTTTTAATGGAAATGAAAAAACAAATTTCACAAAAAATAACAGCTAGAGATATAAAAGTAACAAAAATGATTAAAGATGATTTGGGTGAATTGGAAGGTGCAAATAATACAGAGTTGTTTGAAGTAATGTTAGATAGCTTAGGAAAAGAGGCTCAAGATACTCCTTTTCAGTTTAGTTTGGCGGAAAGTGCTAAAGAATTTCCAAGTGTTCTTTCGCGTGGAGTTTTTGAATCAGTAGAGTCAATAAATCCATTTTCAAAAAAATCGAATGAATATATTACAACTTTTTCTGCTGCTACACAAGAACAGGAGAAAAAGGATATTGCAGAAGAAATTTCTAAAATTAGTAGAAATATTGCGAGAAATCAGACTACTATAAATAGATCAAATAATGATATTATTATTAAAAATAAAAAACAATCTATTGATGATTTGCAATCAATTTTGCAAAAATTAAAAGAAAAGCAAGATTATATTAATTCTATTTCAAGCGAAGAATATACAAGAACAGTAAAAGCAGCAAGAAATTCTTTTGAACAGCATAGAAATTTTATTTCATTGAGAACAGCAGAAGAAAAAAATCTTACAAATCAGGTTAGAACAACGCTATTAAACAGATTTTCAGCATTAAAGACATGGAAAGATGGTTCTGTTTCAGAAAGGAGAGATGTTTTAGAGTCATTAATAGAGCATGATATAACTCTTCAAAATGAAATGAAAAAAAATTCTCATTTAAATAAATTATTAGAAATAGAAGGAGTTGATGAAGAATTGCATGATGAGCAATTACATAGTTTATTATTTCAATTGTTAGGAAGGTCTATTCATACAAAAAGTGATACATTTAAATCATTTTTGATAAAAGAAAATGGGCAAAAGAGATATACAAAATTGACAAAGCTAGAATATGCAACATGTGCAGAAAAAGGTTTAGGATTATTTATTAAAGATTATCAGCTTCAGAAAGATTTTCATGTAGAAGGACATCGTGAAGCGGGTTTGGAAGTTTTTGGTGCATTGTCTGGACAGTTAACAGCTGCCGCATTAATGGTTTCTCTTGTTGGATTTCTTTCTACTAAAAAAATAAAACTTTCAGATGAATATGAAGACAGGTTACTCGCTTCATTGGATTCGGTTATTAATAATACAGAAAATAGTGAGTTAGTGTCTGATGTTTTAAGGGATTTACTTAAAACGGTTAATGCAGAAAGAGGAGAGCTTTCTCCGCTTCAATTATCTAAATTAGATGAGGAGTTTATTGCTTTGGATACAGAAATTCATAAATACTTAGAACTGAGGAACTCTGAAAACAATAAAAAACCTGAACCGAAAGATACTATAGGTATTATAAAACAATCATCGAATGTTCTTGCAGATATCTTTAAGATTACTCGAATGGAAGAGTTGTCAGGGCAACTTGGAACAATATATACAGCGGGTGCAATTGGTACTCCTGTTGCAGATAATATTGCTGCAGTTCTTTTTATGATTGCATCTGGACAAGTTTCAATTGAAGAAATTTATGGTGAAGAAATTTTAAATGAAAAAATATCTCTTCCAATTTTTGGACTTGATCCCATAACAGGTCTTGCAAAAGAAATGACAATAAAAGAATCTTTAATTATTATTGCAGCAATGCTTGGTATAAATTTAGGAAATGGAACATTATTTGGAAATGGAGTGCAACTTGCAGAGAAAAAAATTCAAGTAAAAAAATCTAATTCTTCTAAAATTGGAGATCTAGATCTTGAAGAAGTAAATGTTACTGATGATATGCTTGGTAATACTGTGTTTACAAATCCGTATTCTCGTCTTGCTGATATGTGGACAGCTATAGATGTGTATAAATTATTATCTTTTGTCACAAAGCAAATTAATGAAAAAGGACCACAAATGAAAATTATAAAAAAAGAAAAAGTAAGAAATACTGAACATCACTAAAAATAACCCCCTACTTCCCCCAAATATCTTTCTGATTTCTGTAATATAAAATTGGGAAAATTCCAAGTGTAAGCAGTGCAGAAAACGACAATCCAAAAACAATTGACCATGCAAGCCCCGACCATACGGGGTCTCCTGCAATGGTTAGTGATCCTAAAACTGTTGTCATAGATGTAAGTAATATTGGTCTTAATCGAGTTTTTCCAGTTTCTATCAATGCTTCTTTAATTCCAAATCCTTGATCTCGTAAAATTTCTAAATATTCTAGATAAATAATTGCATTATTTACTACAATTCCTAAAAGA
>Ga0256914_1000418_pt1 | contig 42067 bp, 38 predicted proteins | sample HulkmetaG_FD_191571 | JGI IMG/M metagenome (GOLD analysis project Ga0256914, IMG submission 191571) | Hydrothermal chimney microbial communities from Main Endeavour vent field at the Juan de Fuca Ridge, Pacific Ocean - Hulk | ecosystem: Environmental > Aquatic > Marine > Hydrothermal vents ... | reverse complement strand
GCATGTCATGATGAGTTTAAGTATGATAGATTAAAGCCTGTTAAAAATATTGGTGCTATAAGACAGGAATTTAAATAATAGGTGTTGGACAGAGAAATGGGAAAATTAATTGGATTGATAGGACTGTTTTTATTTTTTTCAAGCTTATATACATACGGCAAAGAGGATAGAGTTATTCGTATTCCACTACATCTTAAAACGGAAAGTAGAGATCCTGTAGAGATTATTCAGCCTTATGATAACAGCATTCATTATGAAGATACAGCTTCCATAGTAATGAAGATAGATCATAAGAAAATAAAGAGAATCGAGGTTATTACAACATACCAGATATTTAAGCTTGATGCTGAAGAGACATTGCTTTATAAAGATAAAAAGAGAAAAGAAATTCATCATATAAAGATAAAAAAAGATAGGAATATATATTGTAAAAGCATAAATTTAAGATACGGAAAAAATGTAATACAGGTTATTGGATATACAAAAGATGGAAAAAAATTTAAGAAAAGGGTAGAGATATATCTGGCATCACCTGTTTTGAGGGCATATAAATATCCACCTCCCAAGTATAAAGAGATATTTTTTCACAAAGATGAGAATGAGATAGTATGCGTTGAATGTCATGATATGACTGTTAATGAAATAAAAGGTGTTGCTTTTGAGGATGTTACAAAATCAAACTGCTATCCATGTCATAAAAAATTGATGACCAAGTATGAGTATAACCACGCCCCTGCGAGAAACTGGTTGTGTGCAACAACATGTCATACAGGGAAAACTGGGAGATTGAATAAAAGACTTGAGGGAAAATCTAAATATGTATATCCAGAACCACAGGGCGAACTATGTTACACCTGTCATAAGAAAAAATTAAAAGAGTGGGATGAGAAAAAGTTTCATCATGATCCTGTAGTTGCAGGTATGTGTGATAAATGCCACAATCCTCATGCCTCACCATACAGGTATTTTTTAAGAAAACCGGCATGGTATCTCTGCACTACCTGTCATGAGGATAAAGTTTTAAGAGGTCATATCGCTTTTACATTTCTTGGAAAACCTCATCCTACCAAAGGATATAAGGATCCTTCTGATCCAAAGAAAAATAGAGAGCTTTCTTGTATAAGTTGTCATGAACCACATTCTTCCGATAATAATTATATGCTTGTAAAAGAGTTTAAAACATTATGTAATATGTGTCATAAGAAGTAATGTCAGGGGAGACAAGATGATAAGATTTGTATCTTTTATATTTATTTTGTTTTCTTCTACCATTTCTAATGCGATTGAGATTTTGTCGCCTTTAGACAGGGATATATATCAGGAGGAGTTTGTATCAGTATCTGTCAAACTTACTAAAGATGATGTTCTGCGTGGATCGTATCTGGTTATAAATGTGAATGGGGCACAGGAGTATAAAGTTAAGTTAAGCAAGGAAAGAGATACTTTCTGTAAATCAATCAAAATAAGACCGGGAAAAAATATGATAAAGATTATATATTACTCTTCTAATGGAATGGAAAAAGAAAAAGATATATCTGTATTTTTGTACTCACCTATTTATAAGGAAGCTGAAGAGCCTCCGTATAATTATGATGAGATTATTTTTCATCAAAAAGAAAATGAAAATAAATGTTCAAAATGTCACAATATGAGTTCTCTTAAACCTGATATAATACCTCCCTCTCCGGAATCTTCACCATGTTACAGCTGTCATAAGACCCTAACATCAAGATCCAGAGTTCATGCTCCTTCTGCAAACTGGGTATGCAACTACTGTCACTTAGACTCGGGAAAGAGTTATGAAAGATATGAAACACCTTTTCCTATAGCTGATACATGTTTCTCATGTCATGAGTTTAGGAAAAAGGTATGGTGGAACAAAAAGTATATTCACGGACCAACATCTACAGGTCAGTGTAATATATGCCACAATCCACATTCATCAGACAATTTGTTTTTTGTCAAAAAACCTATATGGAATCTGTGTACTTCCTGCCACAGCGAAAAAGCTTCTGGTGTTCATGTTGTAGCAGGTTTTGTTTATGGAAAATCACATCCTACAAAAGGAAGACCCGATCCATCAAGACCAGGGAGAGAGCTTGTGTGTTCCAGCTGTCATAATCCTCATGGATCAAATTATAAATTCTTTTTTAATAACGATTATACTGGTGACAGGTATATCTGTCTGATGTGTCATAAGAAGTGACTAAATCAAATATCCATTTTTCCGATCAAGTTAATATAAAGTTTTGATAAAACTTTTTATACCCACCAGTGAGTTAGTGCTTGTTAACTCAGTGTATTTGGACATATTATTAATTTGTCATAACATTTAGTAAATATTCACTAATTATTTTTTGCTTATATAATTATATTATAAAATCATTTTTTGGAGGAAAAGAGTATGGCGAAGGTAGTAATCGTAGGGGCAGGATTTGCAGGCCATTATGCCGCGCTTGTTCTTCAGGATGCCCTTAAAGGAAAGGGCAGTCATGAAATTACTGTTATCAGTCGTGTTCCTAAGTTTACCTATATTCCTTCTCTTGTATGGGTAGGAATAGGACAGATGACAGCTGAGGAGACGCAGTTTGACTTAAAACCTGTCTATGACAAAGTTGGAATTAACTACATACACGGAACTGTTACAGAGGTTCATCCAGATGATCAGTACGTGGTAGCACAGCTTCCAAACGGCGAAACACAAAATGTAAGCTATGATTATGTGATTATAGCAACAGGACCGTACTTAAACTTTGCAGCAACAGAAGGATTGGGTCCAGAAAATGGCTACACCCAATCAATATGTACGCCTCCTCATGCGACACAGGCAGCTTCAGCCTATCTTGATCTTGTAAGCAGAATGGAAAAAGGTGAGAAAGTTAAGATTATTATTGGGACAGGACATGGATTATGTACGTGTCAGGGTGCTGCTTTTGAGTATATATGCAATATTCATAACGATCTTGTTGATAGAGGTTTAAGGGATAAAGCAGAGCTTTTATGGATATCAAACGAACCTGCTCTTGGTGATTTTGGTATTGATGGTCTGGAGATGAAATACAAAGGAAATATCTTCACATCTGAAGATATGGTAAGGTACGTTTTTGAACAGTACGGCATTAAATGGGAGATTAGATCTCATGTTAAGAAGGTTGAGCAGGGTAAGGTTTATACATTGAATTTAGATGGTGAAGAGAAAGAGTTTGATTTTGATTTTGCAATGCTTATACCTCCATTTAAGGCACAACCTATAAAATGGATAGATAAAGATGGAAATGATATTACGGAAAAGATGTGTAATCCAGCAGGATTTGTTAAAGTAGATGCGAATTACGGAAAACCTTATGAGGAGCTTGATGGACCAGATTGGCCAAAAACATACCAGAACCCAACATATAAAAATGTGTTTGCTGCAGGTATAGCTTTTGCACCTCCAGGACCTCTATCAAAACCTGCGAAAGCACCAGATGGAACACCGATTGGACCAACACCTCCGAGAACAGGATATACTTCCGAGCTTTCTGGAAGAGCTGCAGCTCTTAATATAGTTGATCTTATTGAAGGTAGAGAACCTTCCCATACAGCATCTATGGCTGAAACACCTGGATTGTGTGTGGCCTCAATGAAGAATCATCCTACATCTGGAGAGGCAGCAACTATAGCCATATATCCCGTTGCAAGAAATAGAGCCAAGTATCCTGAATATGGTAGAGATCTTGATCTTTGTATTGCTGAAGTTGGCCTTGCCGGTGCATGGTTTAAGGCTATGCTTCACCATGCATTCCTGTATAAACTTCAGGCTAAGCCTGGCTGGAAGCTTATACCTTAAAAAAAAGGAGGTTTGAAGTATGAATAAACAACAGCTTATGGATAAAATGTGGAAGGTAAGGAAAAATCTATTAGTTCAGGCTTTTAGATTTGTAGCACTTGGACTCCAATTCTGGAAACTTGTGAAAAAAGCTCACTGATAAAAAGCCCCTGTACAGGGGCTTTTAAAAAAATATTTATAGAACTACTTCTACAGATAGATCAATCTCTTCTAAAATATTGGCGACTTTTAAAGCTTCTTCAAAATCTCCTTCATAAACAACAGCCTTTCCCTTAGTATGTATTTCCCAGGTAAGGTTTTTAGCTGTTTCAAAGTTACATTTTGTTGCTTTCATAATCTGATATATTACTTCCTCAAAGGTGTGCCAGTCATCATTATAAACAACAACTTTTGCAGGTATATAGGTCTGAATATCCTTATCAAGTTCTACCTCAAAACCTATACCCATAAACCTAACCTCTGTAAAGTCTTTTTTCTAAAATATACTCCTCAACTTCTGGAAGTACAAGATATTTTATTGACCTTTTTTCTTTTACCCTCTGTCTTATTTCGGTTGAAGATATATCAATCCTTCTTGAATCGAAAAAGTAGATTCCTGTTTTTTGGGGTTCAATGATGTTTTTTTTTGACAGTTTTCTGCTGAATTTATTTTTAAGAAAATTGTTAACCTTATCCTTTGTATCTTTTCCTCTTCCAACAACTATGAAATTACAGTTTTTAAGTAATTTTTCAGGATCCTTCCATCTGTCCAATGTTAGGAAGGCGTCCGTACCAACTATAAATGATGGATAATAACCTAATTTATTTTTGTAAACCATAATTGTATCTATAGTGTAAGATTTTCCTTTTCTTTTTATCTCAAGATCATCAAGATCAAAATAACCGTTGTATTTTAAAGAGAGTTTTAGCATCTCAATTCTGTCTTTTTCTGGGGCTCTACATTCAGGTTTTAATGGGGAGTGATAGGCTGGTATAAAAATTATTTTAGAAAGGGAGTAGAACTCCCTTATATCTTCAGCAATTCTTAAATGTCCTATATGAATAGGATCAAAACTACCGCCGTACAGGGCCAACATTTCTTTAGTCTTTACCCTTTAGTATTGGTAGTACGGTATATATCTTTGAGTTTCCTCTCTGGACAAATAGAAGAACTGTTTCCTTTTCAGAAATCTCTGCTTTTTTAATAAAATTCCAGAACTCATTTGCAGACTTTACAGGTTTTCTATTTACAGACAGTATAATATCGCCACTTCTCAGACCAGCTTCGTCTGCTACAGATCCATACTTAACTCCGTAAACAAATACACCGTATGGGATTTTTGGAATTCTGTATTTTTCAACCATCTCAGGTGTTATATCCTGAACTATTAAACCGTATTTAGCTTCCATCTCTTCCATATTTTCAACGGATACAGTTTCTTCCCACGGAACAGTTTTTACTTTTATATCTATTCTTTTACCGTTTCTTACAACTGTTACTGTAACTTCTGTTCCCGGTGGATTTCTCATAATAAGCTTCTGTAAATCATTTATATCCTCAACTTCTTTACCGTTTACAGCCACTATAATATCTCCAGACTTAATACCTGCTTTTTTTGCAGGTCCGTCTTCCATAACCTGTGATACAAGAACCCCTTTATCTACGCCGAAATGTTCAGCAAGCTCAGGTGTTAAAGGTTGTATTATAACTCCTATTTTGCTTCTTTTTACTTTTCCGTATTTAAGTATTTGATCCATTACCCATTTTGCCTGATTTATAGGAACCGCAAATCCAAGTCCCTGAGCACCAGCTATTATAGCCGTATTTATCCCGACAACCTCTCCTTCGAGATTTATAAGAGGTCCGCCAGAGTTTCCGGGATTTATAGCGGCGTCTGTCTGTATAAAACCTTCTCCAGGATGGCCTTCTATTGCTCTGTCAAGAGCAGACACTATTCCCATTGTGACAGTTCCTGACAGTCCAAGGGGACTTCCTATAGCTATAACTGTTGCTCCTACTTTTAGTTTGTCTGAATCTCCAAGTTTCAGAATATGTTTTTCCGCATACTTATCTATTCCTTTTTTAAATGGAACTGCAATGACAGCCAGATCACTCAGTTTATCCTTGCCTATAACCTTAGCTTCTATAACTTTATTGTTTTTAAACCTTACTTTTATATTTGTTGCATTTTCTATAACATGATTGTTTGTGAGCAGATACACAAGTTTCTTTTTCCTGTCAATCTTTACAATAAATGCTGAACCCAATCCTTCCTGTCTCTGTTTAAACTCTCTCTCATCTGGAAATCCAAAAAAATCTCCAAAAGGCGTGCCTGCAAAAGGATTCACCATTTTTATCTCTCTTATGGTAAATACGGTAGCAACACCTGGAGACACATTCTCAACTAATTTTATTCTCTCTTCTTCAATCTGACGCATAAGTGTGGATGCTGAAGATATGTTAAATAGCATAAGGGCTGTTAAAAAAAATAAAAAATATTTTTTTAACATTTAATTTCCTCCATTTTTTTTGTTTTAATAATATAACTGTAGTGTGAAATTTTAGTGAAGGAGTATTCATTGATTGAAGGACTGCTTGTTGATCTTGACGGAGTACTTGTAAAGGATGGTGAGTTCAACATTTTTGAAGATGCTCCTATGTTTATAGATTTCCTTCATAAGAATAATATACCTTTTAAAATAGCAACTAACAACTCAAGGAAACCCCCATATCAGATAGCTTCTAAGCTCAGGGAAAGGGGATTGAGTATAGATGAGAAAGACATAATATCTCCTTTGTCTGTAGCTCCTGAGATTTTAAAAATTAGAGATGTTTACAGTTTGTACATAATAGGTGCTGATACAATGAAAGAGTACTTTAAACAAAAGGGATTCAGTGTTAAAGATGATCAAAATGTAGATGCTGTTGTTGTAGGTATGGATAAGAATCTTAATTTTCATAAATTAAAAACTGCTACAACGGCTGTTAAAAGATATAATGCGAAGATATATGCACTTAATGGTAATTTAATATCACAGGATGACGATGGAATGCTTTTTCCTGGCGTGGGCTCTGTGGCAAAAATGCTTGCTTATGCATCTAATACACAGTTTGAGCATTTTGGAAAGATGAGTGATCTATATAACAGTATTGTTTTTAAAAGTCTGGATAAACCTCTAAATAAACTTGGTATAATAAGTGATGATCTGTTTATTGATCTGAAAGGTTATGGATCAATCGGACTAAAAACAATTTTTATAACAACAGGTAAGTATAAGGTGGAAGATATTAAGGATTTTGAGCCTGATTATATATTTAATTCGTTAAAAGAGATAATTGAGTTTATGGGAGAAGATTGATACAAAAAATAAAGCTGTATGCAAACTTAGTAAAATTTGAACATACTATTTTTGCTATACCATTTGTTTTTGCTTCTGTGTTCATAGTTGAGAAGGGGCTACCTGATTTTGAGAAGGTTTTATGGATTCTGATAGCAGCTGTTTCGGGAAGAACAGCAGGTATGTCATTTAACAGATTTTTTGATCTTCCATTTGACAGAATGAATCCAAGGAGTAAAAACTGGGTTTCTGTTACAGGTGCTGTCAAGGCTGGTGAAATTTTGGCACTTGGTTTAATTTCATCAGCTGTTCTTATTTTTTCTGCTTATCAGCTTAACAAACTTGCGTTTTATCTTTCTCCTGTAGCTATAATGCTTCTTATAATCTATCCGCTTGGAAAAAGATTTACAAACTTTGTTCATCTTATACTGGGGGCTGTATATTTTATTATCCCAATTGCTGTTTCTGTTGCTCTTAAAGGAACTGTTGAGATCTCAATGATTTTTTTAGGTCTTGGCATGGCTTTTTGGGTGGCGGGATTTGATATATTTTATGCACTGCAGGATATTGATTTTGATAGAAAGGCTGGTGTTCATTCTATACCGGCAAGGTTTGGTATAAAAAAGTCAATAGTATTTGCAAGATTTTTTCATGTTTTGACATTTTTATTTCTTATTCTGACAGGTATATCGGCTGAACTTGGTATTGTATATTATATGGGTCTTATTATCCTTACAGGTTTTTTGATCTATGAACATTCTCTTATTAAGGAGAGAGACTTGTCCAAAATAAATGTGGCTTTCTTTACAGTTAATGGTTATGTGAGTATTATCTATATGATTTTTGTAATTTCCGATATATATCTGAAAATTCCGATATAATAAAAATGCAGATAACTGAGTGGAGGAAAGTAATGTCAATTAACTTCACAGATGTTTTAGAGATAAAAAAGGTGCTTCCCCATAGATATCCGTTTCTCCTTTTAGACAGAATCCTTGAGCTTGATATTGAAAATCTGAAGGTAAGAGCATTGAAAAATGTAACTGTAAATGAGGAATTTTTTAACGGTCATTTTCCAGAATTTCCAGTTATGCCTGGGGTTCTTATAATAGAGGCTATGGCACAGGCAGGAGCTTATCTTATGGTGGAAAAAGCAAAGGCTGAAGGTGATCAGGGAAAATTTACAGTTCTTTTTGCTGGAATAGAAAACGCAAAATTCAGAAAACCTGTTCTTCCTGGAGATCAAATAATTTTTGAGGTTGAGGGATTAAATATAAAGAAGAGTATGGGGAAGATAAAAGGTGTTGCCAAAGTTGACGGTAAAGTTGTGTGTGAAGCTGTTTTAATGGCTGCTCTGAAAAAAGGTTAAATAAGGCCTTCGGAACTAAAAGAAAAATAACCTTTTTTACTGATTACTATATGATCTAAGAGTTCAAACCCCATCTTTATTGAAAGATCTTTAATTATTTCTGTAAATTTTATATCATCATTTGACGGATCAGGCTTTCCTTCAGGATGATTATGGATAATGATAATACCGTAAGCGTTATATTTTAAAGCAGGAATGAATATATCTCTTGGTTTTATATTAACGATATTTAATGACCCTACAGCTACAATTTCTTCTCCAAGGAGCTGATTCATTGTGTTTGTGTATAATGCGATCATTTTCTCATTCTTTTCTTTTGAGAGCCATTTTACATAGTTAAAAACGTCTGAAGGTTTTTCGAACAAGATGCTTTCTTCCTCTTCCTCAACCCTTTTTATGATTTCGCCAATTGAGAGTATCTGCAGTGCTTTTGCCTTTCCTATTCCTTTTATTTTTATCAGATCTTCTACGGTTATATCTTTTAAGTCTTTGAGTTTTTTGTTTTTTAATATAAGATCGGCAAGTCCCAATACATTTAGATCTTTTGTTCCCTGTCCGATAGATAAGGCGAGAAGTTCAACATCGGAAAGTGATGATATGCCGTAGTTTAGTGCTTTTTCTCTTGGGAGAAGTTCCTTAGGAAGTTCCTTGATTTTTTTCCTATATATATACTTGGTGAAATTCATCTCCTACCTTCTGTTATATAATTTCATTACATTTTAATTGAAAATTCAAAAAATTCAAAAGGAGGATGGTATGAGAATCTTTAGTATTATTTTAATTACACTCTTTTCTTTTTTATCAGTTGGTGCAGAAGAGAATCCTATTATTAAGATTGAAACAAATTATGGAAGTATATATGTGGAGCTTTATCCGGATAAAGCTCCTAAAACTGTTGATAACTTTCTGAGATATGTGAGAGAAGGTTTTTACAACGGACTTATTTTCCATAGGGTTATACCTGGATTTGTTATTCAAGGTGGGGGTTTTTATCCAGGAATGAAATATAAAGAACCGACACATAAACCAGTGGTTAATGAATCTGACAACGGTCTTTCTAACCTCAGAGGAACTATTGCCATGGCAAGAACACAGAATCCTCACAGTGCAACTTCGCAGTTTTATATAAATCTAAGGGATAATACATTCCTTGATTATGGAAGAACTCCTCAAAAATGGGGTTACACAGTTTTTGGGAAAGTTGTAAAAGGAATGGATGTTGTTGATAAAATTTCTAATGTAGGAACTACAACAGTTGGATATTTTAGGGATGTTCCTATTGAGGATGTGATAATAAAATCGATTAAGATAGAAAAACCTTAGGGCTTTCCATAACCCCCTCCTCCGGGGGTTTCTATTCTGATTTTGTCTCCTTTTTTTAGTCTTACTGAAAATTTACCCCCCATGAGGGTTTTACCTTTTTTTGTGATTATATAGTTTCTGCCTACCTTACCTGGTTTTCCTCCAAAAAGTCCGTAAGGAGGTATTCTTCTTCTTTCTGATATAACGGTAAGTTCAGCGTCTGTCAAAAGTTCAATCTCTCTTATAATACCGTCTCCACCTTTGAAAACTCCTCCTCCTCCTGAATTTTTTCTTACGGAATATTGTGTAACCATGAAGGGATAAGCATACTCAAGAGCTTCAATAGGTGTGTTAAGGGTATTTGTCATATGGGACTGGACAGCACTTTCTCCGTCTCCACCTGAAAAAGCTCCCATTCCACCTCCGATGGTTTCATAGTATGTAAAATCTTTTCCAGTATTAGGATTTATCCCTCCTATGGTTATATTGTTCATACTTCCCTGACTTGCTGAAGGAACAATTTCAGGAATAGCTTTTGATAATGCACCAAGAACAACATCAACTATTCTTTGGGATGTCTCAACATTACCTGCAGACACAGGGAAAGGTGGGGTGGCATCAACAATACTTCCTTTTTTGGTTTTAATTTTTATAGGTTTAAAACAACCGTCATTAGTTGGTATATTTTCTTCAATTAGAGATCTGAATACATAAAAGACTGCTGATTCTGTTATAGATCTTACTGCATTTATACTTCCATCTACCTGATTGTCTGATCTGGTAAAGTCAAGAAATGCCTCATCGTCTTCTATTTTAAGCTCAAGATAGATCTTTATATCCTTGTTTCCCATTCCATCATCTTCCATGTAATCTTCAAATGTATATATCCCATCGGGTATATCTTTAATTCTTCTCCTCATAATTTTTTCAGAGTAATAAATAAGTTGGTTCATATAAAACTCAACCGTTGATAGAGAGTATCTTTTCACTATTTCTTTTATTCTTTTTATCCCTGATATGTTTGCCATAATCTGTGCATAAAAATCTCCTTCTCTCTCATCAGGAGTTCTTACATTGTTTTTTATAATATTTAATATTTCTTTATCAATATTTCCTTTTTTAACAAGCTTAACAGGTGGTATTATGATTCCTTCTTGAAATATAGACCTTGAAATAGGCATTGATCCGGCAGATACACCTCCTATATCTGCATGATGGGCTCTGTTTGCAACAAAAAATTTTAGATCTTTGTTTATAAATACGGGAGCTATAATTGTAATATCAGGAAGATGAGTTCCACCCATATATGGATCATTTAAAATGACCATATCTCCTTCTTCAAAGAAACAGTTTTTTACAGCTGATCTTACAGAGGCTGACATTGATCCAAGATGAACAGGTATGTGTGCAGCCTGCGCTATGAGAAAACCTTCTTTATCAAAGATAGCACAGGAAAAGTCTTTTCTTTCTTTTATATTAGGTGAAAATGCTGTTTTTTGCAGTATAATGCCCATCTCTTCTGCTATAGAAGAGAGTTTATTCTTAAAAACTTCCAGCATAATTGGGTTGACCTTCATTTTATACCTCTATATCCAGGATTATATTTCCAAAAACATCAACAAATCCTCTGGCAAATTCTGGAATTAGAATTGTTGAAGAGTACTCAACTATGATAGAGGGTGAGTCAATAATATTTCCAGCTTTAAGTTTATCTCTTTGTATGACTCTTACTTTTTTGAAAGATCCATTAATATACATATCTGTATAACCTAAAAAGGCTTCTTTGCTAATCTTTTTATTCCCTTTCTCTATCCTTTGTATATAAGGTTTTTCAGTTATACCGTAGGCTCTAATCCTTACGTTTACAATCTCTATATCAATATTTTCTCTACTGTAACCATAATAAGTCCTGTGCAGATCGTGAAATTTTTTATCTATATCCTTAGAATAAGGAACTATAATTTCATAAGATTGACCTATGTATCTCATATCTAACAGTTTTTCAATACGTATATTTTTTTCATCAAAACCTTCATTTTTTAGATCTTTCACAGCTTTCTCTTTTAGCGTCTGCATTACTTTTTCAATATGAAAAATCATATCCGGACTGTAAACGGACATAATTGTTAAGGAATAATCTTTTATAAAATCGGACATAATCATTCCTAAGGCTGAAAGAACTCCAGGATTAACTGGAATTACAATCTTTGGAATATTGAGGGCTTTTGCGAGAAACGATGCATGCAGTCCTCCTGCACCACCATAAGAAAATAGTACAAAATCTTTTGGATCATATCCTCTTTCTATAGATATTTTCCTTATAGCATTTTCCATTTTAACGTTTGCAACTGTAATTATACCTTCTGCAGTTTCATAGGGATCAAGTCTCATTTCTGATGAGAGTTTTTTCATATACTCTTCAACTCTATCAGGATAGATTTTCATACTGCCGCCTAAGAATCTATCTGGAATTAATCTCCCAAGATATAGATTCGCATCTGTAACGGTAATTTTTTTCCCTTTTCCATAACATACAGGTCCCGGATCTGCACCTGCACTTTCAGGTCCAACATTAAGCGATCCGCCTCTGTCTATATAAGCTATTGATCCTCCTCCAGCACCAACTGTATGAATATCTATTACAGGGATCTTAACAGGAAGATCTGTTATTTCATAATCAGTTGTAAAAGGTATGTTTCCATTTATTAGAGATACATCTGTTGACGTTCCCCCCATATCAAATGTAATAAGATTCCGATAACCTGCTATTTTTCCTATCTGGAACGCTCCTACAACTCCTCCTGCAGGTCCGGAGAGTATTGTTCTTACAGCCTCTTCTTTTGCTTTTTTAGGGGATATTGATCCTCCGTTAGACTGCATTATTGAGAGTTTATCATTATCGGATATATTTTTTTCAAGATGGGATATGTATTTATCCATAATAGGCATAACATAACTGTTTAAAACAACAGTTGAAGATCTTTCATACTCTCTAAATTCTGGAAGTATATCCGAGGAAATTGAAACATAAAAATGGTCTGAGAGTCTGTCTTTTATTAAATTCTCCTGTTCTGGATTTAAAAATGAAAAAAGCAGCGATACGGCAACGGACTGAACGGATTTTTCTTTTAACGCTTTTATGAGTTGTTCTATATCTTCTTCTGATATCTCTTTAATAATCTCTCCTTTTGAGTTTATCCGACATTCAATACCAAATCTCAGGTCTTCTGGAACTATAGGTTCAGGTCTTCTGTAGCGTAAATTGTAAAGTTCTTTTCTGTTTTGTCTTCCTATAAATATAATATCTTCAAAACCTCTGTTTGTTACAAATGCAGTTTTTGATCCTTTTCTTTCAAGTATTGTGTTTGTTGCAACTGTTGTACCGTGAACTATCCTCTTATTTTTTCCTTTGGCTACTTTTTCTATCCCTTCTAAAACAGCTTCTGCCGGATTAGATGGTGTTGAAGGAAGTTTGTATATACCCCATCTATTTTTATCCTTATAAACTATGTCAGTAAATGTTCCTCCTGTATCTACTCCTATTACCACCATTTTTAATTTCTTATCCAGTGAACTCTGGCATATTTCCATCCCTCTGGATACTGAATTATAAGGTCTCCTTTGTAAGCTCTGTGAACAGCCTCGCCTATTCTTCTCGCGAGATGTTCGTATGTTGTTGTTATTACTATTTTTCCATCTTCTTCTTTTATATCAATTATTCTTTCCAACGGTCTGTAACCCATCTCTTCTTCTTCAGTGTTTCTTATAAGGTTGAGTACCTCATCTTTGTGATTTTTTAAGAAATCTCCTTCCAGAACAACGTATCCTCCTTCGTATCTGTCTTCTATTCTTCTACATGCGGGACATATTATGCTCTCGGCATGCTTTGGAACAGGTTCAATCCATTCAAATATTCCATCATGAAAAACGACTCCACACTTTTTACATACGGAAGGATCAGGATATTTTTCCTTTGTGAAGTATGGATCGTGAATGTACTCCTTTATCAATCTGTCTTTTCTAATACTTTTTCCCATTAGGAACCCTCCTTAGTACTAATATGCCTTAATTAATATAAAAATAGGTTACAATTATATCAATAAAACCTTGATTAAGAGGTGGGAATATGAGTCTTAAAGTTTACAACACCCTTACGGGAAAAAAAGAGGAGTTTGTTCCTATAAAACCTGGAGAAGTAAAGATATATACATGCGGGGTAACTGTTTACGATGTTAACCATGTAGGGCATGGAAGGAGTTTGATCGTCTTTGATGTTATAAGGAGATATCTGAGATATCTGGGATACAATGTAAAGTTTGTTAGAAATTTTACAGATGTTGATGACAAAATAATAAATAGAGCAAAAAACGAGTGTCTTCCTTTTACTGTTATAGCTGATAGGTATATAAAAGAGTATTTTCAGGATGCTGAAAATTTCCGTATAGAACCGGCCGATATTGAACCGAGGGTTACAACTCATATTCCTGATATTATTGACTTTATACAGAAACTTATTGACAAAGGTTATGCCTATGAGGTTGAAGGGGATGTTTATTTTTCTGTTAGAAAGTTTAAAGAGTATGGGAAACTATCAAAGAGAAGTGTTGATGAGCTTATAGCAGGTGCAAGGGTTGAACCAGGCGAAAAAAAGAGAGATCCGCTTGATTTTGCCTTATGGAAAGTATCAAAGGCTGATGAGCCGGCATGGGACTCACCCTGGGGAAAAGGAAGACCTGGATGGCATACAGAGTGTTGTGCAATGATATTTAAGCATCTCGGAGAGACTATAGATATTCATGGAGGCGGTCTTGATCTGACATTCCCCCATCATGAGAATGAACTTGCCCAGGCTGAGGCACTTTCTGATAAACCTTTTGCAAGATACTGGATTCATAATGGACTTGTTACTGTAAACGGTCAGAAAATGTCTAAATCACTTGGAAATTATATAACTCTAAAAGAGATATACTCAAAATATGATCCAGATATTTTAAGACTCCTTGTTCTTTCCGTTCACTACAGAAGTCCTCTTGACTTTAGCTGGGAAAAGATGGAAGAAACTAAAAAGGCTTATGAAAGACTGAAAGGAGCAATTGATGAATATGAGGTATTAAAAAAGCTACCTGAAAATCCAGATTTTAGTAAACATCTTTATGATGAGATTGCGAAAGCCGAACAGGGATTTTATGCTGCTATGAGCGATGATTTTAATACGCCTGAGGCTCTTGCATCCCTTTTTACTCTCGTAAGGGAGATGAATATTTTGAGAGATAGAGCTGTTAAAAGTGGAGGAATATCAAAAAAGGCTCTTGAATCTTATAGAGAGGCTTCGGACATTCTTCACAACATAGGTAAAGAGATATTTGGTCTTTTTGACAGTCTTCAGCCGTGTGTTGAGATAGAGGAGATCAAAATAGAAAAAGCTGAAAAAAGAATAGATAGTGAGCTTATTCAGACGTTAATAGATATAAGAAATAAAGCAAGGAAAGAAAAACAGTTTGAGATAGCAGATTATATAAGGGAAAAACTATCATATCTTGGGATTATTATTGAAGATACGCCTGTTGGAACAAAATGGAAGAAAAAGTGATATGGGACAGGAAAAATTAGCAGCAAAAGTTTTTGACAGTATAGTGGGTGTGTACGATAGATTCTTAAACTTTGCCACATTTAACAGAATAGGAAAGTGGCAGAGAGAACTTGTAGAAAATACACCTGAAGGCAAAGTATTTGTTGATGTTGGAACAGGAACAGGTGAGATTGTAAGAAAGATAAATGAAATATATCCTAAGGTGGTTGCAGTTGGAATTGATGTATCCTTTAAAATGTTAATGACAGCCAAAGAGAAAATAGATGGTAGAAATATTTTTATTCAAGCATCAGCTTATAATATGCCCTTAAAAAAAAGTTCTGTTGATGCCGTTTTTTTATCCCTTGTTTTTAGACATCTTAGCAGTAAGGATTCTGTAACAGAGTTCAGTCGTATTCTAAAGGAAAATGGCTGTATTTCTATACTTGATATATCAAAACCTTCTAAGTATATACATAGATCTGCACTTTTTTTTGCTGATAAGATATTCAGGGCTGTTGGCGAGAAAATATTTACAAAAGAAGAGTATGATTATTTTGTGGAATCGATACGGAACTCAAAATCTGAGGAAGAACTTGAGAAATTTATGAAAGAATTTTCCTTTGAAAAGATTTACAGTTCAAGAAAATTTGCTGGAATGATAATAATAGCTGTTTTTCAGAAAGCTAAATAAAATGATATTATAATGTTTTAATAACTATTGAAATGAAATATAAAAGGGGTGTAAGATGAAAGAGTTTATAGTTAATGCTGTTAACTATGACAAAAAGATTGTAACAACAGCTATAGAGAGCGGAGCTGATTACATCATAATACCTGAAGATAAAGAAGAGGAAGCAAAAAAACTTGGAAGAGTAAATTTTATAACTGTAGATAAAAATGGGAATCTTACGAACGGCTTTGTTATAGTAACAATAAAGAATAAACAGGATGAAGAAAAAGCAGCACAGCTGGCTAAAGCAGGAAAAAAAGTTATAGTGAGAACTACAGACTGGACAATAATCCCATTGGAAAATCTTATAGCACAGTCAGAGAATATTTATGCAGAGGTTAAAAATGCAGATGAAGCAAGTATAGCTGTTGGAATTCTGGAAAAGGGAGTAAAAGGTGTTGTACTTGATACGGAAGATCTTAATGAGATAAAAAGGGTAGCCTCCGTTATAAAAGAAACAACAGAAAAGGTGGAGCTTATAAGAGCCAAGGTTACTGCTATAATTCCCGTAGGTATGGGGGATAGGGTAGCTGTTGACACAACCTCTCTTTTTAAAAGAGGAGAAGGAATGCTTGTGGGAAATTCTTCTGCAGGTATGATACTTGTGCATGCTGAAACAGAGGAATCCCCATATGTAGCATCAAGACCCTTCAGAGTGAATGCAGGTGCGGTCCATATGTACACAAGGGTTCCAGGAGGAAAAACTGTATATCTTTGCGAGCTTGAAGCAGGTAAAGAAGTTATGGCTTATGATATAGATGGAAATGGAAGAGCTGTAGTTGTTGGAAGAGCAAAAATAGAGAGAAGACCAATGCTTTTAGTAGAGGCTGAGTATAACGGTAGAAAGTTAAGTGCTGTTCTTCAGAATGCTGAAACAATAAGGGTTGTCGGCGGTGACAGCTCACTTATCTCTGTGGTTGACTTGAAAGAAGGAGATGAGATATTAGGTTATGTTGAAGAGGCAGGAAGACATTTTGGTATGAAAGTAGAAGAAACCATATTGGAAAAATAAAATGAACACACAGATAAAGGTAGGCTTATTTGTTCTTATTGTGTCGGCAATATTTGCCTATCTATCTATAACGTTTAATGGTAGGACTTTTGGGCAGGATACTCATGATTACTACATATATTTTAATATGGTAGAGGGTCTATCCAAGGGAGCAGATGTTCAGGTTAAGGGAGTAAAGGTAGGTAGAGTTGAAGATATTGTTTTTAAAAACAATATAGTTGAGGTAAAGATATCTATAAGGAAAGATGTGCCTTTATATAAAAATGCTGTTGCTTATATAAGAACGCTCGGTCTTATGGGGGATAAGTATGTATATATAGATCCCGGAACTCCAGAGTCGGGCGAGCTTCCAGAAAAATCCATAATAAGAAAAGGACAGGTTTTTGCTTCTGCTGAAGAGGCTTTTTCCTCTGCTGCCGATGTGGCTAAAAAAGTGGAGGTGTTTGTTGATAATTTAAATAAAGCGATTGAGGAAGGAGATCTTACAGAGCTGATCAGAAGAATTAGGATACTTGCTGAACATACAGATCAGCTCGTTCAGGAAAACAGAAAAGATCTGAGAAAAACAGTAGAAAATGTGAGGGTTATAACAGACAATCTAAGGACTCATCTACCTGATCTTATAGCAAAACTTGACAGGATAACAGCCCACCTTGAGTCTATAACAGGCGATAATAGGGATGATATAAGGGAACTTGTTAAAAATCTTAAAGAGACTTCTATTGCTTTAAGAGAAAAGACTCCGAAAGTTTTAGAGGATATAGATCAGGCAGCACTTCAAGTTAAAGATACAGTTGGTGAAAATAGAGAGGATATAAGGAAAACCGTTGAGAAGATAAAAGATGCTTCCCTTAAGATTGACAGAATTCTTGCAAAGATTGATGAAGGAAAGGGAACAATAGGAAAGCTTGTGAATGAAGACGATCTGTATAACAATGTAAATGAAGGAGTTAAGTCCTTTGCAAAACCTTTTAAAGTAATTAACAGATCTATGCTTGATATAAAGCTTTATGGAGAGACGCACACAGGGAATGAAGATGTAAAAGCCGGTATAGCTGCTATTTTCTCCCATAGACCAGACAGGTATCTATATTTTGGTGCTCTTTCAAATACAAATGGAAAAGTTCTTAAAGAGGAAGAATACAAAACAGGATCTACTGTAACAACAAGGCTCACAAGAAATTATGGAATACTTTTTGATGTTCAATATGCAGGCAGAATACTTGGAACAGATTATCCTTCATTATGGGTAAGAGCAGGTCTTAAAGATTCTGGTGCGGCTGGGGGTTTTGATCTGGTTTTTTCTGAAAATCTTAAAGTAAAATCAGATATTTACAATTTTGATAGAAGATTTGCTGAAGGTGAACCTGCTCATCCACAGTTAGATATTGTATTTCAGTATAAATTTGGAAAATCGCCAATTTTTATTGATATAGGTGGGTCGGATCTTTTAAACGATGGTGTAAGGGGTGTTTTTATTGGTGGAGGTTTCCTGTTTAACGACAATGATTTAAAATATATCTTAGGTTCTGTACCGAAACCATAAAAATAGAGGTAAAAATGGATAAAGATGCTTTTTTAAAGAATATCAGGCTTTTTTCAGGTCTAAAGGATAATGAGATAAGAGAGATATCAAAATACTTTCATTTAAAGGAATTCCACAAAAATGAGTATGTCTTTTTTGAAGGCGATGAGGAGCCCGGTATTTATATTGTTATAGATGGAATTATAAAATTAACAAAAGAGACGGCGGAAGGTAAAACAGTTATATTAAGACTTGTAACGCCCGGTGAGGTTTTTGGCTGGCTTGTTCTCGGTGAATCAAGACCAACGAGTACATATACAGCACAGGCATTGATAGATTCTAAGGTTCTTTATATATCAAATGCTGACTTCCTGAGGTTGATGACGGAATATCCAGCTCTCGCAGTGAGGATAACATGTGAAGCAAGCAAAATGGTACTTGAGGCATACGATAGACTTAAAAGTCTCGCTGCAGAAAAAGTAGAAGGAAGAATAGCAAGTCTTTTGCTTGAACTGTCTAAGAAGATCGGAGAGGATCACGGAAACAGAATAGTGATTAAAGCCCCCATAACAAGACAGGATCTTGCGGAAATGACAGGCACAACTGTAGAAACCGCCATAAGAATTATGAGCAAATGGAAAAAAGAAGGACTTATAAACACGGAAAGAGGAAAGATAGAGATCTTAGATCCTGAATATCTGGAAACACTCGTATCATAATCTGACAATCTGTAAAAAAAACTTGAATTTTATTTTCCTTTAGTTTATATTATAAATATAATAATATTCTAATATATTAAAGATTGATTAAAATCAATTTTAGAGGAGTGGTTTATGAGGAAACTACTGGTTAGTTTAGTTTTACTAACTTTAATAGGTTCAGGTTTCGGACAGGAGATTACTCTCAAAGAAGCTATACAAACTGCTATTGAGAATAGTTATCAGCTTAAGGCTTCCCGGAATCTTTTAAAATCAAAAGAATATCAATTTAAAGCAACAAAGGGGCTCAGGTGGCCTTCTCTCACCTTCAGCGAGATCTTTATGAGAACCAATAATCCAGGTTGGGGTATGATGAACACCCTTAATCAGAAAAAACTTGATATGTTTTCCTCTTCTAACTTTGTTGATATGAGAACTTTTAGTTTTCCTTCACCCACGTATCCTGAGATAAACAACTGGCAGACAAAACTTGAGTTTCAGCTTCCTATTTATACTGGCGGAAAGATATCAACTGGAATAAAAATGCAGAAAAAAGAGTATGAAGCTTCAAAATTTGATCTTGAGAGAACAAAACAAAAAGTGATATACGATGTTTCAAAAGCTTACTATGGAGCTCTTCTTGCCAAAAAAGCTATCAAGCTTGCAAAACAAGCGTACAAATCTGTAGAAAAACATTATAAAACTGCAAAATCCATGTATGAAAACGGACTTGCAATATACGCAGACGTTCTAAGAGCAAAGGTTTATCTGATGAATGTTAAAAATAAGATAACAGAAGCAGAAAATCAGTATCTTGTTGCTAAGAGAGGTCTTTTACTTGCTATGGGACTTGATAATGTAGATCCTTCGCAAATAGAAGTTGTAGGTGAACTAAAATTTGATGATTCAGATAAACCTGTAGAATTCTGGCAGAATTTTGCTGTAAACAACAGACCTGATCTTATAGCTCTTAGGCAGAGAGTAGAAAATGCAAAAAGAATGGCTAAGTTCGCAAAATCAGATCTATTACCTACTGTTGGTGCTTTTGGTTCTTACGAACTTAATGATAGAAAGAATCCTTTTGGAACCGATGGTAGATGGTGGACTATAGGCATAGCTTTAAACTGGAAAATATTTGACGGATTTCAGAGCATTAATAAATATAAGTCAGCTAAGGAAATTTACAGACAGTATTTAAATCAGAAGAAAGGTTTTGAGGAATTTGTAAAGTTCAGCGTTTATAAAGCTTATGCTGAACTTCAAACAGCAAAAGAAAAGTTGAAAACAGCAAAACAGAACCTTAAGTGGGCTGATGAGGTTTTAAAAATAACTGAAAAGAGATACAAAAACCAGATGGCATCAATGATAGATCTTTTAGATACACAGACTATGTATGATAAGATCAGTTTTGATCTGGCAAGGGCTGTTTATGAAGCTCAGATATCACTTTTAGAACTTAAGTTTCAATCTGGAGCCTTAAACAAAGAAAAAATCGGAGGAGATAAATAATGGCAGGATTAGTAAGATTTGCTCTATTTTTCTTGTTGCCTGTTTTTGTTCTCATTTTGTGGATGGGAGGATATTTAACACCAAGGGTAGAGCCGGGTTATGCAGAAACTGAGGCAAATATAGTAACAGGACTGAAAACTGCGGTTGTAGAGAAGGTTGTTCTTAAATCTGATTACGAGGTTGACGGAACCGTAACATCAAATAATAATGCTAAAGTCTCCACAAAGCTTATGGCAAAAATACTTGATATAAAAGTTAAAGAAGGAGATACAGTTAAAAAAGGACAGCTTATAGCTGTTTTGGATGACAGCGATATTAAGCAGAATATAAAGGAAGCAAAAGCAGTTCTTGAGGAACTTTCAAAAGCAAGGGAGGAAGCTCTTGCAGGGAGAGAGGCTGCAAAAGCTGGATATGAGTTTGCAAAAAGAACTTATGAAAGATTTATGAATCTTTATAAGGATAATGCTGTATCAAAGCAACAACTTGAAGAAATAGAAACAAAGATGATAGGAGCTAAAGCTCAGCTTGATATGATTGATGCAAAACTTAAGCAGATTGATGCTAAAGAGAAACAGGTTAAGGCAAAATTAAAATACGCAAAGATTATGCAGGGTTATGCCTATGTTAGATCACCTTTTGACGGAATAGTTATTAAAAAAATGAATGATATAGGGGATATGGCTGCTCCTGGTATGCCTATAGTTATAATTGGTGATAAGGATCTAAGATTTATGGCACAGATAGATGAAAAGCTTATAGGTAATATCCATGTAGGAGATCAGATAGATGTATTTATAGAGACTGTTGGCAAGAAAGTTAAAGGAACTGTAGTTGAGAAAAGTAAATCTGTTGATCCGATGAATAGAAGCTTCACGGTCAAAATTAAAATTCCTTATATCAACGGTATTACTCCTGGAATGTATGGAAAAATAAAAATACCTTACAGATCTGAAGAAAAGATCCTAATACCAGAATCAGCAGTAGTAAAATGGGGACAGTTAAGAGCTGTTTATACTGTAGATAAGGAAGGAATTCTTCACCTTACTTTTGTAAAACTTGGAGACAGAATAGACGGAAAGTATGAGGTTGTTTCTGGAATTGATCCAGGTACGGAAATAGTTGTCGCTAATACTGAAAAAGCCTGTGACGGTTGTAAAATCAGATAACCAGTGGAGGTAAAAAATGGAAGATAAAAATAGATCGTATGGGTTGGCAGGAAGAATAGCAAGAGCCTTTATTAAATCCCCCCTTACGCCTCTAATGGTTCTTGCTTCTCTTCTGCTTGGACTTTTCGCTGTTCTTACAACACCAAGGGATGAAGAACCTCAGATTGTTGTTCCCATGATAGATATTATTGTTCCCTTTCCTGGATCAGAGGCCGATGAGGTTGATAAACTCATAACAAAACCTCTTGAAAAGATAATGTGGGAGATACCCGGGGTTGATTATGTGTATTCTTATGCGGGAGATGGTTTTGGTGTAACAACAGTTCGATTTTTTGTTGGCGAAGATCCTGAAGATGCACTGGTTAGACTTTACAGTAAGCTTATGTCTAATTACTACAGAATGCCTCACGGGGCTGTGGAGCCGATAGTAAAACCGAAATCTATTGATGATGTTCCTATTTTATCACTTACGTTTTATAGTGATAAATACAGCTCGTATGAGATTAGAAGGGTTGTTGAACAGGTTGAGGATGAACTTAAACAGCTGTACAACATATCAGAAACTACAATTTTAGGTTCAAAACCAAAAACTGTATATATATATTTTGATCCTTCAAAACTAAATGCGTATCATATATTACTTCCACAGATAGTTCAGGCACTCCAGCATGCAAACAGCTCGCTTCCATCAGGTGAGTTTGATAAGGATAATTACAGATTTAAACTCAGAACCGGTCAGTTTCTAAAATCAGTTAGTGATGTTGAGAGTATAGTTATAGGTGTTTATAACAATAAACCTATATATATAAAAGATGTCGCAAGGGTTGAGATAGGTGAAGGTGAAGTAACGAATATAGTCCAGTTCGGATATGGTATAAGGGGAGAAGGGGATAGAGATAAACTATATAATGCTGTAACCCTTGCAATAGCTAAAAAAACAGGCAGTAACGCAGTTGTAGTGGCAGAAAAAATACTTGAAAAGCTTGAAACATTAAAGGGAAAAGTTATACCTTCTGATATTTATATTAAGGTTACAAGAAATTATGGTGAAACCGCTACAGAAAAGGCAAATGAACTTATAGAACACCTTCTTATAGCAACATTCTCGATTGTCCTCTTGATTGCTGTAACACTTGGATGGAGAGAGTCACTTATAGTTGCAGTAACGATACCTGTAACGCTTGCGATAGCTCTGTTTTTAAGTGAAATGTATGGATATTCCCTTAATAGGGTTACGCTTTTTGCTCTTATATTCTCCATAGGAATTCTTGTTGACAACTCTATCGTTGTTCTTGAGAACATTCATAGATGGTTTTCTATGAGAAAACTGCCTATGGAAAAATCAGCGATTGTAGCTACAGATGAGGTTGGTAACCCAACTATACTTGCAACTTTTGCTGTTATAGTAGCTCTCTTACCTATGGCATTTGTTTCAGGTCTTATGGGTCCATATATGAGACCTATTCCTATCAATGCATCTGTTGCTATGTTCTTCTCTATGTTAATAGCTTTCATACTGACGCCGTATCTTGCTCTTAGATGGCTTAAACATGATGAAAAACATGAATCGCCTGAAGCTCTTGAAAGGGAAGATGAAGCTAAAGCTGGGTTTCTTGCAAAACTTTTTGAAAAGATATACATCCCTCTTTTTGCGAGCAGGATAAAGAGATACATATTCTTGAGTTTTATGGGGCTTTTACTTGTAGGATCAGTGTGGCTGTTTGTTGAAAGAGTTGTTCTTGTTAAAATGCTTCCTTACGACAATAAAAGCGAGCTTTTTGTTGTCTTAGATATGCCTGAAGGAACTCCTCTCGAGAAAACATACAAAGTGGCAAAGGAGATAGCTGAGTATGCAAAAAATGTTAATGAAGTTGAGAATTATGTCATATACACAGGAATACCTGCACCTTTTGATTTTAACGGTCTTGTTAGACATTACTATATGAGAGAAGGAACCCATTATGCAATGATAAAAATAAACCTTATAGGGAAACATGATAGGAAAGCACAGAGTCACCAGATTGCAGAAAGGATCAGAGGGGATATAGAGAAAATAGCCAAAAAATACGGAGCAAAATATGTCGCTGTTGTAGAACCTCCTCCAGGCCCGCCAGTACTTTCACCTATAGTTGCAGAAGTTTACGGACCTGATCATAAAACCCAGCTTCAGATAGCTGAAGAGATTAAAAAAATATTTGAGAAAGCTGAAGGTGTTATAGATATTGGTATATATGCAAACCTTCCACAGAGACAGTATATTTTAAAACCTGATAGAGAGAAGATAAAAAGATACGGTTTTAATGAAGATATGATAGTAAAAACAGTCAGGATTGCTCTTGCCGGATATTCAGTAGGTTTTGTACATTCAGCTGAAGATCTAAATCCTGTTAATATAGTTGTTAGACTTGATGAAAAGCATAGAACGTCCATTCAGGATATACTGTCAATGAAAATACCAACTCCTAAAGGTTCTATCCCACTTGGATCGCTTGTAACCGTAAAAGAAGGTTCTGTTAAAAACGATATCTATAGAAAAAATCTCCAGAAGGTTGTTTATGTAATAGCCAATGTTGATGATACAGTTGGATCGCCTGTTTATCCTATCGTTGATTTATCTGAAAAGATAAGGAACATTAAAACACCTGATGGAAAAGGTGTGGAGATACTGCTTACCCATCAACCACATCTTGAAGACAGGTATTACGTAAAATGGGATGGTGAATGGCAGGTTACTTATGAAACATTCAGAGATATGGGCATTGCGTTTGCCGTAGCTCTTATAGTTCTTTATATACTCCTTGTCGGCTGGTTTGGATCATTTAAAATGCCGTTGGTTATAATGTCTCCTATTCCTTTTACCCTTGTTGGTATTGTTCCCGGTCATTTCATTATGGGTGCATTTTTTACAGCAACATCAATGATAGGTTTTATCGCTCTTGCAGGTATTATTCTTAGAAATTCTATACTTCTTGTTGAGTTTACACAGCAAAAAATAAAAGAAGGATACGCTCTTGAAGAGGCATTACTTGAAGCAGGTATAGTAAGAACAAGACCTATACTTCTTACAGCAGCAGCTGTGGTGGTAGGTGCATTTGTTATAATATTTGATCCTATCTTTAATGGTCTTGCAATAGCTCTTATATTTGGAACGATTGCATCAACACTGATAACTCTTGTTGTTGTTCCTGTTCTTTACTATATGATTGTTGGGAAAACAGCTGTAAAACTTAATATGCCACCTGCAGTTCCTATAGATGAAAAACCTGAAAAATGATTTTTAGGGCGGTTACAACCGCCCTTGTATATTTAAAATCCTTCTTTTTTAGGCTGTCTGCTCATAAGAATTCTAACAGCCTCCTTAGGACTGAGACCTTTATATACTACCTTATATACAACATCAGATATAGGTAGTTCAAGACCAAATTTTTTCTGGATCTTATTTAAGGCTTCAACAGTTTTTACTCCTTCCACAACCTGACCCACCTCTTTTAAGGCATCTTTGACTGTATAACCTTTGCCCAGAAGTATTCCAAATTTCCTATTTCTTGAAAGATCACCTGTTGCTGTAAGAACAAGATCACCGAGACCTGCAAGTCCATAAAGTGTTTCTGGTTTTCCTCCAAAGGCTTTGGCAACCTTGGTCATTTCAAATAATCCTCTTGTTATAAGACTCGCTCTTGCATTGTTCCCAAGACCAAGACCGTCACTTGCACCGGTCGCTATAGCAATAACATTTTTTACCGCCCCACCTATTTCTACACCTTTAATATCTTCTGTTATATAAAGTCTAAATGTTTCTGTATTCAGTTTTTCCTGAAGCTTCTCCCCTAACTTTATATCTCCTGCAAGTGTTACAGCTGTAGGAAGTCCTTTAGCAACCTCCTCTGCAAAGGAAGGACCTGAAAGAGCAAAAATGAGATTCTTTTCAGTATTTAAGACCTGATAGATAATATCAGATATAAGCATAAGACTATTTATCTCTATACCCTTTGAAGCGGATATAACAGGAACTGAGATCTTTTCTTTTATAATGTTCAGGACATCTCTCACACTTTGTGTAGGGACAGCGACTATAAGTATGTCGCAATCCTTTACAGCATTGTTGATATCTGTATGTCCTTTTATATTATTTGAAAGGTCAACATCAGGAAGATATCTGCTGTTCCTTTTAAATCTGTTTATCTCATCTATGGTTTTTTTATTCCTGCCCCATATTGATATTTCAGAAAAATTTTTTGAAAGCACCTGTGCAAGTGCTGTACCCCAGCTTCCAGCTCCTAAAACTGTAAGTTTTTCAAATTTCATGATTCACCTTTTTCTTGTCAGAATCTAAACATTAGCATAAAATATCAGTATGGATTTAATGATCTCAAAACCGCAACAGTATCTAAATAAGCGCATATTAATTATATCATCACTGGTAGGTTTTATAGTAAATCTCATTCTACTTGGTGGGTTTCAATTTTATCTTTCCCATATAGAACCTGCGAAGATAAACAAAGAAACGAAAATAAGGTATGTAAAACTGAAAGAACCTGTTAAAAGAAAGAAAGTCAGGAAGAAGGTTTTAAAAAAACAGTACACTAAAAGATCTGAAGAAGGAAAAAAAGAGATAGAAAAATTAAAGAAAAAAGTTGTAGCACCAAAAGCATCATCAGGCAAGAATATATCCAGTAAAACAGTAGTACCTGCATTAACGCCTGTTCTGCCTGAATCAGTTAATCTTGAGGAAAAAGAGGTAGCTTTACCTGATCCAGAGATAGATCTTGGAGAGTTCTCTGCCATCCCTGCCGAAACAGGAGATATAAAGGAGTTTACAGCTATAACAAAAGGTGAGTTTAATCCTTCATTCGGAACGGAGTTAACCAAGTTTGATTCTTCCGCAAGAGGAACAGCAGCAGGAAGAAAACTTGTTTACAAACCTGATCCGCCAAAGATAAAAACATCCGTTCCTCCCCCTCCTGTAAAGGTAAAACTATGGGTTAGAAAAGATGGAACCGTTTATAGGGTTGAACTTCTCGGAACTACAGGCGACAAAAGGATAGACCAGATCATAAAGAATTATGTTCAAAGCTGGAAGTTTAACGAGATAAATGAAAATGAGATACAGTGGGCAGTAACAACAATAAGATTTAAAACTACTTCCTGATGGCTAAATTTTCAGGTATCCTTAAAGAGTCTTTAACAGCTGTTAGATCTTTTAAATTAAGAACATTTTTTTCTGTCATAGGTATAGCTTTTGGTATAGCTTCTCTATCAATTATAGTGGCTGCTGTTGAAGGGGCATTTAAAAGAGCTTATGAGGTTGTTGAATCTTTTGGACCAGAAAGCATTCTTATTTTTGGAGGATCACAGGAACAGAAAGGGATAAGAACCAGACAGAAAACATTGACAATATACGATATAGATCAGCTTAAAAAAGCTTTTCCAGAGATAAAGATTATAATGCCTATTGTCAGAGTAAGAACAAAGGTTTATTACAGAGGAAATGTTGAAGAAACAAGACTTTATGGAGTTGATACGAATTTTGAAGAAGCCTGGTCGTGGTATCTTTTAGAAGGCAGAATGTTTACAGATCAGGAACTTAAGAGAAAAGAGAATCTATGTATTATAGGTAAATATATAAAAGAGACATTATTTAAATATGAAGATCCTTTAGGAAAGAGCATAATATTAAACAGGCTTCCATGTAAAGTTATAGGAGTACTTTCAGAAAGAGGAACAACGCCAACAGGAAGAAATCTGGATAATAGAGTTCTTATGCCTTACACAACTGTGATGTATAAGATAAATCACGATCCTGTTTATATTTCGTCAATCAGGATAAGATACTATCCTGAGGTTGATCTTAATAATGTTGTAAAGGAGACTAAAAGATTTCTTACTATGAGACATCATGCAAGAAAGGATGATTTTTTTATTCTTTCTCCTACCGAGATCCTTGACTTTCTTGTAGCCTTAACAGGAACATTAATACTTTTTTTAGGTTTTTCCTCAACTATCTCTCTGAGTATAGGTGGATTTGTTCTTGCCAATCTTTTTCTGCTCTCAGTTTCGGAGAGAAGGAAAGAGATCGGTATAAGAAAAGCACTTGGAGCGAAAAAAAGGGATATTCTGGTTCAGTTTGTAACTGAAGCTGTTATGATAACATCTATTGGAGCGGTTTTAGGTTTTATTTTGGGTTTTTTTGGAGCAAAACTCTTAAAAAAGATTGTTGAATTTCCTGTTCATTTTTCTCTTGAAGGTTTTTTGATAGCTTTAGCTGTATCATTTATAGTTGGTGTTCTTTCGTCGCTTAATCCTGCTTTAAAAGCTGCAAATCTTAATCCTATTGAGGCAATAAGAAGTTGATATTGAGAAAATTTATAAATGGTGTAAAGGTTATACTGAGAATATCTAAGGAACATAAACTTAGATCAGCACTTTCTATTCTTGGAATTGCATTTGGAGCTTTTGCTCTGATAACTATGGTATCTGTTTCTGAAGGCATGAAGGAGAAAAATAGATTAGAAATAGAAAAGTTTGGTAAAAATCCTGTTATTGTAAAGTCCGGTAAGGTTTTTGTTAGAAGAGGAAGGCAGAGGGCAATAACAACATCAACAACACTGAAGCTAAGAGAAGTTCAGATAATAAAACACCAGATTCCGTACATAAAAAAAGCTATACCTGCCTATATGATTGATTATCCTGTAAGAAGAAAAAATATAACTGTTTTTACTACAATAGTAGGAACAAAGTTAGAGTACCTTCAATACAGAAATCTTGTTTTAAAAAGAGGAAGATTTTTTTCTCAGAATGAGGAGCTTTCAGCAGCTAAAGTGGTAGTCTTAGGCAGCAAGATAGCTGAAAAGTTCTTTGGGAATGAGGATCCTGTTGGAAAAACTATTCTGATCTTCAGAGTTCCATGTAAAGTTATAGGCGTACTTGAGGAAAAGGGGGTTGATCTTGCAGGTGTAGATCAGGATCTACTTATCTACACACCGTTAAAAACAGCCATGAGAAGACTTGCAAATGTAGATTATATAAACACGATATATATTGAGGTCGATAGACAGGAAAATATACCTTTTGTTAAGAGACAGATAACCTCTCTTTTGAGAAAACTTCATCATATCAAACCTGGAGAGAGAAACGATTTTACAGTTTTGACAGCAGACGATATTTTACGTATGCAGAATGAAGCGATAAGGATATTTACAGTGTTAGGTTATATATCTGCTGCAGTATCATTCATAATAGGAGGCATAGGTATCCTATCAATTATGATTCTTATAGTAAATGAGAGAATTGAAGAAATAGGAATCAGAAGAGCTGTTGGGGCTACTAAAAGGGACATAATAATACAGTTTCTAACAGAATCGGGATTTATATCATTTACAGGATCAATTCTTGGCATTTTAATAGGTATAACCATTTCCTTGGGAATATCTTACCTAATAAAGATACCTTACATACTTATGTATCATTATCTAATTTTTACATTTTTTTCTTCTATCTCAATAGGAATATCTGCAGGAATGTATCCAGCATTAAAGGCATCAAGTATTAACCCTGTTTCTGCTCTGAGAAGAACATAAATATTTGTTTAAAACAGCCGAAAATCTATTTATAGATTAATAACTTTGAGGGGATGAGTTGTCCTTAAGAAAAAAATTTATAATAAAACTATCTCTGACTTTATTTATACTTGTAATTTTTATAGCTGTTATATCAACTTTTTCATTTAGAAAATATGGTCTAAAAACCGCTGAAGATACAAGTAGAATTGTTGCTGAACTTGTGAGGGATGGTCTTACTGCACAGATGCTTACAGGAACTATTGACCAGAGAGATTATTTTTTAAAACAGATTAAGAATATAAAAGAGATAAGCAATATCTGGGTAGTGAGAGGAGAAGCTGTTAACAAACAGTTTGGAAATGGAAACAGTTCAGAAGAACCAAGAGATGATCTTGATAAAAAGGCTATACATACGGGAAAGATCCAAAAAAAGATAATGGATACACAGGAGGGAACATTTTTTAGAATAACAATTCCTTATATAGCGACATCAAAAGGAAGTATAAACTGTCTTGATTGTCATAATGTTAGAGAAGGAGATGTTCTTGGTGCTGTAAGCATTGAACTTGATATTACAGAGTCTAAAATCATGGCTTTTAAAACTTTGATCATGCTTATATTGGCTTCAGTTTTAGTTCTTATTCTTTCTGGAGTTTATATGTCCCTATTTGTTGGAAAATACGTAAATCTTTTTGAGAAACTGAAAAAGGTTATGGAAAAGGCTATTCATGGAGACTTTTCTTCAAGAATAGATACTGACCTAAAAGATGAAGCAGGAGATACAGTAAGAGAATTTAACAGATTTATGGAAGAACTTCATCAGAATTTTAGTGAGATAAAAAAAGTGATGGATGGGCTTGCGTCTGCTGACCTTACTGTAAGGATAAAAAAAGAGATGGAAGGGGAGTTTAAATCTCTCAAAGATAATATAAACAAGAGTATAGACGCACTTTCAAGAACACTGTCCATAACAATAAAAGGTTTCAATCAAATAGTTGATAGTCTAAAGATACTTGCTGATGAAATTAAAGCAGTATCTGAAAATATGGAATCTCAGAATATAAATATTAGAAATATAAATGACTCTATAGATCATATTTCTGAAAGTATTAAAAAGATATCTGAAAATACGGAAAATGCTCAAGATATGAGCAGACAGGTTCAGTCTGACATAATTTCAGGGGAAAAAGATCTTTCAGAAATGGAAAGAGCAATGGAAAATCTTACTGAAGCAGGGAAAAATATACATTCTGTTACAAAAAGTATAATATCTATAGCAGATCAGACAAATCTTCTTGCTTTAAATGCAGCTATAGAAGCAGCAAGAGCAGGAGAACATGGAAAAGGATTTGCTGTTGTTGCTGATGAAGTTAGAAAACTTGCTGAAGATACATCAAACCTTGCTAAGAACATACAGATAATGGTAAATCAGATACTCACAACAATTAACACAACATCCCAGATTCTTGAAAAAACACATTCAGGATATAAAGAGATGTCAGTAACATATAATGAGATGGCACAGCTTATGGATGAGGTGGCGTCGGCTATACAGAAGCAGACAGAATCAATAATAGATATGAGAAAAAGCATTGAAAACATAACTCGCATATCTGAACAAAACACCACTAAAAACAAAGATGTTGCAGATCATATGCTGCATCTATCACAGATAGCAGACAGGGTAAAAAATGAGGTTGAAAAGTTTAAAGCTCAGGAAAACTCTTAGAGAAATCTTTAAATTTTGTAAATACATCAGCCACCTGTATGATTGTTCCTTCATCAAAAGGTTTCCCTATTATCTGTAAACCAACAGGAAGATTGTCTTTAAAACCGCAGGGTAAGCTTATACCAGGCAAACCGGCCATATTGACTGAAACTGTAAATATGTCTGATAGATACATCTGTAAGGGATCATTAATCTTTTCTCCTATTCTAAAAGCTGTGTCAGGCGTTGTAGGTGTAAGCAGTATGTCAACCTTTTTAAAAGCATTCATAAAGTCTCTGTATATAAGGGTTCTTACTTTCTGAGCTTTGAGATAGTACGCGTCATAATATCCTGATGATAAGGAGTATGTGCCAAGCATTATTCTTCTTTTTACTTCTGCTCCAAAACCCTCATCCCTTGTTTTTGAGTACATATCCTCAAGATCTGTATATTCGGAAGCTCTGAATCCATACCTTACACCATCATATCTCGCAAGATTAGATGAAGCTTCGGAAGGAGCTATTATATAATAGGCTTCTATAGCATACTTTGTTGTAGGCATAGATACACTGATAAGCTCTGCTCCTTCCCTTTCAAATATCTTAGCAGATTCCATAATCATATTTTTTATCTTAGGATCAAGTCCTTCTATAAAAAATTCTTCAGGGATACCTATTTTTATTCCTTTTATACTGCGGTTTAGGAACTGGGTAAAATCTGGAACATTTTTATCTGATGATGTTGAGTCTTTCGGATCTTTACCTGAAATTATGTTTAGAAGAATTGCTGTATCCTCAACGGTTCTTGTGAATGTTCCGATCTGATCAAGGGAAGAAGCAAATGCAACAAGTCCATAACGGGAAACCCTTCCGTAGGTTGGCTTCAGACCAATAACACCACAAAATGCCGCAGGCTGTCTTATCGATCCTCCTGTATCAGATCCAAGTGCGGCAGGAACCAATCCCGCCGACACTGCTGCTGCTGAACCTCCCGATGACCCTCCCGGCACTCTATCTAAATCCCATGGATTTTTTGTTACAAAAAAAGCTGAATTTTCTGTAGAGGAACCCATGGCAAACTCATCAAGGTTTGTTTTACCTGTGATAATATATCCTTTTTCTTTAAGTTTTTTTATAACGGTTGCATCAAAAGGAGGAATGTAATTTTCAAGAATCTTTGAAGAACATGTAGTTCTTATGTCTTTTGTTGATATATTGTCTTTAATGGCTATTGGGATTCCAAAAAGCTCTGGTATAGAGGACATTTTATATATCTCATTATCTAATTCTTCCGCCTTTTCAACAGCTATATCCGTAAGATCTGTAACATAACTCCTTATAAGAGGCTCTACAGTTTTCGTTCTCTCTGCAAAACTTTTTATAATCTCAGATGGTTTTACTTCCTTTTTATCGATAAGTTCTTTTAATTCTTTTATAGACATTTTCCAGAGTTCCATTACGTTACCTCTCAAAGTTCGTGTTCTTCTGGTGAAGAAGGAGGTTCCTTAGGAGTAATATTGTTGAAGTATTCAGCGTATCTTCTATCTGTGAAATCAAGATTTTTTTCTGCCTCTTGAGCATGCTCTTTACATAGATTTGTCCAGGGAATCGTCTTCAGCCTATCTTCCTCAATCTCTTTACCACAAACCTCACATATACCGTATCTTCCTTCTCTCATCAACTGTACAGCATCATCTATCTTTCTTACTATTTCAATCTCTATATCTTCAAGTTCCCCAAGAACTGTTTCTGTGTAATCTATTCTTGCGTAGTCCTCAAGATCTTCAGGAATTGTAAGACCCTCATCCGTTAGCTTTTTCATTGTTTCTTCCTGTTTAAAATATCTATCAAGTATCTGTTTTTTCTTCTCAAGAAGAAGTTTTCTGAAAATCTCCATCTTTTCCTTATTCATAACTGTAAAACCTCCGAAATAAAACACAAACAGTGCTTTTATATACGGTTTAAATAATATCACAGCGATAGTCGTTACTTCAAATTTTCTCTGTTATAATCTTTTTAAAGATTATTATAGTGAAGAGGGAAAAAAATGAGAATAGGCACACCTTTATCTCACAATAGCACTAAAATTCTTCTCTTAGGTAGTGGAGAGCTTGGGAAGGAGTTTGTTATTGAGGCTATGAGACTTGGTGTTGAGGTGATCGCTGTTGACAGCTATCAGTTTGCACCTGCACAGCAGGTTGCTCACAGGTATTATGTTATAGATATGAAAAACCCAGATCAGATAAGAAATTTGGTTTACAGAGAAAAGCCTGATTTTATCGTTCCTGAAATAGAGGCTATAGATACAGATGTTTTACTTGAGCTTGAAAAAGAAGGTTTTACTGTTGTTCCATCAGCAAAAGCTGTAAAATATACTATGAACAGAATAGGGATAAGAAAGCTTGCTGCTGAGGAGGTTGGTTTAGAAACTTCAGCTTACAGATTTGCTTCTGATATAGATACATACAGGAAAGCTGTAGATGATATAGGTTTGCCTGTCGTTGTTAAACCTGTAATGAGTTCTTCAGGTAAGGGTCAGAGCATAGTAAGGGATAAAAAGGATATAGATAAAGCATGGTACTATGCACAGGAAAATGCAAGGGGTAAGGGAGGTGAAGTAATAATTGAAGAGTTTATAGATTTTGATTTTGAGGTAACACTCCTGACTGTAAGGACAAAGAATCAAGGAACTCTATTTTGCGAACCTATAGGTCATATTCAGATTGATGGAGATTATCATGAAAGCTGGCAGCCTCAATCAATGAGCCAAAAGGCTATTGAGAAAGCAAAAGAGATGGCAACGAAAATAACAGATGCTCTTGGCGGGTACGGTATTTTTGGATGCGAGCTTTTTGTAAAAGGAGATCAGGTATGGTTCAACGAGATATCTCCTCGTCCTCACGATACGGGAATGGTCACCCTTGTATCTCAAAACATGTCAGAATTTGAGATACATCTAAGAGCTATTCTTGGGCTTCCTATAGATATAAAGCTAATATCACCATCAGCCTCTTACTGCTTCCATGCACCAGACTGGGGTGTGGCACCTATTTATGAAGGCATTGAGAGAGCATTATCTATTCCTGATACAAAGGTAAGAATATTTGGAAAACCTACAACAAGACCGAAAAGAAGGATGGGTGTGGTTCTTGCAACAGGGAGAGATACAGGAGAAGCAAGAAGAAGAGTAAAAGAAGCAGTACAGAATATTAAAGTGATCATTTAGGGGTTTTTATGGAACTTGGAAAATATAAACATGATCTAAACTCTTTTATATTTAAGATGGAAGCTTCAGCCCAGCTCTTACAGGATTCTGAAGCTTTATCGCCTGATGAAATAAAACTTATTTCAGAGATAATACTGAACAATACCAAGGTGTTAAAACTTTTCTTTGACTGTTTTTCTCTCATTGAGAGGATAGAAAAAAATGGTTATACTCCAAAAAAAAAGAAGGTTGTAATTGAGAATATAACACTGTTTGGAGATCCAAAAATTATGGAGTACGTTTTCAACATAATTAAGATATTAAACAAGAATCCTGCCCTTATTGTGGAGCCAGTTAAAGATAAGATAATATTTCAGGGTAAATTTAAGCCTGAGAATCAGATAGAACAATTTTTTGTTGATTTTTTAAAAAAGGCTATTTTATTTAGTAAACTACAGATAGATATAACAGAGGATGAGATAGTCCTGTCATGGGGAAAAAAATAATTATAATTGATGATGATAGAGATATTCTTGATTTGATGAGAATAAGACTTAAAAGCTATGGATACAATATATTTACAGAATCTTCACCTATTGAAGCACTGGATAGGATTCAAAAATATCAGTTTGATCTTATACTTTTAGATCAGCTTATGCCTGAGCTTTCAGGACTTGAGTTTATAGATCTATTAAAAAAAAGGAATATTAAAACACCCGTTGTTCTGATGACAGCATATGGTAGTCTTGAAGATGCTGTTCTTGCCATGAAAAAAGGAGCTTTTCACTATATAACGAAGCCTATTAATTTTGAGGAACTTAAGATAATAATAGATCAGGCACTGGAGTTATCAGATCTTAAAAAGGAACTTACCGAGCTTAGGTCTTTGCTTTACAAGGAGATAGTAGCGGAAAGTTCTCAGATGAAAAAAATACTTGAGACAGCAAAGAAAATAGCTCCGTTTGATACAACAGTTTTAATAACAGGAGAAAGTGGAACAGGAAAAGAAATGATTGCAAACTTTATACATAATAACAGCTTAAGAAAAGATAAACCTTTTGTAGCTATAAACTGTGGAGCGATTCCTTCTGATCTTCTTGAAAGTGAGTTATTCGGTTATAAAAAGGGTGCTTTTACAGGAGCAAATACAGATAAAAAAGGTCTTATAGAGGAAGCTGAAGGAGGAACACTATTTTTAGATGAGATAGGAGACCTTCCCATTGATTTACAGGTAAAACTCTTGAGAGTTCTACAGGAAAAAGAGATAAAACCTGTGGGAAGTAATAAAAGTAAGAAAATAAATGTAAGATTTATAACGGCAACAAATAGAGATCTTAAAAAAATGGTTGAAGAAGGAAAGTTTAGAGAAGATCTTTATTACAGAATAAATGTTATTCCAATTCATATTCCTCCATTAAGAGAAAGGAAAGAAGATATAATTCCCCTTGCCAGATTCTTTATAAAAAGATTCTGCTCTAAATACGGGATACCTCAAAAGAAATTGTCTGATAATGTAAAAAATAAACTTTTGAGGTATGAATTCAAAGGTAATGTAAGAGAGCTTGAAAATATAATAGAGAGGGCTGTTCTTACTACCGAAGGGGAACAGATAGAGGATATACCTATCAATGTATCAAAAAGATACAATTTTTCTTCAGATCTAAAACCATTTAAAAAAGCTAAAGAGGAGTTTGAAAAAAACTATCTTGAAACTCTTCTTACCTATACGAGACGCAATATATCAAAAGCCTCCAAGGTGGCTGGTATTACAAGAGCCCAGATTTACAGAATGATCAAAAAGTACGGGATAGAAGCCTAATGTATCATATTGATACAGACATGTATCATAATGAGTCAAAATTAGTATCTTTTCCTCTCTGAATATACTGTTTGCATGGTTTAAATCATTGAAAAAAATATCTTTTTTTATTTTGGCATAATGTTTGCTTATATATAAACTGAAGGAGGAAAAAATGGGTAAAAGATTTATAACCAAAGGAGTTCTTATAAGTTCGGTTGTTCTTTTTGCTTGTGGCGGTGGAGAGGGCTCGGATCCATATATAAACCCGTATGCGACTACTGTAAATGGCGAAATCACTCAGCAGGGAACCACCGCATTAGGTTATAAAGTTGACGGTAAAGATCTTCAATATATTTCGGCTTTTTCAAAAGAAAATGGAAAGCTTGTTTATACATCGTCACTCATTAATCCTGACGGCACTTTCAAAATAAATCTAAAAAAAGATCTAAAGTACAGTTTTGTTTTATTTGACAGCAATAGCAAACCTGTCCTTTATGTAAAACAGAACAGCGGTAATGTTTTCATTATAAGAGGGGACACTTACATAAAGATCATAATAAAACTAAATCCGGATGGGACTGTTGAGGTTGCAGATCTTAAGCATGATGAAAACAGCTTGTTTGAGTGGGATGATCTTTACGACGATTCAGATGGAGATGAGATACCAGACTTTGCTGAAATGGATCCAGATTACGACGAGGATGGAGATGGAATATTTGACGGTATAGAGGATAAAGACAACAACAGCTATATAGATGGTTCTGAAGATACAGATAATGACATGCTTCCAGATCCAATAGACGACGATGATGATAATGACGGTATTCCGGACGATCAGGATGAGGATGACGATAACGATGGAATACCTGATGAAGAAGATAACGACTGAATTAAATAAAAATCTTACAAGGAGGATTAGTCATGAAAAAAGGAATTAAGAGAAAAGCTATAATAGGCGGTAGCCTTTCCCTCTCTGCTCTGCTTTTTGCCTGTGGAGGAGCTGGAGATGTTGCATCTGATTCCCCTTACGCTACAGTAACAGGAACAGTTGGCTCTTCCAGTTCTTCTGCAGGCAGTCTTTATACAGCAGGTATTAAAGTTGGGAATCTTGACCTTTCATTCATTGCAGCTGTTGCTGTTGACAATGGGAAACTTGTTTACACGGCAGACGATATTGACAGTAATGGAAACTTCAATCTCAAACTTAAGGAAGGTTTGAACTACGCGTTTATTTTATTTGATCTGAATAAAAAACCAAAACTTATTGTTAGAGACTCAAATGGGAATGCTATAAAAATTAATGGGGATGGTTATATTGATATTTCTCTTTCTGATACAGACAACGATGGAATACCTGATTCTGTGTCTGTGAATATTTCAGGTTCCTTAAATCTTGAAAAAGATCAAGCACTTGACGACAGCGATGGGGACAACTATCCAGACGGTATGGAAAATATTAATACTGGAGGGTCTGTAAATCCAGATTACGACGAGGATGGAGATGGAATATTTGACGGTATAGAAGATAAGGATAATGATGGATATATAGACGGTCACGAAGACTCAAACCATAATAGTATTCCTGATGTGTACGAGGACGATGACAATGACGGTCTTCCAAACTATCTTGACGACAGCGATGGAGATGGATACCCAGATCATATAGACGACGATGACAGCGACGGATACAGATATGAGATGAAAGGAACAGTTTCAAATATAGATATAAATAATGGAACATTTGTCTTTAGTTATAACGGAACCGATTATAATGTAACTGTTTCAGACACTACAGTTTGTGAAATAAATGATGTCTATTATAGGGGAAAAGAATGTTTAAATCATATTGCAGATGGTGTTTATATAGAGCTTAAAACAAGCAATAACATAACTGAAACTACAGATATAACAGCAGTTAAGTTTGAACTTGAAGATGATAAATATGATGATCACTCATCTGACGGCTACAGGTATGAAATATATGGGATAGCTAAGAATATTAATACTGCCGATGGTACATTCGTTTTTGATTGGAATGGAGTACAGATGGATGTATCTGTTGATTCTTCAACTGAGTGTGAGATAAACGATATCTACTATTACGGATCTGATTGTCTAAGCAATCTGGGAGAAAATATATGTATTGAGCTTAAAACGTCTGATGATGTTTACAACTATGACGGTACACCAATAAAAGCTATTGAGCTCGAAACATCTGACGACTGCGGGACTTCCTAACTGATTCTGGGGGGATGTTCCCCCCTTCATTAATTAAGGTTGAGGATAAGACGATGATGGAGGAGAGGAAGGCCACTATTCTTATTGTTGATGATGATCCTCAAAACAGGATGTTGCTGAGATTTTTCTGCAAAAAATGGGGATTTGATGTGGATGAATGTAAAAATGGAGCAGAAGCCGTAAAAAAAGCTAATGAAAAAGAGATAGACATAATATTGATGGATCTCATGATGCCCAAACTGGATGGTTTTTCTGCTTTAGAGGTTTTAAAAAATAATCTGAAAACAAAATACATACCTGTGATAATATTAACGGCAGCAGAGGATACAGAGTCAAGGATAAAAGGTATAGAGCTTGGTGCTGATGATTTTTTCACAAAACCGATTAATATACATGAACTTAAACTCAGATTAAAAAACAGTCTAAAAATAAAATACTACAATGATACATTGAAAAACTACAATCTATACCTTGAGAATGAGTTAAAGAAAAAGATATACGAGGTTAAGAAAGCGTATATAGACTCTCTTTACAGACTTGCGAAGATAGCGGAGTACAAGGATAGGGAAACAGGTGATCATCTGAAAAGGATAGGTTATTTTTCAAAAGAGGTTGCTTTTAGACTTGGATTAGGTTCGGAGTTCTCCGAGAATATATACCATGCTTCACAGATGCATGATATTGGAAAGGTCGGGATACCGGAAAATATACTTCAGAAGAACGGAAAACTCACAAGAGAAGAGTTTGAGATTATGAAAAAGCATACTATAATCGGTGCTGATATTCTTAAAGGGTCTCATATATCGGTCTTAAAGATGGCCGAAAAAATAGCAAAATATCATCACGAGAAATGGAATGGAGAAGGTTATCCCTTTAAGCTGAAAGGGGAGAGTATCCCTTTGTCAGCAAGGATAGTAGCTCTGGCTGATATATACGATGCTTTGAGATCTGAAAGAATATACAAACCCTCTTTGACACACAAACAGGCTACGGAGGTTATACTTAAGGGAGACAACAGAACAAGACCTGAACATTTTGATCCAGAGGTTTTGAATATCTTCAAAAAGTATCATTCCACATTTGAAGAAATATATGAAACTGTTAGAGCTGTATCATGAGAAATATGGTTGTAATTTGTATCTTACTTATTATAGGTTTTTCCTATGCTTCAGAAATAAATTACAGATTTGGTAGAGGATTATCTGTAGATAACAGATTCTATCTCGGAGGATACGCATCATTTCAGTATGAGCACAGAGAAAATGGTTACTTTGAATATAAGGTTGATGATATTGCTGTACTTGGATTTTACAGACATGGAAAATTCAAAATATTCGGAGAACTTGAAGCTAAAAACTGGTACGTAAAAAGAAAAGGAGAAAAGGATGAGTTTAATCTAAAGTTGCATACAGAAAGATTTTATCTTGAATACTCATTTAATGAATCTTTTAAGGCAAGAGTTGGAAGATTCATAACACCTCTTGGGATCTGGAATCAGGTTCATATTAATGCTTTGAAATGGACAACATCAGATCCTGTTACGGCAGAATGGTTTTATCCAAGATTTTCCACAGGCGTTGATATCTACGGTTTTCTCCCTTTTATAGACGACTCTACGGAGTACCATGTTTTTATCCAGAAGACGAAAAATATTGATGATGGATACAATAATGTAAAAACAGATGATTTTATAGGATTTCAATTTAAAAAGTTTTTCAGTATAAACAGATATTTAGGAATAAACGGTGGTAGATTTTATGACACTCAATTCAAGGAAACTTCAATATTTTTAGGGATATTCGGATATATGAATATAAAGAGATTTTATCTTATGGGAGAAGGTTATATAGCACATGAAAATGAGGAACACCACGCAGATTACAGTGGAAGAGTAGATAAGGAATCGTACTACATACAAACAGTTTATAGAATTTTTTCCAGGAATTATTTAATAGTTAGAAATGAGTATTTTAAAGACAGATCAGATAAAGGATATCTTAATGTCTGGACTTTTGGTTGGAATTATAAACCTTTATTTAATATATCCTTAAAAGGAGAATACCAGTTTTTTGAAAATAGATCAAACAGATTTTTAGCATCATTTGCAGTGCTTTTTTAAGAATAGATGAAAAACAGCTTTCTGGGAGCGATCTTATCTATATGTTTAATTTTTTATACCTCTTTTTCTGGAGATATAGCTGTTGTCGTAAGCAAAAGTATGTCTGTAAATGCTGTGTCAAAAGAGGATCTAAAAAAAATATATCTTAAGATAAAAATCTTTTTAAAGGGTGAAAAGGTAATACCTGTAAACCTTCCACCAGATTCTTATCTGAGGAATATTTTTCAGGAAAAAATACTTGAGATGGATAGCGAACAGATTAATTTATACTGGAATGAGATGTACTTCCATGGTGTGGAACCTCCTTTAGTTCTTTCTTCAGAGGAAGCTGTTAAAAGATTTATAAAAAAGGTTAAAGGAGCTGTAGGTTATATTAGATTAGAAAATGTAGATTCTGAACTTAAAATAATTTACATAATCAGGGAAAGATGAAAAAGATACTTATAATTGACGACAATAAACAGAACAGACTTCTTATAAAGATGATTCTTCAGAAAAAAGGATACTGTATATTTGAGGCTGAAAGTGGTGAAAAAGGGCTTTCCCTTGCGTATGAAAAAAAACCGGATCTTATAATTCTTGACATTATGATGCCTGAGATTGACGGCTGGGAAGTTATGAAAAGATTGAAAAAGAATAATAAAACAAAAGATATACCTGTTGTTATATTCTCAGCACTTGATGATTTGGACTCTATAGATGCAGATGGTTTTATTCCTAAACCTGTTGATATTGAAAAACTTATACAGACTATATCGGAAGTGATAGGATGAGATTCAGAAGTATAAAATATAAAATTGTTTTATCTTTTCTTATAGCAACTCTTTTTCCTTTTACAGCCTCTATATTTTTTGTCTTTAAAAAGGGAGAAGAGCATCTGATAGACAATATAATCGATCAACAGTACAGCCAGATAACATTCTTGAAAAAAACTATTTTAAGGGATTTTCATAATCTGCATACCGAACTCTCATTCTGGTCTGAAAATCAGATTCTGAACGATATACTTGTTGATGATATAGACAAAAGAATTCAAAAGTTTCTTTTCAGCATAAAGGAAAATAGAAACATAAAAGGTATTTTGTTTGTTGCTAATAAAAAAGGATCAATTATATCTTCAACAAAAAAAACACTTATAGGTAAAAAAATTAGTCCTGAATATCTTGATAGATATTTCTCCGACCTGCATAAATTTCCTTTAACTGGGGAAAAAATAATAAAACTTTCAATTCCTGTTTACTCAATTTTTCAGGATAAGAAGATAGGTTACCTTGTTCTTCTGCTATACCCTGAGTATTTCAGCCAGTACACATTTTCAGCAAAAAATAGCATCAACAGTATATACAACAGAAAGGACGAACTTTTTATAGGAGCTGAGATACCTGTTCCCAAAAATATAAAAGATGAG
>Ga0256914_1000417_pt1 | contig 42081 bp, 35 predicted proteins | sample HulkmetaG_FD_191571 | JGI IMG/M metagenome (GOLD analysis project Ga0256914, IMG submission 191571) | Hydrothermal chimney microbial communities from Main Endeavour vent field at the Juan de Fuca Ridge, Pacific Ocean - Hulk | ecosystem: Environmental > Aquatic > Marine > Hydrothermal vents ... | reverse complement strand
GCGGCCGGCTTAAGCCCCGACGTATTTTCGGGGCCCGCGGCCTCGGCGGGTGAGCTGTTACGCACTCCTTAGAGGGTGGCTGCTGTTAGGCCCACCTCCCCGCTGTCTTAGGCCGCGGACGCCCTTTACGCTTGGCACTTAGCCGGCACTTGGGGGCCTTAACCCCGGTCTGGGTTGTTCCCCTCTCGGCCCCCGGGCTTACCCCGGGGAACCCCACTCCCGCCATCTACGGCGGCCACGGGTTCGGAGTTGGACTGGGAGCCCGGGGCCTCCCGGCCCTCGGTACCCCCAATCCGTAGCTCTACCCCGTGACCTGCCTCCGGCGGGGCTGTGCTGCGACACACTTCGGCGGGAACCAGCTATCACCGGGCTAGATTGGTCTTTTGCCCCTAGGCGGGGCTCATGGGAGCGAATTGCACGTCAGCACCCCTTCGGGCCTCCACCGGGGTTTCCCCCGGCTTCACCCTGGCCCCGCCTAGATCGCCCGGTTTCGGGTCTCACGGCAGTGACTCCGGGCCCTTGCAGACCCCGCCCCTCGCGGGCACAAGGCCCGCTGCGGGCTGTCGGTTTCCCTGCGCCTTCGGGGTTGAACCCCTTAAGCTCGCCACTGCCGTGAACTCCCCGGCCCGTGTTTCAAGACGGACGGTGCGACCCCGGTCCACCCCCCTCGTACTCCGCGGTCACCCGCGTTTCCTTCGGGGGGCTTCACTCCTTTCGAGCCGCACCGTGACTAGCCGCCCGGTTTCAGGCTCTTTTCACCCCCCTCCCGGGGTACTTTTCAGCTTTCCCTCACGGTACTTAGTTCGCTATCGGTCTCGGGACGTATTTAGCCTTGGAGGTCGGTGACCCCCAGCTTCCCACGGCAAAACCAAGCCGTGGTACTCTGGCTCCCGGCGAGGGCCCCTCCGGTTTCGCCTACGGGGCTATCACCCTCTACGGCGGGGCGTTCCAGCCCACTTCGGCTACCGGAGGTCGGCCCCCTGGGCTCGAAGCCCAGCCGGGAGCCCACCAACACCACATCCCCGCCGACTCATCGCCGGCGGGTTTGGTTTGGGCTACCCCCCTTTCGGTCGCCCCTACTCAGGGGATCCCATTTTGGTTTCTTTTCCTCCCCCTACTAAGATGTTTCCGTTCGGGGGGTTCCCGGTCGGTGCCCCGACCGCCGGAGGGTATTACCCTCCGGCAGGAAGTCCCATTCGGGGACCCCGGGATCGACGGCTGCGTGCGCCTACCCCGGGCTTATCGCAGCTTGCCGCGCCCTTCGTCGGCGCCCGAGCCGAGCCATCCACCGGACGGCTTGGTGCCGACGTGCCCGAGGTGCCGGCTAGTGCAGGTTTTGCTGGGGCCTATGCGTGGCGCTCATCTTGAAGAAATCGCGCCATCCACCCGCGAGCATTACTCGCGGGCTTCACTCGGGGCCGCCTCGGACTCTCACGTAGGTAGGCCCCCACGCCCGCGCCTTGTGCTGGAGGTGATCCAGCCGCACCTTCCGGTACGGCTACCTTGTTACGACTTCTCCCCCCTCGCGGAGGGAGGGTTCGACCCACCCTGCCCGGGGAAGCCCCCGGACAGAATGGGCCTCACCCTCCCTCCGCTCGGATGGAGCGACGGGCGGTGTGTGCAAGGAGCAGGGACGTATTCACCGCGCGATGTTGACGCGCGGTTACTAGGGATTCCTCGTTCACGAGGGCGAGTTGCAGCCCTCGATCCCAACTACGGCGGGGTTTAAGGGATTCCCTCCCCCTTTCGGGGTCGGAAGCCCGCTGTCCCCGCCATTGTAGCCCGCGTGCAGCCCGGGGGTTTCGGGGCATGCTGACCTGCCGTGGCCCCCTCCTTCCTCCGCCTTACACGGCGGCAGTCCCCCCAGTGTGCTCCGGTCCCGGAGGACCGGATCGCAACTGGGGGCGGGGGTCTCGCTCGTTGCCGGACTTAACCGGACATCTCACGACACGAGCTGGCGACGGCCATGCACCTCCTCTCAGCGCGTCGGGCAAGGTCGTCAGCCTGGCCGTCATCCTGCTGTCGCCCCCGGTGAGATTCCTGGCGTTGACTCCAATTAAGCCGCAGGCTCCACCCCTTGTGGTGCTCCCCCGCCAATTCCTTTAAGTTTCAGCCTTGCGGCCGTACTCCCCAGGCGGCGGGCTTAACGGCTTCCCTGCGGCACTGGGCGGGCTCTAGGACCCGCCCAACACCTAGCCCGCATCGTTTACAGCCGGGACTACCCGGGTATCTAATCCGGTTCGCTCCCCCGGCTTTCGCCCCTCACCGTCGGGCGCGTTCCAGCCGAGCGCCTTCGCCACTGGTGGTCCTCCCGGGATTAACGGATTTCGCCCCTACCCCGGGAGTACCCTCGGCCTCTCCCGCCCCCTAGCCCGGCAGTATCCTCCCCGTCCCCGGGTTGTGCCCGGGGCTTTAAGGGAGGACTTACCGGGCCGGCTACGGGCGCTTTAGGCCCAATAATCGTCCCGACCACTCGCGGGGCTGGTATTACCGCGGCGGCTGACACCAGACTTGCCCCCCGCTTATTCCCCCGCCTTCCTACAGCGGGGAAAAGCCCCTCTTCGGGGCACTCGGGGTGGCCCCGTCACGGTTGCCCGCATTGCGGAGTTTTCGCGCCTGGTGCGCCCCGTAGGGCCTGGGCCCTTGTCTCAGGGCCCATCTGGGGGCTCCCGCTCTCACGGCCCCTACCCGTTATAGGCTTGGCGGGCCGTTACCCCGCCAACTACCTGATGGGCCGTGGCCCCATCCTCGGGCGGCGCCGCGGACATCCCCGCGACACCCTTTCGGTGGAGGACCCTTCCAGGCCGCTCCACCTATCGGGGATTAGCCCCAGTTTCCCGGGACTATCCCCGTCCCGAGGGTAGGTTAGCCACGTGTTACTCAGCCGTCCGCCACGCCCCGGTAACCGGAGCGTACGACTCCCATGGCTTAGCCCCACCCCGATAGCGGTCGGGTCCGGCAGGATCAACCGGAATCGCGGCCGCAGGCCGCGGGGCGTGGGGACCTACCTAACACGTGGTCCGAGGCGGCCCCTGTCAGGCCCGAATGTCCTGGGGTTAGTGCCCCAGGTTATTCGGGCCCCCATGTGATGCCCGATGTGAGCGCCCTTTCGCTACTGTCGCCGCGGCTGGAGGGCGGTGCTTCACTCCCGGGGTTGTACCCCGCGTCCGACCCAGCCGCCGCCTTGAGCCGCGGCGTTTGTGTGTGTGTTGTGAGCGCCGATTAGTAGGTATACTAGTACTCCTTATAAATTCTTAGGGTAACTCCTCCCCTTCGTGAGGGGTGTTACTCAAGTATTTTCGCTTGTTTTTTGTATTATTTAGGGGTAATTTTTTGTATAAACTTAATGCCACTCACTGAGACGAAACTATGAAAGCTACCGGAACACGAATATTACGTGGGTGCGTCACACATGAGCGCGGGAGGTATCAGCAACTACGTCGTCGGCATAACTAAGCACTCAGCACTGATAGTGGTTGACGTTCAGAAGGACTTCTGTGAGGGCGGCGCGTTACCCGTACCGGGTTGCTCTAAGATCGTGCCCCGCATTAATGAGTACGTAAGGATGTTCAGCGAGCTAGGTTTACCAATCATTGCTAGCAGGGACTGGCACCCGCCGAACCACATGTCGTTCAAGGAGTTCGGAGGACCGTGGCCGAAGCACTGCGTGCGCGGAACCGAGGGGGCGGAGTTTCACCCTGACCTTAGGTTACCTGAGGATACGGTGGTGATCTCTAAGGCCACTCAGCCTGATAAGGAGGCGTACTCAGCGTTTGATGGAACCGAACTCCACTACGTCCTCACGTTGAAGGGGGTTAAGCGGGTGTTCGTTTGTGGGGTGGCGACCGACTACTGCGTTAAGGCTACTGCGTTGGACGCTTTGAGGCTTGGTTACGAGGTCGTGCTACTCACTGATGCGGTTGCGGGTGTCACTAGGGAAACCAGTGAAGCTGCGCTGAGGGAGGTGCTCAGGGAAGGCGGTGTACTGGCATCGAAAAACCTTATTTACGTGGGCGGGGAAGGCAGGTAATCACTGTTTGGGAGGATGAGTGGCGGTTGAAGGCTTTGAGAATGCCGGAGAGCGTCAGGGGTGAGTTAAGCAAAGGAGCCGGCATTATTATTGAGGGACGTGACTCCAGAGAAACTGCGTTAAAGACCCTCCACCTACTCAGCGAGTGCAACTTAGTCATCGCTGTGGGGGACGTGGTGTGTCACTCACTAATGCATGCTGGACTGCTACCCGACGTCTGCGTCATTGATGGGAGAACCTTGAGGAAGGACGTAAGTGATGCTGAGATGATCAGTGAGGAGTTGTTTGACGAGGTAGTAACCGTGTGTAACCCGCCGGCACACATAACCGTGGAAGCCATGGACGCCTTGAGAAGCGCCTTCAGCATCGCTAGGAGGGGCGGCAGGGTCCTCGTGAAGGTCAAGGGGGAGGAGGACCTACTGGCGCTCTACGCCTTAACGCTCGTTAAGCACGAGGAGTGCATCGTGTACGGAATGCCTGGGAAGGGCGTCGGGGTAATGACTGCTGACGATGAGTTGAAACGCTACGCCAGTAAGGTATTAAGTAAGTTCGAGGAAGTAAGCGTTACATGTTCGGAGTAGGAGGACGTGAATAATTAAACTTCTTTTACCTCTTTACTGTTATCCCTCAGAGCGGGGCTTCCTAGAGAGGAGCGCACCGGCAATAGCCCCCAGTAACGCCCCCATCCCTATAGCTATTGCGGTTATCATCACGTCGCCTCCCGGAAGGTTCGTCACCCAGCCGGACGTCCCCGAACCCGTGTTTTGCGTGCCGGTATTCGTTAGTGTCGTCGTGGACTGACTCCCCTGTTGCGTCGTAGTGGTGCTCACCGGCGTGGTCACTGTTTGTGTTGACGGTGAAGTTACCGGTGTTGATGTTACCGTAGGTGTTGTGGTTATCACGTGCACCTTATTGCCGGCGATTATGAGGTACCACATCGTGTTTATGAGTGCTAGGTCGTAGAAGTACACCGCGCTGGCGTCGTCGATCCCGCGTAGCGTGTCACCGCGCTCCACGTACGATAACGCGACGATCGGGTTGAACCCGGACGCTATCGCCTCCCCGGCAGCCTCTAGCGCGGCATCTCTCAGCCTATCGGCGGTCGCGCCCACGTCGGTAGTGAAGGCCGTGTTAAGCATGGCGGACGCGTAAGCTGAGGCGCGTAGGGCTTCAGCCAGCGCCGCCAGGTAGTCAGTGTCGAGCAACTGCTTTGCTTTGTCCGCCATCTCTAGGACCTTCGTCACCGCTGACTGCTGACCCACGAGTGACTCTATGTAGGATGCGGAAGTCATGGCGAAGTACGTTAGCAGGGACGCGTGCCTTCTTAAGGACTCCGTGTCTACAGTTATGCCGGATGCGGGCACAGCATAGTACATTTTAGTCCAGTCCATCACGGTCTTAGCTCTCCAGTAGGCGTAGACGGCATCGTAGATCGTGTCGTAACTCACCACACCCTGCGGGAGCGAGTTAAACGTCTCATTAGCGTCAAGAGCCCTCGAAGCTATCTCGACAGCCACGCTTAACTTAGCGATGTCAACGCTCCCCACGTTACTCCCGATGACGTCCTTCCTAACGGAGTAGTACGTGTTTAGGGCGTGAGTTAACTCGTCCTTAGCCCTACTAACCAACGCCTCGTAACTCTCGTCCCCAGCCGCTATCGCGGCCACCCAGTAAGCCGTGTCAGCGTAAATGTCGGAGGCGAAGAAGTCTGAGGCTGCAGAGTAGTAATTGCCGAGCTTCAGGTCCTTCAAGCCATTAACGTAGTACCGCCTAGCCTTCTCAAGGTACTGTTTAATGATACCCGACACCTGCGGTGCCTTAAGGGCCTCTGACTCAGCACGGGACTTTATCTGGCCGTAGAGGCTCTTCGAGTCGTTAATCCATCCCTTAATCACACCAATAACCTCGGGAGGTAGCTTTACCTTAGCCTTAGGCGGTCTGGGTATGTCTATGCCGAACCAGTGGAGGGCGTCGTAAATAGTGGACACCTCAACGACCTTCACACCCTTCTTCTCACCCAACTTAACCACGTCCACGTACGCATGCTTAGACAGGCTGTAAGCGATTCGCTGGCCAGCTGGTATTAGCATGACCTTCGCACCGACCTCTGCCGCGGCATCCAGCTTCTCCGGTATGCCGCCAACAGGCCCTATGGTGCCGTCGGGCATGATCATTCCTGTCTCGACGACCGATTCGTTAATGGGTTTGTCCAGCAGCGCCGATACTATAGCCACGGTCATCGCAGCGCCTGCTGAGGGCCCTCCAACGATAGTTGAGTTCGATATCACCGATATGAAGTAATCGTAGTTGAAGTAGTTCTTGCCCGCCACGTAGGCCGCCACCAGCGCCGCCAGCCTAGCGGATGCCTGCATGTCCACCTCGGTCAGGGGTTCCGTCGATAGGTACACCTCGCCGTCGCCGGGCGTAACGACCACCTTAAGAAGCGTTGGGACGCCGAAGTACTTACCGTTAGCCTCGCCGACAGCAAGTATGTGCATCTCACGCACGACACCGCCGCACGGGAAGGGCTCGGCGCCCCAAACAGGTAACGTGCTTACGAAGCCCGTAAGCACCGTACTAACTACTATGGCGGCAAGCACCGCTGTTAACGCGTAGCGGGTACGGTTACGCACCACTCTCACCGCAATTCTTTACATCCCGACAGAAAATAACGTTTGGTCGGGGGTGACGCAAGCACTGAGTATCGCGGTAATCGTGGAGAACCTAGAGCCCTGCCTCTCGCCATGGCTCCGCACAGAATACGTGTACGTAGCTAAGGTGCTGGGGGAGTCAGTAGTATTCACCAACGTTAAGGACCCGCATATGATGGCTGAGCTAAGCAAGCTCGCCCCCACGTTCGCGGAGGACGTGGTGGAGTATGTTGCCCGAAGGGGCCTTAGGAAAGTCATAGTCCTTGACCCTAAGGGCGAGAAGGAATTAACGCCGGATGACCTCCGGGACTGCGATGCTGTCGTGATAGGCGGGATCATGGGGGACTACCCGCCGAAGGGGAGGACCTGGGAACTCATAACTAAGCGACTCCCGAACGCGATCCCGAGGAACTTAGGTAAGGAGCAATTAACGATAGCTGGCGCTGCATACGTGCTCAAACAGGTAATGATGGGGCGCACGCTGAGGGACCTAGAGTTCGTTGATGGTCTAAGGATATCTCTGAGTTTAGGTGTTGCTGAGCTCGAGATAGAGTTACCGTACAGGTTCCCGTGCGAGGGCGGTAAAATCGTGCTACCGGAAAACTACGTTGAGATCGTTGCAAGGAGGAGCGTGTTTTACGAGAGCGAGGAGGCTTGTGAGGAGGAGCGGAGTCCCTGAAAAGTTGCCTACCTCCAAGGCACGACCTTGTGTGCGGCCGAGCGAAGCCTATACCTTATCGCAACCCATAAACCACCGCCTGGGAAGTCCTCGGCAACGATGCACGTTTTAGCTAAGGCCTCAGCAACGCGTAGCGCCTTGTAGAGCTTCCTAGCTACGTCTAGGGCGTTACTTCGCGATCCAATATCAATGACTTTGAGACCGGACGTGAGGTACACCGCGGCTGTCTCCGAGCTGGACAGTATGACGCCGCCCTCACCGCAGAGTTCCAACGCTACCTGCGATACCCTCTCCGCGTACTCCCTTAGGGTAACACCTTCCGCGAGGTCCGCGGGCGCCTCCACAATAATTAACTGCTTTGAGGGGGAGTACCTGACCCTCTTAGATGATCCGGTGCCGGGCTTAAGCGTGACTGACCTACCTAATACATCCTCTATCTCCTCCCTGGGAATTGCTCCCGGCCTGAGTATTGTGGGGGGATCCACTGTTAGGTCCAGTACCGTTGACTCGATCCCTATGGGGGTCTCTCCACCGTCAACTACTAGGTCGATGAGCCCTCCTAGATCCGCGAGCACGTCGGAAGCCCGGGTGGGTGAGGGCCTGCCTGATAGGTTTGCTGAGGGCGCGACTACGGGCCTACCCAAACCAGCTATTATCGCTTCGGCGACGGGGTGGGCGGGCCACCTAACGCCTACCTTCCGCCTCCCGCCAGTCACGGCTTTAGGGACGGATTCCGCCTTGATGAGGATTAGAGTTAGTGGGCCGGGCCAGAACCTCCGTGCCAGCCTCTCAGCGTCTTCCGGGAATTCGCTGACGCATTGTGGCACCATCTCCATGCCTGAAATGTGCAGGATGAGGGCATCGCTTAACGGCCTTCTCTTGACCTCGAACACCTTGAGTACGGCTGATTCATTGAAAGCATCTGCCCCTAAACCGTAGACAGTTTCTGTCGGGAAGGCCACTAACCCACCAGATCGTAGCACGCGCACCGCTTCCTCGAGCCACTCACCCTTCTTACCGACGGCCTTGACGACCCTTGTCATTCACGAACACCTTGCGGAAGCCACGGTTTAAATTGCGTTGAGCGTAATTTAAAGGTGAAACTGATGATGTATCGCATCCTTGCTGACCTACTGTGATGAGTACGAATCCCCCTGAAGCCCTTTCTGGAACTACCTCACCTTCACGTCAACGCGGTAGATGAACTTGCGGGGAGCGTAGTCAAGGACACGCGTGACATCAAGGATCACTACCTTGAAGTCGCCCGGCACCGCATTCATTACTGCCTCCCTCGCCTCACCCGCGCTCCGCGCCACCGTGTACACGTGGAGGTACCCGGCAGGCTTTACCTTACTTAGAACCTCGCCAATGAAGCTCACTGCTGCATGCGGGAGGTTCATTATGACCCTATCAAACGATGCTGTGGCCACCACAGCTAGGAAGTCCCGCACGTCACCCATCACGGGTACCGCCTTACCCTTAATTCTCCTTGAGTTAAGCTCTAGGGACTCTATGAGGCACTTTATCGCGTGCGGGTTTATGTCAACCGCGAATACTCTGGCCTTCCGCGTGGTGATTATGTGTAGCGTGAAGGGCCCGACACCACAGAATAGGTCAGCGACATCCTCACCCTCACTTACTAAGGACGCCACCCTACGGTGCTCCTCCGAGAGGGATGGGTTGTAGTAGGTCTTACCCACATCAACGCGTATGAGCACGCCATACTCCTTATGTACCGTCTCGGTACGTCGCTCACCGCCCAAGTGAGTTAACTTACGTACACGGTACTCACCCTCAACGGGGCCTGCCGCGTATACTGACTTAACGTTCTTAGCGACGCGCATTATGGACTCAGCAATGATGTCGCCATACCTTAAGGCCTCCTCGGGGAGCTGAATTATTGCTATGTCTCCAATGATGTCGTAGGATGACGGTATGGACTCAAGCAATTCCTCAGGAATCTTCCCCTTGAGGTAGTCCTTGAAGGTCTTCCCGAGCATTGTTTCCTCGAATAGCTCCTCACAGGCCTCAGCACTCACTAGGTGTTCCCTCAGCAGGGACACGGCATTGCTGCCGGGGCACGTTAAGGGTATTAGTAAGTAATTCCCTGCTCTACGGACCCTTAGCCCCTTAGCGACGAGGTTGCGTGCTCTAAGTAGCCTTAATGCTTGTTCAGCCTGCCTTAACGGGACCTTAACACAGTGCTTCTTCCTAGCCACGCCGCATACCAAACATAAATTGCGTTGAACACCCATTATCTTTTGGTGCTTAAGTGGTTTGAGGGTAGGGGTGGTTCCGAAGTTCAATAGCCCGCAGGCGATAGAACTCACCAAGCGAATACTTAATTACGGCGAGTTGAGCGGGCTTAAGATGTACGTGGATCGAAGGGCTGCGAGGATGATTGACTGGGACAGGAAATTCACGCTTGGCAAGGATGACGTTGACCTAATAGTGGCTGTGGGCGGTGACGGCACGGTTCTAAGTACCCTACACCTTCTCGGCGATAAAGCCATACCCGTAGCCACAATAAGGTACGGCAGGAGAGGGTTCCTCTGCGATGTCGCGCCATTCGAGTATACAGACATGATCGACCGTATCGTGACTGGGCGGTACAAGATAGTTAAGTACATGCGCCTCAAGGCCACTTGGCGCGGAACTACCTTGCCGTACGCGCTGAATGAGTACGCCATAGTGACGTCGAGTGAGGCGAGAACAAAGGTCTCAAGAATCCACGTGTGGAAGGATAGTGAGGAGATATACTACTTGGTGGGTGACGGGGTAATCATCGCCCCGCCAATAGGTTCGACGGCATACAGCTTAGCTGCTGGGGGACCCGTGGTGGAGCCCACAATGCGTGCAATAATAGTAACGCCTCTAGCACCCATAACCTTCTGCTGCAGGCCCGTAGTGCTTCCCCCAACATCCACCGTACGTGTTGTCGCATCAAGGGACTCACCCAGCCTCGAAGTTATCAGCGACGGGAACTACTCAGTAACGATCAGGCCGGGTGAGGAAATCACCATAACTGAGGCGCCGACCCCCGCGCTATTCGCTCGGTTCTACATGGGTGATTACTACGTCCGCCTCTTCGAGAGATGCATGTAAGGGGAAGGGGAGGCGAGGCTCTGAGGTAGCCTACGTTGTAGACGCCGCAGGTTTCTTCGCCGGACTACAGAACGTGTTAATCGGTAAGGCATATACCACACCGGAGGTGCTGAGTGAGGTTAAGGATGAATCTAGCCGGAGGGCACTGGAGCTGGCTTTAGCCGCTGGCAAGATAATTGTTGCCGAGCCCTCCGAGGCGGAGCTCCAGCAGGCTGCTAGGGTCGCTAAGTCACTTGGTGAGCTGGGAAGGCTCTCAACCACTGATCTGAGGGTCTTGGGTATCGCATGCTCACTGATTAGGAAGGGGTTCAAGGTAGTTGTTGTCAGCGATGACCGTTCCGTTCAGAACGTGGCGCTGAAGCTAGGGGCTGAGGTAATGGGGGTTAAGAGGACCTCACTCAGGAGGCCGAGAAGGTACGTCTATGTTTGCCCGGCATGCGGCGCGGTGTTCGATAGGCCCGGTACCTGCCCGAGGTGTGGTGTAGCGCAACTTAAGCGGAAGAAAGCGTAGGTTCGATTCGTTAGTCCCACTCGGTGAGGCGCCACGCAAGAGTCCATGTACTCCCTAAGGAACTCATTCCCTTACGTGCGGACTGCTCCCTACTAGCCCGACCACGCTTTTCTTCCCTGTACTTGAAGTATTCCTCCGCTGTCTCGGGGAAGAGGCAGTATGTTAGCACGTCCTCCCATTTCCTTAGGTACCCTTTCCTAGCTACTTCCTCCTCACACTTCCTTAACGCTGGCTCTAGGAGGTCCGCTGGCCTCACGGTGATTGGTTCCTCACCCTTAAGCACCATGCGCTTTATCTCCTCCTTTATCGGCGCTGGTGGGCGGCCGTAAAGCCCCTTCACGTAGTCCCTTACTTCCTTAGCTATTACCTTGTACCGGCCGAGAAGCACGTTGAGTACTGCCTGCGTCCCCACTATTTGTGATAGGGGCGTCACGAGCGGTGGGTACCCCAGGTCAGCGCGGACTCTTGGAACCTCCTCAAGCACGGCGTCTAGCTTGCTTAACGCGCCCTCCTGCTTTAGTTGCGCGACTAGGTTTGACAGCATTCCTCCCGGTATCTGATGCACGACGACGTCTGGGTTCGGGAGGAGGACTCTGGGATTGAGGAGCTTAGCGTACTTCTCGAACAGCACGTGTTTCAGGTACTTCGAGATCTCATGTATTGCCTTCTCATTGAGTTGCGGCCTTAAGTCGTCTGGTAGCGCGTAGAGTACTGACTGTATCCCTGGCTGCGCCGTCCCGAAGGCTAGGGGGGATACGGCCGTGTCTATGAAGTCCGCGCCTGCCTTAACCACCTCCACGTAGGTCGCGACCGCCACGCCGCCTGTTGCGTGTGAGTGGACGTTCACCGGAACCTTGAATTCCTTCTTTATCGTACGCACAAGTTCGGTCCCGACGTGAGGGCGGAGTATGCCTGCCATGTCCTTAATCGTTATCACGTCCACTTCGAGCGCGAGGAGTTCTTCCGTTACCTTCAGGTAGTACTCTAGGGTATGGACTGGTGAGACTGTGTAGGAGATAGCTCCTTGGACTATTGCCCCCACGGACTTAGCCTTCCTTATTGATGTCCTCATGTTCCTTACGTCGTTTAGGGCGTCGAACACTCTGAATATGTCTATGCCGTTGTCGTATGCCTTCTCAACGAATGCCTCCACAACATCGTCAGGGTAGTGGCGGTACCCTACAAGGTTCTGGCCCCTTAGGAGCATCTGTAGTTTGGTTCTCCTTACCTCCCTCCTTAGGGTTCTCAGGCGCTCCCACGGGTCCTCCTTAAGGTACCTTATGCAGGCATCGAATGTCGCGCCTCCCCATACCTCGAGGGAGTAGAACCCTACTTCATCGATTACCTTCGCTATGGGTATCATGTCTTCTGTCCTTAGCCTAGTTGCTATCAGGGATTGATGCGCGTCGCGCAACGTGGTGTCTATTATTTGAACCATCCTTCACCATCCCCGGTCTTCCGACCGTTTGAGAGGTGTGGCTGAGGAAATACACTTTTTCCTCTGCTAAGATTCAAGGTGTGTTGGGCTCAAGGATGGGCATAGATAATAGCAGCGACTTGCGCAGGGTCACAGCATTCGCGTTCACTAGCATGATACTACCTACACTATCCTACGTTGTCAGCGCGCCCTATCTTAAGTTACTGGGCTTCAGTCCCGTGGAGTACGGTGTGCTTGGGAGCTTAACGACCGCAGTATCCCTCACCTCGGTTCTCCTTACCGGGTGGCTTACTGATAGGTACAGAGCGTCCACGCTCGTGCTTGCCGCGTTACTTCTTGAGAGCGCTAGCTACGCGCTTATGTCGCTGGGGTTGAGACCATTGATTTACCTTGCCTCAGCACTCACTGGCATGTCAGGCGCGCTCTTCACGATCCCGATCGAGGTCCTTGTTAGTCGCGTCACTAGTAAGGAGCGTTTCCATTACTCCTACACGTACCTGTACGCCTCCATGAGCTTCGGTAATGCCGTGGGGGCGATCCTTGGCTGGGTTCCCGAGCGTTTAGGGACGGCACTCGCGGCGGGCACTCTAGAATCCTACCGTTACTGCCTGCTTATCGTAGCATTACTTAATCCCTTACCCGCTCTGTTTCTATTAGGGCTTCGCGAGGAGGTAAGTGCTGCATCTAAGCATGGCTCAAGCGTTAACCTGCGTGACGTTACCTCGACCTTCAAGGCTCTGGGGCAGGCATTCTATAAGCTCCTCGTGTTTGAGGGCTTAATTACCTTAGGCGCGTCGCTAGCAATCCACAACGCTAACTACTACTTCGTGCTTAAGTACGGTGTCGGTAGCGGTGAGCTCGGGACACTGCAGTTCTTCGAGAGCCTCGGTATGGGGGCGTTGATGCTTACCATGCCCAAGCTCAGTGAACGTGTTGGCGACCCGCTGAAGACCTATGCTTACGTGGCATTCACCAGCTTGCCATTACTAATAGCCATAACCTACGTGAATAACTACTACCTAGCCATGGCGTTATTCGTTGCCCGCACAGTAATAATGAATGTCGCCAGCCCCCTCTTCACGGCATTTACGATGTCGATACTCCCTAAGGAGCATAGAGGGAAGGCCCTCTCACTCATGAACATCATCAGGGACCTCGTCAGCATAGCTGGCCGTGGCTTTGGCGGATACTTACTCAGCGTAAACCTCGAATACCCGTTCAGAATAACCACCGGGGTGTACTGCGTGGCCTTAACCTACCTACTAATCGCCTTCCGCAATGCAGGACGGGAGACGGGGAAACCAAGTGACGGGGAGCCTTCAAAATAGGCTCACTTAACCTGCGTAAGCTACGCTTAACCTCAACCATGACAGAACATGGGCTGGTGCGGGGGGTGGGATTCGAACCCACGCAGGCCTACGCCAGCGGGTCTTAAGCCCGCCCCCTTTGGCCGAGCTCGGGCACCCCCGCCCAGATTGTATTCTTGTTTGGGGGGTTTAAGGTTAATGGTTGGGTGGGAATCCATGTTAAAGCTTAAAACCGGTGCACTCAAGAAGAGTTATCGGTGGGGGCCCGTAGCTCAGCTAGGATAGAGCGCCGGCCTCCTAAAGGTCCGGGGGTTCCTAACCACTGACGGTTTCCCGGCTCTGACCGGGGAAGCCGGATGTCGGGGGTTCAAATCCCCCCGGGCCCGCCACACGCCCCACCGTTTCTGAGTTTTCCACTCCTCAACCGTGGTGAGTCATGGGGATCGCTAACTTAGTTTAGTGACAGTACATAAGGTGCGGACCGTGATTCGTTAAGTGTTATGCTGGTGTGGGATTACTTGCGTAGTAGCGTTTTACGGTTTAGTAGGGGCTTAATCATGAAGAAGTTATTTGCTTAGTGGTGCCGCGGCCGGGATTTGAACCCGGGTCACGGGCTGTCCACGCAGGGCCGGCTCAAGCCTGCTCGAAAGGCCCGCATACTTGGCCGGGCTATACTACCGCGGCACCAATAACGAGGATTTTCGGGGGCTTAAAAGTCTTCCAATGGGGGTGTGGTGCGGCGGCCGGGATTTGAACCCGGGATCTCCGGCGTTCCGCGGCGCAGGACCACTGCCTTGGCAGGCCGGCGTCCTAGACCAGGCTAGACGACCGCCGCCCAGATTGAGTTACCTTGAATCCCCTTTTAAGTTTTAGTGGGTTTGGTGACGCGCCTCTCACCGCTTTTACCGACGCTGTTAGGATTACCGCTAACCCCACACACCATGATGGGGTTAACCCTGCGTAAGGGGTGAGCGCTGACGCCACGAGTGTCCCGCCTAAGATGGCCATGCTGATGCCCGGTAAGTCCCTATTCAGGATATAGATTATCGGTGTTAGGGTGATAACCATGGTTAATGCGATGAGTTCTGGCGGCAGGGCCCACGACTGATCGTGCAGAGCTGACAAGGTAACCCACGCCAAGTACGTCGCAAGCGAAACGGCTAGCGCCGCGCGCCACAGCATGAAGCCCACTAGGAAAAGCGTTAAGCCAAGTAGGAACTTAACCAGCGGGAGGGTGATCCACGCCGCAGGCGGTGGGGGCAGGCTCACGCCAGTAAGCGATAACGCGAAAGTTATGCTGATGGGGCCGAGCCATAACGCGACAGCCAGACCCGTGATGGTACGCGTGACATAAGCACCTAGGAATGCCGCAAACAACCCGCATATCACAGCAATCAATGCCCCAAGCAACCCAACACACCATGCTCTAAGGATGAGCAAACCTTTAAAAGAAAACCACCCCCACAAATACGTGGGGCCCGTAGCTCAGCCAGGTGGAGCGCCCGGCTGATAACCGGGAGGTCCGGGGTTCGAATCCCCGCGGGCCCACCACGAATTATTCTTGGACTTCATCAAGTTATCCACGATATATGAGGCCAGGCGTCGCAGCACGCGTGGTTTCCACGCTTGGTTAACAGTTATCCCTGCTTGCACGGCCTCGTAGACCCTCACGAGCTTCACTAGGGCGTAACGTACCTCACGTTACACTAAACATTCAGGTGGCGAGGGGGCTTCACTAAACTCTGTCCGGGCGCTCCCATGCTAATTAACCTGTTAAGGTACCGTGTTCCTCAAGAAACCTTACTTTGAGCTGGGCTAGTTTGTCCTTTACTGGCTCCATTTCTTTCTCTAGCTTCTTGAATAGGGGTACGGCGTTGACCGCCTCCGCTGCAGCGATGACGTAGCAGTCCGGTAGTGCGATGTGCAGGGTTTTCTTTATTTCACCCGCTCTCAACGCTATGTCTTCGTTCATGCTTAGTACTTTAGTTTTCGTGGTTAGCCATATAATGTAATTTAGTGCTTCCTGGTTTGGGTTAGGGATTGATGCGGCTTGATAGATTCTTGAAGTTACGTATAGGGTCTCGCTTAACGTGATGGGAGTTATATACAGGCCCAACTCACCGCTAGACGCCCTCTCAAAGAGTTCCTGGACTGCCCGCCTGTACGGTGCGTTCCTCACTATGTATTCAACCAAGACACTCGTGTCAAGAACGAGCTTCATGGCCCTTGAGGATCCCTCCATACTTCCTCGCCTCGAGCGCATACTCCTCAGCAAGTAGCTCCTCAACGAGGCCGGGATCAAGGTCCACGACCTTAGGCTTTAACGGCCTAATTACCAGCTCTCCATCCCTAGACTCCGCAATTACCTCACTGTCCTCGCTGATGCCGCACGCCTCCCTTAGCTTCTTAGGTAGTATTAAAACGCCTTTTTTCCTGACCTTCAGAACCACCTTCAATTGTTCACCCTAGTAAAGACAGTTTAAATACAATAAAAAGTTAAACTCTATGCAAGAAGTTCAACTTACGTAGGTTCTTCCAACACCGTAAGTTACTAGTGGCGTATCCACCCTCCATACGCCTTCTTCCTTCCCTGGATCACGCATCGAACGCCGAATTCCATCCACCGTTAGGTAGTTCATGCAGCCCATCCTTAATTTACACAAACCCGCGTAAACCTTGTCACGACATCCGCAATTCACCTCACGGCAACGCGTGAGTCACAACAAATCTAGCTTCATACCTTCCCCAGGAATTATACTCACTTTCAAAGCTCTGGCGTAGTGATTGGTCATGCGCATCTTCTTAATTATTAAGTACCTCCGTATCTCCTTAACGGACTCGACATCATCCATCCACAGGTGAATGACGCCGTCAGCAATGTGCTCCAAGCCGAAGCCATAGGTTGCCCGGGTCGTCATTGCGTACTGCGATACTAGTAGTGCTGTCACGTTTTCTCGGTGTGTCGCTATTTTTAGTTGGTATGAGTACTTTCGAGCCATTACGGGCTTGTCTGCCCAGAACGCCGATAGTGAGTCTATTATTAGCCTGACGTGTCTTTTGGGGGACCGCCTAGTTTCGTTTATCAGGTCGAGTACTCTGTAGGCCTCATTTATCGCTGCTATGAGGACGTCTATTTCTAGTGCGGCGTATTTTCTGCTGCGCTCTATTTCCTCTACACTGGCTGAGAGTTGCCTTGCTGTTTTGAGGAGGCTGAATATGTCTATCACGACTAGTTGCGGTTTCCTTACGGGTGGCCTGCCTCCTAGGTAGTGGACTTCATAGTCGTCGAAGTACATTCTGAACTGCCTTGCCTGCCTCATAACGTCGCGGAACTCCGCCTCCGTCGTTATGTAGATTACCGGGTCACCGGCTTTCAGTCCCGCCCACGCGAAGTGCATGCATAGTATGGACTTACCAGTGCCCGGCTCTCCCGTAACCGCTACCCACGATCCCCTAGGCACGCCTCCCTCGAGGGCCGCATCCAGCCTCGGTATGCCGGTGCTGGCCCGCTGAATTTCCTGACTCAAGGGCCTTCCCTTACTAACGTATTGTTTTCGAGGGATACAACGTTAGCGGTGTGGGCTAATGCTTATAAGTCAGTCGTTCCACCCTTCCAAGGTGTTGCCTATTGTGGCGTTCCGCTTGGATCCTTGGAGCTCCGAAATGATCCGTGAGTATGATAAGTTATTCAAGTACTTCGGCATAAAGCCTTTCAAGGATGTCCTGCCCGAGCTCAGGAAGGTTGCTGAGCCGCATCACCTAATGCGTAGGGGCATAATCTTCGGTCACAGAGACTTCGAGAAAGTTATTGACGCGTTAAAAACCGGGAAGAAATTCGCGATACTCACTGGCCTCATGCCGTCCGGCCGAATGCACTTCGGGCATAAGATGGTCATAGACCAGGTGATTTACTACCAAGGGTTAGGTGCTGAGATATTCATAGCGATAGCCGACATAGAGGCGTATGCGGTCAGGAAGATCAGCAGGAAGAACGTGATTAACTACGCGGTTAATGAATACGTCGCGAACTACCTCGCGTTAGGGCTCAAGCGTGAGAGGTTACACGTATACTTCCAGTCAAACTACGCTAAGGAGTACTACAGGCTCCTCCAGATGTTCTCAAGGAAGGTGACTATGGCTGAGTTACGGGACATATACGGCGAGGACGTCGGGCCAGGCAAGATCATGTCCGTACTAACACAGATGGCCGACATTCTGCACCCACAGTTAAAGCACTTCGGAGGGTTCGACGTGGTACTTGTTCCTGTAGGTCCTGACCAAGACCCACACCTGAGACTGTCGAGGGACGTTGCTGATAGGTATGCGAGCGAGTTAGGGCTGAAGAGGCCTGCCTCAACATATCACCGCTTCATGACGGGGCTAATGGGAGGGAAGATGAGTTCCTCCAAACCAGAGTCATACATCGCGCTAACCGACGACCCGGACGTGGCGGTCGCTAAGCTAATGAAGGCACTGACCGGTGGCAGGCCCACCGCTGCCGAACAGAGGAGACTTGGGGGAGAGCCGGAGAAGTGCCCTGTGTATGAGATGCTCTCCTACCACCTCATAACGGACGACAGGGAGCTAGAGAAAGTGTACACTAGGTGTAAGAGCGGGGAAATGCTTTGCGGGCAGTGCAAGCGGGAAGCTGCGGAGAGGTTGCGTAAGTTCTTAGAGGAGCACCAAAGGAGGCTGGAGAAAGCAAGGAACATTGTGGATAAGGTTGTTGACATACCTGATTTTTAAGGTTCCTTGACGCCTTAGCCTTGAGCTAACCTTAATAAATTGCGAGCAGGTTTACTTCTTGACGCCGGGGTGCCCGAGCGGCCCAAGGGGGTGGGCTCGAGTCTTCCGGCTTGACGGTGTGGGAGACCCACTGCCCCCTACGGGGCACGCGGGTTCGAATCCCGCCCCCGGCGCCAAACAATTACTTAGGTTTCTTATCCTCTAAGTACGCGTAGAGCGACCCGTCACAATGTATGCCGGGCGTGTTAAGGGATTTGAATCCCTCTCGGCAGGACGCGAACGCCAGCCCGTACTTGAACGCGGCCTCCCTTACTGTGAGGATATAACGTAGCCTCAGTTCTGAGGGGAGGTAATAGTAACCATGAGTCTTAACCCCCTTACCGATGTAGAGCCTCCTAAGCTTACCCCCCTCATCAGGGAATGCCTCGCCCAACCTCCTTAGCGAGTCTGGGCGGGCTTTGTAAGTGGATGTCGTTATTTGCAGGGCACCGGCTTCAGCTACCCTAGCCACTACTTCCTCAATGCTCTCCTTGGAGTCGTTCACGTAGGGTATTATTGGGTCTAAGCGCACGGTGACGGGGATCCCCAACCTAGATAGTTTCTCGACCGCCTTCACCCTAGCGGTTGGTGGGGGCGCACCCGGCTCTAGCTTCCTGGCTAGGGACTCATCAAGGGTAGTTATGGTTATAGCTACTGATGCTTCCGCCCCCAGCAAGATGTCCGCATCACGCACTACTAAGTCGGACTTCGTAACCACGAGGATTCTGAACCCTCTTGATGCTATGTATCTTAAGGCCTTCCTCGTTAAACCCATGTGCGCTTCCGGGGGCGTGTAGGGGTCGCTCGACGCGCTTAACTCTATTAGAGTACCCTTAGGCAATAATCTCAAGTCATGCAGTAGGTCCCTCAGCAACCGTGCCTTCGGGCGGGGCCTGCTGAAGCCCCTGATGTAGGACCTAGCGTAGCAGTATAGGCACCCATGACCGCAACCAGTGTACGGGTTGAGAGTAAACTTCAGCGGGCACGTACAGTACGGAGAGCTCCACGGATCGAACAGCCTCACTACCCGCAAGCCCCGCCCAAGAATCCGCGGAGACATAATCGATGCTCCAAGCATACTCCGCAAGGGACGCCTTTAAACAAGCTGAACCCTCCCAAAGCCCTTAACACGCGTGGCTGGCCTCAGATTCAGAACGCTTGAAGGCGGGACGTAGGCTGGTGCGGGGGGTGGGATTCGAACCCACGCAGGCCTCCGCCATCGGGGCCTAAGCCCGACCCCTTTGACCTGGCTCGGGCACCCCCGCCCGTTGATTTCTGAATTGTCACCAATTAATAAGTCTTGAGTTCCTCTTAAGTGGGTGGGGGCGTCTAGCTTGGGTAGGAAGGTGTTCCATGAGTTAGTTCACCCCGATGATGTCCTCGGGGTGGTTGAGGGTTTCGTTAGTCTTGAGCCCTTAGGTATTGAGGTTGTGGGGCTCGATAAGGCGTTCGGCCGTGTCTTGGCTGAGGATGTTAGGGCTGCGTGGGATGCTCCCCCGTTCGATAGGTCTGAGGTTGATGGATACGCTGTTTCGTCGGAGTCCGTCGTCGGTGCTGAGGAGGACGCGCCTGCGAGGCTCAGAGTTATTGGTTACGTACGCATAGGTGAGGTTCCTGCCGTCGAGGTCCGCGTGGGTGAGGCTGTGGAGATCGATACTGGCGCCATGCTTCCAAGGGGAGCTGACTCCGTCGTGATGGTTGAGCACACGAAGAGGGTGGGCGATGACGTACTTGTGTTCAGGTCCGTGGTGTCGGGTGAGAATGTCGCTCGTGCGGGGTCAGACATCCTTAAGGGGGAGGTGGTTCTCAGGAAGGGCACCCTCCTAGGGCCGGGGGAGGTAGCATCACTCGCGGCTGTCGGGATGGGTAAGGTTAAGGTGTACCGGAGGGTTAGGGTCGCAATAATGTCGATCGGGAATGAGTTAAGGGAGCCGGGCAGTGAGTTACGTGGTGCGGAGGTATTTGACGTTAACACGTACGCCGTCGCGGCAGCAGTCTCGGAGCTAGGAGCCATCCCAGTAACGTACGGTGTGTTCCCGGACGACGAATCACTGATAGAGGAGGGATTAAGGAGAGCGCTTAGCGAGTGCGACATCGTGCTCACGTCCGGGGGGACCTCAGCTGGCGTTGGTGACCTAACCTACAGGATCTTAGATAGGCTGGGTGAGCCGGGTATAATAGTGCATGGGCTCAAGCTCAAGCCAGGTAAGCCTACGATAGTTGCCGTGGTTAACGGGAAGGTCGTGGTGGGTTTGCCAGGCTTCCCGCTCTCAGCCATGATGGCCTTCAAGAAAGTTGCCGCACCAATAATAGCTAAGCTAGCCGGGATTAAGCTCCACGCACTCTCGGCATGGCGTGTAAGGGCTAAGCTAGCCCTAAGGATCACCGGCGTGAGGGGTAAGGTGATGCTGGTTCCTGTGGCCCTAATAGAGCGCGGTAACGACTTAGTAGCGTACCCCGTAAGAACGCATTCCGGGTCAGTACACGTACTAACGTACGCCGACGGCTTCGTCGAGGTGCCTGAGAACACCGGGATACTGGAGGAGGGTTCGGAAGTTAAGGTGGAGTTATTCAAGCGTGGCTGGGCACCCCCAGCACTGGTCGTGATAGGAAGCCATGATTACCTCATGGAGACCCTAACCTACTCAGTGGTTGGGGAGGGAGGTGAAGCAAAGGTGCTTCGTGCCGGGTCGATGGGGGGATTACTGGCCGTGGGAAGAGGTGAGGCCGACCTCGGAGGCACACACATACTCGACGCTGAGAGCGGAGAATACAATGTGCCGGTAATCAGGAAGTTAGGTCTCGACGGTAAGGTGCGGTTAGTCCGCGGGTGGGGGAGGGAGATAGGGTTAGTCGTAGCTAAGGGCAACCCCAAGCGAATCAAGGGGTTCGAGGACCTACTGAGGGATGACGTACTTTTCATAAACAGGAATAAGGGATCAGGGACAAGGACGCTGGTCGACATTAAGCTAAGGGAGGTCGCGACAAGGAAGGGACTGAGCTTCAACGAACTAAGGAAGAGAATCCGGGGCTACTGGAATGAAGTGAGGACACACACCGCAGTCGCTGCCGCAATCGCTCAGGGGCGCGCCGATGTTGGCGTGGCGATAAGGTGGGCAGCTGACCTCTACGGACTGGACTTCATAAAGATAGGAGAAGAGATTTACGATATCGTGATATATAGGGACAGCTTAAGTAAGCCCGTCGTTAAGGAGTTGCTTCGCGCACTGCGTGGCGAGAAGCTTGACGAACTCATGAGTAACTTCACAGGATATAGGAGACTTAGCAACACCGGCGAGTTCCTGATCTAACGCAAGTGGCGCGGCTGAAGGCTTAAAAATTCGTAATCTCACCATATCTATGGGCCGGTAGCTCAGCTGGAAGAGCGCCGCCCTCGCACGGCGGAGGCCCCGGGTTCAAGTCCCGGCCGGTCCACCATACCGGCCCTTAATTCTCAATTGTTGATCAAGCAGGTGACCCCGGAAGAAATTATTGTCGAGATGATTGATTGCGGGAAGGCGTGCTCAACGTGGCTCTATGTCCGGCGCTTCCCGTAGCTGCTTCAGCACGTAATCGCGGATTTCCTGCGGGCTGGGTAGTTCCCTCACTAGGCGGCCGTTGTCGAGCCACTTAACCATGATGTCCTCGTGGCACTTGCTTGGCTGCGTTCCGAACCTAACTACTTCGTAGTCTAGGGTGCCGCACCTGAACACCTTCTTAGCGCCGGGGTCCTTCCCTCTCTTGCTGTAGGGTATCCACTCGCCGTTGCGCTCAATTTCAACTATATCCATGCTCATGTCCACTGATGGCGGGTACGTTATTGCAGTGCCTACGCCGAAGGCGTCCGCGACGTCACGTAACTCAGCTACCGCCTTCTCCCCAATCCCGCCGCTGACAACTATCTTCACCTTCCCTTCCTTCCCCATCAGCCTCAGTGTCCACAGTATCTCCCTAATTATCGCCTTCATATTACCACGCCTACTCCTTGGCGTGTCCAGCCGTACCCCGTAGAGCCTATCCCCTAGCGCCTCGACCGCTTTAACAGCGGCGAACCGTTCGTCGTTGAACGTGTCTATCAACGCTATCCTCGGCACGCTCTCGTCGAGTACCTCATCGTACGCCTTCCAAGCCTCGACCTCATCCCCGAAGACCAGTATTAGGGCGTGCGGCATAGTCCCGGAGGGCTTAACCCCTATCGTCTCCTCGTTGAAGGCTCCTGAGACGCCGTCTAACCCGCCTATATATGCGGCCCTGTCAAGCATGGGCGCTATCGCTGGGTGCGCGCCCCGCAACCCGAAGTACAGTATTACCCTATCCATCGCTAACTTCTTGAATCTAGCCGCCCTAGACGCGACTGACGTGTAGTGGCGGAGTATCCCAAGCAACGGCGTCTCGTACTCGCATATGTCGTAGTATCTGCCCTCGATGACCATCACAGGGAAGTTATCCCTGATTAGAGTCCCCTCAGGAAGGGAATAGACGTCAAGTGGCTTACCCTCAAGTAACTTCAGCGCTTCCTCCAAGCCCGCGTACACGGCCCAAGAGTACTTCTCTGGGAGCGAGCCCGTGTGTATCTCCATCCTAACCCTTACATCCTCAAGGTGCTTGGCGGCAATGATCTTCTTTGTCCTGATGAAGTATATGTCGGTGATCTTACCCGACAGTATATCCTCTTCAGAAGCCGTGTAAAACCTCAACTACTACACCGTTCTTACGTTAACGCAGACGTATTATTAGGTTTTGGGTACTCCAACATTTATTTTGGTGCCTTACGAAGCCATTTCTCAAGCACGCGGCGATCCTCCTCAGATATGAGGCCGAATGTCTCTAGGTCATCAAGCCGTTCATTAAATTCTTGGATAGGTATTAGCTGAGCGGACTCCTCCGTTAGCTCAAGAACGTATTGATCAAGGAACACGAACTCACCGTAACGCCCATCCCGAAACACTATGGATACCGATGGCGGGTTAACCTTATCCAGCGCCGCCCTAATGAGGCATAGGTCACATCCACTATAGATGACGCCCTCAACTATGCTTACTGAAGGTGGCTTACCCTCCGTGCAGACATCGCTACACTCCTCCATCAGGTTCGCGAGGTTCGAGAACATGAACTGCTCTAGCTCCTGAAGCTTCAGCTCACCCACCAAGTCAAGAAGTTACCACGCCTTTAAAGCCCTCACACCATCTCATCAGGTATCCTGTCCGGGTCAACGAACCTCTTAGGTTTCAGACCGCTCCTTCTTAGGATCTCCTTAACGTGCGGGTACATGAAGATTACCTCCCAGTCCACGCGGGCTAACCTCTCGTCAATCTCGGTTAACTTCAGGACGAAGCGAGCTATGTCCTTGTCGTCACTGAACGATATCATCGCTGCCGCAATGACCTCCTCACCAGGCTCCATACCCTCGCTTATGAGGTTCCTCAGTGCTTGAAATTGAAGCTCGAAGAACTCCGGTCTGGCACCCGTCAACCTGGCGAATTCCTGGGGGGTGACGCCCTTGAATGACACCCTAACGAATACGTTGCCGAGTTCGGCTAGATCCCTGGCGTAACTCCTGTCATTGCCTATTAGGATCCCGTTAGTCTCAAGTACGAAGATCATGCCAGCCCGCCTAGCAAGTTCCGCGACCTCGAGCACATGGTCACGGGTTATGGTAGGTTCGCCGCCGCTTAACCTTACGAGCCTGTACCCACGCTTACTCGCTATTTTGTAAAGCCTCCTCCACGACTCCCTAGGACTTAGGAGTTCCCCGCGCGTGTAGTCATCGCGGAAATACCATGCCCAGCAGAAACCGCACCTTAAGTTACAGCCTATGACGTCCCCTGTCGCTATGCCCCCATACCATCTCCCGCCCCTGAACCTGAAGTACCTCCTGTACTCCTCACCGTTAATGACTTCCGAGACCTTAGGGCGGACCACTGATGCCAGCACTACTGGGTCATACCCTTTCTCTAGCGAGCCCTCACCGCCCATAAAGCTCGCGCCTCCTAGCCTCAAGCAGTAGGGGTTCCCGACCCTCGAACTCAGCCGCCGTCACGATACGTGCTTTACCCGGCGTGCCGCGCACCACGTCGCTGAAGAGATCTCTGTAGTTGAGGTCCCTTAGTAGGTGATGGTCAAGCACTATCACGGGTTCCGTGTTTAGGGAGGCCATTACCCGTAGGTTGCTTACGGCTTCCCTTAACTCCTCAACACCGAACTTGTAGCCTAGGAGGTAGGTGGGCGGGCCATCCACTATGATTATGTCAGGCGCCGACTCCACGATGAATCCTAGGGACTCCTTTAGTATCGGGCCCTCCACATCCGATGTGAAAAGGAGTCTACGGTCACCATCATTAACCAGTACCTGAACTACGTACCCTAACTTAGGTGTTGCGCCGTGAGGGCAGGGGGCCGAGAACCGCAACTTAGTTCTGCCGAACACGTACTCGGCGCCGTCTGCGACCTTAAGCTCACGTACCCTATCCCGTATTAGCTTAAGGAACTTAGATGAACGTATCCTCTGAGACACGTTAATGTTGTTCTTAGGATCCTTCACAATAACGACCTTGCCATCGTAGATGTCCAGGGGGACGTGCTTGCCGGGGTCGTGGTGGTCGTAGTGGTAGTGAGTGATTACTATTACGTCGGCTTCACTCGCTAGCTTCTCAATATCCTTAGCTACCTCCTCAAGTCTCCTCCACTCGAGTTCGTGTGGCGGTAGTGAGTACCTTCGAGGCGCCAGCGAGACGGCCGGGTCTATGAATATCGTGACGTCGGGAGTTTCAATGAACGTCGCCATGGATCTAACGCCTAAGCTGTCGAACCCTACTAGCCGCACACGCGTGCCCATCACCCTCGCTAGCGCGCTGACTAAGTTAAGGTGGTTTGGAAGGCTTAAACAAATTGCTGAGGATCTGAGACAGTAAAGCTAGCCCTGAGTAACGCGGACATGTTAAAATAATGATTAAGTCGATCCGCTGGCGTGCCAGCTTTATTGGGGTGCTCGGAAAAACTTCTCGTGTGTCTCTGTTTCTTGTTAGCCGAATAGTGATGATATGCCCTCAGCGATCTCCTCTTCACTAACTTCCTTCTCTTCTTCCTCCTCTTCCTCCTCCTTCTTTTCCTCGGCAGGAGCACCCGCAGCCGCTGGTGCCGTGGGCGCAGCCGCCGGTACTACGGGTGCCGCGGTTGCCTGCTTAATTACTTCCTCAATGTTTATCTCCTTGAGGGCCGCCACCAGCATCTTAACCCTGTTCTCGTCCACCTGTATTCCAGCCGCCTCTAACACCTTCTTGACGTTCTCCTCAGTTATCTCCTTTCCTGCTGAGTGAAGTAGCAGGGATGCGTACACGTACTCCATCCGCTTCACCACCGATATGTTGGGGGTGTGGCGTTTTTAAGCTTAGCTAATCAGGGTGGGGACTTGGGGAAGACTTGTTGAGTGATTAAAGTTCTTGGTTATGAGGAGGCTAGTCACTTACCTCGTTTAACTCGCTTAGGCGACGCTTGACCTCCTCCCTCATGCGTGCGTAGTTGATCACGGCAGCAATCGTTGACGCAGCCCTCTCGGGCATCGGGTACGTTGGTATCTTAGCGCTGTTCAGCTTAGTTACCGCCCAGTAGCACTCCTCACCACCGATGAGCGTTAGGACCAGCGGCTTCGGCAACCCACCCATCGCCTTCACCTTCCTCACTATCATACTGGCTATGACGGTCGGATCCGTTACTGCGGTCTGGCAGTAAATACCCATTACAGCACCAACCTCCGGATTGTTGAGGGCCTCCATTATGGCATCCACGAAGCCTTCGTTGCTGATCATGCCAGTGACGTCTATGGGGTTGCCTAGAGATGCGAAGCCCGGTAGCTTTGGCTTGAGCGCGTCCACCAAACTCTTCGGCGGTGGCTCCAGCTTAACGCCGTTCTCTGACAGGGTGTCGGTTGAGAGTACTCCCGCGCCTCCACCGTTAGTTACTAGGACTAGTTTACCGCCCTTGTACTCCGGTAGGTAGGAGAACGCCCTAGCCCAGTCGAAGGCTTCCTCCACGTTCCTTGCTTGGAGTATGCCTGTCTGCTTGAAGAGTGTTGAGTAAATCACGACGTTGCCCGCGAGCGAGCCCGTATGGGACGCGACGGCCTTAGCTCCAGCCTCCGTTCTGCCTGCCTTGACGACTATTATTGGCTTCTTTAGTGTGACCTTCTGAGCTACCTTCAGGAACTTCTTGCCGTCGGTCACACCCTCTAAGTAAATCAGTATCACCTTCGTGTTGGGATCCTCTGCTAGGTACTCGAGGAGGTCAGCGTCGTCTATGTCTGCCTTATTACCTATACTAATTATCGCTGAGACACCTATCCTCTCAACTATTGTCATGCCCATCAAGGCTATGCCTAATGCACCCGACTGCGTTATGAAGGCCACCGAGCCAGATATTACGTCGGTGGGGCCGAAGGAAGCGTTGAGCCTTGCTGGAGTGTAAATCATGCCGAAGATGTTGGGGCCTAGTACCCTTATGCCCCACTTCCTCGCCCTTCTGACTAGTTCCTCCTCTAAATCGGCCCTCCCGATCTCTTTGAAGCCAGAGGTTATCACGACCGCTACCTTCGCGTTCTTCTTCCCCGCCTCATCAATCACGTCAAGCACGTACTGGGCTGGCACTGAAACTACGACCATGTCGATGTCTTCCGGGACTGCCGAGAGGCTCGGATACGCTTTAAGCCCCAATATTTCTTTGGCCTTCGGGTTTACCGGGTACACCTTCCCCTTAAAGCCGTACTCGATGATGTTGCGCAGTATCTCGAAGCCTATCTTACCTGGCTTCCTTGAAGCCCCGACGACCGCTATTGACCGAGGCTTGAATAAAGCCTCTAGCTTCGGATCCATAACGATTCCCCGAGCCTTATAGGGGATTGGGATTTAAAAGATAGTGTTAAAGAGGTGTTAGACCTTTGTCTAACAGTACACCATCCTAGCGCCTTCCCTAGGCTTCATTTATTAAGGAGTAACCATACCAACCATGTAGCACAGGTGCTGTAGCGTGTTGAAGGAAGCACTTGCGGTGGCGATGGCATTATCACTCGTGATTTACGTGCCGGTGTATGAGTACGGTGTTTACGTAACTATAGGGAACTACACGCTCTTCTGCGACGTGCTGTTGACGAACGAGGGAAGGATAGCGGAATCTGCGTGCTACCTCACTAGAGGTGCTGGAGTAAGTTACGTGAACCCGCACCTCCTCAGGATCCCCGGGACGGGAGTGACTCTTGCTGAAGTGATTTCGGCCGCCATCAAGCCCGGGCAGGGGAACGGTGAGGTAAGTGTCCATGTGGGTAGGTTCACATTTAACGTTAAGTATACCTTACTGGCGTCGCAAAGCGTGGGCGTGTTGACTGCAGAAGGCGTCTCAGTTCTTGCCGCCATCGCCGTTATCGTCGTTGTTGGGGCTGCCTACACCCTCCTCTTCAGAAGGAAGTACTCCGTTCTGTGATTCCCTACCTCCCTCCTCGGGTTCTGGGTTAATCATCTTCGCCCGTATCCCGAGCTTCTCGGCAACCCTCCTGAGTATAGTTACCGCCTTAACCTTACCGACACGCAACTCCTCGTAAATGTAGGCCCAATCCCTCCCCTGAAGCGCCCTAGCTATGACTACCGAAGCCTCTAGCTCACCGATTTCACTTATCCATCCCATCAGTAATGCTTTCTTTAAGAGTAGGGTCATTACATCACCCACAGACTCGAATGTCATTATCCCCTCAACATATGCTTGAAGTCTCGATGACTGCACATCAGATATGATTATTCTAGAGGCGTATTCCTTGTTCCTCAGGCATTTCTTGAATAGGAGGTATATGGTATCAGGTTCGAAGTCGTTATACACCGAATGGAGGCTCTCGACCAACTTAACGCTGAATTCCTTGATCCCCCTAACCACTAACTCCTCCCACTTCTCGCTGAGGGGTTTGACCACCAGTGACGTGTACTCTCCACTGACGGGGTTGCGGTCAGGGGACATGTGGAGCGGGTAGAAACCGTTCTTTATCCAGAAGTTCATGAGTTCCTTGCTGACGCCGAAGCCCGCACCTACCCAATCATAGCCTTTCCTCTTGGCTTCCTCAATAACTTTCTGCAACGCGTACGTGCCTATACCCTTCCCTTGCACGTCGCTATGCACTGCGATCCTAACGATCCTCCACCCGACGCCCTTCCCGAAGTCCCTTAAGCGCAGGTGCTTCAGTAGCCTATCAGGTATTATGTTCCCGGGGATCTTGCCGCCCATGAGTAACTCATCTATGATGTCGTCCGTTAGCCCACCTTCCTCAGCTAGCTGCACTGCAGCGACGATTTTCCCGCTTTTTCTAAGTTTAACTGCCCTGACACTATGGTGTGGCGCGTCAGCGATCCTCCCGAGATCATCTGGTTCGTTGCGGTAGTGTGCCAACACGTATATACCGAAGAGAGAACGTAGCTCCCTCTCTCCTTCCTTCGAGAATAGGTATTCAGGGTCATACTTCACGTACTCGAAGTTACCCTCTTCTATTTCCTTCAGATCCTCCTCGTCAAGCGGATCCGGCTCCGCGTCCAGGAGTAGGACGTCGAACTGAAATTTCTCGATGGGGTCCTCAGCCGAGTACCTTATGGGTTCCTTCATTTCGTACAGAATTAGCTTGGTCTTCTTGTCCTCCTGTAACCTTTTGAGGAACCTTATGGAGAAGCCCCTTCCAGCACCTTCGTAGCCGTGTATCGTTGTCGCGTATATAGTCCTCTTGTATTTCCTCCAGATCTTATGCAGTAAGGGGACAGGTATGCCCGCCGCCTCGTCAACAACGACGACGTCGACGTTCAGCCTTAGCACGGTGTATGGTTCCCAGTACTCTATGCTGAACCTATCGCCCTTCAGCTCCAGCACCTGTCCCTCACGCGTTATTTCCCTATACTTAAGGCCGAGCACGTCAAGTGTCTTCTTCGCTAGCTCCATGAATGCTTGGACGGAAAGAGGTGCCGACGCAGTTACAGCTACCCTAACTTTGTTCTTAACCTTCATGAGCTCGTTTATCAGACCAACGATCCCTATCCCGACCGCTGACGATTTCCCTCTTCCTCTATCGGCCGTTATTACTATGGCTACCCTCTTCTTCCCGGGCTTTGGGACTAGGTGATCCTCTATTAACTTAATCACGTTTACCTGATCCTGGGTTAACGCAACTTTATAGACTTCCTTGGGGAATAAAGTATCCTTAGGTAACTTGAGTTTCTCTCTCGCCCTGCGGCGTTTCTTTATCTTCAGGAAGCCTGTCTTGACTAGCCTGCCGTTATCGGTATCAAATATGTATATTCCCTTATGCTCCATGAGCTTCCTTATGAAGTAAGATATGAAGACGTACCTTGGTTCAGGGTGGTTGGGCACGGCTAGGTTCTGGCGGAATATTGTCTTTAGTCTGGGCCACCTATCGAGGGACGGGGCCATGTAAACAATTATCCCGCCACCCTCAACGATGCCCATTAACCTACCAACGTCGTTCGGCTTAAGGTCGTTGACCAAGTCCATTATCAGTACCTTGAAGGTGGAGCCCAGGAACTTCTTGCTGACCTCGTACACAGCCTGCGTGAGATCCACGTCTTGGTTCTTCCCTAACACGTTGGATAGTATCTTAGCGCGTTGCCTAGCATCCGGGAACTCATCATGAAATACGTGGAGCACTGGCACGGGTCCTTTAAGCAACCCCATTCTCTTCAACTTCTTAACGAACCTAAGCACAACATCGGCGGTAACACCACCAACTTTAATTGGGTCGTCCCCCGATACCACCACTAGGCGGCGCTCTCTAAGCCCCTGTATTCTCTTGACATCCGCTAAGTAATGCTTAATGAACTTCCTGTAGTCCTCCGTAACAACTTCCCGTAGTTTCCTCCTTATCTCCGCCATGGCCTTCTTACCCATGACGCCCGCACCCCTCATCTGTAGTGCTTGAGACAAATAATAGTAATGGATGCATGACCCGTGACTCAAACCACTACTCTACGGAACTGCTTCCCAGATTAATTTAGGTGGTGAGGAATGACCTATAATTAAAAACTTTCATGGATGTGCCTTATATTATCATCTTCTTGAGGGACTCATACGTCCTCTGGTACCTCTCCATAACATCCCGAGTTAGCGATGGCTTTACTATCTTCAGTGCCTCCATGAAGTACTTCATGGATACCGGCCTAGGCTTGAATTCCTCCCTGAGGGCTAGTATCACTGCTTCACGAACTAGCGCTTCCAGATCCGCGCCTGAGTACCCTTCAGTTAGGGCAGCCAGCCTCTCTAGGTCGACGTCCTCCGCAAGCGGTACCTTCCTCGTGTGTACCTTGAGGATCTCTAGCCTTGACTTCTTGTCTGGTGGGGGCACGTATATTATTCTGTCGAACCTGCCCGGCCTCAGTAACGCTGGGTCGATTATGTCTGCCCTGTTGGTGGCGCCTATCACCACCACGTTCTTGAGTGTCTGAATACCGTCCATCTCAGCCAGTAGCTGATTCACTATCCTATCCGTAACGCCTGAGTCATGTCTGAAGCCCCTTGCAGGTGCTATCGAGTCTATCTCGTCGAAGAATACTACTGCGGGCGCGACCTGCCTAGCCCTGCGGAATATTTCTCTTATTGCTTTTTCTGATTCTCCTACCCACTTGCTTAGTATTTCGGGTCCCTTCACGGCTATGAAGTTCGCGCCTGACTCCGTCGCCACCGCCTTCGCCAGTAGCGTCTTACCGCAGCCAGGCGGACCATACAGCAAGATACCCTTAGGCGGTCTTATGCCCATTTTTTCGAAGACCTCCGGGTTCTTCATGGGCCACTCAACCGCTTCTTTGAGTTGCTGCTTGACGTCCTCTAAGCCGCCTATATCCTCCCACCTAACCTCAGGTACCTCAACGAATACCTCACGCATTAGGGTCGGGTGCACTAGCCTCAGCGCGTCCATAAAGTCAGCCTTAGTTACCTTCAGCTTCTTGAGCTTCTCTGGCGGTATGGGCTTATTTAGATCGACCTTCTCCTCCTTGAGGAACCTCCTTAACGCGGATATTGCTGCTTCCTTAACCAGCGCCGCTAGGTCAGCACCAGTGAATCCGTGAGTTATCTCAGCTATTTCCTCAAGCTTAACGTCCTCCGATAGAGGCACGTTCCTTGTGTGTACCTTGAGGATCTCTAGCCTCGCTCTCTTGTCAGGTGGCGGTATCTCTATCTCCCTGTCGAACCTGCCGGGCCTCCTTAGCGCTGGATCTACGGCGTCGACCCTGTTGGTGGCGCCTATGACTATGATCTTTCCTCTTTCCTTGAGCCCGTCCATTAGGGTGAGTAGCTGGGCTACGACGCGTTTCTCAACCTCGCCGACGACCTCCTCCCTCTTAGGCGCTATGGCGTCGATCTCGTCAATGAAGATTATCGCTGGCGCGTTCTTCTCCGCCTCCTCGAAGATCTCCCTTAACCTTTGCTCCGACTCACCGTAGAACTTACTCATGATCTCAGGGCCGTTTATTGGTATGAAGTAAGCGCCTATCTCATTGGCGAGCGCTTTAGCCAGTAGCGTCTTACCGCAGCCAGGCGGACCATACAGCAAGATACCCTTAGGCGGTTCGATGCCTAGGTGTTTGAAGAGCTCTGGGTGCCTCATTGGGAGCTCAACGATCTCCCTGATCCTTGCTTTCACTTCCTCTAAGTCACCTATGTCCTCCCAAGTGACCCTCGGGACGCCCCTAGCTATGGCCTCAGCCTTAACGGGTTCCTTCTTAATCTCAAACTTCGTTGTCTCGTCAATGTAAACTGCTTGAGTTGGTTGTGTGGCGACTACAACGAACTTCAGGGGCTCCCCGAAGAACGGGTAGTGCACGAAGACGACCTCACCACGCTTGACTGGCTTGTAGAGGAGGTTCTCCTTAACGTACTCCACGAATGCTTCGTCAAACATTAAAGGCACTGTGGGCGCTAGTACTACCCTCGTCCCCCTCTCGACCTTAGCCTTGCGAACCCTTACGGTCTCGCCTACGGCGACGCCTATAGCTTCCCTAGTGTACCCGTCGATCCGTATTATGTCCTTATGTTCGTCACCCATGTGGACGGGCCATGCCTTAAGTACGACCGTACCTTTAGGTCCCTCAACCTCTATGAAGTCACCGGTCTGTATGCCCAGCTTCGACATATTCTTTCTGCTAAGGCGGGCTCGCTTCTCACCTACATCCTTCTGGTAAGCAGTCTCAACCCTTAGTTCTATGTAATCTCTCTCAGACACATACTACACCATTAAATTGTCCCTAACGGTGCTTATAAGCTAATTTTGTCTATTGAAACTTTAATTCATGCGTTCAAGGGAAGCACAAATAGTGAATCTATCTAAAGCTAAAAGCCTTTGGTGCTACCTTACACTCGCTCCAGAACATCCATGCCTAGCGCCTTCATGCTATTAGCTAATACTACGGTCACGCCGTACGTAATGGCTAGCTTAAGTGCCCTTAACCCCTCATTCGCCTCCTTAGCTATGGGTTCAGCACCGTACCACGTGTTGAAGGCGTCCGCAACTTTATTCATATACGCAACTAGATCCTCGGGCCTTAAGCTCTCGAGCACTCCCTCCATGACGTACGGGAACTTACCGAGCAACCATATGAGTTCACGACGTAACCCCTCTTCCGCGCCTTCGAATTCTAGCTTATCCCATGGAACCCCTCCAGCTTTGACGAGTACCGCCTTAGCCCTAGCGTACGTGTACTGTATGTAGGGACCTGACGCTTGGCGTATGTTCAGGGCCTTGTTCACGTCGAATACTAGGGTCTTGTTAGGTGATGTTGAGAGCATCATGTACCTGAAGGCTGATCTAGCCATCTTCTCCGCTACGTCCTCGCTCCGTGACCCTCTCTCGCTCATTATATCGAGTATCTTCTCCCTCATCTGGTCTAGGAGGTCGTCCACAGTGACGTACCTGCCTCTCCTACCAGCCATCGAGGCGCCGACGAGGTTAACCATCTCGTAGGAGTAATGAATAGTGTTTTCGGCCTCGAACTTGTGTCCGAGGGCGTAGAGGGCTAGCCTTAATTGAGCCTGCGGCAGTGTCTGCTCTATCGCGATTACGTTGTACACTTTCTTTGCTTGAGCTTCCCTGAATTTCTTTAGGGTGTAGGCTATGTCCCTAGTCGTGTAGAGTGTTGTTCCGTCGGATCTAACAAGTATTAGTGGAGGTACCTCCAATCCTTCAGGTATCCTTAGCCTGCGGCGTAGGTCTTTATCCTTGAGGAGTTCCTTGAAGTCTAGGGCAGGCACCCCTCTGTGGATCGTGAAGTGCGGTGATTTCCTCGCCTCCTCAAGGACTTTCTGGACTAATCCTTCCCGAACTAGGTCGCTTTCCCAGTCCCATACGTCCATGTTAATTCCTAACCTGGTTAAGGTCTCCTTGATGCCCTCTATAACCTTCTCTGAGACCTCGCGCATTACTTGTGCTTCCTCATCACCGAGTTCGTAGCTACGCATTAAAGCAGCTATAGATGCCTTCGGGTCCTTATCCTTCGATAACTCCTCTATTAGCCTGTCAACCTCTTCAGGTATTCTTTCTCGTATCCTCGCTAGGTCCCCCATTAGGGAGTCGAGCTCCCTTAACGCGTCGCTGTATTCCTGCCCGCCCTTCTCCTTCAGCGCCTCGACCTTCTTTTTAGCTTCGAGTAGGTCCACTATGGTTGCGGTAGCAGCGTAGATTAAACCGTAGTACTTGTCCGGCTTCATTCCTTCAGGCGGGTTCGGCCTACCTAGCTTAAGGTAGCCATACGCTAGGTAAGCCACCTGAAGACCCATGTCGTCGACGTAGTACCTACGCTCGACGTTGTGGCCCGCCATGCTTAGGATTCTGTAAATAAAATCGCCTATAGCAGCGTTCCTTCCGGAACCTATGTGGAGCGGGTGGACAGGGTTTGCTGAGACATACTCTACAACGATCTTCTGCGGCTCCTTAACTCTCGACACTCCGTAATTCTCGCCGAGTTCTTTAAGTGACTCGAGTACCTTGGATGCGTACTTCCCCATGCTTACGAAGGCGTCAACGTAGGGTCCCACGCGCGCAACCTTGCTTATTATTTCAACACGCTTTAGGCTGGACTCGATCGCCGTAGCAACCTCTTGGAATCCCAGTCCTAATTCCTTGGATAATCTTGGCACAGGTATGCCTAGGTCTCCAAACTTCCTTAGCGGTGGTTCCTCAATAATCCTCATAATTAGGTTCGGTGGTAAGCTAGTACCTAGCGACCGCGAAAACTCCTGAGATATGGATTCAGCTATTATTTTAAGTAAGTCCTTGTAAGGGTCAGCAACCGTCAATAAGCATCACCGTCGTGTTTTGAACGCTCGCCAATGCGCCTACACAAACATTGTGAGATCCCTGAAGTCCACGGGGGGCGCCTGGCCTGATGACTTGAACCACTCGTACTTCTCCTCAAGGTACTCGATGAAGACTGGGCAACCGTCGAACCTGCCGTCCCTGTCACACCTAGTGTTCTTAGTGAACTTCAGCTGCTTTATGAAGCAGTTACCGGTCTTCTTGTCGAAGTATGGGCATATCTTGTGGTACTTCTTAGCCGACCTAAGCATTCTATCGATCCACCTTTTCTTCGGGTCCGCCTTCTCCTTAGCGGGTGCCGTGGTTGAAAGCATCTTGTTCAGCTCTTCCTCACTTATTCGGGAACTCATGGGATACCACCTCCAACACGTAATCTAATTAAGGTAAGGGAGACAGATTATTAATAAATTACGCCTTTATACAGGTTCCTCCCGCATCAAATATTCTATCATCATTCTTAGAAAACCGTTTTTACTGCCTCCGCAACTGACGTTGCTTCCTTACTCTAGCCCTACTATTGTGAACCTCCCGTCCTCGAGCACGTATACGCGCCCTTCATTAACTAACCTCGTTAAGGCCCTACGTATCTTGTCCTCGCTTGCTAGACCCGAGAGGAACGAGTGGAGTTCCTTGACCGACATCGGTCTATCTCTAAGCAAGTCCGTTAGTATGTCCACAAGCTGATCCTCTGTTGGCGCCCTCACAACCACAACCTCGGAGTCCTCGTAAACTACCTGCAACCCGAGCCGCCTACTAGGGTCAAGGTCTCTCTCGCCGCTCATTTTTAAACCCTTATAGCCTACTGGGTTTACAGCTTATAAGTTATTAACCTCCCCTCTTACTGGGTGTTAGTCTTGCCGTGTCCTTGGTACCGAGACGGTTATTGCCACTCACCCGCCTTAGGTGAGCCCTCAAGCGATCCGGTCATAAATGCTGTTTGTTTAGGTAGTGAAGCCGTGTACAGGAAATGCACCTTCTATAGGGAGAAGGCGGAGGCGAAGAGAGAGGAGGGCGTTAGGAGGAGGAGTGGCAAGTATGGAAGGCCCTTACTACTCATACATTCACTGAAGAAGCGGCCTAGGTCTGATTGTGAGTTCTTCGTTGTTGAAGAGGATGAAAGCGGCGCGTACCTAGTAGCATGCGACGTTCTGAGGAGATACTTAACTAGGTATGAGGTACACCTCTGTGAAAACCACTGGAAGGACTGCCCCTATCGAAGGATAGGCATAACCATAGAGTCGAGGGAGTGAGGCGCGGCACCCTCACTTAATCTCCTCGATCACTACTGAAGGTATTGAGAGCCTGTCTAGCACTGCCTGCCTGCTCTCCGGGATCTGGACTATGGTCACTTCATCGAACCAGTCCTTATACCTCCGTACCCTACGCAGAACGGTCCTGCTTTTCTTATCATACCCGACGTAAACCACTAACCTCCTCACCAGAACCCACCGTGTGGTGGTTGGAGGCATTAATACCTTAAAAGGCTGGAGACCGCGTGCCCTGCTCAAGCAACGTGTTAGCGAAGGAAGTCGTCGAGTTTCCTGTACTTCACCGGTACTAGGAGTTCAATGACTTCCTTGCGTGTTAAGGGATCCATACCGGCGACGGCGTCCTTCACGGCATCCAATAGTGTGCTGTACTTACGTGGCGGCCGCGTTAAGGCGTTCCGAACGGTTTCACGTATGTGCCAGTTCCCGACGCTTGCGTAGTACTGGGGAGTCACTTCCCTGATCACTATTGCTGCTGCCTTTCTCCCTCTTTTACTTAGGTGTTCAATCACAGCGAACTTAGCTGCGTCGAAACCGCCGTCCAGCGTCTCGGTTCTTCCTAAGGGTGTTGCTCTGTTATATATTATGAGGGGTCTTAACGCGGTCTGCGTGAACACCGTTAGCGGGTACCATACCTCAACCCATTCTATTAGCGGCCTGCCGGGGTACAGGATCACCTTGAACTTGTTGCCTAGGTATTCGCCCTCGTAAAGCTCGATGTCACTTATTTCCGGTAATGTCCTCACCCTCCTTAGCATGTAGTTAGTTAGTGTCCTGTCAACGGCCGTTATAGCCCACCTAGTAGGCACTAGTTTCCTCCTGCGGACACGGCCTAGTAGGCCTAAGCTAAACGCCCTGATGATCGTGTACATGTCAACATCCTTCCTATAAAGCTCCACAGCACCTTCAGACGCCGGTAGGTCATCCCACATGAGCTTCTCCAATGGTCGGGGAAGGCGTGCGTTGCCGACCACGCGCACCTCCTCCGCCTCGGCCGCTGGCCCCACAGGATCTAGCCCGGCGCTGAAGGTTAGTCTAGGCTTCGGTGGCTTACGTAACACGGCTTCACTCTCAACGGGTTTTAATGATACTGCAGCCACGCTTACCTCATTGTCGTAAAGCTTGAAGGGATCCGTGACCCTAACCTTGACTATTGACGCTACTTGCTGAGCCCTCCTCCTGATTATCTCGTCGAGGCCTACCCTCCCCCACCATCCTAGCGGATCGTCGAATCCTTTCGCTGCATCACCCCGTACGTTGGGTGGGACGTTGAATATTACGGGCACGTTAGGGTAGTGCGCCTCCCCCACTATCACGCTCGGCGGTGTTGCCCCCTTAACTTCCTTTCCTCTCACCGACATGATTGCCTTGATATTCGCTCTGAACCTCTCCATGATAGGGCATACGGGAAGGCCGCAGAGTTTCCTGTACCCTTTGCACCTCACGCATAAGTGCGGTGGGACCTTATTCATCATTCTTCTCGCTCACTCTACGGTATGTGTATTTGCAGAGCGTTTAAAACTGGCTTAGGGCAGGGAATAAGAATTTAAGACTAGTCTAACTTACCTTAAATGGGGGATATGAAACGGGTGCCGCCAAGCAAGAGTGCGACATTACCGTAGCGCTAGTCGGGAACCCTAACGTCGGCAAATCCACGTTATTTAACGTGCTAACCGGGGAAACAGCGCATGTAGGTAACTGGCCCGGCGTAACGGTCGAGTTGAAGTTGGGTGTGCGCGAGTATGAGGGCAGGAGGATATGCTTCGTTGACCTCCCCGGAACCTACGGAATCAGTGGCACCAGCCTTGAGGAGGTCGTTGCCCGGGAATTCATTGTTTCTAGTGAACCAGACGTCGTTATGGTGCTCGTCGACTCCACAGCCCCTGAAAGGACGCTCTACCTAGCAATCCAGGTGCTGGAGTTAACGCCGAATGTGGTACTGGTTTTCACGAAGACCGATGAAGCACACCCGAGGGGAATCCACATACATTACGATAAATTGGAGGAGTACTTAGGCGTCCCGGTAATTCCGGTCTCCGCGCTTAAGGGTGAAGGCATTAGAGACCTTCTCGAGGCACTCCTCAACTACAGATCCAGGATTAAGCGGTCGGAGCCCCTCAAAATCGATTACGGTCCGTTAGAGCACTTCATACGTGAGATAGCGTCACTGATTGAGGAGGAGGGGGCCCTTCGTCAGTACCCCTCGAGGTGGGTTGCTATTAGGCTATTAGAGGGTGATATGCGCATTGAGGACCTGCTGAAGCAGGAGGGAAAGGAAGCCCTGCTTAAGCGTGTGTGGAGTGTTATCGACTCAGCAAGGAGGGTTCTCGGCAGCGACCTCACGGAACTCGCGATAAGGCAGCGCTTCGCGTACGTTGACTCCCTAATAAGGAGGGTCGTGGTTAGGACGAAGGTTGAGGGAAGGAGTAGGCTTGAGGAAGTGCTGAGTAGGCCCTTAGCGGGGCTCCTGCTCAGCACTGCGTTAACGCTGGGTGTTTTCCTGCTCATATTCTCTATAAATACTGGTTTCCCGCTGAACATCCTGCTTGAGCTGGTCGGGCTGGAGGGGTTGGCGGAGGCGGTGAGTACGTACAGCTTAAGCGGGATAGTCAGTATGGGGTTCAATGAACTCTCGTCACTTGCGGAGTCCGGGTTAGGTGCTGTGAACGCGCCCCACTGGTTCGTGTCTTTAGTGGCGAATGGTATCATACCGGGTGTCGGGTCCGTGCTCAGCTTCTTCCCCCTCATACTCATGGTGTTCCTGTTCCTGGCTATGCTTGAGGATAGCGGGTTAATGCCTAGGATGGCCGTTGCGTTCCACTCCACCTTATCTAAGTTCGGTCTTTCCGGGAGGGCTGTTTACCCGTTAGTCATAAGCGTGGGATGTAACGTGCCGGGCGTCATGACTAGCCGAACGTCCCTCGACGACGTTGAGAGACACGAGCTAATCTTCTCGGTTCCCTTCATCCCCTGCCAGGCTAGGTTAGTGGTTGGCTTAGCTTTCGCTATGGCCCTCTTTAAGAACGCTGCCATGCAGGCTGTCACCGTCGTGTTCATTTACGCCTTAGGTGCCGCCGTCGCTCTGCTGACGGCGATTATCATCCGTAGGGTCATCTACGGCATCCGTGAATCCCCTGAGCTCATAATGGAGTTACCGCCCATACATAAGCCTAAGGCTAAGGTGGTGTGGTGGCTCACGTGGGACAACACAAAGCACTTCCTCCGTAAGGCCGGGTTGATAATATTCTCGCTAAGCATCGTTGTGTGGGCACTCCTCTACACTGGACCTGATGGGTACTTGCCTGACGTGTACGGCAAGGACTTCTTCCAGCACAGCTTCGCGGCAATCATAGGGAATGCTGTGGCCCCCGCACTCACGCCCTTCGGGCTTAACTACACGCAGGCGTGGAAGGTCGGTTTCGCGTTGGTGAATGGGTTCGTCGCAAAGGAAGTCGTGCTTGATAGCTTGTCCGTCCTGCACGGCGGCGCTAACCCTATCGCAGCCATTAGGGCATTGGAGCTCAACGTTGCCCAAGGCCTCGGGTTACTGGCGTTCATAACGCTTTACCTGCCCTGCTTAGCGACACTTGCCGTCATGTATCAGGAGAGCAAGAGCTTGAAGAGAACCTTGATCTCCTTGATGTATATGATGGGTTTGGCGTACGTTGTTGCGTTACTCGTTTATTACGTTACGTCCGCTCTACTTGCCTTCCTATGAGTTCGCGCCGAGAACCTGAATTTTGTATTATAGCAAATCACTTAAAAGGGCGGCTAGTGAGACTATGAGATAGGGTGATCGACATTTAGCAATAGGTTCAGGATATCGAAGAGCGAGCTGAAAAGGCTCCTAAGGGAGCTGAAGAAGTGGAACGCCCACGCAACCACGCTCCTGAGCCTCTACATACCTCCGGGCAGGCCGATCGCTGACGTAGTTAACGTTCTGCGCCAAGAGCTGTCCATAACCGAGAACATAAAGCTAAAGGCGACCAGAAACAGGGTTCAAACAGCACTGAAAGCGGCCATAGATAGGCTCGTTAAAATACCGAAGGTGCCTCCAAACGGCTTAGTTGTATTCGCGGGGGAGCATGACGAGACCGGTGAGACCATAGCTCTAGTGTTTGAGCCTCCAGAGCCCATTAAGGTGTTCTTCTACAGGACCGACAAGTTCTTCCACACGGAGTTCCTCGAGGACATGGTTGCGGAGAACGACGTGTACGGCCTCATAGTGATTGAGAGGGACGAGGCAACAATAGGGCTGCTTAAGGGCAACACCATAAGGGTCCTAGATGAGGTTGAGGGCTACATACCCGGTAAACACAGCCGTGGCGGGTGGTCCCAGAGGAGGTACGAGAGAATCATAGAGGAACTAACTAGGGACTTCTTCAAGAGTGTCGGGGAGAAAGCCACTAATCACTTCCTACCGCTCCTCCAGGACGGTAAACTCAAGGGAGTGATTGTCGGGGGTCCCGGCTACACTAAGTTAGACTTCGTTAAGGGCGACTTCCTCGACTACAGGCTCAAGCGCATGGTGCTCCCCAAGACCATAGACGTAAGTGATCAGGGAGAGCCTGGACTTAAGGAGCTGGTTATGAGGGCCGAGGACATGATAAAGCAACACATTTACATAAGAACCCAGAAAGCCCTTGAGGAATTCAACTACCACCTAGCCAAGGACGATGGTCTAGCGATCTACGGTGAGAAGGAAGTTATTGACGCCCTAAACCTCGGCGCCGTCAAACACATAATAATAACGGAGGACCACCCCAAGTTCGAGGAGATAGTTAAGCTTGCCGAGAAGAAGGGCGCTGAGGTCTACGTGCTCACTGATGAAGTACCGGACTACATGTGGATTAAGAAAACGTTCAACGGATTAGTAGGTGTTCTCAGATACCAGATCTACTAGTAGGAGACCTAACCTTACCTTAAATCATTCCTTCAGGGATTACATTCGTCTTTAACCTCCATACCGCTCATCCCTGCCTAGTCAATCCACTTATAATGACTGTCTCATAACGTTATGACAGGTGTGGAGGTATGGTCAGCACTAAGGACATAGGTAAGAAAGGAGCTAAGCTGAGGTCACCAATAGTTACCGTGCTAGGGCACGTGGACCATGGGAAGTGCCTTCACCCGGACGAGAGGGTAGTATTAGCTAACGGTAGGTTAGCTAGGATAAGAACGTTGTTCGAGGGTGTCACGGGAGACAATGTTATCGACGCTGGGGATGGGTACGAATTCATTAAGAGGAAAGTTGGGGTGACGACCCTCACCCCTCAAGCACGTGTGAGGTGCGGCAGAACAAGTAAGGTGTGGCGCGTTTGGTATGAAGGGTACCTGTATGAGGTTACCTTAAGCGACGGGAGTAAGGTGAGGGTGACGCCGGAGCACCCGTTCCTGACTCTTGATGGATGGGTTAGGGCGGAGGATATTACTGTGGATGATGCGGTCGCCGTAACCGTGAGCATACCTAACCCGGAGAACTCTTGGAGCATCCTGGCCCGCATTGCACGCCTAGCGGGGATTAAAGAAGGTTTAGGACGTGTCGGTAGGGCTGTCTGGCGCCGTGCATTCGAGCTCGTGGGGCTTAGGTGCGCTGGTCGAGTAATTACTTCATCACTCAACGACACTATTGAAGCGATAGCTGTTGCTAACGCTACGTCGGAGGTGCTCGCCGCCGCGCTGGGGCTTAAGGTGAGTACCTCAGCTAAGCTTGCGGGATGTGTGCTCGCAGCCAGTAAGGCATGGGACGATAGTGCATTCGTGCCTGCCTCAGTCCTTCAAGCCCCGAACACCTTGCTTGGAGACTTCATCCGCGGCTTAGTGAAGGGTTCCGGGATCATAGACCCTGAGACGCCCGAGGTCCTGATTCCCGTCCCGAGCCTTGAGGCTGGTGTGGAGGTTAAGTATGTCTTAGCCCGCTTAGGTGTGTTCTCCTCCATCACCGAGTCAAGGGCGCGTCACTACGTTAGGG